>ERZ827037.54-NODE-54-length-120904-cov-18.726692_pt1 | contig 120904 bp, 123 predicted proteins | sample MGYA00519924_ERZ827037 | MGnify/ENA primary metagenome ERZ827037 (study PRJEB31778, sample SAMEA3449250) | human gut metagenome | biome: human gut; feature: human-associated habitat; material: faeces | place: United Kingdom | collected 2010/2012 ... | reverse complement strand
TTCCTCTGCAGCTTTATTTCCTATACTCTTTTTTGACCATCTCCTTTTTTCACTTTCCCCCTTGACTTTTAATAGTTAATCTTCCTGCGAAGGCTGGCAAAGGCGAGATATTCATAACCTTTGGCTGTCGCACAAATATCGTCCAGAATGGTCACTCGACTTTCATCATACTGACCGAAGTGCTTGACCAGACAGCCGCCACCACCAACGATATACAGTCGCATCAGATCCGGATTGTATTCATAGCGGCGAAGTGTGGCGAAAATATCAGCCACATATTTCTTGGCTACGGAAGTAATACAGTCCAGATAGGGCTTACTGATGTCAGCAGTTCCGAAGCGAAGCACCTGTTCAATGGTGGATTCCTCGATTTTCACTCCAAAGCTGTCAAGCACCGCATTCTTAGCGGCAATCATACACTGGTTGACACCGAACTTTTCTGTCCAACAACGGCTTTCCATCGCTTTTTTGCTATTGATATACAGAATGTTCATCGTGCCGTTTCCGATGTCTGCCAGAAGATTCGTACCTTTGAAATTACCCAGATAATCGATGATGGCAGGATAACCTTGCGGGAACAGACTGCATCCGACAAACCGGATATGATAATCCTTGCCGTTAAAGCGGAAGTTCACCTCCTTATTGCGAAGCAGATAGTATCGGAAGTCTTCTCTCTGTTTGCGAATCCACGTCAGTGGCAGACCGGCGGCAAGATGAACATCTGCTTCTCGGATGCCATATACATTCAGTTCTCTGGCAACCGCCATAAGCGTCAAAATGTAGTAGTCCTCATCCATAACCTTGTCTGCGATAAATTCCTTGTGACCTTCCCCGATGCGGTAATAGATGCCGCCATACTCCAAAATGTTTCCGGAGAAGATTGGCTCTGTTTCATAGGCGGTCACTCCGGTAGGTGTCACTGTGTTAGCTGTCTTGATGTTGCCGTAGCCATGATCCACGGCAATGATTTTGATGTTGTTCAGTTCTCTCATTTGCTCTGTACCTCCTTGTGCTTGTTCGTGTTCATAAAAAATGTCCCCTTTCAGTAGATTTGCTTTGAAGTAGCACCGGATTTTCTGATTTGGTGCTGTTTTCATCGCAATTTCATTCTACTGAAAGAGGGTGCAAAACTCATTGAGCGTGGATTGAGCGGAAATTGAGCAAAAAAGAAAGCAGCCACACACCGTAGTGCATGACTGCTATGTTAGATTCCTTATTCTTCAACGATTTTAACTTTTGCCCAACGTCGTTCTGTTTTTGCGCTATATTTCAATGTATATGTTGGGATTCCATTGGCTATTGCTCTTTGGATTTCTTCGACTTCTTTTGTTATCTGTTCCTTATCTGCATACCAACCCAAAAAGGTAGTAGGTTCACCCCAAAAAGATGCAATTCCATTGCTTACTCCAGCCAAAAAGTATTGTGGCGATGATTTACCGCCCATCATTTTTCCAGAAGAAAAAACTTTGTAGCAGGTTGCAATCACATTTTCATGCGGAGAAGTAATGACGATGGTTCCAGTTACATTAGCATTATTACTTCTTTCCTTCGCTATTTCGGTTGACATGAGACTATCTAAAGAAATATTCAATTTACTTGAAAGCAACAGAAGTTTTTCTACCTCTGGATACCCGTTTCCTTGCTCCCATTTTGAAACAGCCTGCCTGCTAACATCCAATAATTCCGCAAGTTCTTCCTGCGACAAATGATGCTCTTTTCGTAATTGTTTTAAGTTATCTGCAAAACTCATATCGTTTGTCACCTCCATTTCACCGTCAATTATAGATATAAAGGTGCGAATAATCTACCAACCTCATTTTGCGATTCCGCAACTTCAAGTAGCACTTTTGATAATTCTTATTTTTCCAGTATCTGCGGATCAAGGAGGAAGTCATAAATGTTCACAGTCAAAATACCATACTCATCATAGTGTGGCTGAACGATGTCTTTGGTAACAACGATTTTCTTGAAAGAATCATCAATCTTTCTAAATGGTCTGATTTCCTGAGTACGCTTCGCTTCATCTGGCAGCGAGTACGCAGACTGGATGTAGTATCTGGAAGAACCAAGATTGCATACAAAATCAACTTCAAGTTGTTTGCGGATAACCTTGCCTTCCTGATCTCGTTCTGCAATCGGTATTACACCTACATCCACGCTATAGCCACGCATACGAAGCTCGTTATAAATTACATTCTCCATAGAATGGGTCTGCTCAAACTGACGGAAGTTAATTCTGGCATTGCGAAGTCCAAGATCAGAAAAATAATATTTCTTTGGCGTTTCGATATATGCCTTTCCTTTAATGTCATATCTTTGTGCCGATTCGATCAGGAAAGAATCCTCAAAATAATCCAGATATTTCTTAATGGTAGCGGAAGTAATTCTGGATTTCTTTACCGTCTTGAAAGTATTCTTCAATTTTTCCGGATTGGTCAGCGAACCAATGGCAGAGGAAAGAATGTTCAGAAGATCTTCCAGTTCTCCGATGTTCTTCACTCGGTTACGTTTGGTAATATCTCGAAGATAAATCTCATTGAACAGATTCTGCAATGCAACTGCCTTATCGTTTGCTCCCTCACGAAGAACAACCAGAGGGATACCGCCATACAGCATATATTCAGATAATCCCATGTACTTATCTCCGTTGTAAATGGTCATAAACTCGGCAAAGCTCAGGGGATACATATGAACCTCGTCACCACGACCAGCAAACTCAGTGGCTATATCTTTGGATAGGAGTTTTGCATTACTTCCAGTCACAAATACATCCATATTATCTTTGCGAAGATAGCCATTCAGAACAGCTTCAAAGCAATCCAACATCTGAATTTCATCAAGCAGCAGATAATACATTCCTTCACCTGCGACTTTGGAACGGATATATGCCATGAACTTTTCAGGATCAACTCCACGTTTTTCCTTTTCAATCTGAATCAGGCTTTCTCCAATCAGATAAAGATCATCTGCTGAGTCAAAGGCAAAACGGATAATGTGGTCGGCATCAACACCGCTTTCCAGTAAGTGATGATAAAACAGATTGTTCAATAAATAGGATTTGCCGCATCGACGAATACCGGTAATTACCTTAATCAATCCATTGTTTTTTCTTTTTATCAACTTATCCAAATAAAAATCTCTGCGAATCTCCATCTCAAAACCTCCTTGCGAAAGATTTTTGCAACATGTTGCATTTTTCTATTCTATTATATCCAGATAGACTTCAAAAATCAATAGATCAGTGGGATATTAGAATAGATTCTTATAACTTGTTGCATTTTTCTATTCTGCAATCATATTATATGCTTTAGTAACGGTTATTATCCCGTGCTTTAACCATGTTCTTGCTAAAAAGCAGCCACACACCGTAGTGCATGACTGCATAATAGTTCTGCATAACATTATTTTTTGGGTATCCCTCTCAAATAAAAAAATTGCTTTTGATCCTCAACTCTCCATCCTTTGATATATGCTGCTTTATGAATAAATGCTACGGTATGACCATGCCCACCCTCAATATATTTGTTATACCAATCTATTGATGTAGGGATACCAAAGGAACCCTCAATATGAAAATCAGCATCGTGTAACTTTTCAGGCTCAAATACATATTCACGCCTGTAATCATATAAAATCATTCTTGCATCATTGATAACCATCTCATATTCGCAATCATAAAGCAAATAGGCAAGGTCAATTACGGCTGGGCTATCCAAACCGCTAATTCTTGCAACAGCTGGATAGTTAAAAAATATGGTCATTTGAATGTGCTTTGTATTAAAGTCCTTAAATAAAGAGAGTGCAATGTGCGTCTTTTCTCTGCTCAATTTATCGACGGTCATACCTTTTGCTTTGTTTTCATCAGATGCCAAAAAACACAAATTTTCTATGCAACAGTTATAACCATTATTGTCCATGTGATCGACAACGTAGTCATTGGCTTTCATTGTATCGTAAAAATCTTCGCCATACCATTTTTTCATAATGTAAACATGAAGATAGCACTCGAATGTCGAACTATACAAGTAATCGCCATTCTTGCTCCAACTAACCGATTGAATTTCGTCAGCGTAATCAGGTCGTAAGGATGCTGTAGCCATGAAATCCCAATCAGGGTGAGAAATATATAAAACCTCTCCCTGAGGATCATACTTGACTTTGCTTTTTCTTGGCATAACGTCACCTCCGTCCATTTACTTTAGAAGTTGATTTATTTGTTGCCCCAGATACCGTCCTGCCTGAGCATACGTTCCAAGCAATTCCTGTTTCTTAGCTTCAACCATATCCGGTTCAAACTCAAATACTGTTTCATAGATTTCCATAGCTTTCTGGAAATGTGAAGTTGCCTGCGAAATTTCTCCCATAGTCAGGCTGATATTTCCCATCGCTTCCTGAACACTTGCATAATCCAGACCAGTATCGGAATTATATTCTCGAATTACACGGCAGAGTTTTCTCAATGCAGACAAGCCGACATTCGGCTGTCCCATATCCGCCAGCAATACCGCATAATTTGTAATCTGCACAATGCTGTCATGGTAATAAGCCAGACCATATTCATCTATAATTTTGATAGCCTGTTCCATGTTCTCTTTAGCAAGATCCAATTTGCCGTTCATACGGTACATACCACCAAGGTTAGCATAAAGGTTAGCCACCAGAAGTGCATTATCTGGTGTGACCTCGACAATCATAGCAATTGCGTCTTTCTGCATCTTAATTGCTTTATCAGCTTTCTTTTCATAAGCAGCCTGATAGCTGAGCAACAATGCTCGATCAGATACAGAACCCGTCGCAGCATCTTTCAAGAGCACAGAAAGGGTATTAACAACCAGTTCCATTCCATGATAATAACGATAATTCTCCATATATGGGAACGCATCTTCCACAAAACGGAGATATACTGGCATATCATCATTTTCAATCTGCACGATAACAGATTCGATAGTCTGGAATAGCTGTTTATAATAGGAAACTTCTTCTCCATGACGCAGACAGATCTGCTGTAAGCTGTCCAACAAGACGTGACAAGTCTGCACGGAAGGTTTTGTTTCTTCCATTGTCACTTCCTGCATCATTGGATGAAAGGAAATCATACGACCTTCCATTGCCTTGATGAAGCCTTTTTCAATCAGATCATTGACAGTATTCATATCATGCAGCTTCAGCCAGTTTGCAAACAATCTGTTTTGCACACCGGACAATGGAGCCAAAGCAAGATTCCTCATAAAATCTGTTTCTGCTTCTGAAAGCTGATACAGAGAGAACAACGTGTGAATATGGTCATAATAGGTTGCCTTACGATTTTTGCCGTCTTTAGAAATGCCAATCGTATCGGTGGCATCCAGAGCAGCTTTTTCTTCTTTCAGTTTCTTTAACAGGAGCAACGGCTCCATAATTCCGCTTTCTAACAGGCGAGCTGACATTTCTACCGCAAGAGTATGACTGTGTACTGCTTGGATAATTTGCTCCAAAACAGGACGGTTCTTTTCCGCTTCAGAATAGAAGCAACCCATTAACTTAACCAACGCTTCTGTGTCAGCGATTTCTTCCAGATTCATGGAAGTGTAATTGTCAAATCTGCTTCGGGTAGTGAACAGAATACGGCAGCGATATTTCATCACAACTGACAGCAAACCATCCTGCATTGCTGTAGTATTGAAGTTATCAATAATAAATAAAGTATCCTCTTTTAATGTACGCAGGAAACGGTTATGTTTACGGAATCGTTCTTCGTTGTCATCATCCGGCAGATCATCTGCAAAATCCATATCAGAAATATCTTGTTTCAAATTACCGGTATAGGAGAGATATAGGATATTTGTGTATTCTTTGCTATGAGCCTTGGCATAGGCTTTTGCCAGTTCACTTTTACCAATACCAGCGATTCCTTGCAGAAATACTTTTCCATGATTACACAACAGTTGGTGTACAGCAGAAAGCTCGTTGTCTCGTCCGCAGAAATGGCGGCAAGGCTTGGGTGTACCGCCATCAAATATAAAGTCTTTCACAACAGGAGAAAGATTTCCAGTTGACAGCAGATTCTTTGTATTAGCATCTCTCTTTACAAAGGTTCGCTCCATGCCAAAACATAACGTAGAAGTCAGAAATACAGCTTCATCCATTTTGCTTTCACAAGGATAGTTCTGAAGAAGCTGATCCTTGGCTTTATCGGAGATGGTTGTATCCTGTACCAGAATGTTATAGACTTCCTGTACTGCCATAGCACTGTCATACATTATCGACAGTATGTTTCTATGCATATCATCAGCAAGTCGATTTCGATTATGGCGATCCATATAATATCCGGTGATACGAGGACTGATTTTGGCTTGTCCATTGAACCAACGGCAGACAAGACCATTATCAAAATCAAAATCCAGAGATTCGTCTGAACTTAAAAAGCTGACAAACAACTGGTACATCATATCAATCTGATTCATGCTATGAGCATCACTGATATATTTACGAATTGTGGTGATGACTGAACTGAAATCTAAATATTCCATAGACAGCCCTCCTTCCAAAAAAGTAGTCAATTTGCGCTCAATCCACGCTCAATGAACCTTTGACAGATTCTTGATAAAATGATACCACGAAAGAAGTTCCGTAGTTTCTCAACATTATTATATCAGAAAACGCCATTTTTTGAAGTAGCAAAACAGGCGTAACAACATGGGAATAGCGGACAACTTCTCTCTCATAGACTGAAATACCGAGGGAGGTGCGTGGTATCGCAAGAAAGAGTGCTCCAATCAATGTGATTGTCCATTATCCAAAAACCATAGAAGGTCAGCGTGAATTGGCAGAACGTGTTGCCGGTGTCCACGCAAGCTTGGTCAATCAACATATTAAAAAACTGAATTGTCCTTCCGACCAGAAGGTACAGCTGCTGGATGCGGTTATCAAATCCGCATCCACCTACGGATGCTAAGGCAACAAAGAAAGCAGGTGAACAAACTCTGTAAGTTTGAACACCTGCTTTTTTCTATACTTTGATTTTACCTTTGAAATATTTCTCCCACGAATCCTTAAACATTCGCTTCTGGTCTGACTCCCATGCTCGAAGCGAATTTGGTTCTATTCCCATTAAGCGTGCAAAAGGTTTCTTCTTTAACCCAAGACTCTCACGATATTCTCGTATCAGTTTCCCTTGCCCTTTATATAAGAAGCGATTGTAATCGTCCAGCAAATCATCTACAGGAATCTGATAAAGCTCTGCCAGCTTGTCCACGATTTCTTTCGGATAATGGTCTACATACCCAACTTCAAAATCTATGTAATGCCCTCTGGATATTCCAATCAGGTCAGCAACCTCTTTCTGCATCAATCCCATGTGGTGACGGCACCAACGGAGCCTGTCCGGTACATTCGGTATATCCTCATAATTCTGATACTGCTGATTGAACAACTGGGCTTCCAGCAGCTTGCGAGGGGCTATCAGTCGGAAACTATGGATATACATGGGTGCATACCTCACATATCCGTCCGAAGTGGAACAAAGGATGTATATATTCTCGGAAACCTGTGCCAGAATACGCCATTTGGGGTCTTTACTGCTCTGGGGGTATTGGTTTGAAACCATAAACGCATCTGTGAGAGGATAGCATTTTCAATGCAGCGGGAGGCATAGCTGGAAAGGCGGATGCCCTTTTTCGGGTCGAAGGTATCCACTGCTTTGATGAGGCCGATGGTGCCGATGGAAATCAGGTCCTCCTGGTCGTTTTGGCTGGCGTAATATTTTTTGATGATGTGAGCCACCAGACGCAGGTTATGCTCGATCAGCTTCTGCCGGGCAGCTTGGCTTCCTGCTTCCATCTCTTCCAGGGCCTGGCGCTCTTGGGCTGCGGAAAGGGCCCGGGGAAAGGTACCGCTTCCCGTAACATGGAGGAACAGGTAAAACACATGGGTCAACAGTTCAAAAAGTTGCGCTAACAACACTGCCACTTCCCTTCTTCCAGAATTGGTTTATTTGTATGTAGGAAAGGCAGCAAACGTGACTACAGTCCATTCGTCCAAGCTTCTTCAAGAGGAACACATTGCCATGTGGACGTGGACACAGCAAAAAGCGGACATCGCCCTTCTGGGAAAAGGAAAGCGCCCTGCCATACTCACCGGTTTTCCCCATTGTTCCTTGTTCACGTCGCGGATAAACTCAGTTCGCAGGGGTATTATCCTATCACAAATGCGACAACAGGCAGAAGCAGTGAAGTTTATTATACCCAAGCCCTGGTGGAAGGAACGTTCCCCGGGGAAAAGCAGGAACAGGTGCCCTGATATCCTACCAAGGCAAATGGACCTCCTTCTTTAGGGGAGGCCCGGAAACATACGGCAACGAATGGAAACACCCTCTCCCAAACCGGGAAGGGGCGCTTTTTTATTGGGTTTTCTCCAGGGACACGGTCCTGTCCTCCCCGGATTCCCAAGGGAAAATGGGCACCCAGGTGACCTGCTCCACCGGCTGGAAGCGGAGGCCGGAATAGGCAACGCGGCAGACGGGAGGCTGGGGCGCCCCTACGTAGAGCGCCGTGGGGCCATCCGCTCCTCCGATGATCGCCACCGAACTGGCCATGGAAGCTACAGCGATCCCGCCTCCCAGGATCTCCCCCTCTTTTGGTGCCTTGGGGCGCATCTGATCCCCTTCCAGGACGTCCTCCAAGGAGAAGTCTTTCATGGGAGGCTCCAAGGTGTAGGAGAGTTTCCAGCAATGGCTGGGGATCTCCCAGCCCTCCTTGTCCGGGAACCCTAGGTCCCCCAGCGTTTCCCGCTGAAGGCCCTGGGCGGTGAGGGTCATGTTCTCCCCAGTGACGGGATGGGTCAGTTCCACCTGCTCCCCCGGCTGGATCTGGAAAGAGGGGCCGGGCAAACGGGCTCTCTCAGCTTTCATCTCAAAGGACAGGGTATCCACCTCCCGGCGGCGGTTCCATGGGAAGGAGAACCGCCAGATGTGCCAGGCTTTGGACAGATCCAGGCCGTAATGGCGCGCGGCCCAATACCCCTCCTGTTCGGTGGCCTCCAGCTGCGCAAGAGGCAGATAACCTACAGCGGAACCACGGCTGGACCGGAATTCTTTTCCGTTCACCAGAGCGGTGGGGTGGAAGGAAAAACTCATGGGGCTTTCCACTTCCAGGCGAAGTGCCTCTTCTTTGGTGAAATTCCTGGTGTCGTCGTTCCCCGGGGTCAGACCCCATTTCTCCATAAAGGATTCCATTGCCTTTGGCTCCACCTGGCGGCAAAAGTCCACCACCAAGGCTTTCCCGCAGGAGTACACCCCCGGCACCACCCAGTGGCTGCCGGCCCAATCAAACTCCCCGGAAAAGGGCAGCTGGATCTCTGGCCGTTCCCGGCGGCTGTGATCCCAAAAGCTTGCCTGAGAGGTGATATACCACTCCATGTACCACTCTGGAGGCTGTTGTTCCAGCAATTCCTGCTCTTCTGCCATGCAAAACCACTCCTTTTCCCTGCCTGCGGAGGGGAACCCTCCCTGGCCCTTTTCCCTCATCTTACCACTGCCGCCATTAAATGGCAACAAAAAACGCCCTGGAAGTCCAGGGCGTTTTCTTATAGGTCCTTATTGCTCGGCGCCGATCTGCACGGCTTTGCGGTTAAAGTCCAGCATCTGCGCTTTGCGGGCCGGCACACACTTCTGGATAGCCTGGTCCAGGGTTTCAGCATCGCAGAACTTGTAATCGCTGTCCCCAGCGCACACCTCATGGAACAGTTTACCCACCAGGATCATGTTGGAAAGGCCGGAAAGGCCGTTTTCATCCGCCAGCTTAGTGGAGGGCACGTAGTAAACGGTGACGTCGTCCCGTTCTACCTTCTTGTCGATGAGGCTGGAGTCCACGATAACAATGCCGCCGGGCTCCACCGCGTCGATGAACTTGTCGAAGGAGGGCAGGTTCATGGCAACGAACACGTTGGGATTGGTCACCAGGGGCGAGCCAATGGCCTCGTCGGAAACGCACACGCTGCAGTTTGCGGTGCCGCCCCGCATCTCAGGGCCATAGGAGGGCAGCCAAGAGAGCTGCTTATTGGCGATCAAAGCGGCGTAGGCCACGATCTTCCCGGCAAACAGCACGCCTTGGCCGCCGAAACCGGCAAAGAGGATATTCAGGTTTTTCATTTCTTCACACCCTCCTCCACATCCTTATAGACCCCCAGGGGATAATAGGGGATCATGTTGTCCTCCAACCACTTGAGGGCTTCCACAGGGGACAGGCCCCAGTTGGTGGGGCAGGTGGAGAGCACTTCCACAATGGAGTACCCCTTGCCTTCGATCTGGTTCTGGAACGCCTTCTTGATGGCCTTCCGGGCGATGTTCACGTTCTTCACGTTGTCCACCGTAACACGCTGGGCAAAGGCCACGCCGTCCAGGGTGGAGAGCATCTCGCACACCCGCACCGGATAGCCGGCGGTGTTGGTATCGCGGCCATAGGGGGTGGTCTGGGTGATCTGCCCCGGCAGGGACGTGGGGGCCATCTGGCCGCCGGTCATGCCGTAAATGGCGTTGTTGATGAAGATGACAGTGATGTTCTCGCCGCGGGTGGCAGCGTGAACGGTTTCGGCAGTGCCGATGGCGGCCAAGTCGCCGTCGCCCTGGTAGGTGAAGATCACATTTTCAGGACGGGCGCGCTTGAGGCCGGTGGCCACTGCCTGGGCGCGGCCGTGAGGGGCCTGCACCATATCGCAGGTAAAATAATCGTAGCACATGACCGAACAGCCCACAGAGGCAACGCCCACAGCCTTTCCTTCCACACCCAGCTCTTCCAGGGCCTGGGCCACCAGACGGTGGACAATGCCATGGGTGCAGCCGGGGCAGTAGTGCATAGGCGCGTCGGTCAGGGTAGACGGTTTTTGAAATACAATAGCCATAATAAGTTCTTCCCTTTCCGGAATTTGGACAGCCAAACTCCTATCGTTACTCGCTGGTCACACCAGCGCTTCGATCTGTGCCAGCACGTCCGCCGGGGTGGGGATCATGCCGCCGGTGCGGCCATAAAAGTGGACAGGCACCTGGCAGTTGATGGCCAGCTTCACATCGTCCACCATCTGGCCCATGCTCATCTCCACCACCAGGAAGTTCTTGGCGTGGGAGGCGGCACGGTTCAGGGCCTCCACAGGGAAGGGCCACAGGGTGATGGGGCGGACCAGGCCAGCCTTGATGCCCTTTTCACGGGCCTTGTTCACAGCGCTGCGGGCCACACGGGAGGAGGCACCATAGGCCACCAGCACAACGTCGGCGTCCTCGGTGAGGTACTCTTCCGCCATCTGCTCGCTCTTCTTCACGGTTTCATAGCGCTCGAAACGCTCCATGACCAGCTGCTCCAGCTTTTCAGGGGTCAGGTACAGGGAGTTGATGATGTTGTGGGCACGCTGGCCACCATGGCCTTTGGCAGCCCACTCCTTCTCGGGAAGCTTTGCAGAACCTTCCTCGGGCAGCTCCACAGGCTCCATCATCTGGCCCAGCATACCGTCGGCCAGCACCATGGCGGGCATCCGGTATTTATCGGCGGTGTCAAAAGCGTGGGAGATCAGGTCCACCATCTCCTGCACGGTGGAGGGGGCAAACACCAGAATCTGGAAGTCGCCATGGCCGGTGGCTTTGGTGGCCTGCCAATAGTCGGACTGGGAGGGCTGGATGCCGCCCAGGCCAGGGCCGCCGCGCTGGACGTTGATGATCACCGCGGGCAGGTCGGAACCGGCCATATAGGAGATGCCCTCGCCCTTCAGGCTGATGCCGGGAGAGGAGGAGGAAGTCATGGCGCGCACGCCGGCAGAGGAGGCGCCCAGCACCATGTTGATGGCGGCGATTTCAGATTCCGCCTGGAGGTAGGTGCCGTTCACCTGGGGCATACGCTTGGACATATACGCCGCCAGTTCGGTCTGGGGCGTGATGGGATAACCGAAGAAGTGATGGCAGCCGGCGCGGATGGCGGCTTCGGCCAGCGCCTCGTTGCCCTTCATCAAAACCTTCATATGTAACATTCCTTTCTCGGGGGGCAAGGCTGGCCCCCGAACAATTTTTTACCGTTCGACTGTGATGGCCGTATCGGGGCACATGGTGGCGCAGGAAGCGCAGCCCACACACTTTTCAGGTTCCATCAGCTTGGCGGGATGGTAACCTTTGGCGTTGAGGCGGCTCTTGTCCAGAGCGATGATCTTTAGGGGACAGGCGTGCACGCACATCCCGCAGCCCTTGCAGACCTTCTCATCCACAATGATCTTTGCCATAATCGTTTCCCTCCTTCAAGGAATTTACTGTATTAGTCCTCTTGTAACGAGATATCACTTGGTATAACTGGGTTGGCACACGGAAAGCTCCGGCAGAGCGATGCGGCGTCCTGCGCTATTCCCAAAGGAACTTCACAAGGCGCTGGATGGGCTTGAACCCTTCCGGCAGGGTTTCCCCCGGCTTCAGGGCAAAATCCGGCGCAGTGGAGTACAGCAGAGGCAAGCCCGTCAGCTGAGCCGTCCGGTGGGCGAAGTCCAAGCCTCCCAGAAGCGTTTCCAGGGTGGTTTCCACCCCCAGGTGGGAGTTGTTCACCAGGCCGGTGGCCTTTAGGCGGCTGGCACCCTCGATCTCCTGGAGCAGGGCAGCCGCTTCTTCCGGTGTTTGGGACAACACCCGGTACCGGTTGATGACATACAGCATTTCATAACCGGTTTCCTCCAGCTGGGTATGCAGGCCTCCCAACGCCGTGACGCCTGCGTCGTCGCCGCCTGCGTCAATGAACACCTGCCCGGCCGACGGCTCAAAAATGGAATAGAGCTCCGGGGGCAGTGTGGGGGTATCCAGAGTGGTCCCTGCAAACACGGGGGCAATCAAACGCACCCCGTGTTCTTCCAGCAGGCCGCCGTATTCGGAAGAGCGGAAATAGGGATTGACAATGTCCAAATCCGCCACGGTGACCTTCTCCCCCTTGGCTGCCGCTTCCAGCGCCAGGTTCAAGGCGAGGTTCGTCTTGCCGCAGCCATAGTGGCCGCAAATCACAGTGACCCGGGATCGTTCGCTCATAATTTCCTCCCTATGGAACAAGGTCTCGCGCAAGTTGGGAGGGCTTGTCCTGCATTTTGCCTTCCCACCTTGGGGGTTGCTTTTTATCTTATCACAAACCCGGACCCGTTTCAACAAAAAAACTCGCTTTAAATCGTTAAAATCTAGGTTTTCCAGGCGTTTTCGGCACTATCCACAGTTTTACAAAAAGAGTTATTCAACCTATGTTCATAAATTCCTTACCGTTTCTTCAAAATCTCCTGACACCTGCTTCATAATTATGGGGTAGACTATAGACACTGAAACGAGAAAGGATGTGATACCACACAGACAGGCGAAAGCCACTTGCTTTATGCATTCTCTTTTCCTTTCATATTTACATAACTGTCCTTCGATGGGGCAAGGATTGGCAATCGCTGGTCCACGGCCGACGCCCCATCGTTGCGGCAGACCAAAAATTCTCGCTCCTACCTGGATCAGGCAGGAGCGTTTTTAATTGTCAAAATATTTTCCGCTTCCGGTGGCAGAGTAACCGTGGGCGGGAAAAAATTTTCCCATGCTATGCCCAAGAAAGGGATGAACGCGTATCAAAGCCTTTTGGAAACACTGGAACCGGCACACCTTGACAAAAGCTGTGAAGGTGTTCGCCCTCAGCGTGGGCACCACCGCACTGTGTATGCTGGGCTGTGTGGGGGCCTTTCCCGAAAAAGCAGAACCAGTGGCATTAGAGGCATCTGTCTTCAACGGCAGCCAGGAGTTCCCTTCAGACCGAGGCCAAACAGGCCAAGGGTCCAGTGAGACGGAACCGGAAAAAGTTGTCCCCCTGGGTACGGTATTTGGCATGAAGCTCTTTACCGATGGGGTGATTGTGGCCTCGCTGTCTGACATCCGCACCGAGGAAGGGATCTGTTGTCCTGCGGAAGAAGCAGGCATCCAGCCCGGGGACTACTTGCTCCAAGCCAATGGCTCCAGTATCCCCGATAACGCCACGTTGGCCCGGTATATCAGCCAAAGCGGCGGGGAGCCTATCACCTTCCAAGTGCGCCGGGAAAACACAGTTTTCGAAGCTGAAATCACACCGGTATTCGGGGAAGGATCCTTCAAAACAGGGATGTGGGTCCGGGACAGTGCGGCAGGCATTGGCACATTGACCTTTTATGACCCGGAAAGCGGCATCTTCGCGGGGCTGGGCCACGGTATCTGTGACATGGATACCAACGGGGTAATGGCATTAAAGTCCGGGGAACCGGCACCGATCACCCTCAGCGGCATTGTCAAAGGAGAAGCGGAACAGCCCGGCAGGCTGCAGGGGTATTTCTCCTCGGATGACAGCCTGGGCACGCTGCTAAAAAACAGCGAAACCGGCGTTTACGGCACATTGCAGCAAGCACCCACCGGGGAGGCTGTGGAAATCCTTTCCAAAGAGCAAGTCCGTCCAGGGCCTGTGCAATTTCTGGTCACCCTAGACGAAACAGGGCCACAGCTCTATGATGGGGAGATTGTGGAGATCTTAAGCCTGGAAACTCTTACCAAAAACATGGTGGTACAAGTGACCGACCCAAGGCTTTTAGAAAAAACCGGCGGCATTGTCCAGGGGATGAGCGGCTGCCCTATTTTACAAGACGGGAAACTAGCCGGCGCCATCACCCACGTGCTGGTGGAGTCCCCCGAAAAGGGATATGGAATCTTTCTCACCCATATGCTGGGGAAAATGCCTGCCCAAGAAACTGGAAGCTGACAGCAAGGGCGCAGAGAAGCCTTGGGCTTCTCTGCGCCCTTCCGTGTTCTAAGAGGTACATTCCAATATTGGGAAACATCCCTTTTCCCTGTACGGGCTCACCACCGTATCTTGTAGTTCTTTTCAAAAAATGTAAAATATCTTGTTGCCGAAGAAAGTCGAAGCCTGAAGAATCCCGGTTTTAAGCCAATTTTCAACCTTTTTCGGCAGGATAATTTTCTAGTTTTTTCATGCAAACCACTTGCTATTGGCAAAATCTTGTGGTAAAATTTTTTCACAATAAATCAATGCCAGGAGGTTCGTCATGGAAAAAGAAAGTAAGATAATTATAAGTTCGGAAGACGGCGAATGGGGCCGTGAGCCGATCCAGAAATTATCCCAACGCGGGGTGCATCCCCTTTTTCTCAAACGGGACAGCACCCTGCTTTTGGGTAAAATACGGGAAGAGCGTCCCCAGCTGGTCATCATGGACTTTTTAATGCCCGGACTAGACGCCCTCGGGGTAATCCACGCGGTGGCCCAAGACGCCAATGTGGAAAACCCCCTCTACATAGTGACCTCCTCTTATACCAACCCCATCATTGAGCGGGAAATCGCTGCCGCTGGCGTTGCCTATTTCGCCCTGTCCCCCTATGACAAAAACGAAATGGCCCAGCGTGTGCTTTCCCTTCTCTCCATGAAGGGGAGGCATTTCGATACGGAACCTATCAGCACCAGCCTGCGGATGCAGGTTACAGAGATCCTCCACCAGATTGGCGTGCCTGCCCACATTAAAGGCTATCACTACCTGCGAGACTCCATCTTGATGGCAGTGGAGGACCCGGAAATCATCAACGCTGTGACCAAACAGCTTTACCCCAATGTGGCCAAACAGTATAACACCACCAGTTCCAGGGTGGAACGCGCCATCCGCCATGCCATTGAAGTGGCTTGGGACCGGGGCGACGTGGACGTGCTGAACTCCTACTTCGGCTATACCATCCACAACACCCGGGGCAAGCCCACCAACAGCGAGTTCATCGCCATGATCGCCGATAAACTGTGCCTGCAAATGGCCAGTGCCTCCTGACATCAGTAAGCATACTATAAAGCAAGCGCCCTTTTTGTCGAATTGTGGAGGAGTATCGCATTTTCTTGTAAAAAAAATGTGAACGGGCGCAATATATAGTAGAAATCCGGCGGATAGAATGATCCGCCGGATTTTTTATTGATATTTATCTTGTCTAATAAAACTTTTCCAAAAAGAAGGGTCAGCCTTCCAACTGGGCAGTATACAAGTGATAGTAGGCGCCGTGCTGGTCCAGCAGCTGCTGATGGGTGCCCATCTCCCCTATGCCCTTATTAGAGATATACAAGATGCGGTCACAGTTTTTAATGGTGGACAGCCGGTGGGCAATGATGAAGGAGGTACGGCCTTTCAGCAGCGCCTGTAGGCCCTCTTGGAGCAGCCGTTCGGTTTTGGCGTCGATGGAAGATGTGGCCTCGTCCAGCACCAAGATCTTGGGGTCGGAAAGCAGCGTGCGGGCAAAAGCCACCAACTGCCGCTGCCCCTGGGACAGCCGGGAGCCTCGCTCGTTGACCTGGGTGTAATAGCCGTCCTCCATCTCCCGGATAAACTCGTCGGCCCGGACTGTTTTGGCGGCGGCGATCACCTCTTCATCGGTGGCGTCCAGGCGGCCGTAACGGATGTTGTCCATAATGGTGCCGGAAAAAATGAAGCTGTCCTGAAGCATGATGCCCATCTGGGACCGGAGGGAGTGGAGGGTCACCCCGGCGATATCATGGCCATCCAGCAGCAGGCGGCCCTCATTGATGTTGTAGAACCGGGAGATCAAGTTCACCACCGTGGTCTTCCCTGCGCCGGTGGGCCCCACCAGGGCAATGGATTCCCCAGGCTGTACATCCAGGTTAAAGTGTTCCAAAATGTTGATTTTGCCATCGTAAGAGAAGGTCACATCGTCAAAGGTGACCCGTCCGGTGATGGGCGGCAAATCTGTGGCGCCGGGGGCATCATCCACGGTGACCGGCTCATCGATCATCTCGAAGATCCGCTCCAGGTAGGCCACGGCGTTGATAAAGGTGTTGTACAGGTTGGACAGGTTCAAAATGGGCTGCCAAAACCGCCAGGCATAGGAGCTGATGGCGATGAGGGTGCCGATCTGCATGGCAGGGCCCAGCATCCACAGGCCGATGAGGTACATGGCCCCCACCACCCAGGTGGAGATGTTGTCCACGGAATACCACACCAGGTTGGAGGTGTACTGGGCGCGCATCCAGGTTTTGTAGCACTTCTTGTTCAGTTGGTCGTAGATCTCCCGGTTTTCCTCCTCCCGGGTAAAGGCCTGGGTGATCTTCATGCCGTCCAGGCTCTCATGGAGGTAGGCGTTGATGTTGGAGCTCTTGTTGGAAACATCCTGCCAGGCCCGGCGCTGGGCTGGTTTGATCAGCAGGACAATCACCAAGAACAGGGGGATGCCTGCCATGACGATCAGGCTCAGGCGCACGTCGCACAGGAACATGAACACGGCAATGAGCACCAGGTTGAAGATCTCCAGCACAAAGTTGATGATGCCGTTAGAGAGGGCATCCGACACAGAGTTCACATAGTTGATCACACGGGTGAGAATCTTCCCATGGGGCCGGTCGTCGTAAAATTGGAAAGGCAGCTTTTGCAAGTGCTCGAACAAGTCCTTGCGGATGTCGTAGATGATGTCCTGCCCCACCACGATCATATAGCGGGAACGGGCCCGGGCAAACAGCACCGAAGCCACGATGGAAACCAGCATGACCACCGCCAAAAGAACCAGCTCCCCGTAGTCACCATTGGGCACGGAAACATTCACCGCCCGCTGGATCAGCAGAGGCCCCACCAGGCCGCAGGCGGCAGAAATGGCGGAAAACAGCAGGGACAAAAGCATCTTTTTCTTGTGACGGCCAATGTACACCCCAGCCCGCAGCAAGTGTTTGATATTAAATGGGGTTTCCAGGGTTTCATCCACGTCAAATTTATTGCGCGCCATTTAAACCACCTCCTTTTCCTCTTCCATGCCGTTTTGCAGCAGGAACACTTCCCGGTAATAGCCCGGACGTTGGGACAGCTCCTGATGGGTGCCCACGTCCACCACCCGGCCCTTATCCAGAATAACGATTTTATCCGCCCGTTTGGTCGTGGAGATCCGCTGGGCTACGATGATCTTGGTGCAGGGGAAATCCAAATGGGCCAGCTGATCTTGAATGTACTTTTCCGTTTCCAGGTCCACGGCGGAGGTGGTGTCATCCAGGATTAAAATGGAGGGTTTCACCGCCAGGGCACGGGCCAGGGCGATACGCTGCTTCTGGCCACCGGACAGGCCAGTGCCCCGCTCGCCAATCAAGGTGTCAAACCCATCGGGAAGGTTTTCCACAAAGTCCACATCCGCCATTTTGGCATAGCGGCGCACCTCTTCCTCCGAGAGGGAGGTATCCCCATAGGCGATGTTCCCATCCACTGTGTCGGAAAACAGGAACACATCCTGGGTGGCAATGCCAATGGAGCGGCGCAGATCGTGAAGGTCATACTGCCCTACAGGGACACCGTCAATGAGCACCGCACCATTTGTCACGTCGGCAAACCGGGGGATCAGGTTTACCAGGGACGTTTTGCCGGAACCGGTGGGGCCCATAATGGCCACTGTTTCCCCAGGCTGGATGTGCAGGTCCACGTGACTTAGCACAGAAAGCCCATGAAGCGCTAGATCCACCCCTTGGAATTCCACTTCCCCGCGCACCCGGGAAGTGACCTTTTTGGCGTCTTGCCGGGAAACAATGGTGGATTTGGCATAGTACAGCTCGATAACCTTATTGGCGCTGGCAAAAAAGCGCTGAAGGTCGTTGAGGTGCATTCCCAACATCCGCATGGGATTAGTCAAGGTCCAGGTAAGGGAATTGAACAGGGTGAATGTGCCGATAGTGATCCGCCCTGAAATCAGGAAGGCGCCTCCCACCAGCAGCACCGCAATGGACAGAGCCTGAGAGAGGCCGTCGATATAAGGGCTGTACTTCAGCCACAGCAGGGAGGCCTTGGTGTTGGCCTTTTTGTATTCGGCATTTTTCCCGTCGAAACGGTCAATCTCATAGTCCTCACGGGCAAAAGCCTTTACCACCCGGTTGCCGGAAATATTCTCTTGGGCGCAGGTGTTCAACTGGGACAGCCGTTCCCGCAGGTCCACATAGAGGGGATGCACCTGCTTGGAAAAAGCGTAGGTCAACGCGAAAATCACCGGCGTCACCGCCAGCATGGACAAAGCGAACAGCCAGTCGGTGACAAGGAACGTAATCGTGGTGGTCAAAAACAGCACAGAACAGTCAATCAGCTGGCGCAGCACCCAGGAAACGGCAAAACGCACCATGTCCAGGTCACCGGTAAGGCGGGTCATCAAGTCGCCGGTGCGCGTCTTGGAGTAAAACGCCTGGTCCTGTTCCTGCATATTTTTATACAGGTCCCGCCGCAATTTATACACCAGCTTTTGAGAACAGGTTTCATAAGTCATGACGGACAGGTATTGGAAGCTGGTCCGAAACAAGGTAAACCCGATCAAAACAGCCACCAACACCGCCAAATGACGGATCACCTCCGGGGTAACCACGCCAGTATCCACCAGCGGCTGGAACACCGTGTCCATAATGTTGGCTGTGATCATGGAATTGCCCAGAGCCATAACGGACAACACCGCTGTAGAGCACAGGGCGAAGATGTACCGTTTTCTCACATCGGCCATCTGCTTCCACACCCACTTCAATTGAAACATACTCTTTCCTCCTTGTAAGCCGGGCAACCCGGCCCTTTTTACGGCTTAGCTCCCCCTCCTCCCGGCTAGAACACCGGGGCCTCCAAACCGTACTCACTATTATATCGCCCACTGTAACAGAAAAAAAGAGGGTTGGGCCAAATTCCTCTTCGGCATTCCGATGAAAAAACTTGCAGGGAGTTGTCTGAATGCACAAGTTTCCAGGCCCCCTCCCCCGCAGCAGCTTTCTCCCTTTTCCCCAAAACCGTTTACCTTTTCGGAAAAGTGTGTTAGGATATAGAGAAAACGGAAAAGGAGGCGCGCTATGCGGGCTGTGATACAGCGGGTGAGCCGCGCGGAGATCACGATTGACCACCGGGAAACCAGGCGCATCGGCAAAGGGCTGGTGGTTTTTCTCGGAGTCATCCAGGGCGATACGGAAGCCCAGGCGGAGTTTATGGCGGAGAAAGTACACGGGCTGCGGATATTCACCGATGAAAACGGAAAAATGAATCTGTCCCTGGAGGACGTTGACGGGGAACTGCTGGTGGTGTCCAACTTTACTTTGGGCACCGACTGCAAAAAGGGCCGTCGTCCCTCTTTTGACATGGCAGCACCCCCACAAGAAGCGGACAAGCTCTACCGCCATTTTGTGAAGCGGTCCAAGGATTTAACCCGGAAAGTGGAAACTGGAGAGTTTGGCGCTCACATGGATGTGCTTGCGGCAAACGACGGACCCGTGACCATCATCATCGACACAGAAAAGATCGCTAAATAATTTGGGGGAGGAACCTATCGATGGATCTGGATTTTTTGAAACTGCTTATGGATAAGACGGGCTTCCCGGAAGAAGCCAAAAAAGAAACTCTCCGCAGCGCTGGGACACTGATCCAGGCCGGCCAAGAGGAAGCCCTGGACGGCGCCGTGGAATTTTTTTATGAGCAAAACCTGGACACGGAGCTGACCACGCCTTTGATCGAGATGATCAGCCAAGAAAGCGGCATTCATCTCTACACGGTGTGGCTGCTGTTTCTCATCCAAGCGTCAAAGCCCGCTGTGGCAGCCTATCTGGAAAAAGGCGTGCCAGAGGGGATTGTATGGGAAACCTTCCGGGATTTGGAATTTAAAGTACGGGAATGCAAGAAGATCCAGGGGGTCTGGGGCAACTTCGTGGCTTTTTGGTATCCCATTTTCTTTTCCTGCGATATTGTGAAATTGGGCCGGCTGGAGTTTGAAAATTCCACCTATAAAGAAGACGCTCCTTATGTGTGGGGTGGGTACACCCTTTATCCCGGAGACCCAGTGAAAAGCGTCCACATCCCTTCCAGCGGGGAACCCTTTGACCTGGCGGCCCGGCTGGATTCCTATAAGCGGGCTTATGATTTTTTCAAAGAGGAACTCCAAGGGAGGCCCCTGGCGTGCGTGTGCGACTCTTGGCTGCTGTATCCCCGCAACCGTGAGATCCTCTCCCCCGCTTCCAATATCGTCAGCTTCTCCAATGATTTCGACGTGATCCGCTGGAAGGAATGGGATGACTTTTACGACGCTTGGCGGATCTTTGGAGCGGACCACCGGAAACCGGCGGCGGACCTGCCGGAAAACACCTCCATGCAGCGGGCCTACAAAAAATGGTTGATGGAGGGAAACAAGGCTGGCAGCGGTTTCGGGATCCTGCTGTTCGACGGCGAAAAGATCATCAACCGGTAAGGGGCTCCCTATGGATCAGGACGTGTTGTTCTTTTTTGAAAAGGCGCCCGGCGCCCTTCCCTTGTACCAGACACTGGAACAAAAGCTGCAGGAGATTCTTCCAGGCATGACCCAGAAAGTGGGCAAAAGCCAGATCAGCTTTTACCTGGGGCATCAATTCGGCTGCGCCTCCCTTTTAGCGGTGCGTAAAAAACGGGAGATGCCTTCCCCCTACCTCACTGTCACCTTTGGCTTGAGTTACCCTTTGGAGCATTCCAGGATCGCCGCCAGAACAGAACCCTATCCCAACCGCTGGACTCACCACGTGATTGTGGAAAGTTTGGAAGAGATCGACCAGCAGCTGTTGGGATGGCTGATGGAAGCCGCGGAATTTGCCGCATCCAAACAATAAACCCACAACATAAAGAAAGGCCGCCCCCAAGCTTTTGCAGCCGCTGGGGCGGTCTTTTTGGCGTGTCCCTGCGTTTCAAAAAGCGGGAAAAGAAAACAAGACCGGCAAAAAATGCCGGCCCTGTTCCGAGGTAAAATATGAAAGGACGAAAACCCTTATACTCGATTCCTGCCAGGAAACGCCATGTCCGCCCGCGGCACGTAACTGTGCCTGCTCTGGGAGCCACGGTTTCCTCGGCTCTTTTCCCTGCGATAGCAGCCCAAACCTACTGCCACAAGCAACATCATCAGCAGGAAAGCACCTACACACACCCACGGCGACGCCACCATAGGCTCTTGTGGCACAGATGCGGAAAGCTCCGCCACCGGGATGCTCTCTTCCACAGCGGGAAGGGCGGGATCGGTCTGCGCCCGAGTAACCATACTCAAGGCGGCCACGGTGCAAACTGTCAGCACCAGTACCAACAGGAAGGAAAGAAAGTTTTTCAGCGTCTTTTTCCGCATCCCAGCACACCCCTTTCCGAAGGCTCACCTGTTACTAGGTGGTTACACTTCGATGACAAGTGTTACAATTTGGTTACATTGTAACACGCATTTTTCCAGATTGCAACCCCCTTTTGAAATGTTCATAAACTATTCACACCTGGCGTCAAAATATAGGGTCTAAAAACGGGGCTTTTCCGGAAAAACCACAAAATTTGGCGTGTTTTATCGAAATAGGGTGCATTCACCGCTCTCACGGTACCAGCGGATCCGCTTTTCAATCTCTTCACGGGGGCAATCAAAATAAGCCGCAAGACAATCGATACACAGAAAGTCTTCCGCACCCCGGTTAACCAGTTTCCGGAAGATCGCTATATCGTCTCCGCCCAACGGGCCGCCACACTGCTTGCAAGTTTTATAGTTAGCCATTACTTCCGTGCCAGCTTCGCCCGGAACACCAAGCAGCTGTGAGGCTCAATCAGACCGGCGTACCGCTCAAAAAATGTGCCTTCCGTTTCATGCGTCCAGCAGTTGTACATCTCCAGACCTACCCCAGCGGCTACCGGCAAACCAATATCCCAGAATTGCAAGGACATCTCGCTCTTCACATCGCTGAAATTAAACATACCAATGGCCAGTGATCCATCGCTCATGGGCTTGATCAGGGCCAGCACATTCTCCGGATTGTTCCACTGGCGGATGCAATAAGGCCCACGGCACTCAAGATCCTGATTGATGGCGATAAGGTCCGGATTGGTCAAAGTTACCTTGGTCGCGTCGCTCATGGAGCGGATATCGCAGCCTATCATCAAAGGGGAATTCATCAGCGCCCACAGGGAGAAATGTGTGCGGTACTCGTCATCGGTACAACCACCGATTTGACCGATATACTCATTATTGCTTCCACCATGCATACCAACCACCAACATATCGATATCGTTGTGGCAATAAGGGCCGGAGAAAGGCATTTTATCAATCTGGGACATAGCCAGATTTTTAATGGATTCCCAGTTGTCCTGAATATCCGCTGTGGAACGAAACAACTGGGCACCGGCCCCCTGGATCCACTGGTGCACATTGTCATAGCCCCAATTGCAGGCGGAAAACAGGATATCCCGTCCACAATTCCGCAGAGCCAAAGACATACGTTTGTACAGGATTTCACCGTCCACATGAATGGGCTTGTAGCAGTTGTCATACTTTAGGTAATCTACACCCCAAGAGGCGAAAGTTTCCGCATCCTGGAACTCATGCTCAAAGCTGCCCGGATACCCAGCGCAGGTGTGGGTGCCGCAGCAGGAATACATACCAAACTTCAGCCCTTTGCTGTGTACATAGTCCGCCACCGGTTTCATGCCTTCCGGGAATTTTTCTGGATCCGCTACCAAATTGCCTTTCTCATCGCGCTGCTTCAAACTCCAGCAGTCGTCCACTACGACATACTCATAGCCAGCATCTTTCAATCCGCTCTCCACCATCACATTGGCAGTTTCGCGAATCAACCGGTCGTTGATGTTCCAGGTAAAGGTGTTCCAGGAATTCCAACCCATAGGTGGTGTCATCCCCAAATACTTGTTTTGCATAGTCATTTTCTCCTGTCAATGGATTTGCCTTCCATTTTACCCAGGGGTATCTCTAAAGTCAATGACTCTTTTGCTTATTTTTTATATTATATTGCGCATAGGATTAGGCCATGAAAGAAAAAGCCCACAGGATTGAAACTCCTGTGGGCTTTTAGATCCGGAAACGAAACTTACTTCAGTTCAACCTCAGCGCCAGCCTCGGTCAGCTTGGTCTTGATGGCCTCGGCGTCATCCTTGGAAGCGCCTTCCTTAACGGTCTTGGGAGCCTCGTCAACCAGAGCCTTGGCTTCCTTCAGGCCCAGGCCGGTGATCTCCTTGACAACCTTGATGACGTTGATCTTGTTAGCGCCAGCGGACTTCAGAACCACGTCGAACTCGGTCTTCTCTTCAGCAGCGGGAGCAGCAGCAGCGGGAGCAGCAGCCACAGCAACAGCGGGAGCAGCAGCGGAAACGCCGAACTCCTCCTCCAGAGCCTTAACCAGCTCGGAGAGCTCCAGGACGGTGAGGGACTTGACTTCTTCAATCAGGTTGGTGACTTTCTCAGACATGATGAAATACCTCCATGTGTAAAGTTAAATTCAAAGTTATAAAGTGATGTGACGTCAGGCAGCTACCTGACGGGAAACCGCTTGTTGCGGGGTGAGCCCTCTTAGGCGCTCTGCTTTTCGGCAATCGCGTTGAGGGCGATGACCAGGCCGCGCAGTGTGCCGGTAAGCACATTCGCGAAGCCCTGGATGGGGCTGTTCAAGCCGCCAAGCACCTGGGCCACCAAGACCTCCTTGGGAGGCAGCTTGGCCAGCTCATCGATACTCTTGGCATCCACGGAAGCGCCGTCAATAAAGCCAGCCTTCACCGTGAAGTTTTCGTTGTCTTTGGCATACTCGGACAGGATCTTGGGAGCGTCCACGTAGCCGTTCTCGCTGTAAGCGATAGCGGTAGCACCGTGAAGATGCTCTTCCAGGCCCTCGATACCAGCCTCGGCAAAGGCCAGGTTCAGCAGGGTGTTCTTGACCACCTTGTACTCGCAGCCAGCCTCACGCAGCTGCTTGCGGAGCTTGGTGTCCTTTTCCACCGTGATGCCTTCATAGTTCACCAGGACACCCACATTGGCCTTTTTAAAGTCTTCAGCCAGTTGGGCGACCTGCTGTTTCTTTTGTTCCAAAATCTTCTCGCTGGGCAATTCATTTCACCTCCGGATCGTGAAAGTAAAATCAAAAACGCCTTCCCGGGTTCCCTCGGAAAGGCGTTGCAAGCAATTCATGAAACCATGGCGCAAGACTGCGCACAAGCCAGACTGATGTCCTACTTGTTTCCCTTGCTTATCTTTCCTCGGCAGGCCGGATAAAACCGTTTATAAACCTGCTGTCTTTGGATGGACAGCTCATATATTATAGCAATTGTTCCGGGCTTTGTCAAGCCCTACCTATCAAGAAATCAAACGTAGCGGGCGGGGTTAATCTTCACGCCGGGACCCATGGTGGCACTGACCACGCAAGAACGCACATACTGGCCCTTGGCAGCAGAAGGTTTCGCCTTCAAGATGGCATCCATCAGGGTGTCGAAGTTCTCCTGGAGCTTCTGGGCACCAAAAGACACCTTGCCGATGGGGCAGTGGATGATGTTGGTCTTATCCAGGCGGTACTCGATCTTACCGGCCTTGGCGTCGGCAACAGCCTTGCCAATGTCGGGGGTCACAGTGCCAGCCTTAGGGTTGGGCATCAAGCCACGGGGACCAAGCAGACGGCCCAGACGGCCAACCTGACCCATCATGTCGGGGGTGGTAATCAGCACGTCGAATTCCATCCAGTTTTCAGACTGGATCTTCTGGACCATTTCCTCGCCGCCCACGTAATCGGCGCCGGCAGCCTTGGCATCCTCTTCCTTGTCGGGCTTGCAGATAGCCAGCACACGCACGTTCTTGCCAGTGCCGTTGGGGAGCACGATGGCGCCACGGACCTGCTGGTCGGCGTGACGGCCGTCAACGCCCAGCTTTACGTGCAGCTCCACAGTTTCATCGAATTTCGCAGTACCAGTTTTGACGCAAACTTCCAAAGCCTCGGCAGCGTCGTACAGCTTGCTGCGGTCGATGAGCTTTGCGCCTTCCACATATTTTTTACCGTGTTTCATTGTTTCTTTCCTCCAGTGGTAAATATCGGATTACAAAGATTTCCTCCCACTCGGGAATTAATCTACTACTTCGATACCCATGCTGCGGGCAGTGCCGGCGATCATGCTCATGGCGCTCTCCACAGAAGAGGCGTTCAGGTCGGGCATCTTCTGCTCGGCGATCTTCTGGACCTGCTCGCGGGTGATCTTGGCGACCTTCTTCTTGTTGGGCTCACCGGAAGCCGTGTCGATCCCACAGGCTTTCTTGATCAGCACTGCGGCCGGAGGGGTCTTGGTGATAAAGGTGAAAGAACGGTCGGCATAGACCGTGATGACGACAGGGATGATCAGGCCCACATCGTTCTTTGTGCGTTCGTTAAATTCCTTGGTAAAAGCCATGATGTTCACACCATGCTGGCCAAGCGCGGGGCCGACAGGCGGCGCCGGGGTTGCTTTGCCGGCAGGGATCTGGAGCTTGATAAAGCCCGTAACCTTCTGAGCCATTTTTTTGCACCTCCAAAATTCGTGGTGGCTAGCGGCACAGCCGTATAAAAGATTTCAGCTGTACCTCCCACAGGGGCATTGCCCCTCACAATCAAAGCGGGAATCTCCCGCTTGCTGCCTAAAAATATACCGCTGTTTGGGGCGCGGCGCCCCGCCTGTTTTAGTCCACAGGCTCGGCCTGGTCCAGTTCCAATTCCACGGGGGTTTCCCGCCCAAACATGGAAACGGTGACGCGCACGCGGTTTTTCTCCACGTCCATCTCTTCCACCGTACCGATGAAGCCCTCCAAAGGCCCATCCACGATGTTGACAGAGTCGCCCACCTTGTAACTGACCTCGACCTCTCTTTTCTCAATGCCCAGCCGGGCCACCTCATCCTCCGTAAGCGGGATTGGCTTGGAGGAAGGGCCCACAAATCCTGTGCAGCCGCGGATATTCCGCACCGCATACCAAGACTCGTCCGTCATCACCATTTTGACAATGACGTAACCGGGGAAGATCTTCCGTTCCACTTCCTTGCGCTTGCCCGAATCGGTGATCTCCGTCACCTTTTCGGTGGGCACCCGGATCTCTTGGATCAGATCCTGCAGTTGGCGGTTCTCCACCGTCTTTTCCAGGTTGGAAGCCACTTTGTTCTCATACCCGGAGTAGGTGTGCACCACATACCATTTCGCTTCTTCTGCCATCTGCTAACCTCCGCTCTCCTGAATCCTCTAAAAACAAAGGGGATGTTATCCGGCCACATCCATTACAAGACCCAAAAGGTTCATGAACACAGTGTCCAGCAGGAAAACGAACAGGGCCACCACGATGATGGTCACCAGCACAACGCCAGTGCTTTTAAAGGTGGCTTTCGGGGTTGGCCAAACGATCTTCTTGACTTCGCCCTTGCAGTCGCGGAAGAACTTTGCCACGCGCTTGAAAAAACGGACAAAACCATTTTCCGTCTTTTTGACGTTTTCAGCCATACCTTCCGCTCCTTACTTGGTTTCCCTGTGCAGGGTGTGCTTCCGGCAGAACCTGCAATACTTGTTCATTTCCAGCCTGTCGGGGTCGTTCTTCTTGTTCTTCTTGGTGTTGTAGTTTCTCTGCTTGCACTCTGTGCAGGCCAACACGACCTTCACTCTCATTTGTCGGCACCTCCCGTTTTACGGAAAAATTTTTGGGGTGTATCGCGCCCCGGCCTCCCTCGGAAAAACAGGCGCAAAAAAAGAACCTCTTTTTCGAGGTGCTACCAGTATAGCACAAGAGGTTCTTTCTGTCAAGATTTTTCCTTCTGGTTTCACGCCGCGCCGCGGCTTTTCCCAAACGGGGCAGCTAAAGGGCCTTCGCGTCAATTGTCCAGCGTTTTGGCCACGACCTTCTTCTTTTTCTTTTTCTTTTCGGGCTTAATGTTCTTGCCCTTAAGCTTGCGTGTGTATTTCAGGTCTTTTTTCAGTTCGACCCCCACGCGCTCTGCAAACACCTGGAAACCGGCGTCCGACAGGGAATTGAGCAGGCTGATGGTGACAATGGCACGGGTATCCAGGTCGCCGTTCTTATACATATCGTCCAGCACGGAACACAGCTTGTTCATGGGGTCGCTGTCGGGGTATTTGGCGGCCAAGTCCTCACACCGGGGCACCACATGGCTTTTCACAAAGGTGACATACCGCACCTGCCCATAGGCGATTTTTTCCTGGTTCAGTTCGTCCTTCAATTCAGGGAAAATATTCACCAAACGGTTCATGAAGAACAAGGGGTCGACGGTGCGCTCACCGTCTTTCCCGCGGCGCTTCTGCTGGACCACCGCCACCCGCTTGGGGCCCTGGACCACTTCTACGAAGTCGTTCAAAATGCTTTCCATATCGGCGCGGGTCCCCTCGCGCTCATCATACAGCCACAAGGACAAGCTGCGCCAAGTGCCGGGCTCGCCGTCCTTCAGGGTGGTGGAACGCAGCTCGAACCGCTGCTTCTTCACGTCGTACAAAAGCCCATAGGCCACATCGGCAGCGGTGTACATCACCAGTTTGCCGGCAGGGTCTTCCAAAGGCTGGGGCTCGCTGAAACCCTGCTTGGAAAGTTCCTCATAAAGTCCGTTCTGTATCCACTCAAAGGCTTTTAAATCCAAAATGATCCACTCCAAAAATCGTGATAATAAAACTGGTTTGCTTAACAGTATAGCATGGGCTGCGGTAAAAGTCTATCTTTTTTTCCCTCTCTCTTGTGAAAGCCCTGGAAAAGAGTTGCGAAATCCACCGGGGCATAGTATAATAATGAATCAAGTGCGCCAAGGCAAAAGAAAGAGCGCGGATAACCGCCCTCTTAAATACTATATATATGGGGTGTGATGGCAATGAGCAACAGCAGCAAACTGAGCCTTTGTGTGATTTTCGGCGGCGTTTCCTCCGAGCACGAGGTTTCCCGGATGTCGGCCACTTCCATTTTGGAAAACCTCTCTTCTGAAAAATATGACGTGCACATGGTGGGCATCACCAAAGAGGGCAAATGGCTCCTCTACACCGGCGACGTGAAAGAGATCGTTTCCGGCGCTTGGGAACAGGGCCCGGTAGCCCCGGCCTTCCTGGCCCCGGACCCCTCGGTCCACGGGCTGGTGGTGCTCCGTGACGGCACTGCGGAAACCATCCCGGTGGACGTGATCTTCCCCGCCCTTCACGGCAAAAACGGCGAAGACGGTACCATCCAGGGGCTGTTCCAGCTGTCGGGGATCCCCTATGTGGGCTGCGATACCCATTCCTCCAGCGTGTGCATGGATAAGGCGGTCACCCACACCCTGCTTTCCAACGCGGACATCGAGCAGGCCCATTACCTGTGGTTCTACGCCGACCGGTTCGACGTGGCCCCCGACACCATTAAAAACAAAATCCAAGCCCGGCTGGATTTCCCTGTATTCGTCAAGCCTGCCAATGCCGGTTCCTCAGTAGGGGTCAGCAAAGTGGAGCGCTTGGAAGACCTGGACGAGGCCATCCGCAAAGCCGCCAAAGAGGATAAAAAAGTGGTGGTGGAAGAGGGCATCAAAGGCCAGGAAGTGGAGTGCGCCGTGTTGGGCAACCGGGACGCGGAAGCCTCCATCGTGGGGGAGATCGGCGCCTCCGCCCAGTTCTATGACTACGATGACAAATATATCAACGGCACCAGCCAGCTTTACATCCCTGCCCGGATCGACCCGGAGGTTTCCGACAAGATCCGCCAGGCAGCGGTGCGGGCATACCGGCTTCTGGGCTGCTCCGGCCTTGCCCGGGTAGACTTCTTCGTTACCGAGGGGGACCACCGGGTGATCTTGAACGAGATCAACACCCTGCCGGGCTTCACCTCCATCAGTATGTACCCCAAACTGTGGATGGCCATGGGCCTCAGCTATAGCCAGCTGCTGGATAGGCTGGTGGAACTGGCCTTCCAAAAAGCCGGCAAGTGAGAGGAGCGTGGATCATGGATAACCGTCCCATCGGCGTGTTCGACTCCGGATTGGGGGGCCTTACGGCCGTCAAGCAGCTGGAACAGGTGCTGCCGGGAGAAAGCATCGTCTACTTTGGCGATACCGGCCGGGTGCCCTATGGATCCCGGGGGAAGGACACCATCCTCCGCTACGCCAGGCAGGACATGGCGTTCCTGCTTTCCCAAAACGTGAAGGCCGTTCTGGCCGCCTGCGGCACGGTGAGCTCCGTGGCACGCAGCGTGGGGGAAGCTTTGAGCGTCCCCTTTATCGACGTGATCGGCCCCAGCGCAAAAGCCGCTGCCGCCGCCACGAAAAACGGGAGGATCGGCGTCATCGGCACGGCAGCCACCATTCAAAGCGACTCCTACCGCAGCGCCCTGCTGCGGATCAACCACAAGTTTGAGATCTTCCCCCAGGCCTGTCCCCTGTTTGTCCCCCTGGTGGAAAACGGTTTTGTCGCCCCCCAGGACGAGGTGACCCGCCTGGTGGCGGAGCGGTACCTGGCCCCTATCCGGGCCGCGGGGGTGGACACCTTGATTTTAGGCTGCACCCACTACCCCATCATCGCCCCCACCATTGCCGGCGTGATGGGGAAAGGCGTCACCTTGATCGACAGCGGCCGGGAAGCTGCCCTGGCTACAGCGGAAGCACTGAAAGCCCAAGGGCTCCTCAGCCAGGAGGGCGCCCCCCGGCAAGTGGGGTACTACGTCACCGACACGCCGGAAAACTTTATGAATGTGGCAGAGCTGTTTTTGGGCCACAGCGTGGAGGGCCGCACCCAACGCATCGATATCGAAAGCTATCCCACCTGAAAACAGAAGGGAAGGGAATGGGAATGTTAAAGGACGATTATGACATCAACATCATCGGCCGGCAGGATTACGCCGACTTCCCGGAGGGCTCCGGGGAGATCACTCTAAATACCACCGGCTCTTACACCCACCGCGGCGGGGCACGTTTTATTGCCTATAAAGAATACGATGAGGAAAACCCCAAGGCCAGCTACACCTCTGTGCTGAAGGTAGAGCCCGGCAAAGTCACCATGATGCGTTCCGGGTCGGCCACCCGGCTGATCTTAGAGCAGGGCAAGCGCCACCTGTGCCTGTACGACACCGGCTACGGCACCATGACCGTAGGGGTGTTCACCAGTTCCCTGTCCTCCTCCCTGGGGGAACAGGGGGGCCGGATCGATATCCAGTACACGCTGGACATCGACTCCAACTTGTCCAGCAGCAATGGGATCACCGTAGAGATCAAGCCCCGCAGACAGGCAGGGCTTCGGATTTAACCCAACAGAAAGGATTTGAAAAAATATGTCTGAATTAGTCGCCACCGCCACTGCCCAACTGCGGGATGCCTTGGAGCGATCCATGAAACAGGCCATGGAAAAGGGCCAGCTCCCGGAGGCGCCCCTGCCCGAGATCGCCCTGGAAGTCCCCGCGGACCGTACCCATGGGGATTGGTCCTGCAACGCCGCTATGGCAGGCGCCCGCGCCTTCCGCATGGCGCCCCAGAAGATCGCCCAGGCCATCCAGGAAAACCTGGATCTTTCCGGGACCTATTTCAACAAGTGTGAGATCGCCGGCCCCGGCTTTTTAAACTTTACTTATGAGCCCCGGTTCTACGGGGAAGTCCTCCAGGACATCCACAAGCTGGGCAAGGACTACGGCCGTTCAGACTACGGCCAGAGAAAGCGGGTGCTGGTAGAGTTCGTTTCCGCCAACCCCACCGGCCCCATGCACATCGGCAATGCCCGGGGCGGCGTGTTGGGCGACGCTTTGGCCTCTGTGCTGGACGCCGCTGGCTATTATGTGGAACGGGAGTTCTACATCAACGATGCCGGCAACCAGGTGAACAAGTTCGGCGCTTCCCTGGAGGCACGGTATCTCCAGATCTTCAAAGGGGAAGACGCCATCCCCTTCCCGGAGGACGGCTACAAGGGCGCGGATATCATCGCCCACGCCGAGAATTTTGCCAAGGAATACGGGGACAAGTATGTGGAGGCAAGCCAACAGGAACGCCGGGCCGCTTTGGTGGATTACGCCCTGCCCAAGAACATCCAGGGGCTCCACGACGACCTGCTCCGCTACCGGGTGGAGTACGACAACTGGTTCAAGGAATCCAGCCTCCACGAAAACGGCTCTGTGGAGAAAGTGGTGGAGCTGCTGAAGGAAAAGGGCGCCACCTATGAAAAGGACGGCGCTGTGTGGTTCCACGGGGAAGAATATGGCAGCGAGGACTTCGTGCTGGTGCGCAGCAACGGTGTGCCCACCTATGTGGTGCCGGACATCGCATACCACTACGGCAAACTGGTGACCCGGAACTTCGACATGGCCATCGATGTGCTGGGCGCTGACCACCACGGCTATGTGCCCCGGCTGAAGGCCGCCCTCACCGCCCTGGGCGTGGACGCCTCCCGGCTGAACGTGGTATTGATGCAGATGGTGCGCCTGGTCCGGGATGGGGAGATCGTCAAGGCAAGCAAGCGCAGCGGCAAGGCCATCACCCTAGTGACCCTGCTGGAAGAGGTACCGGTGGACGCCGCCCGGTTCCTGTTCAACTCCTATGAGGCCAACACCCGCATCGACTTTGACCTGGACCTGGCCGTGCAGCAGGATTCCCAGAACCCGGTGTACTATGTCCAGTACGCCCACGCCCGGATCTGCAGCATCCTGAAGAACCTGGCTTCCGACGGCATCACCCCCCGGGAGTGCACGGGGGAAGAGCTGGCACTGCTCACCGCGCCGGAAGAGCTGGAGCTGATCCGCTACCTGTCCTCCTACACAGGGGAAGTCACTGCGGCGGCCAAAGCCCTGGACCCAGCCAAGATCACCAAGTACGTGATGAACCTCTCCACCCTGTTCCACAAGTTCTACAACGCCTGCCGCGTGAAAGGCACAGACGAGGCCTTGACCGCTGCCCGGCTGTACCTGTGCACGGCCACCCGCACCGTGTTGGAAAACGGATTGGAACTGTTCAAGGTCACCGCGCCGGAGAGTATGTAACCTATAAAAATCAAAAAACAAGGACGCCCAGCTGAAAAGCTTGAGCGTCCTTGTTTTTTTAGACTTTAGAAGCTGTTCCACTTTGCCAGTACCTGTTCCACTGCCTGCCCGTCCACCTGGGGAAAAGGAAGCAGCGGCTGAGGCTCTCCATAAGGGGCGATGTCCTTCTCCAGCCAAAGCACGTCCAGCCACCGGCCCATTTTATAGCCGGCGTTGCGGAAAAGCCCGCCCTCGGCAAACCCCATGGCCCGATGCATCGCCACGCTGGCTTTGTTTTCCGCCGTGATGCACCCATACACTGTGCGCACCCCTTGCAGCCGCAGCAAATCAAACAGCGCGCCGTACAGCTTGGGGCCAAGGCCCCGGTGGGTGGCCTCCGGCCGCAGGTAGACCGTCAGCTCTGCGCCCCACTGATAAGCCGGCCGGGCCGCATAAGGGTGAGCGTAGGCATAGCCCAAAAGCTTCTCCCTTTCTTCCCACACCAGGTAAGGGTGCAGTGCGGAGATGGCCTTCACCCGCTGGGAAAACTCCTCCTGGCTGGGGACTTCATACTCAAAGGAAATGTTCGTGTCCGTCACATAGGGGGCGTAGATCTCCAAAAGGGCCGAGGCGTCCTCCACCCGGGCCAGGCGGAGCTTCCCCTCTCCCCCGCTCACCGTTTCCACGGCCAGAAATACAGGCCGTACACAATGAGGCACAAGGAGATAATCCCCGCGCTGATGGCCGCCCCGATTGCCATGGACGTATGCTGCAACGGTCCCGCCACCATGCTGATCACAATGGCCGCAGCGTCCGCAAAAAGCAGCAGCCGGTAAAGCCTGCGTTCTACATCCGTCATTCCGGATCTCCCCTTCCCTGTTCCACAATCTGTGCTTATTGTACCCGTTCTCTCCCACTTTTGCAAGTGCTTAGGCCAACAGGCTGTTGGACAGGCCTGCCAGCTGCTCCAAGGATAGCCGCTCCGCCCGGACGTTTTTCTCGGCGCCTGCGGCCTCCAGGGCATCCTCCACCTGGGGCTTAGGCACCCCCAGGGTTGCGGAAATAGAATTGGCCGCTGTTTTCCGCCGCTGGGCAAAGGCCGCCCGGGACACCTTGAAGAACCATTCCTCGTCCCGGACCGATACAGGAGGCTCTTTGCGCAAATCCAAGCGGATCACAGCAGAGTCCACTTTGGGAGGGGGCAGAAAGCTCCCCCGCCCCACCGTGAACAGGATCTTAGGCACACTGCGGTAGTGCACCGCCACGCTCACCGCCCCGCACTCCCGGGAGCCGGGAGCGGCGCACAGCCGCTGGGCCGCCTCTCTCTGCACCATCACCGTGATGGTGGAAAGGGGCAGCTCCTCCTCCAGCAGCCGCAAGATCACGGGGGAGGTGATATAATAGGGCAAGTTGGCGCACACGCACACCGGCCCGCCGCCAAACTCCTCTTGGATCAGCGTTTTCAGGTCCAGCTTCATCACATCGCCGGGGATGATCTTCACATTGTCCCGGCCAGCCAAGGTTTCCCCCAGGACAGGGAACAGCCGGGGATCCAGCTCGATGGCGGCCACTTTTTCCGCCACCTGGGAGAGCTCCCAAGTGAGCACCCCGATGCCCGGGCCCACCTCGATGACGCCGGCACACTCCTGGGCCCCGCACTCAGCCGCCATCCGGGGGCACACTCCGGGGTTGATGAGGAAATTCTGCCCCAGCGCCTTGGAAAAGTGGAACCCATGGCGGGACAAGATCTCTTTGATCCGGCCGGGGTCGGACAGGCCGCTTTGGCGTGATGTTTCGTTGGGATGGTTATTCATAGGGATCCTCCTTTGCGGGGCTCTCAGTTGGGACGGTCACTTGGTAGACCACCCGGCTCCCGTCGTCGTACACGCGGGGATACAGGCTGTCTAAAGCAGCCTGATCCACCTGATAGGAACTGCGTTCAAAATCGCTGACTAGGATATAATCTACCCCCAGCTGCTCCACCAAGGGCTGGGCGCTTTGGGGGGATTCATAGATGGCCTGGGCATCCTGCTGGTTCTCACCATAGGGCAAACCGTGGTAATAGAGGTAAGAGGGCGAACCGCACACCACATCCCGGCCTGCCAGGGAAGCGACCTCATTGTTGTGGCGGGTATCGGTGAGGAACAGGGCGTCAGCAGCGGTGTTCCCTTCCACCCACTGGACCAAGGACAAGGCCCCGGACCCAAACAGCTCATAGCTGGCCACGGCCTCCCGGCCCCAGGTGAGCACGGCCGACACCGAGGTGAGCGCCACCATCCCGGCAGCAGCCCCTGCCACAGCCTTACGGCTTCGGAACAGCTGGAACAGCTTCCAGGCACACTGAGCAGCGGCACAGCACAAAAAGGCAAAAGCCGGGTACAGCAGCTTGTTGTTATCATAGTCGTTTGGCTGGAACTCCACCAGCTCTGCCAGCAGCCAGATAGCCAGCGCCGGGGCGTATTGGGCAAACTCCCGCCCCTTGGCTAAGAGCAGGCCGCCCAAAGCCAGCAACGCCACCAAACCGATATTTTTCAGGTAAAACAGCAGGTAGGCATCTTCCCCGATAACCCACCCCAAGTGCCCCCGGACAAAGCCTCCTGTCCCAGCTTGCTGGAAAGTCCAGTAGAAAAGCTGGGGCAGCGCCGGCAACAGGGCAGCCGTCAAGAGCACACCCCAGGGCAGCAAAGCGGGTTTCCACCCGCCCGGCAGGCGGGCGGTTTTAACGGCTAAGAACGCAGTCATGGCCAGGAACAGCGCCAAAACCACACCGGCCACTCCCAGGAAAAACGGGGAATCCTCCCGCCCGCGGAAACACTCCTTGCCAACCGCCAACGCAAGCAGGCCCAGGACCAGCAGGGCCTTCCCGCCCCGGGCGGCAGCTTCCTCCCACTGGAGCTTGCGGCACAGGGAAAACACCAGCCACACCCCACAAATCAGCCCCAGGGCCAAGAAGGAGTGGGTGTGCACCATGGGCATGGCGCCCGCCATGAGCCCTGTTAGCAGGTATCCACAGCGCTGGCCTTCAAAAACAGCGCGATACAACAGATACAGCGTGGGGAAGAGCATGGCCCATCCAAACAGGGTGGCACGCTGGGGAAGCATCATATCCACCAGCACGTTGACCCAGCGGATGTTCTCCCCCACCAGGTTGGTGGGGGTTTCGTAAAAGGAGTTGAAGATGCGGGTGAAGTTTTCCACACTCCCGCCTAAAAAGCAGAGGAACCCAAAGCCTCCATTGCACACAAAAAACAGCCACGCCAGGGCAGCCTTCCCCCTGCTCCCCGTCACGCGGGAGAAAAAGGCATACACTCCAAAAAGCACCTGAGCGCCCGCCGCCCACATGGGCAGCTCATAGGCAAACCACAAAGGTGCCCCCAATTGGTAAAGGCTGGCAGAGATGCTGTCGGACAAAAAGGGATAGGACAGCCGCACACCCGGCAGCAGGGAATAGTCCGGCGGGAACTGCTGCTGGTTTGAAAGGCTGGTGAGGAAGCTCAGATGCATACTCATGTCCCCATAGGTGGCCTGGCTGGAATAGACCACGCCGTTTTGCCAACGGAAAGAATGCCACACCAGGTAACAAAAAAACAGCCACACCAGGCCCACGATCCACAAAAAGCGGCGGCGGGAAAAGGCTGACAGGCTTTTTTGAAAGTCCCATGGGTTGCTGCGGCCCTTCCAAAAGGCGGCAATCCCCACCCCCAGGGCCACTGCCAAGGCACAACCGTGAGCCGCGGGGCTGAACCCCAAAAGGAAGGCAAACGCCACTGGCAGCCACTGAAGCATCACGCTGCCCCACACGCTGCCCACCAAAAGCCTCACGCCGGCGCTCTCCCGGGGAAGCGCCAACCGGGCAACACTCAGCCCGGAAAGCTGGAACAGCGCAAAAAACGCCGCAGCGAAAACAGCCCCTCCAAGGGTACCCTCCATGGTTTTCCTCCTTCTGGTGATCTGTAAAACTCAGATGTCCCCATTTCCCAGGGATATTATATCATATAGGGCGAAAAAAAGTAAAGTTGCCAAACGTGCTGGGACAAGGTATAATAGCAGCAAAAGAAAGGGGAATTGGCACTATGGAACCATTACAACGGCGCGATAAAGTGAACTATTACCTGGACTTGGCCGAGGCTGTCAGCCAGCGGGGCACCTGCCTGCGCAAGCTTTACGGCGCAGTGATCGTGAAAAACGACGAGGTGATCTCCACCGGCTATGTGGGGGCGCCCCGGGGCCGTGAGAACTGCTCTGACCTGGGTTACTGCCTGCGGACCAAGCTGGGCATCCCCCGGGGGGAGCGGTATGAGCTGTGCCGCAGCGTCCACGCAGAGGCCAACGCCATCATCTGCGCCTCCCGCCGGGATATGATCGGCGCCACGCTGTACTTGGTGGGCAAGGAAGTGCCCACGGGGGAATATGTGAAAAACGCCATATGCTGCTCCATGTGCAAGCGCATGGTGATCAACGCCGGCATCGAGCAGGTCATCGTCCGGGACGACCGGGACCACTACCGGGTGATCCAAGTGGCAGAATGGATCGCCGATGACGAGTCCTTAAAGGGGGTGCTGGGCTATTGACCGCCCAGGAAACGCCCTCCCGCTACCAGCTGTTGGACACCTTGCGGGGGCTTTGCCTTCTCAGCATGGTGGCCTACCACGGGATGTATGACCTGGTGGATATCTTTGGCCTGCCTTCCTCTTGGTACTGGGGGCGGCCCGGGTATCTGTGGCAGCAAAGCATCTGCTGGACTTTCATCCTCCTTTCGGGGATGTGCTGGCAGCTGTCCCGCCACCACCTGAAACGGGGGCTCATCCTAGTGGGGTGCGGGGCGGCCATCACCTTGGCCACCCTGGCGGTAATGCCCAGCCAGCGGATCTTGTATGGGGTGTTAAACCTGCTGGGTCTGTGCGCCCTGCTGATGATCCCCCTTCACAAAGCCTTTCAAAAGTTCCCTCCTTGGGCCGGTTTTTTCGGGGCACTGCTGCTGTTTTTTGTCACCCGGAACATTTCCCGGGGAAGCCTGGGGTTTGAAGGGCTGGTGCTCTGCCAGCTGCCAGCATGGCTGTACCAAACAGACGTGACAGCGGTGCTGGGTTTCCCCTCCCCCAGCTTTTGGAGCACCGACTACTTCCCACTGCTCCCCTGGTTCTTCCTGTATTGCACCGGGTATTTCCTGTGGGGGATGCTCTCCCGCAGCCAGCGTGCTAAGAAGCTGCTCACCCCCGGGGTGCGGCCCTTGAGCTTTTTGGGGTGGCACAGCTTGCTCATCTACCTGGCCCATCAGCCGGTCCTCATGGGGATTTTCCTCCTGCTGGGACAACTGGCTCACTGATGGCAGCCTCACAAAACGTGGAAAAAAGGCATCCCAGTGGTTTCCCCGCTTGGATGCCTTTTCTGTTTTTTCTGCCTGTTTTATAGGGTTTCCTCCTGCCTTGCCTTGGCCTCCCCCCGGTTGATAGCACTCAAGATCCCCTTGATGGAAGCGATGCTGATGTTGTGGTCTTCCCCTACGCCGAAAATGATCTCCCCTTTGTGCCGCAGCTGGATGTAAGACACTGCCTTGGAATCCGCGCCGGTGGAAACAGCATGTTCACTATAGGACACAAACTCGTAATCCCGCAGGCCGAGGGCACGCAGGGCATTGAAAAAGGCATCGATGGGGCCGTTGCCCATGCCGGAAACTTCCTTGTTCACATGATGGTAGCGGATGATCCCTGCAAAATCCACCAGCACCTGGCCTTGCCCGCCGTTCTCCTCAAAGATCCGGTAGGTGAGCAGGTGGTAAGGATGGACCACCTCCAAATATTCCTTTTGGAAAATTGCGAACACCTCTCCCGGGGTCAGCTCCCGGCGGGCCCGCTCGCAGGCGGATTTCACCAGGGCACCAAACTCCGGGTGCATGGCCTTGGGCAGGGTATAGCCAAAGGACTGCCGCATGACAAAGGCAGCGCCGCCCTTGCCCGACTGGCTGTTGATCCGGACAATGGGCTCGTACTGGCGGCCCAGGTCTGACGGGTCGATGGGCAGGTAGGGCACTTCCCAATAGGGGGAGGCGTGTTTGGCCATGTAGTCCACCCCTTTGTTGATGGCGTCCTGGTGGGAACCGGAAAACGCCGTGAACACCAATTCCCCTGCGTAGGGGTGGCGGGGCGGCACGGCCATCTGGGTGGATTCCTCATACACCTGTTTGACCTGGTTCATGTGGGAAAAATCCAGCCCCGGGTCCACCCCTTGGGAGTACAAGTTCAGGGCCAGGTTCATGATGTCCACATTGCCGGTGCGCTCCCCATTGCCGAACAGGGTGCCTTCCACCCGCTGGGCGCCGGCCATCAGCCCCAGTTCCGTGGCGGCCACAGCCGTGCCACGGTCGTTGTGGGGATGCAGGCTGATGATGGCACTGTCCCGGTGGCGGAGGTTCCGGCACACATACTCCACCTGGTCGGCGTAGGTGTTCGGGGTGCACATCTCCACGGTGTTGGGCAGGTTGATGATCGCCTGGTTTTCCGGAGTAGCGCCCAACTCCTCCAACACCCGGTCGCAGATAAGCACCGCGTTTTCCACCTCGGTGCCGGAAAAGCTCTCTGGGGAATACTCGTAGCGGACGCGCATTCCCGGCTCCGCTTCCCGGAGCTCTTCCGTCAGGGACCGGATGAGCTTTGCCCCCTCCACGGCGATGTCGATAACCCCCTGCATATCCGTGTGGAAAACCACCTTCCGCTGCAGGGTGGAGGTGGAGTTGTAGAAGTGGATGATCACATCCCTGGCGCCGCGGATGGCCTCAAAGGTCCGGCGGATCAGGTGCTCCCGGGCCTGGACCAGTACCTGGATAGTCACCCCAGGGGGGATCAAGCCCCGCTCGATCAAAGCGCGAAGAATTTCATACTCGGTTTCCGAAGAGGCGGGGAACCCCACCTCGATCTCCCGGAAGCCAATGGAGGTGAGCATCTGGAAAAACTCCACCTTCTGTTCCAGGTTCATGGGATTGACCAGGGCCTGGTTGCCATCCCGAAGGTCCACGCTGCACCACACCGGCGCTTTACAGAGGACCTGGTCCGGCCAGGTCCTGTTTTGCAGCCCAATGGGTACGAAGGGTTTGTATTTGCGATATCCTTGGTTCATACAGGGATCGCTCCTTTCCACACACGGTTTTCCCTTTCCCAGCAACTGGCCAAGCCAGCAAAAAGCCCCGGGCACGACGCTCTCGTGCCCGGGGCGAAAATCATTCCGCGGTACCACCCGTATTCGGCGGGAAAACCCGCCCTCCGGCTCCCTCCTGAAAGGAAGCCAAGCGTATAACGCCGCCACACGCCCTCCCCTACTGCCTTCGGGAAGGGGACTCTGGGATGAGCTATCCCGCCGGGGGCCCGCCTGCTTCCACCACCCGCAGGCTCTCTGGGCGGCGCCCCGCCGTCTTATTTCCCTTCACGGTCTTTGATGGCATTATAGGCCAAAAAAACAGGGTTTGTCAAGCCTGGTCTTCCTGGTTTTCCCCATTTTTCCCCCAAGCGCGGTCCGCCGCCTCCCGGGCAATGTCCACCACCAGGTGGTCGGGCTGTTCCCCTTCTTCCCCCTGGGGCAGCATCTCGTAGACTTCCATCACCATGGAGCGCATCCACAAGCTGGGGGTAATGCGCACCGAATAGCCGCAGCCAGGCTCGCACATCCACTCAAATGGCTGGGCGCGGGGCAAACCGTAGGCAGACAACAACCCGGTGATCACCCCGGCGTGGGTACACACCACCACTTCCGTTTCCCCTTTGACCATCATATTTTGCACCAGGGTTTCAAAGCCCTTGCACACCCGCTGCAGGAACACCAGGCCGCTTTCCCCATTGGGCGGGGCTGTCTGGCCCCCCTGCTCCATCCACTGCAAAAAGTGGGGGTCGTCTTGGAGCTCTTGGGCGGTTTTCCCGTCCCAGTCGCCGAAATCGCACTCGGCCATCTCCAACACCACCTCCGGGTCCGCTTGGGGATAGAGCACTTTCAGGGTGTCCACGCAGCGGATAGAAGGGCTGGCATAAAAGGCCACCCCTTCCGGATAGCGGTACTTTTGCTTGAGCTCCACCAGCTTTTGGATGGAAGACAGGGGCAGCGGCGACTCCGTGCGGCCTATGTAACGGCCCTCCAGGTTCCCTTCGCAGGGCATATTGCGGATAAAATGGATGACATAGGATTTCATGACAAACCTCCTGCCCTTTCCTGCAAGAAAAGGCTGTTTTTTGCGTTTTCTTTTTTATATTTCCAATTTGGCAATTATCCCAGGAAAATGCATTGTATAATTATCCTAGAATTTCTCTCTTCTCATTCGCCGCTTTTGTTCCTTTAAGCTTTTCCAAGACTCTTTCTGGGCTGTTGCCCAGACAAAACCCAGGTGACAATCGAGGTGTTCCATCGTGACGAACAACGATTTCCCAAGAATCTTGACACTGCTGCGGAAGGAACGGGGCTACAGCCAAAAAAAGGCGGCCACCGACTTAGGGATTTCCCAGGCGCTGCTCTCCCACTATGAAAAGGGCATCCGGGAGTGCGGGCTGGATTTCCTGGCACGGGCTGCGGAGTATTACGGCGTGTCCTGCGACTATCTGCTGGGGCGCACCCCTCACCGTAACGGCGCGGTGATTTCCCCCGGCACTTTGCCCAGCGAAGGCCCTTCCTCTCTGATCCGCGGTAAACTGCCCTCTGCCGAATACCACCGCAGGGTGCTGATAAACTCTATCAATATTGTATTCGGGATTTTAAAAAAAATCAATAGCGAAGGCGTTACACGGCACATTGCCAATTTCCTTTATGCCGCTGTGTACAAGATGTTCCGGCTGCTTTACTCCGCCTACAAGAAAAACCCCCAGGAAACCTTCTCCCTGGGCCCCGGGCTCTATGACGCCCAATTGGATGCCCACATGGCCCTCTCCCAGGGGAAAGCCCGCTTCCTATTGGACGGCAATGGCCTAGAAAACACTCCCGGTGTGGGACAGTCCGCCCTGCCGGCGCTCAACCCCACCAAGCTTTCTGCAGAGTATCCCCTCTACGCACCATCCCTTTTTGAGCTGGTGCAAAACACCGAACAGGCTGTTTTGGAAAAAAACGATCCCTAAATGTCCTGTTGGGAACAAACGGCTTGCCCTTCTGGGCTTATCGAACTGTATGTATAATCATTTATATAATTTACCAAATGGATAATTCAAATCTCCCATTCCCCCTTGAACAGCGCCATCCCTGGGGAAACGGGGGATTTTATCTTCCTCTGGAAAACACTTTGGCATAAACCGGCGGAAGAAACCTGAAAAAAGGAAAATAGTATTTGTCATTTTCCCTCTGTTTGTGGTAAAATAATGGAATGAGCAGCTGCGGGTTCGGTTACCGCAGCCGGCACAGGAAGGAGCACGGCTCCTTCCCCAACCACAAGAAGAAATCAAGCAGAGAAAGGCAGGAAACGACCATGTGCGGATTCGTTGGATTTATCAACGGCGGCGACACCCAGCAGGACGCTGGCGTGCTCCGCTCCATGACGGACGCTATCCGTCACCGTGGCCCCGACGACGCGGATTATTATATGGACGGCTCCATCTCCCTGGGCTTCCGGCGGCTTTCCATCATCGACTTGGAAGGCGGCAGGCAGCCCATCTTAAACGAAGATGGTTCGAAAGTGCTCACCTTCAACGGGGAGATCTACAACTTCCAGGAGATCAAAAAAGACTTGCTGGCAGCCGGCCATGTGTTCAAAACCGCCACCGATTCCGAGGTACTGCTCCACGGCTACGAGGAATACGGCGAAAAGCTCCTGAACAAATTGCGGGGGATGTTCGCCTTTGTCATTTGGGATAAAGAGAAAAGGGAGCTGTTTGGCGCCCGGGACTTTTTCGGCATCAAGCCCCTGTACTACGCCCAGATGGGCGACACCTTGATGTTTGGCTCGGAGATCAAAAGCTTTTTGCACCATCCCCACTTCCAAAAAGAGCTGAACCGGCCCATGCTGGAAAACTACCTTTCTTTCCAGTACGCCCCCGGCCCGGAAACCTTTTTCAAAAACGTGTACAAAATGCCCCCGGCCCACTCCTTCCTCTACAAAGACGGGAAAATGAAGCTCACCCGTTACTGGCTGCCGGAGTTTGACGCCGAAGAGGACAAGCCCCTGGACTACTGGGTGGACGAGATTGAAAAGGTGTTCGACGACTCGGTAGAGGCCCACAAGATCTCCGATGTGGAAGTGGGTTCTTTCCTGTCTTCCGGCGTGGATTCCAGCTATGTTGCCTGTTCCGCCCACGTGGACAAGACTTTCACCGTGGGTTTTGACAACGGCACCAAGTACAACGAGATCAGTTACGCCCAAGAGCTTTCCGAGCTGATCCCGGTGAAGAACATCAGCCACATCATCACCCCCGAGGAGTTTTGGGGCACCTTCCCCAAGATCCAGTACCACATGGACGAACCCCTGGCCGACCCTGCCGCGGTGGCCCTGTACTTTGTGTGCAACCTGGCAAACCAGCACCTGAAGGTGGTGCTCTCCGGCGAAGGCGCTGACGAGATCTTCGGCGGGTACAACATCTACAAAGAGCCTTTGGAGATGGCCTGGTACGACAAGATCCCCTTCCCTATCCGGAAGCTCATCGGGAAAGTGGCTGGCGCGCTGCCTGCCCACCGGGGGCTGAACTTCCTGGTACGCCGGGGCAAGCGGCTGGAAGAGCGCTTCATCGGCAACGCCTATATGTTCACAGAAAAAGAGCGGCGGGCCATTTTGAAGGACCCCGCCGGCGCCCCCGCCCCCGAAACCCTGTGCAAGCCCTACTATGACATGGTGGCGGATAAAGACGCGGTCACCAAAATGCAGTTTGTAGACTTGAATATGTGGATGGTGGGCGATATCCTCTTAAAGGCCGACAAGATGAGCATGGCCAACTCCCTGGAGCTGCGGGTGCCCTTCCTGGACAAGAAGATCATGGCCTTGGCCGGGCGCATCCCCACCAAGTACCGGGTCAACAGCGAAAACACCAAGTACGCCATGCGGAAAGCCGCCCTGCGCCGGATGCCCGAAAAGTGGGCCGGCAAGAAGAAACTGGGCTTCCCGGTGCCAACCCGGGTGTGGCTGAAAGAGGACAAATATTACAACATCGTCAAGGAAGAGTTCTTAGGGGAGAACGCCCAAAAGTTCTTCCACACCGACAAGCTGGTAAAGCTTCTCGACGACCATCGTGCCGGCAAAGCGGACAACAGCCGCCGGGTGTGGACCGTATACACCTTCCTTGTGTGGTATAAGCAATTCTTCAGCGAAGAAGCTGCAAAATGATCTTGAAAATGAGGCGTGAAAGCATGAACCAGGAAATCGATTTTCAGCCTGTCCTCTTGGGCAGCGACATCAACGTGTATGGTATGGCCCGCTCCTTCTATCAGGAATACGGGGTCAAATCCGTGGCCATCGGCAAAGGGGTGCTGGGACCTTGTTTGGCCAGCAAGATCGTCACCGTGGAGGTGGTGGAGCCCAATCTGGAGGACGACCAGGTGTTTGTCAAAACCCTGCTGGACTTTGCCAAGCGCTATGAGGGCAGCGGAAAGAAACTGCTGCTGGTCCCCTGCGGCGACAACTACATCAAGCTGTTGGTGCGCAACCAGGACAAGCTGCGGGGCACCTACGAGTTTGAGTGCATTGACGAGGAGCTGCTGATGAAGCTCTCCATCAAAGAGAGCTTTTATGAGGTGTGCACCCAACACGGGTTTGCCTTCCCCAAAACCACCACCTGTTCCTATGAAACCTACAAGCAGGTGGAGCTGCCCTTTGACTTCCCGGTGATCATCAAGCCTTCCAACTCTGTGGCCTACTGGAACTGCCGGTTCCCCCACAAAAAGAAGGTGTTCGTGGCCCAGAGCCGGGAGGAATTTGACGCCATTTTGGACGCCATCTACTCCTCCTCCTACAAGGACCACCTGATCCTGCAGGAGTACATCCCCGGGGACGACAGCAATATGCGGGTGATGAACTGCTATTGCGGCCGGGACAAGAAGGTGAAGCTCATCGCCCTGGGCAACGCCTTGCTGGAAGAGCACTCCCCAGAAGGCATCGGCAGCTATGCAGCCATTATCAACGGCTACGACGAGCGCCTGAACGAAATGATGAAGAATTTCCTGGAAGGAATTGGCTATGTGGGCTTTGCCAACTTTGACATGAAGTACGACCATCGGGACGGCACCTACAAGCTGTTTGAAATGAACCTGCGGCAAGGGCGCAGCAGTTATTTTGTCACTGCGGCGGGTTACAACCTGGCCAAGTGGCTGGTGGACGATGTGATCTACCACCAAGAGATGCCCTGCACCGTGGCCACCAACAAGGTGCTGTGGACCATCATCCCCGTAAAGATCATCTTCGACTATGTGAAAAGCGAAAGCGCCAAAGCCGAAGCCAAAGCCCTGATCAAGGCTGGGAAGGTCTGCCATTCCTATTACTATGAGGGGGACCGGTCCTTGAAGCGTTGGGTCCACTATATGAAAAACCAATTCCACTATTTTGAAAAATACCGGCGCTATTTCGGCAACAAGGGCCTGCGGGACTGAGCCGCGCCGCAAAAGGAGGGATGCTATGGAAACCTTGGGCATCATCGGCGGCATGGGGCCAATGGCCACCGCGTATCTGTTGGAGCTCGTCATCCAGATGACCAACGCCAAAACTGACCAAGAACACCTGCGTACCATTGTTTTTGACAACCCCCAGGTCCCTGACCGCACCGCCTACATTCTGGACAGGGAAAAGCCCTCCCCCCTGCCGGTGCTGGAGGACATGGCCCAGACCTTGGAACGGATCGGCTGCGGGGTGCTGTGCGCTCCCTGTGTCACCTCCCACTATTTCTATCCGGAGCTTTCCAGCAGCGTTTCCGTGCCCTTCCTCCACATGGTGGAGGAAACTGCCCGGGAATTGCAGGAGGCTGGCAGGAAAAAGGCAGGCATTTTGGCCACCACCGGCACAGTGAGTACCGGGTTGTTTCAACGGGCGTTGGAAAAATTTGGCATAGAGTGGGCCGCGCCCTCCCAGCTGGGCCAGGGGCTGGTCATGTCCCTGATCTACGACGACATCAAGGCGGGGCAGCCTGCCAATATGGGGAAGTTCCGGCGGGTCAGCGACGAGCTGTTTGACGCCGGCTGCGACAGCGTGATCTTAGGGTGCACAGAGCTCTCCCTGATCAAGCGGAACACCCCTTTGGGACACGGCTTTTTAGACGCCCTGGAAGTGCTCGCCAAACGGTGCGTCACCACTTGCGGCGCGCCTTTGAAGGCATCTTTTGAGCAGTTACTTTCATAAACGGAAAAGGAGGATCGCGCCATGTGCGGTTTTGTGGGATTTAAAAACACCCCGGAGGTGGCCAGCCCCCAGAATGTGATCAAGGCAATGGCCGACCGGATCATCCACCGGGGGCCGGACGACGCCGACTACTATGTGGATGACCAGGTTTCCCTGGGCTTCCGGCGGCTTTCCATCATCGATTTGGAAGGCGGGCGTCAGCCCATTCTCAACGAGGACGGCACCAAGGTGCTTGTCTTCAACGGGGAAATTTACAACTTCCAGAGCCTGCGGGAGGACCTGCTGGAAAAAGGCCACGTTTTCAAGACCCGCACCGATTCGGAAACCATCCTCCACGGGTACGAGGAATACGGCAAGGACATCCTCCAAAAGCTACGGGGGATGTTCGCCTTTGTCATCTGGGACAAGGAAAAGCAGCTGCTCTTCGGCGCCCGGGACATCTTCGGCATCAAGCCCTTTTACTACTACAAAAACGGGGATCAGTTCTTCTTTGGTTCGGAAATCAAAAGCTTCCTCTCCCATCCCTGCTTTGTGAAAGAGCTGGACGAGGAAAAGATCCCCGAGTACCTGTCCTACGAGTATATCCCCTACGAGAACACCATCTTCAAAAACGTGTACAAGCTGCCTGGGGCCCACTGCTTCACCTACCAGGACGGCAAGCTCTCGGTGGAGCGGTACTACAAGATCCAGTATAAGATCGAGGATGACAAGTCCTTGGAATACTGGGAGGAAGCCATCCAGAAGGAGTTCACCGAAAGCGTGGCCATGCACCAGATCTCCGACGTGGAAGTGGGCTGCTTTTTGTCCTCCGGCGTGGACTCCAGCTACGTGGTGAAGGAGATCAGCAAAGGCACCAAAAAGGTAAAGACTTTCTCCGTGGGCTACACCGAGGGGAAGTACAGCGAGCTTCCCTACGCCCAGGAGTTCTCCCAAGCGGTGGGCGTGCCCAACATCTCCAACAAGGTGAGCGCAGATGAGTTCTTCGAGGCAGTGCCGCTGATCCAGTATATGCTGGACGAGCCCTTGCCCAACCCCTCGGAGATCCCTTTGTACTTCCTGGCCCAGAACGCCCGGAAGTATGTGAAAGTGGTGCTCTCCGGCGAGGGCGCCGACGAGCTGTTCGGCGGCTACCCCATGTACCTGCAGGGCGGCCACTTTGCGGACTACACCCGGAAGGTTCCCCGCCCTGTGCGGAAAATGGCCGGGGCCGTGGCCAAGCGGATGCCGGAATTCAAGGGCAAACACTTTCTTGTGCGGGGCAGCATGGAGCCCTATCAGCGGTTTATGCGGGCCAATTACGTGTTTACAGACCCCGCCGAGCGGCAGAAATACCTGAAGCGGCCCATCACCTCGGAGCTCCCGGAGGAGTACAGCAAACGCTACTTTGACGAAGTGGCTGGCCTGGATGAGCCCACCCAGCTGCAGTACGTGGATATGCACACCTGGATGATCTACGACATCCTCTTAAAAGCCGACCGGATGAGCATGGCCAACTCCTTGGAGCTGCGGGTGCCTTTCCTGGACCGGAAGATGCTGGAGCTGTCCTGCCGGATCCCCAGCCGCTACCGGGCCGACTGCGCCACGGAAACCACCAAGAAGGCGCTGCGGGCCGCGGCTATGAAGCAGCTGCCGGAAAAGACCGCCAGGATGAAAAAACTGGGCTTCCCGGTGCCTCTCAGCGACTGGCTCCAGGAGGACAAGTACTACAACCAGGTGAAGGAAGCCTTCCAAAGCGACATTGCAGAGAAGTTTTTTGTCACCCCCGAGCTGATGAAGCTGCTGGACGACCACAAGGCGGGAAAAGCCAAGAATATGCAGAAGATTTGGTCTTTCTACTCCTTTATCGTCTGGTACGACCAATTCTTTGTAAAGAACTGAACCCAAGCCTAAGCAAATAAAAACACGGTCCCAAAAGGGGCCGTGTTTCTTTTTCCTTTTCGCTTGTTCAAGACTCCAGCTGGCTGACAGCGCTCTCCCGGTCAATGGTGATCACCGTGCGGTAGGTGGGGTCTAAGGTTTTCACCGCTTGGTCAATGCGGTCCCGAATCTTGTCGTCACTCTCCTTTAAGGAGAAGGGCACAGCTACATCAAACACCACATTGGAGTGGGTCACTCCCCACACCACCCGGAAATCGTGCATAGCCGCCTCTGGGTAGACCACATGGAGAAGCTTCCTCACCTGTTCCCGAAGCCTATTGGTGCGCTCATCCTCGGTGACAATGGGATCCAGATGGATCACCAGGTGGATCCCCAAGTCCGTTTGGAAGTCCCGCTCGATGTTGTCGATGATGTCATGGCTGATCATGATGTCCCGTTCGGCAGGCACTTCACAGTGGACCGAGGCAAAGCACTTGCCCTCCCCGTAATTGTGGACGGTCAAGTCGTGGATACCAAAAATGCCTTCGTAGGAGAGTATCTTCTCATAGATGGCTTTCACTAGGCCGGCGTCAGGTGCCTCCCCCAACAGGGGATTTCCCGTTTCGATAATCAGCTTCACACCGGACACCACAATGAACACCGCTACAGCCAAGCCCAAAAAACCATCCAGGTTCCAGTTGGTAAGCTTGGTGATCAGTGCGCCCAGCAGCACCACCGAAGTGGCAATGACGTCGTTGCGGCTGTCACTGGAAGTGGCAAACACCGTATCGGAGTGGATGGTCTTCCCCACGCTGCGGTAGAAGAAACACTGCCACAGTTTCACAAAAATGGACACCACCAAAATCACCAGGGCCAAGAGGCTGAAGTCCGCCGGCTCTGGGTGAAGGATCTTTTCAAAGGAAGTCATGCCTAGTTCCAGCCCTAAAAACAGGACAATAAAGGACACGATCACACCGGAGAGGTACTCGATCCGGGCATGGCCAAAGGGATGCTTGGCGTCCGCCGGCTTGCCCGCCAGCTTAAAGCCCGCCAGCATCACAATGGAGGAGCCGGAATCAGTCAAGTTGTTCACGGCATCGGCCATCACGGCCACACTGCCGGAAAGCAGCCCGGCCACCAGCTTAATAGCAAACAGCAAAAAGTTGGTGGCAATCCCAATGGCGCCAGCCACCTTCCCGCTCTTTTCCCCCACCTGGGGGTCATCCTTTTCCCCGTAACCGGGGACAAAGGCTTTCATAATCGTATGGAACATCGAACGACTTCCTTTCTATGAGATATCCGGTTTTCCGGACATCTCCCGGAAAGCCTTATTTTACAATGCTGTCCCCCGTGCTGTCAATGGCTACAATCAAGGGGAAATCTTTTAGCACCAGCCGTTTTACCGACTCGCACCCCAAGTCTTCAAAGGCGATCACTTCCGCGCTCTCAACGCACTGGGCCGCCAACGCGCCAGCCCCGCCAATGGCGCACAAGTACACTGCCCCATTGCGCTTCATGGCCTCGATGACCTCTGGGCTGCGCTTGCCCTTGCCGATCATACACTTTAACCCCAAGTCCAAAAAACGGGGGGTATAGGGATCCATGCGGCCGCTGGTGGTAGGCCCGCAGGAACCGATCGGCAATCCCTCTGGGGCCGGGGTGGGGCCTGCGTAGTAAATGGCCGCCCCGTCCAGCTCATAGGGGGGGGGCTCCCCACGGTCCAGCATCTCCGTAATGCGTTTGTGGGCAGCATCCCGGGAAGTGTAACACACCCCGGAAAGCAGCACCCGCTGCCCCGCCCGCAGGGTGCGCGCCGCGGCCTTCAAATCCTCTGTATGGATACGCACGTCTTCCGCCATACTCACTTCTCCCAGAAGAATTCCAAGGTTTCGCCCATGGGCCCGCGGCAAAAAGCAATGCGGATGGGGCTGCCTGCCAGTTCCAAGTCCTTGGGCTCCACGGTGATCTCATACCCTGCCTGGCGCACCCGCTCCACCAGCTCGTCCACCTTGGTGGTGGCAAAGGCCAGGTGATCCAGGGAGCCGGTGGGGACAGCGGCAGCTTCCCCGTTCAAGATCTCCATACAGGAGTTGTCCCCGCAGGAAACCATCATGCAGGGGTGCTGGGGGTCGCCCCAGCTGCGTTTCACCTCAAAACCCAACAGCTGGGTATAGAACTCCACTGTCTTTTCATACTGTTCCACAGTCGGCTTTAACGCAATGTGATGTACGCCATCGATCCAGTTGCTCATAGGTAGTCCTCCCTAATAGTTTTCTTTGTAAAAAAAGGGAGTCCGCAGCGGCGGATCCCTTTTTGAACAGATGGTGTTATTCGGTGGCAGCTGCCAATTTATTTCCGGTTGAAGATGGACATGATATCGGTAAAGGTATCGTCATCGTCGATCACAGCGGGATCTACCCGGGGCTCCTGAGAGCGGGAAGAACGGGAGGTGCTCACCGGCGTGGCGGGAGCGGCGTCCAGATAGTCGTCATCATCCAGGTCCATATCCAAAGCGGCCTTGGGCTTGTCGGCTTCAGTACCCTGGAACCCAGTGGCGATCACGGTAACGGACATCTCATCCTCCATGTTCTCATCGAAAGTGGCGCCCCAAATGATGTTGGCGTCCTCATGGGCACGCTCAGTTACGATTTGGGAAGCGGTGTCGATCTCGTCCAAAGCAATGTCGGGGGAGGATGTGATATTGATGATGACACCCCGGGCACCGGCGATCTTGGTTTCCAGCAAGGGGCTGGAAATGGCAGCCATAGCAGCTTGTTCTGCCTTATCCTTGCCGCTGGCGTGACCCACGCCCATGTGGGCATAGCCCGCGTTCTGCATAACGGACTTCACGTCCTCAAAGTCCAGGTTGACGATACCGGGCAGCTGGATCAAATCGGAGATGCTCTGCACGCCCTGGCGCAGTACATCGTCCGCCACGATGAAGGCGTTTGCCAAGGTAATGCGCTCCTCGCTGACCAGCTTCAAGCGCTCGTTGGGGATCACCACCAGGGAATCTACCTGCTCCCGCAAAGCGGCAATGCCCTTTTCAGCCTGCTCCATCCGGCGGCGGCCCTCAAAGGCAAAGGGCTTCGTGACAATGCCCACAGTGAGGGCTCCCTGTTCCCGGGCGATCTGGGCCACCTTGGGAGCGGCGCCAGTGCCGGTGCCGCCGCCCATGCCAGCGGTAATAAACACCATGTCGGCATCCTTGAGCACATTGGCAATGGTTTCACGGCTCTCTTCCGCGGCCTTCTCGCCGATCTCCGGCTTGGAGCCCGCGCCGCGGCCCTGGGTCAGCTTTTCGCCGATCTGGATCTTCACAGAGGCCTGGGAGCGCTGCAGGGCTTGTTTATCGGTGTTCATACACACCAGTTCCACGCTGCGCACACCGGCGCTGGCGATCCGGTTGACGGCATTTCCGCCGCCTCCGCCCACGCCAACCACTTTTATTGTCTGAGGAGTTTCATTCAGCAGGTTATCAACTTCAAAAGGCATCTTTTAGTTCCTCCTTGGCTTTTCTAACGATCTTGCGACCTTATCGCTTATACTGGATGTAAAGCCACCGGCATTACACGGATTTTCAAAATGTTACATAGTATAATCTAGCACTTTTTCAGGAAAATTTCAAGGAAATTCTTGAAAAAACCCGCTGTAAAGCAAAAAGTTTTCCATTCCCTCGCCCCTTGCCGGAAAAATCCACAAGCAGCGGCACTTTCCCGAGGAAAAAACAGGCTGTTTCGGCAGGCGTCAACCGGTGAAAATCGTATCCGGGATGTTCCCTCCTCTGCCTTCATCCTGGGAAGAGGAACCCTCATCTTGGGAGCTTCCCTCACCGGTACCGTTTTCGCCGCTGGTGCCCTCCCCAGCGCTGGAGGTGTCACCCCCGTCCTCCGACGAACCGCCGGCAGGATCGCTCTCCCCGGTGCCGTCCCCAGCATCCCCGCTGCCGGTATCCCCGCTTGCAGAAGAAGTTGCACCAGGCGCTTGGTTGGTGGGTGTAAAGTAGGCTTTCCCCACCTCCGCCACCAAGGTCAGGTTCAAAGTGCCGGTGTCGTTTTCATCCAATTGCTCTGTAACCAGGGCATACCCGGACTGCAATTTGCTCTCCAAACCAACCGTACTGCCCAACTGGAACTCCACCCGCCCCTGATAGGTCATGGTAATGTTATACAGGTCCGTCAGGTCCAAGGAAGTAAACTCCCCAGCGGCGCCCCATTCCTCCAGCTTGGCAAGGATGGTGGAAAAAGCTGTTTGATGGGCGTCATCCCGTGATTGGCTTTGATCCTGCCCCTCTTCTTGGCTTTCAGAAGAGCTTTCCTCCGATTGGGAAGCCGAAGCCCCCTGGACCTGTACCTTCTCCCCCGCCACAGGGCCGGTAAGGGTAAGGCCGGTCACTTGCATCACGCCTTCCTGGGGGCTTTCCGACTGCTCCAGGATCTTCCCACGATAGCTGACCGTATACCATTGCCCGCCGCTGGCGATACAGGCTGCCTTTTGGGCAGCGGTAATGTGGATCTCCAGGGTGCTGGGGAAATGGCGGGAAATGGTGGCTTCCTGCACATAGGGCAGTTGCTCTTCCAGATCTTCCTCCTGTTGCCCTGTAGAAAGCAGGGCCAGATTATCCCCTTCCTGATAACCAGCCACCTCCAGAACGGTAGACTGGTCGTAGACCGCATCCCCGGTGACCTCAATGGTATGTACCTTAAACAGCAGGAACACGCACAAGAAGCCTGTAATAGCCACCATACACGCCAAGGTAAACAACAGCAAAAACCGCCGGGCACCTTTGCTCATAGGCTTGCGCGGCCTGTTCTGGGAAGGGTTTCTCCGTCCAGCCGATTCCCTGCCTGGGGGCGTCCCCCTGGGAACGGGCCGGGACCGGGATGGCCTCCTTTGGGAGCTTCCCCCTCTGGGACGGCTGGCCCGGGGCTGGGAAGGCGGGCTCGCCCTCCCCCTCCGGGAGGAAGCCTGCCGGGGCCGCTCCCCCTCTTCCCTGGGACTGATATCGATAAACTCGTACCCTTCCCAGGGGTCATATTGTTTGGGTCTGCGCCCCATGGGCCGTCCCTCCTTTTCACATTCCCTTTATTCTCAGGGGGCTTCTTCCACTTCCCGGATGCGGGCCCCCAGGTCCGCCAAATTCCCTGCCAAGTCTTCATACCCACGGCGGATATACTCCACGCCGTCCACCTGGGTGCGGCCCTGGGCACACAGCCCCGCCACCACCAGGGCGGCGCCGCCCCGCAGGTCGTGGGACATCACCGGGGCCCCTGTCAGGTGTTCCACGCCCTCCACAATGGCCACCTTGCCCTCCACTTTAATCTTGGCGCCCAAACGCTCCAACCCTTCGGCGTGTTTAAAGCGGTTTTCAAAGATGGTTTCCACAAAGATGCTGGTCCCCCGCCCCACAGCAGCCATGGCCATCACCACAGGCTGGGCATCGGTGGGGAACCCGGGATAAGGCATGGTGCGGATGTGCCGCACAGCGGAAAGCCTGCGGGGCGCCATAATGTTCAGCGCGCGGCCCAGCTGCCTCACTGAACAGCCCGACTGCTCGAAGGGGGCCAGCATGGGCAGTATGTGCGTGTTGTCCACATCCCGCAAAGTGACATTCCCCCCCGTGACAGCGGCGGCAGCCATATAGGTAGCCGCTGCGATACGGTCTGGCATGACAGTGTGCTCGCAGCCATAAAGCTCCTTCACCCCGTCAATGATGATGCAGCCTTCCCCCGCGCCGTAGATCCTGGCCCCACAGCGGTTCAAATAGGCCGCCAGATCGGAGATCTCCGGCTCCCGGGCAGCATTGGCGATAACCGTAGTCCCCCGGGAGCAGGCCGCCGCAAGAATGATATTCTCCGTAGCCCCCACACTGGGGAAAGACAGGGAAATATACGTCCCCTGGATCCCCTCTGGGGCACAGCAGCGCAGGCACCCTCCGGACTCCTCGATTTCCACGCCCAGCCGCCGCAATGCATCGATATGCAGGTCGATGGGCCGGGGCCCCAGCTCGCAGCCGCCGGGGAAACACAGCTCCGCCTCCCCGCACCGGGAAATGATAGCCCCCAAAAACACAATGGAAGACCGCATCTCCCGCATCAGCTCCGGGGGGATCTGGAAGCAGGTCATGGAGGTGTCCACCACCAGGCTGTCCCCTTGCCAATGGCACCGGCTGCCAAGATGTTCCAAAATCCGCACGGCAGTGTCCACGTCCGAGAGATGGGGGCAATTATGTAGCACCGTTTGCCCCCGGCACAGCACCGTAGCCGCCAGCAGCGGCAGGGTGCTGTTTTTCGCCCCTTGCACTTTCAGCTCCCCGCAAAGTTCCGCAGGGCCGTCAATGACGATCATAGAAAACACCTCACCCATTTCAGCATACGCCATAGTATGAGGCGTCCGCCCAATGGGTGAGAGCGTTCCCTATTTCCCAGCCGCGGCCTTGATCACCCGGTAGATCCGGTCATTGGCGTCCAGGATCTCCATTTTCCCGGCGTTCTCCCCCAGGGAGCGCAGCCGGTCCGGGTCGGCAAGGATCCCCTGCACTTTGGCCCACAAGGCCTCCCCAGTGAGGTCCTTTTCCTCCAGGATCTCCGCGGCGCCACGGTTCACCAAGGCCATAGCGTTGTGGAACTGGTGATTCTCCGCCACGTTGGGCGAGGGGATCAGGATGGAAGCCTTGGCCTTGGCCTCGATCTCCGTGAGGGTCATGGCCCCCGCCCGGCCGATCACCAGGTCCGCCGCGGAAAGGCACTGGGGCATATTGTCGATGTACTCCAGCAGGCGGATCTGGGGATTTTTCTCCACATCCAAGCCAAACTCCTTCACTTCCGAGAGGAATTCCTCATCGTGGGTGCCATAGCCGTGGATGTGCTGGTACTTCCCCTCTTTGGCGCTTTGGGCCAGCATATAGGCGGCCGCCCGGTTTAAAGCCGAAGCTCCCAGGCTGCCTCCAAAGGAGAGCACCAAAGGCCGGTCGTCCAAGCCCAGCGCTTTGCGGGATTCCTCCCGCTGGGCTGCCAACACCTCCCCCCGGACCGGGTTGCCGGTGACTACGCAGTTGACAGAGGCGTCAAAATACTTTTTTGCGTCGGGCACGGCCAGCATCACGGTTTTCACCGACTTTGCCAGCATCTTGGTGGTGACGCCGGGATAGGCGTTGGACTCGTGGATCACGCAGGGGATCCCCAGCTTTGCCGCCTCCCGGATCACCGGGCCGCTGACATAGCCGCCGGTGCCCACGCACACGTCCGGGGCAAACTCCTGGATGATCCGTTTTGCCTCGGCAGTGGCAGTGAACACCCGCACCACAGTCTGGGCATTGCGCCACAGGTTTTTAGGGGCCAGCTTCCGCTGGAAACCGGAGATGTGCACGGTTCTGATCTCGTACCCCGCCTGGGGTACCAAGCGCTCTTCCATGCCCCCCTTGTTGCCCACATAGAGGATCTGGGCATCCGGCTCTTTTTGCAGCAGGTAGCCCGCTGCGGCCAGGGCTGGGTTGATGTGCCCTGCCGTGCCCCCTCCAGTGAATAAAACTTTCATTCCAAACCCACTTCCTTTTACTCAGTTTTGGAAAATTGCACTCCCGCTTTTAGGTCTTCTCCACATTGGAGTTGCGGGAAATATTCAGCAACACACCCATCTCGCCCAAAAGCATCAACAGCGCCGTACCGCCGTAACTGAAGAACGGCAAACTGATGCCGGTGTTGGGGATGGTGTTGGTCACCACGCAGATATTCAGCACCGCCTGCAGCCCCACCTGGAAGGTGATGCCCAAGCCCAGGAGCATCCCGAATTTATCCTTGGCGTGGATAGAAACGTATACCCCCCGCCAAATCAGCATGGCAAACAAGACGATGATCACCAAAGCCCCTACCATACCCAGCTCTTCGCAGACCACCGCGAAGATGAAGTCGTTTTGAGGCTCAGGCAGGTACAGGTATTTTAACCTCGACTGGCCCAGCCCCACCCCCAAAAGGCCGCCGGAACCAATGGCATACAGGGACTGGCGGGTCTGGTGGGTCAGATCCCGGTCCAGGTCGGGAGAAAAGGGGTCCAGCCAGATGGTGATCCGGTCCATTTGGTAGCCGCCTTTGCTCACCACAATGAAGACCAGCAGCGCCGCCACGGCGCCGCCGCCAATGAGGAACCACCGTGGCTTGGTGCCCCCCACGAACATGAGGATGGCCCCCAATGCCATAATAATCAAGGTGGCGGAAAGGTGGTCTTCCAAATAGATCAGCGCCGCGAATAGCCCGATGATGGCCACATAGGGCACCACCCCATACCGGAAGGTGTCCATCTTATCCAGGTTTTGGGAGATCATGTGGGCAAACATGACAATGAGGGCGAATTTGGCGATTTCCGACGGCTGGAACTCCACCGGGCCAAACCGCAGCCAACGGGTGGCAGTGCCCATCCACTTGGCAATGGACTCGATGTGGGCATACCGGCAGATCAGCAAAAACACCAACAGGAATACCGCAATGCCAAACACCACGATGGCCAGTTTGTGAAAGGAATGGTAATCGAAGGTGGAAATCAGCAGCATGGCGATCACCCCCACCACCGCAAAGGCCGCCTGCCGGGCGATGAAGTAATAGCTGGTGCCGAAGTAGTAGTAGCTGTAGGCATAGCTGGCGGAAAACAGCATCACCAGGCCGATGGCCATAAGCACCAAGATAAAAATGAGCAGGGGCATATCCAAACCGGCCCCCAGGCTGAACAGCTTATACCGGGCAGGGCGCCGTTTCCGGGAGCCCTGGGATGGCTCCGGGCGGCGGGGCTGGGGCGGCTCTGGCTGCCGGTATCCCGGCACACGGCGCAAGCCCCGAGCAGTCCTTCCTACAGTTGCCACTAGCTGTTCCCTCCTTTCTTCAATCCACACAGGCAGTCTATTTTCACCCCAGTTGCTTTACCCACTCCCTGGCAGCGTACTGGGCCGCTGCACAGGCCGTCCCTTTTAGCCTTCCCACTGGGCAGGCTATCCAAACAAGGGGACGGCAATTTTGTCTCAAACCCCAAAAGCCACGCATAGCATTGCCACAGCGCCGCCCAGCAGGGCAACAAGACCAAACACAACACAAATTTTCACTTCGCTCCACCCGCACATCTCAAAGTGGTGGTGGATAGGAGACATTTTAAACAGCCGCTTTCCGTGGGTGGCCTTGAAATAGGTGACCTGCAGCACCACAGAGAGGATCTCGCAGAGATACACAAACCCCACCGGCAGCAAGAGGATGGGAAAATCCATGCCAAAGGCCAGAGCGCACACCATGCCACCCATAAACAGGGAACCAGTGTCCCCCATAAACACCTTGGCAGGATGCCAGTTCCAGATCAAAAAGCCGATACAGGCGGCGGCGCTGGCCATTCCCAGAGCGGAAAGACCCGTCATGGACAAGATGCCCGCGCACAAAGCCAGGGACAGGAAGGCAAAGAAGGAAACCGTGGTGTTCAAGCCATCGATACCGTCGGTGAAGTTCACCGCGTTTACAATGCCCACAATGGCCACAGCAGCCAAGAGGTAGTAGAACCAGCCCAGTTCCACCTCCCCAATGAAGGGGACGATGGTGGAGGTCCCGCCCCCCGCCAGGCGGATGGTCACCAGGTAGGCAGCCGCCACCGCAAACTGGAGCACCAGCTTCTGCCGTTCGGTCAAGCCCAGGTTGCGCTTTTTCAAAATGCTGATGTAGTCATCCATAAAGCCAATGGCGCCAAAAGCCACCGCCATCCCCAGGCCGGCAAAAACCTTGGCTTTCATCAGCAGGGTTTCCTCCATACCCAGGGTATAGAACACCGGCAGGCAGGCCATCACGGCCGCCACAATGCCCACCATAAACATCAACCCGCCCATGGTGGGAGTGCCCTGTTTGTTTTTATGCCAGCTGGGCCCCACCTCCCGGATGGTCTGGCCGAATTTCAGCTTGTGCAGGAAGGGGATCATCCACTTCCCCAGGGCGGCGGTGATGGCAAAGGCAATCACCGCTACCAGCAAATACAGTACACTGCTCATGTTCTTACCCCTCTCATTGCGTTTCCGTTATTTTATCCCAAATCGCGTCCTTAGCCCACGCCGGCTGTGGCGCCGGTTTCCGCATTGGTGTTGTCTACAAAGCTCAAACTGATCACAGTACCGATGGGAACCGTTTCCCCAGCCTGCACGCCTTGGGAGGTAACCACGGCGGTTTCCGCAGAAGAGCCGCTGACACTGATCTGCAAACCGTAGATACCAGCCAAATAGCTGGCGTTAGCCACGTCATACCCGGCAAAATCGGGCACTTCCACCAGCGTGGAACCCTCGTCGTACCCATTGGTGTACAGCACCACCATGCCTTCCTTGGGCACTGCGCCGCCGCTGGCAGGCACCTGGGCCGTCACCACAGTCCCCTCGCTCTCATCGCCCACCACCGAGTAAGAGAGCCCGGCCTCTTCCAGGGCCTTGTAGGCTTCCTCCAAGGTCAAATCGGTGACATTGGGCGCCACAGTATCCAAATTGTTGTATTCTTCCTCGCTGTACTGAGCCTCCACGCCCAGATAGGGGAGGATCTCTTCCATCATTTTGGCAAAGTAGGGGCCTGCCACTGCGTTGCCGCCGTTATACCCGCCGTTGGTGTCGTCGTCAGGCTCATCGAAAAACACCAGCAAGGCATATTTGGGGTCCTCTGCCGGGGCAAAACCGCAGAAAGAGGCAATATACTCCTTGGGTTTGGAGCGGTCCTCATTCCATTTGTCCATCTTCTCCGACGTGCCGGTCTTGCCGCACACCCGGTAGCCTGCCACATAACCGCCCGTGGCAGTCCCCTCCTCCACATTCTGCCGGAGGATGTCGATGATGACGTCGCAGGTTTCTTGGGACACCACCTGCCGGCGGTAGCTGGTATCGGCCGTTTCCACAATGTTGCCGTCTTGATCCACAATCCGGTCCACCACATGGGGGGTGACCAGGTTCCCGCCGTTGGCAATGGCAGCGGCAGCGGTGATCATGTGGATGGGCGTGATAGAGAAGTTCTGGCCGAAGGATTCCACCGCCAAGTCGGAAGGCGTGTTGATCAGATCCAATTCACTGTGGTACAAGGTGATAGCCTCGCCGGGCAGGTCGATGCCAGTGCTCTCTGTAAAGCCAAAAGCTTCCCGGTACTTGGCGAAGGTTTCCCCACCCAGGAGCTGGCCGATGTGGATGGCCCAGGGGTTACAGGAGTTGTACAGCCCTTGCCGGAAGGTTTCCAGACCGTGACCGCTGGTTTTCCAACAGCTGATGGGGTCGGGATAACCCTCTACCACAATGCCGCCTCCGCAGGTGAAGGTACTGTCCTCCGTGACCACGCCCTCTTCCAAGCCCATAGCATAGGTACACATTTTGAATACGGAACCGGGGTAATAGGTGTCAGAAACAGCTTTGTTCCTCCACTGTTTCAGCTGGGCGGCATTAAACGCCTCATCTTGTTCTTCCCCGGAAAGGGCGTCGATCTGGGCCTGCAAATCTTCGTCGTAGATGGTGAAGGGGTCATTGGGGTCATAAGTGGGAGTGGTTGCCATACCCAAAATCGCGCCGGTATCCACGTCCATGGCGATGGCCACGGCGCCGTTCTTCACATGAAACTGGTCCACACCCTCCACCAAATATTTCTCTAAAATGCTTTGCACGGTTTCATCGATAGTGAGCACCAGGTTGTAGCCGTCTTCGGCCTCCACATACTGCTCATACTCGAAAGGCATATCCGTTCCCAAGGCGTTTTTGGCGGAGATCAGCCGGCCTGCGGTACCCCGCAGCTCGCTATCATACTGAAGCTCCAACCCTTCCAAGCCCTGGCCGTCGGTGCCGGTAAAGCCCAGCACCGTGGATGCCACCGTGCCGTAAGGATAGTACCGTTTATAGTCCTCGATCAGCCGCACGCCGGAAGAGATTTTATTGTCCTCCAAAAACTGGTTGATCTCATCCCGAACGCTGGTTTCTACCTTCCGCTTTAAATAGACAAAGTACGATTTGCCCTGGGTTTTTTCATAGACCTCCTCTTGGTCCATCTCCAAAATGGAGGCCAGGCCCTGGGTCACCTTCAGCCGGGTGGCCTCGGGGTCATCGTAGTCCGCAAAATACGCCGGCTCCAGCACCACCGTCCACACGCTGGCGCTTTGGGCCATCACCTTGCCGGTGGCGTCGTAGATCGTCCCCCGCATGGCGCTGAGTGTGGTGCTGCGCAAACTCTGGTCCAGTGCAGCGTTGCTCAGTTCCTCCCCTTTCAGCACCTGCCATCGGAACAGGCTGACAACCACCGCCCCAAACCCAACAAACACCAAAAACGCTGTCAGGCCCAAGGCTTTCCGCCACATTTTTTCTTTCGTTCCCTTTGCCAAATCGGTTCACCGCCTGTCTTCCTAAAAACTCAGTTCTACCCGGCAGCAAAATGAGAGTCAAGAATCCCCTCTTGGCTCTCCCCTCATCCAAAACATTGCCCTGCAGTATCTCTATTCCCCCAGGCGGCTCATTATGTGGGCCAAGCGCCCAACATTCTTCCGCAAGCCGCCAGGGAACCGCTGGTTCTGGGTTATTATAGCACAAAACCTGCTCCAAGGCAAACAAACGCGGCCCGCGTTACCGTGGGCCGCATCCCTTTGCGTTCCGGGGGCCATAACCCCCGCAGGGATAAGCGCCAGCACCCCGCCTCGCAGGGAAGCCCGGCCGCCCATCCAAAAACTGTATTAAAACCCCATATAGTATGCAGGCCCTAATGCCTGCCAAATTCAAGCAAAAGTTAACAGCTGGCCTTTCCTTAATAGAACCAGGAACGGACTGTAGACCACAGCTTTTCCCAGAAGGAATCGCCGGTGGCTTGCCGGACCACGGTGCCCGCGTCTTCCTGGGCCACGTCCACATAGGTGACCTGGCCGCTGACCACCTTGCTCATCCCCAGCTCGTTTGTGGCGTACTCCTCAACGGCGGCGCCGTTCATCTTTTGGGAGGCCTCCATATTCAGCTGGATCTCCGTACTCTGGGCCTCTTCCAACTGCTGGGTGGTGGTGTTGATTTGATCCGTCAGCTCGGTGAGCTGCACCTGGTTGTACACCACCGTGATGACAGTGGCAAAGATCGCGCCGAAACACAACACCGCTGCGGCACGCCGCAGGGGACGAATCCGGGGCTTGCGGTTCTTTTCCAGCTCCCGCTGGGGCAGCTCCACCACGTTTTCACGGGTTTTTTGGTGGGTTTCCTCCTGGGGCTCCGCCACACGCTGGGCGTTGTCCCACTGGGGGATGTCTTCCACTAAACCGCGTTCCTCAAACAGGGAAAAATCGTATGCTTCTGATGCTTCTGAAGTAAATCTGGACATAGAGCGTGTTCCTTTCCTTTCTCAATGCCAGCGCTCCCAGGCTACTCCTGGGGGAGCTTCTCAATCACCCGCAACCGTGCGCTGCGGGCCCGGGGGTTCTCCTCCACCTCTTTGGGGGAAGGGGCCAGCCCTTTTTTGTACACCAGTTTCCCCTGGGGCTTCCGGCCGCAGACACACACGGGGAAGTCCTTGGGGCAAATGCAGCCTTGACACCACTGCTGCATCCGCTGCTTGACGATCCGATCTTCCAGGGAGTGGAAGGTGATCACCGCCAGACGGCCACCGGGCTTCAGCAGTTCAAACCCTGCCTCCAAGCCTTCCCGCAGGCGGTCCAACTCGCCGTTGACCGCGATCCGAAGCGCCTGGAAGGTCTTCCGGGCCGGATGGCCCTCCGCCCTACGCACCGCAGCGGGAACCGACGCCTTGACGATCTCCGCCAGCTGGGCGGTGGTTTCAATGGGGGCCTGTCCACGGGCCCGCACAATGCCCTGGGCGATCCGGCGGGCACTTTTGTCCTCGCCGTAGCGGAAGATGATGTCAGCAAGCTCTGCCTCGCTGAAGGTGTTGACCAGGTCCTTGGCCGAAGCGCCCTGCTGGCTCATACGCATATCCAGTGGCGCGTCGTAATGGTAGGAGAAGCCCCGTCCCGGTGTGTCCAGCTGATAGGAGGACACACCGATGTCCATGAGCACCCCATCCACTTGATCCATCCCCTGCGCCCGGGCAATCTCCCCCATCTGGGCGAAATTCCCCTGGACGCGGATGGACTGGGGATACCCCGCCAACCTCTCTCCGGCCGCCTTCATGGCGTCCGGGTCCTGGTCGATAGAGAGAAGGCGCCCTGTGGTCAGCCGCTTCAGGATGGCCTCCGAGTGGCCGCCCCCTCCCATAGTGCCGTCAATATACAATCCCTCCGGCCGGATGGCCAGGGATTCAATGGTTTCCTCAAATAATACCGGTTTGTGGTGAAATTCCATATCCGCGCCCGCCTTTAAAAGTCCAGCAGGTTCATGGAGGCCTCAATGGCCTCGTCGGTCTGGCTCTCGTTGTAAGCGTTCCAGCGGGCTGTATCCCAAATCTCCGCCCGGACCGCCGCGCCAATGACGGTCACGTCCTTTTCCAGGCCGGCGTGTTCCCGCAGGTTCTGGGGGATCAGGATGCGCCCTTGCTTATCGGGCTCCACCTCGGCGGCGCCGGAAAAGAAGTAACGCTGGATGCCCTTGCCCTGGGCCAAAGGAATGGCAGACACTTTTTCCACCAGCTTGTCCCACTGGGCCTGGGAGAGCAGGAAAAGGCAGCCGTCAAGGCCCTTGCACACATAGAACTTGTCGCCCAGGTCTTCACGGAACTTGGAGGGCACAGTCACCCGGCCCTTTAAGTCCATATTATGTTGATACTCGCCAGTCAACATAAGCGCCTTTCCCTTTCCACCTCAGGGGATGAAACACTTTCTCGGGGGAATGGGATGCACTTGGCACCACTTTTCCCCCACATCGTGGAACTTTACCCCACTTTCACCCACCTGATGCCATTTATTATAGAACATTCCCCCCTCAAAAGCAACCCGGAAATCCTGGAAAAGCCAGGAATCCCCTGGCTTCGAAGCTTTGTTCGGCCCCATCCTGTGGGAACAAAAATTCCCCTCACTACATCTAGTGAAGGGAATTTGCTCAGTCAACTATTTTTATTTACTTTTTACAAATATTCATTCTTATATTTGGGAGTTTCGCTGGGAAGTTTTGATGCTCTGCCGGGTCTTCCGCAATTCCGCCAGGTTCTCAGAGAGGGATTCGTCGGCGCGCCGCATCAGGTCGTCCACATAATCGTTGCTGGCCTTGCGCATCTCTTTAAACTTCTGCTGGGCCTGGGCGATCAGTTCATTGGCCTTTTGCTGGGCCTGGCGGACAATCTCGTCCTGCATGACCATCGCCTTGGCCTTTTCCTCTGCCACGCGGATAATGGTCTCCGCTTCCCGCTGGGCTTCGCTGATGATTTGGGATCGGTCCGCCACAATGGCTTTCGCCTTGCGCACCTCCGAGGGGATCTCTTCTTTAATTTCATCCAGGATCTGACGCACCTCTTCCCCATCCACAAACACTTTCCCAGCGGACAGGGGCATTTTCCAACCTTTGTCCAGCACGTCATACATCTCGTCGATGAGATCCTCAATGGTAGCCTGATTGTTGCTCATGGTGAACCCATTCCTTTCTTCACTTACACTTTGCCTTCCCCCAACGGGAATCGCATCCTAATTCCACGGGCACGGGAAGCCGTTCCCGGAAAAAGCAATCTGTCACACTCTGCACAGCCGTTCCTGGATGGTTTCCAAGATACAGGCCGGCACAAAATGGGAAATATCCCCGCCAAAGCCCGCCACCTGTTTGACCATGCTGGAACTCAAAAACATATTCCCCGCGCTGGTGGCCAAAAACATAGTTTCCAGTTCGGGATTGAGCTTTTTATTAGTCAGCGCTTGCTGGAACTCGTACTCAAAGTCGGACAACGCCCGCAAACCCTTGATCAACACCATGGCCTGCCGCTGCTTTGCGTAATCGGCCAAAAGCCCTTCCACTTTGTCGACCTCCACATTCCGCAAACCCTCCGCCTGGGTGGCGCGGCGCAAAAGCTCCATGCGCTCTTCCACCGTGAAGCTGGCGTGTTTGGCCGGGTTTACCGGCACCGCCACGATCAGCTTGTCAAAGATTTTGCTGGCCCGCACAATGATATCCAAATGCCCCAACGTGACGGGGTCAAAGCTGCCGGGATAAATGGCAAGTTTCATGGTATCTCACTCCTCCACAGGTTATCTCCGGAGGCATCACGCCTCCCCGTCCTCCACAGGCTGGCGGTAGGCGGTGAGCATAATCTTTCCATAGCGATAGCATTTATGCTTTCGGAAAAGCCCGGCCTCCTCCGGGAGGGCCTCGTCCTTGGGATGCTCACAGAGGATCACCCCACCGGGGGCTATATGCTCCGCCACCAAAGGCAGAGCCCGTTCCAACAGGCCCGTACGGTACGGTGGATCTAAAAAGGCGATGTCAAACCGTTCCCGGCAGGTGCGCAGATAGGCGGCAAAGTCCAGGTTGACCACCTTGGCCCGGTCCCCCAGACCTGTGGACTGGATATTTTTCTCCACCACCCGCACAGACTCTTTGGCGGCGTCCACAAACACGCAGCAGGCCGCGCCCCGGCTCAACGCCTCTAGGCCGATCTGCCCGGAGCCGGCGAACAGGTCTAAAAACCGCCTGCCTTCCAACTGGAACTGGAGGATATTAAAGAGGGACTCTTTGACCCGGTCCGTGGTAGGCCGCACTTGTTCCCCCTCCAATGTAATCAGCTTTTTCCCCCTGTGTGTCCCTGTAATGATCCGCATGGCAGCACTCCCACTCCGGTGTTTTCCGATACCGAGATAGTTATATCCGCCTTATTATCCCATTAAATGGCCCATCTGTCAACTATTTGGCGGAATTTCCCCAGAATTTCCGCCTTGCTGCCCCGCTTCCGGATGGAAATGCTCCCACACTCGGCGGGCAGCAGGCTTGGTCATCCCCGGCGCGCCTTCCAGCTCTGCCAGGTCTGCTTCGCTGATGGCTGTAACGGTTTTAAAATGCTTCATCAAAGCTTTTGCCCGGGTTTCCCCGATCCCCGGGATGGAGGTCAAAGTAGAGGAGACCGCTGTCTTTTTCCGCTGCTGCCGGTGGTAGCCGATAGCATAGCGGTGGACTTCCTCCTGAATGGAACTGACCAACGTGAAGGCACGGCGGTGGGAACTGATGGCGATCTCCCCGCCGGTGAGGGCAATGGCCCGGGTGCGGTGCTTGTCATCCTTCACCATGCCAAACAGGGGCACATCAAAACCCATCTCATCCAGGATGGGCTGCACCGCCGCTACATGGCCCTTGCCGCCGTCCAGGAGGATAAGGTCGGGCATCCTGCCAAAGCCGTCCTCTTCGCCCTTCCGTTGACAGGCTTTGTACTCCTCGAACCGCCGGCGGATCACTTCCCGCATGGAGCCGTAGTCATCCTGCCCGGTGACGGTCTTGATTTTGAACTTCCGGTAGGCAGGCTTTAAAGGCCGGCCATTCTCAAAAACCACCATGCCGGCCACGTTTTCCCCACCTGCCAGGTTGGAGATGTCGTAGCTTTCAATATAGGCCGGGACCTTTTCCAGGCCCAACAGCCGGCGCAGCTCATCCAGGGCAGAGGCGTCCCGGCCGGAGGTGCCGGCCTGCCGGGCAATGTGCTCTGCGGCATTTTTCCGGCACATCTGCACCAACTGGTACTGGTCCCCCCGCTGAGGGACCAGGATCTTCACCACCTTTCCCCGGCGCTGGGAAAGCCACTGGGTAAGCAGCTCCTCGTCCTCTACCTCCCCATCCAGCACCACCAAGGGCGGCACCCGGTCCCGGATGGCGTAATACTGCCGCAGGAACTCTGAGCGTGCTTCCGGGTCCGGCTCCAAGCCCTCGGTCAAAAAGCTTTCCCGGTCACTGAGCTTGTTCCCGGTAAACCGGAACACCTCAAAAGCGGTGTGTGCATCACCCTGGGCCAGGGCGAACACATCCTGTTCCTCCACCCGGCTGGCCACTACCTTCTGGCGGGCCCGCATCATGCCAATGGCATTGAGCCGGTCCCGAAGCCGGGCAGCCAACTCAAATTCCAGGTTTTCCGCTGCCTGCTCCATCTTTTCCGTCAGGGTCTTCACCGAGGTGGAGCTGCCCCCCTTGATAAAGTCCAGGGCCTCCTGGAAAGCCTCGTTATACTCCGCCTCGCTGACCTTCCCCCGGCAAGGGGCGCAACACTGCTTGATATAGTAATTCAAGCAAGGCCGGCCTTTTCCAAAATCCTGGGGGAATTTCCGGTTGCAGTCCGGCAGCTTAAAGATCTTCCTGGCGGAATCAATGGTTTCCTTGATGGACCAGGAACTCATATAGGGGCCAATATACTTGGCGCCATCGTCCTCCACCTTTTTCACCTCGGTGATCCGGGGCCAGGGGCCGGGGCTGACACGGATATAACTGTAGCCCTTGTCATCCTTTAACAGGATGTTGTATTTGGGCTGGTTCTGCTTGATCAGGCTGCTTTCCAGCACCAGGGCTTCAAACTCGCTGTCGGTGACGATATACTCAAACCAGTCTACATTGGCCACCATGCGCCGCACCTTGTTGTCGTGGTTCTTCTCCGAACCAAAATATTGGCTCACCCGGTTTTTCAAGGCCTTAGCCTTGCCAATGTAGATAATCTGCCCGCTTTTGTCATGCATCAGGTACACGCCCGGGCTCAAGGGGAGTTTCATGGCCTTGCGGCGCAGCTCTTTTTTCTTTTGATCCCGCTCCATCGTACCACCATCCAAAACTTGTCCTTACGAAAAAAGCACCGCTCTTCGCGGTGCCTTCCAGCTTTCATCTGCCTGTATGAAAGGGAAACCCTTACTCGGTAAAACCAGAATTCACCAATTCCACCAGGGCTTCCACGGCCTGCTCCTCGTCAGCGCCGTCGGCAATGATCCGGATGGTGACGCCACCCACAATGCCAAGGCTCAAAACGCCAAGAAGGCTTTTCGCATTGACCCTTCTCTCCTCCTTCTCAACCCAGATGGAAGACTTGAACTCGTTTGCCTTCTGGATGAAGAATGTAGCCGGACGGGCATGGAGGCCTACCTGATTCTGGACCAATACCTCTTTAGCATACATACAAATTCACTCTCCTACAAAATTTATAAAAGGGTTTTCTGCCACCGCGAAAAAGGTCTAACGGGCGCAAAGTATTGGGGATTTATTCTCATTATAGCATATTTCCTGCCGCCGTCAACCTGGATTCCCGATTTTTGGATTCCTGAACAGCTTCCTGCCGCATTTTCCGCTAGTCGTTTGTGCACCTTGCAGAGAATGTGGAAAACTTTTTGCCCATTGTGTCGCCGCAAAAATCACGCCGCCACTAGATGGTGTATTGGAAGGATGCCTTCATCATAGGAACATTTGCCCCAAGATATACATCCTTCTACAAATCCGGCGTTTCCTCCAGTGTTTGCAAAAGCTTTTTGTCTTCCTTTGTAAGCTTTGCCCGCTCCCACAAGTCCGGGCGGTTGTTTTTTGTTACGGCCAGCGCTTGGGCGCGCCTCCATTTAGCGATGTTCCCGTGATGCCCCGAAAGCAGCACCTCCGGTACAGGGCGGCCACGCCACACCTCCGGGCGGGTGTACTGGGGATATTCCAGCAGCCCGGAATAGTGGCTCTCCTCGGTAAAACAGGCTTCTTCCGACAGTACCCCGGGGAGCATACGGCTGACAGCGTCGGTGAGGATCATAGCGGGCAGCTCCCCGCCGGTGAGGACATAATCCCCCACAGAGATCTCCTCTGCACCGTATTCGTCCAACAGCCGCTGGTCCACCCCTTCGTAATGGCCGCACAACAGCAAAAGGCCCGGTTCTTTTGCCAGGCGTTTCGCGTCCTCCTGGGAAAGCACCTTGCCCCGGGGGGACATATATAGGATATGCGGCTGCCACCCCAAATGTTCCCGGATCCTGTCGATGCCCCTGGCAAAGGGCTCTGCCATGAGGAGCATCCCCTTGCCGCCGCCAAACACGGTATCGTCCACGCGGCCTCTTGCGTCTGGGGAAAAATCCCGCAGCTGGTGGCAGCACACCTGCAAAAGCCCCTTTTTCCGGGCCCTCCCCACAATGCTATGAGCCAACACCGGCGGGAACATCTCCGGGAACAAGGTCAAAATGTCCACCCGCATTTAGGCTTCCTCCCCCTCTTCGTCAAAGATGCCCGGAATGGGCAGCAGCTCGATAACGCCCGCTTCCACGCTGATCCGCTGGATCATGTGCTTCACCGCCGGGAACAGGTATTCCTTCCCGGACTTATCCACAATGCGGTACACATCGTTGGCGCCGGTGGGCAGCACTTCCCGCAGCTCCCCATACTCCTTGCCGGTGGTGCCGTCCACAGCCTTTAACCCGATCAGGTCCTGGAGGAACACCTGGCCTTCTTCCAACTTCACATCGTCCCTGTCCAGGTAGAGCACTTTGCCCCGCAAGGCGTCCCCTTGCTCCACGGTGGTAACACCCCGCAGGGTAATCAACAGCCGCCCTTTGTGAACCCGGGAAGCCATCACGCCCGCATCGGTTTCCCCTCTGTCAAAATAGAGATGTTTAACCCCCGCCAGGAATTCCGGAGAATCCGCCCAGGGTTCCAGCACCAGTTCTCCCCGGACTCCGTGGGTGCGCACGATCTGCCCGGCTTCCAAGAATTGTTGTTTCATCGTTTCCCTCCGGTTTTTCCAGATAAACAAAAAAGGGCTTGCGCCCTTTCTGTTTAGTCGATCTCGACCATGATCTTCTGATCGTTGCGGGTGGCAGCAGCGCGCATGACCACGCGGATCGCCTTGGCGATGCGGCCCTGCTTGCCGATGACCCGGCCCATGTCGTCTTCCGCCACGTGGAGATGGTAAACGGTGGTGCCGTTTTCCTGCTCCTCGCTGGTGACCACGATCTCCTCCGGCTTTCCTACCAGGCCGGAAGCGATAGCTTTCAGTAATGCCTCCATAGTGCCAACTCCTTTCAAGGCGTAAGCGTGTGGTTTAGATCACGCCGTGCTTCTTGAACAGAGCTTTCACAGTATCGGTGGGCTGAGCGCCGTTTTCCATCCACTTCTTAGCCTTCTCAGGATCAACCTTCACCACGCTGGGCTCTTCCATGGGGTTGTAGTAGCCGATCTCCTCGATGAAGCGGCCATCCCGGGGAAAGCGGGAATCTGCCACAACAATGCGGTAGAAAGGAGATTTCTTAGCGCCCATTCTTCTCAGTCTGATTTTTACTGCCATGATTCATTCCTCCAAAGTGATAATTGATTGGGATTTCTTCTATGCGCCTGGCATTCCAGGCAATATTGTTCACGGGGCAGGCCCCGGCAATATCCGTTGTGCTTACATGGGCAGGTTGGGCATCCTTCTGCGCTTGCCCTTGCCCAGACCCCCGAACTGTTTAAGCATCTTTTGGGTCTGGCGGAACTGGTTCAAGAGCCGGTTCACGTCCTCCACCTTCATGCCGCACCCGGCAGCGATCCGCTTTTTCCGGGAGGCGTTCAAACAATCGGGATGGGAACGCTCATAGGGCGTCATGGAAAGGATAATGGCCGCGCTCCGGTCCATCACCCGGTCGTCAATGTCCACGTCGTCTAATTTATTCCCCACGCCGGGAAGCTTGGAGAGGATCCCTTTGATGGGACCCATTTTCTTCACCTGCTGGAACTGTTCCAACAGGTCATTGAGATCCATCTTGTTCTGCATCAGCCGCTGGGCGGTCTTTTGCGCGGCTTTTTCGTCCAGCTTTGTCTGGGCGTCCTCAATCAGGGTCAGCACGTCGCCCATGCCCAAAATACGGCTGGCCATCCGGTCCGGGTGGAACACTTCCAAGTCTGCCAGCTTTTCGCCAGTACCCGCAAACTTGATGGGCTTGCCCGTCACCGCTTTCACGGAAAGGGCCGCGCCGCCTCGGGTGTCGCCGTCCAGCTTGGTCAGGATCACACCGGTGATATCCAACAGACCGTCAAAAGTCTTGGCCACGTTCACGGCCTCCTGGCCGGTCATGGCGTCCACCACCAGCAAAATGTCCGTGGGCTGCACCGCTTCTTTGATGCGGCGGAGCTCCTCCATCAACTGCTCGTCGATCTGCAACCGGCCGGCGGTATCGATGATCACATAGTCGTTGCCGTAGTCCTTGGCGTGGCGCACCGCCTCTTTCGCGGTGAGCACCGGGTCCTGGGTGCCTTTCTCAAAAACAGGCGCCCCGGCCTTTTCCCCCACCACTTGCAACTGCTTGATAGCGGCGGGACGGTAAATATCCCCTGCCACCAGCAGCGGCCGATGGCCCTGGGACTTCAACTGATAGGCCAGCTTGGCAGCATGGGTGGTTTTACCGGCGCCCTGCAGGCCGCACATCATGATGATGGCAGGAGGGTGGGCGGGCATTTTCAGCCGCTCTTCCGTGCCGCCCATGAGGCTGGTCAGCTCTTCATTGACGATCTTAATAACCATCTGGGCGGGGGTGAGGCTTTCCATCACCTCGCTGCCCACGGCCCGGTCGGTCACCTTTTTGGTGAACTCCTTGGCCACCTTGTAGTTGACGTCGGCTTCCAGCAGGGCCAGACGCACTTCCCGCATGGCTTCCTTCACATCTGCTTCGGTAAGCTTGCCCTTGCCGCGCAGCTTTTTAAAAGAATTGCTGAGTTTCTCCGCCAAACCCTCAAATGCCACTGGCTTTCCCTCCTGGATAAAATTTCCTCGGTCACACGCCCGCTTTCGGGCCTTGTTCTCAAAAACAGGCGTTACGCCTCTACCGAGATCTCCTGGGCACATTCCAAGATCTTGCCCACATTTTCATCAATGCCGGCCACTTGGCCGTTTTGCTCGTTGAGATCCTGAATGTTCAGGGCACAGTCGCAGATCAGCGTCAAAACCTTTTGAATCTCCTGAAAACGCCGGGCAAGCCCCAGACGGTCTTCCATTTCCAAAAGCTGCTGCTCGGCGCGCTTGATGGCGTCCCGCACACCCTGGCGGGTGATATCCCGATCCTGGGCGATCTCTGCCAAAGACAGGTCTTCGTTATAGTAGGCGTCCACCACTTCCCGCTGGGTATCTGTAAGCATATCCCCGTAAAAGTCCAATAAAAAGCTGACACGCAAATCCTTGGCCACGGCGCCGCCCTCCTTGCCTCTGGGATAATGCCCCTGTTCGGGGGCTTTTCATCCTTTCTGTAAAGCGGTTTTCTTTACAGCACTGAGATTATACACGATTCCCGCAAATTTGTCAACAGGGAAAGGCAAAAAAGCGCGGGCTTGCCCATCTGCCGGAAACGGATCCCCCAGATCCGGAAAGACGCCACTTTATCTAAAAGATCAAGATAAATGGATTTCGCGATGATTTACATTTCAAAAAGGAGGTGTTATAATTGGGAAAGCCGATTTTGCCTTTCTATATTTGACAAAAGTACAAAAGACAGGGAGGAATACCCATGCTCTATTTCAACTGCGACTATACGGAAGGGGCACACCCACATATCCTGGAAAAAATGCAGGAAACAAACCTGGAACAAACCATTGGCTACGGCGAGGACGAGTACTGCGAACAAGCCCGGGCCCTGATCCGCCGGGAATGCGGCCGGTATGATGTGGACATCCACTTCCTGGTAGGCGGCACCCAGGCCAACTTCACTGTGATCCGCGCCTCCCTGCGCTCCCATCAGGGCGTCATCGCCCCGGTGACGGGCCATATCAACGGCCACGAAACCGGCGCCGTTGAGGCCACCGGCCACAAGGTGCTGGCCCAGGCCTGCGGGCCGGAAGGCAAGCTCACCGCTGACCAGGTGGAACAGGCTGTCACTGCCCACTGGACCGACGAGGCCCGGGAACACCTGGTGCAGCCCAAAATGGTGTACATCTCCCATCCCACGGAAAACGGCGCTTTATACACCCTGGCCGAGCTGGAAGCCCTGAGCCACACCTGCCGGGAACACGGCCTGTACCTGTTCCTGGACGGCGCCCGGCTGGGTTACGGCCTCACCGCCCGGGGCAGCGACGTTTCCATGGCGGACTTGGCCCGGCTGTGCGACGCCTTTTACATCGGCGGCACCAAGTGCGGCGCCCTCTTTGGAGAAGCCGTGGTCATTGCCAACCCCCAGCTGAAGCCGGATTTCCGCTATTCCATCAAGCAGAACGGCGGGATGCTGGCAAAGGGCCGGCTTTTGGGGATCCAGTTCCTCACCCTGTTTGAGGACGACCTGTACTATGACATCTGCCGCAGCGCCAACGAGCAGGCCTACCGCATTGCCGAAGCCTGCCGGGAAGCTGGGTTCCCCTTTTTTGCCGAGTCCCCCACCAACCAGCAGTTCCCCATCTTCCCCAACCGGCTGCTGGACCGCCTGAAAGAAAAGTACGTCTACTCCACCTGGGCGAAGGTGGACGAAGGCCACACCGCTATCCGCCTGTGCACCAGCTGGGCCACCCGGGACGAGGCCGTGGAACAGCTAACCGCCGACATCCGCGCCTTGGGCAAGGAGCTGTGAAGACACCCTTGCTCAAAAAAGCAAAAAGAAGCCAGAGCATATTGCTCTGGCTTCTTTTTGCTTCTCATCGGAAGCTTTACAGCTCCAAGCCCTGGTAATTCTCCTGGAGGATCCCGCAGGAATCCCCAAAGTGCCGGCGCTCCTCTTCAGTGAGGGAAAGTTCCAGCACCCGGTCCACGCCGTTGCGGTTGACGATGCAGGGCACCCCCGCAAAGACATCCCGCTGGCCGTACTCGCCCCGCAGCCGGGCGGAAACCGTCAGCACGCTGTTCTCGTTGGAGAGCACCGCCCGGACGATCCGTACCAAAGCCATACCAATACCGTAATAGGTGGCCCGCTTGGCCTGGATGATCTTCTGGGCGGCGTCCCGCACCTCCACACTGATCTTCTGCATCTCATCCAAGCAGAATTTCCCATTGGACTGTTCGCAAATATCCATCACCGACTTGGTTGCCACCATGGCCTGGCTCCAGGGGACAAACTCGCTGTCGCCGTGTTCCCCGATGACGTAGGCATGGACATTGCGGGGATCCACCGTGAAGTAATCCCCCAGCAGGTACCGCAGCCGGGCTGTATCCAAGGTGGTTCCAGTGCCGAACACCCGGTTGGAATTAAAACCGGAGAGCTCGTAGGTGACCCGGGTCATAATGTCCACCGGGTTGGTGGCCACCAGGAAGATCCCCGAAAACCCGGAATGGGTGATGGGCCCAATGATGGACTGGAACACCGCCGTGTTCCGCTTTAAAAGGTCCAGCCGTGACTCACCGGGCTTTTGGCTCACACCAGCGCAGATGACCACGATATCGGCATCAGCGCAGTCGCTGTACTCCCCGGCGTAAATTTTCATGCTGGAAGGTGCAAAGGCCACCCCGTGGTTCAAGTCCATGGCCTCCCCTTCGGCACGGCTCTTGTCAATATCCACCAGCACAAGTTCGTCGCACACCGCCTGGTTCAAGGCAGAATAAGCAAAGCTCATGCCCACCATACCTGTGCCCACCAACACGATTTTCCGTTTGTTCAAGATCATCCCGCTCACGCTCCTTTGTATCTTCCGCAGGCGCTTGGCCTGCCGCATTGGTTTTGAATAGTTTTCCCAATGAAAGCCTCTTCCTTGGGGCCAATCCTATTTTACCGTTTTTTTCCAAGAACCGCAACATAAAAATAAGAATTTTTCTTACTTTTATGATTTTATGCCCTTTCTCCCTTTTCCATTTCTTTTTGACACTCGTGCCGCAAGCCAGCTTGTCCATCTAAAAACACACCCACAAACCGACAGGTCTTGCCTATTCCCTGGACTATAATAAAGGGGAAACGGGGGGATGCCGGTGACCGTTTATGCCGATGTGTTGGTGATTGTCAACCTGTATGTGGACTTTTTCCTGCTGTGGTGCACGCAACAGGTACTGCAGCTGCGGGCTGGCCCTTGGAGGATGGTCCTGGGGGCTTTTGTGGGCGGACTGTGCGCCCTGGCCTGCCTGTACCCTCTGCCCTGGTGGGGTTCCCTGCTTTGGGGAGGCGCCTCCGCAGCCCTGGTGACAGCGGCGGCTTTTTGCCCCTTGTCCCGGCGGGAGTTTCTAAAAACCGCCCTGTGTTTTTGGCTGTTCTCTCTGGCGCTGGCGGGGTTCTTCCTGTTCCTGATCCAATGGGTGGGCACCCAGAACGTAGCTTTAGTGGGCCACACCATCTATCTCAACCTGTCCCTGCCCCTGCTGTTCCTCTTTACCGGTGGGGCCTATCTGGTGTTCTGGGTGTTTCAAAAGCTCTTCCACAGGGAGGACTTTTCCCAGCGGGTCTGCCGGTTCCAACTGGAACACCGGGGAAAGACCGTCACCTTGTGGGCCAAGGCGGACACCGGCTGCAACTTGCGGGAACCCTTTTCCGGGCTGCCGGTGATTGTCTGCCAAGCGTCCGCTTTGAAAGGGTGGCTGCCTGCCCCGTTGGAGGAGTGGGAAGCCCATCCGGACACGAGTCTTCCGGGCAAGGAGTTCCGGTTGGTGCCTTTTGAAAGCGTGGGAGGCTCCGGGGTTCTGCCCGCTTTCCGGCCAGACCAAGTGCTCCGCCTGCCGGAGAAAACCCCCATCCCCTGCTACATAGCCCTGTGGGATCACCAATTCCCTCCGGGAGGGTTCCAAGCCCTGTACGGCCCGGACCAATTCCCCCAGCACTCCCCCGCCCCATAAATCGTTTCCAAGGAGGTCCTTCTATGCTGCATTTTTTCCGCAACCTATTTAACCGGCTCATCGGGCTCCTCATCCCACCGGAACCCCAAGGCTGCCACTACATCAACGGCCCGGAAACGCTCCCTCCCCCTCTGACAAAAGAGGAGGAAGCCCAAGTGCTGGAAAACATCCGGCAAGGGGTACCCGGCGCCAGGGAGCCTCTCATCACCCACAACCTACGGCTGGTGGTGTACATCGCCAAGAAGTTTGAAAGTCCCGGCGCCAGTGTGGAAGACTTGATCTCCATCGGCACCATTGGGTTGATCAAGGCGGTGAACACCTTCCAAGTGGAACGAAACATCAAGCTGGCCACCTATGCCTCCCGGTGTATTGAAAACGAGATTTTGATGCACCTGCGGAAAAGCTCCCAGCTGCGCCACGAGGTATCCATTGACGACCCCCTCAACGTGGACTGGGACGGCAACGAACTGCTGCTTTCAGACCTACTGGGCAGCGAGCCGGACACCGTGAACCAAGACATCGAGCGGGAGGCGGAACGGGTAATGCTCCTGCGGGCGGTGGAACGCCTTGCCCCTCGGGAAAAGAAAATCATGGTGCTGCGATTCGGACTGGGGTCCGGCCGGGAGCACACCCAAAAAGAAGTGGCCGACTGCCTGGGGATCTCCCAATCCTACATTTCACGGCTGGAAAAAAAGATCATCCACCGGCTGCGGCGGGATCTGGAAAAAGCCGGGGCTGCCTAAACCAAAACCACCCGCCCATCCCCTTGGGGACCGGGCGGGCTTTGTTTTTGCAAAAAGAAAAGCCCCGCCGCAGGGGAGAGCGGCAGGAACTTTTCAAAATAGATAAAAGGAGAATCTACAAGGGCAGGAGGAGGGAGTGTTATCAGCCCTTGCGACGACGGAAACCAAAGAAAGAACCCATCAGAGGTTCAGGACGGCCCACCATCCGGACATCCTCCTGGAACAGCGCCACAGGCTGCAAGCCGGACTGCATCACTACAGAAGAGGGACGCTGGGGCATACGGGAATACTCGTAATTGTCTATTTTCACAGGCTGCTCTACAAAATTGAACATAAAAATCAAATCTTCCTTTCTTCCGCAAAGCAGGGATGATAGTGTATTGAATATGTATCTGTGTGGAGGACAATTTCCACCGAGGCCAGTCTTCAGCCTCTCTTCCTTACACGCATATCATAGCATATCCCCGTTAGATTTTCAACATCTTTGTGCGATTTTTCTAAAATATTTTCTTCAAAAGCAAAAATTCATTTTCAAAAGCATTTAGGCGTTTTCCAGGGGAAAACACTTTCTTTTTGCAAAACTATCCCCAAAAAGTTGCAGATGCTCTGTTGCGGCATTACACTAAAGCTGCTAACAAACAAAAAAACGCCTGGAAAAGATCCGTCTACCAGAACCTTTCCCAAGCGCTCAGTTTTTATTCCTGCCAAGGCTGGATTGCCAAGTTACGCACAGCCAGCCCCTGGCTGTTGGCATACCGAACCGTGTAAGCAGTGCCGCCCCGTCCCCTCTTTTGATAGCAAAGGCAATAGGCACTGTGCTCCACTAAATAGCGGTTCCGCTGGAACATACAGCCTTGGGTATACCGGCCGGCAATGTACACCACACGGTCTGCCTGCCGTAGCATAGCACGATAGACGGATGCATCCCGTTGGCTCCACTGCTCTTCCTGGCCCACATAGGGCAGCACCAATTCCAATTTTAGGCCAGGGTACCTCTCACCACGCGCCCGGAGCACCTCCTGGGCCGCAATGGTGTCAAAACCCAAAGCACCTCCTGCCAAAAAGGTGGTGATGCCCTTTTCCTCCACCAACGCCACAATCTCTTCCCGCAATCTGCGCCGCAGCCAGAGCATCTCCTGCTCGGGAATGCGCCGGTGCCCCGTAAAACAGCAACTTGATTTTCTTTCCAAACGCAGCGCCTCCTCTCCCGCTTCCCTCCATCGGAGAATCCATCCATTCCAACAAAACCCCTCAGCTGCCCCCCTCTTCCTAAAGGATCGGCCTAAAGCCCTATGTTTTTCTTTAGCATATCAGTTGGCCGGGGCAAAGTCAAATAGAAAAGGGAAATGAATAAAAAAAGGCTTGCTGCAAGTTGCAGCAAGCCCTTTTACATTCGTGCTATTTGAAACCAAAAGGGAACTTACTTGGTGCCTTCGTACACAGCCACAGCGCAGGCAACGGTAGCGCCCACCATAGGGTTGTTGCCCATGCCCATCAGGCCCATCATCTCCACGTGGGCAGGCACAGAAGAGGAACCAGCGAACTGGGCGTCGCCATGCATACGGCCCATAGAGTCGGTCAAGCCGTAGGAAGCGGGGCCGGCAGCCATGTTGTCGGGATGCAGGGTACGGCCGGTGCCACCGCCGGAAGCAACGGAGAAATACTTCTTGCCATTCTCCAGAGCCCATTTCTTGTAGGTGCCGGCAACCAAGTGCTGGAACCGGGTGGGGTTGGTGGAGTTGCCGGTGATGGACACGTCCACACCCTCGGCCTTCATGATGGCCACGCCTTCCAAAACGTCGTTGGCGCCGTAGCACTTGACAGCAGCGCGCTCTCCGTCAGAGAAGGGTTTGGTTTCCACAACCTTCAGTTCACCAGTGAAAAAGTCATAGTCTGTCTTCACATAGGTAAAGCCGTTGATACGGGAAATAATGTAAGCAGCGTCCTTGCCCAAGCCGTTAAGGATGATGCGCAGGGGCTCCTTGCGGGCGCGGTTAGCGGTCTTGGCAATACCAATGGCGCCTTCCGCGGCGGCAAAGGACTCGTGGCCGGCCAGGAACGCGAAGCACTTGGTTTCGTCCCGGAGCAGCATCGCGCCCAGGTTGCCGTGGCCCAAGCCCACGTTGCGCTGCTCGGCCACAGAGCCGGGCACGCAGAAAGCTTCCAGGCCGATGCCGATGGCCTCGGCGGCTTCGGCAGCGGTCTTCACGCCCTTCTTGATGGCGACGGCGCAGCCCAGGGTGTAGGCCCAGCCGGCGTTCTCAAAAGCGATGGGCTGCACGCCCTTTACGATATCATAGGGATTAAAGCCCTTGCTGAGGCAAAGGTCCCGGGCCTCTTCCAGGCTGCCAATGCCGTATTCGGCCAGGCATTTTTCGATTTTCGGCATTCTTCTTTCTTTGCCTTCAAACATGACGTCATTAGCCATTTGCTTGTCCTCCTTAGTTCATCCGCGTGGGGAATTATTCTTCTCTGGGGTCGATGTACTTGGCAGCGCCGTCGAACCGGCCGTACTGGCCAATGTTGTTCTTATAGGCCTCGTCGGGAGAAACGCCGTGACGAATGTCCTCCAGCATCTTGCCCACCTTGACAAACTGATAGCCAATGACCTCGCCCTCTTCGTCGAGAGCCATCTTGATGACATAGCCTTCAGCCATTTCCATGTAGCGAACGCCCTTGAGCCCAGTGGAGAACATGGTGCCCACCTGGGAACGCAGGCCCTTGCCCAGGTCTTCCAGGCTGGCGCCGATGGGCAGGCCGTCCTCAGAGAAGGCGGTCTGGCTGCGGCCGTAAGCCAGCTGCTTGAAGATCTCACGCATAGCTACGTTGATGGCATCGCACACCAAGTCGGTGTTCAGGCACTCCAGCAGGGTCTTGCCGGGGAGGATCTCAGCGGCCATAGCGGCGGAATGGGTCATGCCGGAACATCCCAGGGTTTCCACCAGGGCTTCCTGCACGATGCCTTCCTTCACGTTCAGGGTCAGCTTGCAAGCGCCCTGCTGGGGAGCGCACCAGCCTACACCGTGGGAAAGGCCGGAGATATCGGAGATCTGGTAGGATTTAACCCACTTGCCTTCCTCCGGGATGGGAGCGGGGCCATGATGGGGACCCTTCTTCACCGTGCACATATTTTCCACTTCATGGGAATAGTTCATATTGGTACTCCTTTCGGTTTCAGTTTTCTTCCGGGCTGGCGCAATGCCGCCCGGAATACCAATCTGTGTCCATTATAATCGGAAAAAGGCTGTTATTCAAGAGCTTTGCCGAAATTTTAACAGGCGGCGCCAGCTTCTCTCAGCACGTCTTCCGCTTCCAGGGTGATAGAGCCATCCTCCCGCACAAAGCAAGGGATGCCGATGCGGCCGGCGTCCTTGGCCTCCTGCAATTCCTCCCGGGTATCCCGCAGTTTTAAAAACTCCCGCAGGTTGTCGGTGCTCTCGGTAATCTCAATGAATTCAAAGCCCTCAAAGCTCTTTTCAGCAAACAGGGCTTTGGCCTCCCGGCATCCGGAGCAGATGTGGGAACCGTAAAATTTCACCATGCTTTTCCCCCCCTCTCCTTTGGGCAGGTCCGGCTCACGCTACCGGACCTCGCAGTTGCCCATGCTGATTTGGAAAACTCTTCCTTGCCCATGTCGCGCAAGCAACTCTCGACAAAGCGGCAAATGCCCCCATGACACACCGTCAGCACATTCTTCCCCGGGCATCTGTTTGCCTGGGGCGGGCCGCGTAAAAGCGCATGGCATGGGATCACCTGCTGAAAAAACGTCGAGCAAAGATATCATAGCACACGGGGGCAAAAAACAAAAGGGGAAGTTTTTCCAGGCAAGCCCCGGCGCTAAAAAAGGGAAGAGGCCACAGGCCCCTCCCCTCTTTCCAGCGGTTTATTCTTTTTCGGTGGAAGCCCCCATGGTTTTCACCATCACAGCCTTCTGGGCATGGAGCCGGTTTTCCGCCTCCTCGAAAATATACTGTGCGTTTGCCTCAAACACTTCTGCCGTGATCTCCTCCCCGCGGTGGGCAGGCAGGCAATGCTGCACCATGGCGTCGGGCTTGGCCTGGGCCATCAGTCCCCCGTCCACACAGTAGCCTTTGAAGGCAGCCTCCCGGGTAGCCCGCTCCTCTTCCTGCCCCATAGAGGTCCACACGTCGGTAATGACCACATCGGCGTCCTTGGCAGCTTTCAAGGGAGAGTCGGTCAGCTCAAACTTATCGCCGTACCCGGCGGCAAATTCCAAGATCTCCTGGGGCGGACGGTATCCCTCAGGGCAGGCCGCGGAAACGCTCATGCCCACCTTCAGGCCGCCCACGATCAGGCTGTTCATCATGTTGTTGCCGTCGCCGATGAAACACATCTTCAACCCTTCCAAAGAGCCTTTGTACTCCCGGATGGTCATCAGGTCCGCCAACACCTGGCAAGGGTGGCAGAAATCCGTCAGGCCGTTGATCACCGGCACGCTGCCGTACCGGGCCAGGGCTTCCACCTCATCCTGGCCAAAGGTACGGACCATAATGCCGTCCACATACCGGGACAGCACACGGGCGGTGTCCTGGACAGGCTCGCCCCGGCCGATCTGGGAGCCCTCAGCCCCCAACACCACTGCGTAACCGCCCAGCTGGTTGATGCCCACCTCAAAGGACACCCGGGTGCGGGTGGAAGATTTCTCAAAAATCATCCCCAGGCACTTGCCCTTGAGATAGGGGTGCTCGATGCCGTGCTTTGTTTCATACTTCAACTGATCAGCCAGGTTCAAAATGTCCAAGATCTCCTCGCCGGTCAGATCCAACAGCTTCAACAGATGTTTCATGGGTTTCATCCTTTCTAAAAGTCACCGCCGGTTCCCGGCAAGCATAGTCCTTCTCACTGCTCCAGGACTTTCTGGAAAATGGCCAAGCCCTGGTCCATGTCCTCCTGGGTGATGGTCAGCGGGGGCAAAAACCGCACCAGCTCTTTGGCGGTGAGGATCAAAAGCCCCTGCTTGGCGCATTCCACCAGCACATCGTGGGCATCCTTGCCCTTGAGCTTCACGCCCAGCATCATCCCCTGGCCCCGGACATATTCCACCTGGGGCATGGCCTCCAGCTTTGCCTTCAAGTAGGCTCCTTTTTCCTTCACAGCCTGGAGGAAGGCGGGGTCACTGACCCGGCGGACCACCACCCGGGCACCGGCGCAGGCCACCGGATTTCCGCCGAAGGTGGAGCCGTTCATGCCCGGCTGGAGGATATCCCCCAGCTTCTCCGACACCAAGCAGGCGCCAATGGGCAGGCCCCCGGCCAAGCCCTTGGCAGTAGTCACCACGTCCGGATGGACACCGTACCCCTGGTAGGCATAGAAGGTGCCCGTGCGGCCCACACCGGTCTGCACCTCGTCGATCATCAGCAGCACATCATGCTGGTCGCACAGCTTTTCCAGACCCTTTACAAAGCTCTCCCCCATGGGGATGACGCCGCCCTCACCCTGGACCATCTCCATAAGCACAGCGCATACCGAACCGTCCAGCAGTTTTTCGATCCCCTCCAGGTCACCGGCCTGGGCGTAGAGGAAGCCTTCCGTCAAGGGCAGGAAGTCCTTGTGGAAGCCCTCCTGGCCAGTGGCGGCCAAGGTGGTCAAGGTGCGGCCGTGGAAGGAATTCACTAGGGTGATGATTTTATAGGCGCCCCGCTTCTCCCCATACTTCCGGGCGATTTTAACGGCACACTCGTTGGCTTCGGCGCCGGAGTTGCAGAAAAACGCCTTGGCCATGCCGGAAGCCTGGCTGAGCTCCTGGGCCAAGCCGGTGTTCTGGGGGCTGTAGTAGTAGTTGCACAGGTGCTGGATCTTCCCCGCCTGCCCCCCCACGGCAGCTGCCCACTCCGGGTCACTGTAGCCCAGGGCGTTCACGCCGATCCCGGCGGTGAAGTCAATGTATTCTTTGCCGTCCACATCCCAGGCCCGGGCATTTTTGCCCTCCACCAGGGCGGCGTCCACCCGGCCGTAAGTGTGGAGGATATAAGCCTGATCCTGGTCTTTGATCTGTTCAAACGTCATGGAAAATCACTCCTTGCAAGATAACGGCCCAGCGGAGCCTTAATCAATAGAACATGGTGCCGATGCCTTCGTCGGTGAACAGCTCCACCAGGATTGAGTGGGGTGTCCGGCCGTCGATGATATGGGCCCTGCCCACGCCCCGGCGGACAGCGTCCACACAGCAGTCGATCTTTGGGATCATGCCCCCGGAGATGATCCCCTCTTTCTTCAGGCGGCTCACATCGCTGACATTCACCACTGGGATCAGGGTGCTCTCGTCGTCCTTGTCACGGAGCAAGCCACGGACATCCGTCATGAGGATCAGCTTCATAGCACCCAGGGATGCCGCAATCCGGGCAGCAGCCACATCGGCGTTGATGTTGTACACTTCCCCGTGATACCCGGCCGCCACCGTGGAAACAATGGGAACATAGCCGTTGTTGGCGGCGTTTTGCAAGATATCGGTGTTCACTTCCCGGATCTCCCCCACAAAGCCCAGTTCCGTATCCAACTGGTCCGCTTTTAAAAGGGAGCCGTCCAAACCGCACAGGCCCACCGCTTTGCCGCCGGCATCCTCTAGCCGCTGGACCAGGTCCTTGTTCACCTTGCCCGCCAGCACCTGCTGGACCACGTCCATGGTTTCCTGGTCGGTGACCCGCATCCCGTTTAGGAACTTGCTCTCCTTCTGGATTTTTTTCAACATGGCATTGATCTCCGGCCCGCCTCCGTGTACCAGCACCACGTTGATGCCCACCAGCTGCATCAGCACGATGTCGTTCATCACATCGTTTTTCAAGTCTTCATCGATCATGGCGTTGCCGCCGTATTTGACCACCACGGTCTTGCCCGCGTATTTTTTGATGTAAGGCAGGGCCTGGACAAGCACCTTGGCCCGCTCGTTGTTTGGAATTTCCACGTTGTGTTCCCCCTTGTTGGATTAACCCCCGGTAGACTGAAAGAGCAGCAGCCCGATGGCCACGGAAAACAGCGCCAGCAACAGCCCTGCGGCAACCAGCGCCCCCAACAGGAAGCGCCGCCAAAACCGGGCCATTCCCCGGCGTTTTCCCACCAGGTAGAGAAAGATCCCCACCAGCAGCAGCACCCCCGCCAGGAACCCCAGCTCCAGGGCATCCGCCAGCAAAGCTCCCCCCGCCAAAAGCAAGATGAGGAACAGGACCACCGCCGCATAGAGCAACCCGCCAATCACCAGCGCCGCCACTTCCCACAGGCCCAAAGGCCTGCCGCTTTTCTGTTGTCCCTTCATGGGCTCCCCCTTTGAAATCGCTTTAGGTGCGGTAATCACCGTTGATCTTCACATAATCGTAGGTCAGGTCGCAGCCGTAAGCTTCGGCGGAAACCTCCCCCATATGCAGGTGGATGAGGATCTCAATGTCGTGCTCGTGGAGGACTTTGGAGGCCTCCTCCTCTGAGAAGGGGATGCCTGCGCCGTTTTGGCAAACGTCCACCTGTCCGGCGGCAGAGCGGAAGCTCACGTCGATCTTCTCCACGTCCACGGGTGCACCAGAGTACCCGATGGCGCACAACACACGGCCCCAGTTGGCGTCGGCGCCAAACATGGCCGCTTTGAACAGGGTGGAACAAATGACGCTCTTGGCCACGGTCTTTGCCATGGGCAGGTCGGCTGCGCCGTCCACCTTGCACACCAGCAGTTTTGTGGCGCCCTCGCCGTCGCCGGCCATCAGCTTGGAAAGCTTCCGGCACACAGCCTCCAGGGCCTCCACAAAGGCGTCGTAGTCCGCACCCTCTGCGGTGATCTCTTGGTTGCCGGCCGCGCCGTTGGCCAGGATGGCAAAGGTATCATTGGTGGAGGTGTCCCCGTCCACGCTGATCATATTAAAAGTCTTGTCTGCCACCTGATGGATGGCCTTATCCAGCATAGCCGGGGTGATAGCGCAGTCGGTGGTGACAAAGCACAGCATGGTAGCCATATTGGGATGGATCATACCGCTGCCCTTGGAAATGCCGCCCATGTGCACGGTCTTGCCGCCGATCTCCACCTCCGCGGCAGCCTCTTTGGCGATGGTGTCGGTGGTCATAATGGCGGTGGCAGCTCCGGTGGAACCCTCCGGGCTCAGGACCTTCACCAGCTCCGGGATGCCCGCTTCAATGGGCTCCAGGGGCAGGGTCTGGCCAATGACGCCGGTAGAGGCCACCACCACGTCCTGGGGATCGATCCCCAGGGCCTGCGCGGTGAGCTGGCACATGGCCTGGGCTTTCTCCACACCGTCGGCGTTGCAGGTGTTGGCGTTGCCGGAGTTACAGATCACCGCTTTGGCAAAGCCGTTTTCGATGTTCTTCTTGGTCACCAGGATCGGCGCGCCCTTGACCAGGTTCTGAGTGTACACGGCCGCTGCCGCACAGGGGGTCTGGCTGTAGATCATGGCCAGGTCGGGCTTGGATTTATTTTTGCGGATGCCGCAATGGATGCCCCCGGCCACAAAGCCCTGGGCTGCGGTGACGCCGCCTTCGATCATCTTCATGGTGATTCCCTCTCTCTACTTAACTTGATTCAACTACCCCGATTAAAATTAAAACGCCGGGGGGACGATTTTCAATCCGGTGGTTTCCTCCAGCCCGAAGGAAAGGTTCATGTTCTGGATGGCCTGGCCCGCCGCGCCTTTGACCATGTTGTCAATGGCAGACACAGCAATGAAGGTGCCGGTGCGGTTGTCCACAAAAAGGGACACATCACAGAAGTTGCTGTAGCGCACATTTTTCACATTGGCCACCTGGCCCTTTTCCAGCAAGCGAACGAAGGACTCCCCATCATACCGGTCATGGTAAGCCTTCCAGAGCTGCTCTTCCGTGACACCTGGCTTGAGCTTGGCGTAGCAAGTGGCCAGGATGCCCCGGTTGATGGGCAGCAGATGGGGCACAAAAACCACCTTCACTTCACTGTCCGAAAGCTTGGATAATGTCTGTTCAATCTCCGGGGTGTGACGGTGGGCGGCCACCTTGTAAGCGGTGAAGCTTTCGTTGAGCTCCGGATAGTGGTTGCCCTGGGTGGGTTTTCTGCCCGCGCCGGTAACACCGGACTTGCAGTCGGCAATAATGCCGTCCTTCTCAATGAGGCCCGCTTCCAAAGCGGGGACCAAAGCCAGGGGCACTGCGGTGGTGTAGCAGCCGGGGTTGGCAATCAGCTTCTTCCCCTTGATCTTCTCCCGGAAAAACTCCGGCAAACCATAGACCGCTTTTTCGTGCAGTGCCTTGTCGGTGTACTGGCCGCCGTACCACTGGGTGTAGTCCGCCTCGTTTTCCAAACGGAAATCGGCTCCCATGTCAATAAAAGACTTCCCCAGGGCGTTGCACTGGGCAGCCAGATCCTGGGAGAGGCCATGGGGCAAAGCGGCGAAGATCACGTCGCTTTTCTCCACCACTTCCTCCTGGGTGCCGCACACCAGGTCGATCATCTGGTAATAGGCCGGATACACCTGGGAAAGCGCCATCCCCTCAAAGCTCACTGAACTGATGGCGGCAAGCTTCGCCTGGGGATGGCCCATAATCAGCCGGCAAATCTCACTGCCCGCATAACCCGTGGCACCCACCACGCCAATCTTGATCTTCTCCATCATTCTTCGCCCTCCTCAATGAGCTTTAACACACGGTTTGCCTGGGCCTTCACATTTTCCGGTGCGGGCCCGCCCAACACCTTCCGGCCGCCTACACACTTCTCCAAAGAGATGGCAGCGTACACGCCCTGGTCAAAAGCACTGCACACTTTTTGGTACTCTTCCAAGGGAAGGGTTTCCAACGTCAGCCCCTTCTGGATACACAGGGCCACCAGTTCCCCGGTGATTTTGTAAGCATCCCGGAAGGGCAGGCCCTTTTCCGCCACCAGGTAGTCGGCGCAGTCTGTGGCGTTGATAAACCCGCCAGCCGCCGCGGCCCTCATCTTGTCCTCTTTTACGGTCATGGTTTCCACCATGGGGATCAAGGGGGTCAAGCACAACTTGATGGTGTCCACCGCGTCAAACACGGCCTCCTTGTCCTCCTGCATATCCTTGTTATAGGCCAGGGGCAGCCCCTTCATCATGGAGAGCAGGGCCATCAGGTCACCAAAGACCCGCCCGCTCTTGCCACGGATCAACTCTGCCAAATCCGGGTTTTTCTTCTGGGGCATAATGCTGGAACCAGTGGAGAAGGCGTCGTCCAGCTCGATGAACTGGAACTCCCAAGAGCACCACAGCACCAGCTCTTCGCAGAACCGGGACAGATGCACCATAATCAGGGAGGCGTCGAAGGCGATCTCCGCGCAGAAATCCCGGTCAGACACGCCGTCCAGGCTGTTCTGGCTGATCTGGGAAAAGCCCAGGAGCTTGGCGGTGATGGTCCGGTCTAAAGGATAGGTGGTGCCAGCCAAGGCGCCGCTGCCCAGGGGCATCACGTCCATGCGCTTTAAAGCGTCGTCCAGGCGGGAGATATCCCGCAGCACCATCTCCACATAGGCCATCAAGTGGTGCCCAAAGGTGATGGGCTGGGCACGCTGCATATGGGTGTAGCCGGGCATCACCGTGGCACTGTACTGCTCTGCCTTTTGGCACAGGACCTTCACCAAGTCCTTCAGCTGCTGCTTGATCCCGGCGCAATCCTTCCGAAGGGTCAGGCGCACATCCAGGGCCACCTGGTCGTTCCGGCTGCGGGCGGTGTGGAGCCGCTTCCCTGCGTCGCCGATGCGGGCGGTCAGTTCCCCTTCCACAAAGGTGTGGATGTCCTCGGCATCCGGGTCAATGGCCAAAGCACCAGAGTCCAGATCTGCCAGGATGCCCTGCAAGCCCGCAATAATTTTCTCGCTCTCACCTTTGTCAATGATCCCGCACTCTCCCAGCATGGTAGCGTGGGCAATGCTGCCCTGGATATCCGCATGGTACATCCGGCTGTCGATGGAGATGCTGGAGTTAAAATCGTTTGTCTTGGGGTCGGCTTCCTTTTGGAAGCGGCCTTTCCACAGTTTCATGGGGCTTCGTCCTTTCCTAACAATGTGCTGCCTTCTCGGCCAATCAGTTTTAAAAATGCGATGCGGCAACCGCCCTCCAAATGGGAAATCACAGACGGGGAAAGTTCCCCTTGGCGGGCCATATCGTCCAATTCTTCTGGAGTAACCCACTTGGCATCGCAAGTTTCCCCTTGCCGCAATGATAAGTGCTCGGGATGTTCCTTCAGACGCAGGCCATAATTTTCGCCAAAATATTGTCCTGCTTTCGCGCTCCCCAAAGATAGAAGCTGATCTTCTGTGGCAACAATCCCCGTTTCCTCTTTCAGTTCCCTCAGGATAGCAGCAACACAGGTTTCACCCGCCTGCACATGGCCAGCGGTATTTTCCCATTTGCCGGGAGCCCAACGCTTTTCACCGCTTCGCTGTGTGAGAAGGATATTGTTATCTTCATCCACAATCCAAATCCCCACAGCCAGCAGGTATTCGCCCTCCTGCAAAGGCTCACCTCGAGGCCGCACCACACCGGTGGGGCACCCCCAGGCATCGTAGATATCCACCAGTTCCAAGCCGTTTCCTCCTTGGAAGCAGGAAAGGGCAGACGCTCGTCCGCCCTACTCCTATCAGTTTTCAAATTTCCAGTGGCAACCTTAAAAGGTCATTATTTGTCGTAGGTCAAGCCCTTCTTTGCCTGGACCTTGATGGGCAGGCCGAACAGGTTGATGAACCCGGCGGAATCCGCCTGGTTGTACACTTCGTCCTCGTCGAAGGTGGCGATCTCCTCATCGTAGAGAGAATAGGGAGAGGTGACGCCGGCATCGATGATGTTGCCCTTGTACAGCTTCAGCTTCACATCGCCGGTGACGGTTTCCTGGGTGGAGTCCACAAAGGCGGACAGCGCCTGGCGCAGGGGGGTGTACCACTGGCCATTGTACACCAGATCGGCAAACTTCAGGGCAACCTGTTGCTTGTAATGGTAGGTTTCCTTATCCAGGCACAGCTCTTCCAGCTTGTTGTGGGCGTGGTAGAGGATGGTGCCGCCGGGAGTTTCGTACACGCCACGGGACTTCATGCCCACCAGGCGGTTCTCAATGATATCCGCCAAGCCAATGCCGTTTTTGCCGCCCAGTTCGTTGAGCTTTGCCACCATGTCGGTGCCGGAGAGGGTCTGGCCGTCCAGCTGGGTGGGAACACCCTTTTCAAAATGCAGGGTGATGTAGGTGGGCTGGTCGGGAGCCTGCTCGGGGGACACACCCAGCTCTAGGAACCCGGGCTTGTTGTACTGGGGCTCGTTGGCGGGATCCTCCAGGTCCAGGCCCTCGTGGGACAGGTGCCACAGGTTCTTATCCTTGGAGTAGTTGGTTTCGCGGCTGATCTTCAAGGGGATGTTGTGGGCCTCAGCGTACTCGATCTCCTCCTCGCGGGACTTGAGATCCCAGATACGCCAGGGGGCGATGATCTTCATATCGGGGGCGTAGGCCTTGATGGCCAGCTCGAAACGCACCTGGTCGTTGCCCTTGCCGGTGCAGCCGTGGCAGATGGCGTCGGCGCCCTCTTTCTTGGCGATCTCCACAATGCCCTTGGCGATGATGGGACGGGCAAAGGAGGTACCCAGCAGGTACTTGTTTTCATACACAGCGCCGGCCTTTACGGTGGGGTACACATAGTCCTGGATGAATTCCTCTTTCAAATCCAGCACATACAGCTTGGAAGCGCCGGTCTTCTTGGCCTTTTCCTCCAGGCCATCCAGCTCGGTGCCTTGGCCTACGTCACCGGAAACCGCAATGACTTCGCAGTTGTTGTAGTTTTCCTTCAACCAAGGGATGATGATGGAGGTGTCTAAGCCGCCGGAGTATGCCAGCACAACCTTTTTGATCTCGTTTGCCATGATGGGTCCCTTCCTTTTTGTATTTCAAAATTCAATGATTTACACTCGCTTGCCGCACCCTTTGCTTGCGACATTTGCTATTATACACCCGTTTTTGAAAAAATCAACCCTGTTTTGTATATTTATTCATCTTTTTTGCAAATTGGCGAATTCAATCCTTTATTTTCAAAGGAAAACCAGCTAATTTCTCAATAAAAAAGAAGCGCTCCGGCAAGAGCGCCTCTTTCTCCCACTATTATATACAGTACATTTAGAATATTATACATTTGTCTTACCGGCTTCTTCCCTTTCCCTGCCAGGCCCTTCTTCCCGTTCTTGGCGCAGGGCTTCTTTTTTCTGGTGGTGCTGGGTGATCTTCCGGTACACCAGCACGCCCGCCCCGCTGATCACCGCAGTGGCAACAAAAACAATTACTGCAAACAGATATTCCTGGGAGCCCAAAGCATCCCCTCCCACGGTGGAGGTAATTACCGAAGGCAGCCGCGCCACGGTAGTGATGAAGATCCAAGTGGACAGCCGCATGGGTGTCAGCCCCACAACATAAGTCAACACATCTTTCGGTGTGCCGGGAATGAAGAACAAGAGAAACGCAATCAGGTTCAGGCGATGGGTATTCTGTAAAAATTTCAGGGAGTGGATCTTCTCCTCGGAAACAAACAGGGTCACAAACCTCATCCCAAACTTTTTTACGATCAGGAAAATGAGGATCCCACTGAGGCTGGTAGCCAGGACACACAGCAGCGTACCCTCTACCGCGCCAAAAGCATACCCCGCACCGATTTCCAAAGGCTCCCCCGGGATGATGGCCACAAACACCTGGAACATCATCATACCCAAAAAGGCAAGCCTGCCCCACACCCCATGGCTGTCCACCCACGCCCGGAACTGCTCCGGCTGGGACACGAATTCCAGCATGGGCCTGCCCACAAACCAAAATATGGAAACCGCCATCGCAATAGCAAGGCCTAAACCGATCAGTGCAACCGCTTGTTTCCGCTTTTTTTCCCGCTTTTCCATATATCGAACCTTCCTCATTGGAGTTTTCAAGTTTTTAGTATAGAGGAATCCACTCAAAAAATCTTCAACAAATTCTGAACATTTCTGAAATGTTCAGGCATAAAAAACCGCCGCGCGAAACGGCGCCGCCAACAGGCAGGCTTAAAAAAGTTTGAAACACTTCCCGGGCTGTAAGATTTTCCCTGAAAAGAGTAGAATGTAGGTGAAGAGGAAACAAGGAGGGAAGGAGTATGGATGACCGGAACATTGTAGAGTTGTTTTGGCAGCGCTCTCCCCAGGCACTGGACGCACTGGACACAACTTACGGCAGCACATTGCGGAAACTGGCGGAAAACCTTCTGGGCAGCCGCCAAGATGCCGAAGAGTGCGTCAACGACGCCTACCTGGGGCTGTGGGAGGGCATCCCTCCTGCGAAACCCAATCCCCTGCTGCCATACGCTTTAAAGGTGGTGCGCAACCTGTGCTTGAAGCGCTACCACTGGAACACCGCCAAAAAGCGCTTTTCCCCCTTCGACGTGGCCTACACCGAGCTAGAAGGGTGCCTGGCCGGTTCCAGCGGGCCGGAAGAACACCAAGACCTTCAGGAACTGCGCGCGGCTCTGGAGAGCTTCCTGCGGGGGCTCTCCCAACGGGACAGGCAGTTGTTTTTGGGGCGCTATTGGTACGGCTGCGCCGTGAAGGAACTGGCCCTGCGCCTGGGGATGACAGAGAGCAATACATCGGTGCGGCTGTCCCGGCTGCGGGACAAGCTGCGGAAACACCTGCTGGAAAAGGGGGTTTTGGAATGAACGCCAGAGATCTGCTCACCGCATTGAACGACATTGATCCCAAACTGCTGGAGGATACCCTCCCCTGGGGCGCCCCCGTGCAAAAATCCCGACGGCCTGTGTGGGCGGTAGCCGCAGCCATTGTACTCTGCGTGGGGCTGGTAGGCGGCGTGGTGCTTTCCCAGAATTACGTGCCCCAACTGGCCAATGACGCCACCGGCCCTGCACAGACGGATTTGAAACTGGAATTTGCGGAGAACACCACCGGAAAGGTCGTGAGTACCAGTTGGGTCATTGGCGAAGAGGAGGACAAGGAGCGGGCGCTCACCCAGGAAGAACTGGCCAGTTTGTCAGCGCAGGCGGGACTCTCCTGGCTGGAGGGGTACCTGCTGAAGGGAAGCGCCGTGGTCACCCCGGAGGGGGAGGCCATCTGGGCCATGGTGAACGGGTATGAGGACGAGGGGACCCTCCAGACCGGGATGGAAGCTTTCACCTTATACCTACAGTCCGGCGAACTGCCTCAATGCCCTGTCCGGGACAGCATCGCCTTTCTGGAGGAACCCAACAACCAGATCGGAAGTACGGGTGTTTGGGCTGTGAAGGCAGCCTCCGGGGTGACCCGGGGATATCAGGACGCTGAGGGCAGCAACGTTTCCGGCCAGACGGCTGCGCAGTATTCCGCTACGTTCCTGGAGGAGAGCGGCATAGGTGTAGCCCTGAAGGTAAACTGTGACCAATGGGGACTTTCGGAAGAGGACGCCCAAAGCCTAATCAAACAGGCGGTGAGCCAGTGCCTTTTTGGCGGAGTCAACTTGGAAGGGCTGGATACCGCCTCTCCAGAACCCCAGGGAACCGGCCTGAAATTTGACGCGGACATGGACAGCGCCTATAAGGATCTGAGCGGCCTGCTGGCCGCGTACGCCACCCGGCACATCAACAACCAGCCCGATACCGAAATCGTGGACATTGCCCCTGAACAGCTGGCATCCATTTGGGGAACGCCCCTGCCTTGGGAAGCCTATGGGGAAGTCCAGGTGGAGGCCTACTCTACCCTCTCCCAGGAGGGGGAGCCTTTATTCACTGAGGTCTCAGGCCGCTTGGCCACCGGGGAACAGGAGAGCGTGTAGAGGATGCGCCGCCCTGGGAAAGCTTCCTCACGGAAAACGACACCGTGGAGGCCTACGGCTACTTCTCCGATGAAGGGGAGCTGATCAAAGTGTTTGTGGGAGGTTACCGGGATAACCCAGAAACCACCACGCAGGAAAAGTGTCAGCTCTTCAGTGTGGCCCTGTACAACAAAGACTTTACCGGCGAGTGGGGCCAGGATGTGGAAGCCGCCCTAGCCCTGGCCGACACCACTGTGAATGGGGTAGCCATTGCCACAGAGCAAACCGACAGCACGGTGAACTACTAGGACGGCGCCTCCATGGACTTCACCGACTTCGGCGCCCTGTTCCAGCCTGCGTCCGGCCCAACATTAGTGACTGTGGATGGTTTCGCTAACCCTTTGGGCTTTACAGAAGAAGAAGCCCAGGACTTTGTCAGCAAAACCGTGGGCGGCACCCTGTACAGCGGGGTATCCCTGGATGGCGTGAACCGGTGAGCTATCCCCCAAGAAAAATCCCCCAACGGAGCTTGTCCGCTGGGGGATTTGTTTTACTGCACTTCGTACTCTTTTACCAGGGCGTAGAGCCGCTCGTCCACCTGGGCGGAAACCCGCAGGCCCTCGGGGACGTATTCCTCGCTGGTGACGGCGCCCTCCTCCCGCAGCTTGGCCGCCAGCCCTGTTTTCGCAAAGGGCAGCAGCAGCTCCACTGGGAAGGTGCGCTCCGGCAGGTTTTCCTCAATGGCGGCCAGGAGGCCGTCGATGCCGTCACCGTTTAAGGCGCTGATGCGCACCGCCCCCGGCAAGCGGGGGGCAAACTCCGGGTTCTCTACAGCGTCCCACTTGTTGAGCACTGGGATGATCGGATGCCCGGCAGCGCCCAACTCATTTAACAGGGAGTTGGTCACCTCCAGGTGGTCCCGGGCTTCCGGGCTGGAGGCGTCGCACACATTCAGCAAGATATCCGCTGTGGCAGCCTGCTCCAAAGTGGATTTGAAAGCCTCCACCAAATGGTGGGGCAGCCGGCGAATCAGGCCCACGGTATCGATAAGCATCACCGTCTTGCCGCAAGGCAGCTTCAAGGCCCGGGCGGTGGGATCCAGAGTGGCAAACAGCTTGTCCTCCGCCAGCACCCCCGCCTGGGTCAGCTGGTTCATCAAGGTGCTTTTCCCTGCATTGGTGTAGCCTACCAGCGCAACGGTGACAGTGCCGTCCTTTTGACGCCGCCGCTGGATCACCCCTCGGGCAGCCTCCACGTCTTTCAGCTGCTCCTTTAAAGAGCTGATCCGCCGCCGGATATGCCGCCGGTCGGTTTCCAGCTTGGTTTCACCGGGGCCCCGGGTGCCGATGCCGCCGCCCAACCGGGACATCGCCGTGCCCTGGCCAGAAAGCCTGGGCAGCAGGTACCGCAGCTGGGCAAGTTCCACTTGCAGCTTGCCCTCTTTGCTGCGGGCCCGCTGGGCGAAGATATCCAAGATCAGCGTGGTGCGGTCGATCACCCGTACACCACAGGCCTTTTCCAAGTTGCGGATCTGGGTGGGGGACAGCTCCCGGTCAAACACCAACAGGTCAACGTCCTCCTGCCGACAGGACTCTGCCACCTGCTCCACCATGCCAGAACCGATGCAGGTGGCCGTATCCGGGGCAGGGCGTTTCTGCACCACGGTGAGGGCGGGCTCCGCTCCGGCGGTGCGGCAAAGCTCTTCCAGCTCGTTTAAGGAGCTCTCCGCGTCGTACTCCCCGGTATCCACCGATACCAGCAGCGCGCGCTGGGGCTTGGTTTCATTTTCATACATGGTTCCGTCCTCCTGTTGCCTTTCTCAGCCCTATGATAGTACAGAAATGCCCAGCCGTCAAATCTTTTAGGCTTCCAGCACCGCTACATAAGTGACGCCGCTTCGGTTCAAGGCATGGTAAACGCTGGATTCCCCGGAGAAGGCTCCTTCCGCAAACCGAGCAGCCAAAGTGTCCGCAGCCACCGTGATGCCCCCCGTGCCAGATGCCGCTGCCTCTTCCCCGGCGACCCATGTTTCCATGTACACGTCCCAGCCCCCGTCAGAACGGGGAGCCATGGGCGGCTTGCCCTGGGCCAGCACGGTGAGCTTCCGGGGCAAGAAGGGCAGGGTTACGCTCTGTGTGCCGCTGCCCGTGCCCGTGTAGGTCACCGATGCACTGCGCTGGGAGAGGTATTGCTTTTCCTCCGCCGTCAGGTGCAGGGCGCTGTCTTGGATATGGCCGCCCACCTGCTGATCCAGCTTTTGATTGTCCTGCAAAAAATCCGCCCACTGGGGGCAGTCGGTCTGTGCCCATAAGGAAAGGCCCAAATGGGTAGTATGGTATGTCGCTGCCATTTACGATTCCTCCTTAAAGTCGTTTTCCAGATCCGCCCGGGAAATGCTCTCCAGCCGGGTCCACGAGAGGCCCAGGGCGTCCCACTCCGCAAAACTGCGAGGGTAGGCGTCCAAGGCCACCCAGGTCACCGATTCGTCCCACTCCCAGGACAGATGGGAGGGCAACAGCTGGTCCAATTCACGGGTGGCCTCTTCCTTGGTGATCCCCAACAGCCTGCCCAACACGATGGTAAGGCCTCCCTCCTCATTTTCCAAAAGCACCCCCCGCACGCCCGCTCCGGGCAGCAGCGCTTCCACCGCAGCGGGGGTAAAGCTGTCCTGGCGGGCAGCAAACCGCCGTAAAACCGTTTCCCGGCAGTCCTCTAAAGGGGCATCCGCCGGCTGGGGACGGAACAAGCTCTCCCACCGGGCCACCTGCTCCCGGCTGGCGGTGGCCACAAACAAGTCACCCAACAGCCGCGCAAATGCTGCTTCCAAAGGGGCAAAACCAGCCTCAAAGGCGTCCAGCTCCCAATCCCCAGGGGTGGAGCCTGTCAAGTCGTATAGGCCAGTGCCCTCCAGCACTTGGCCCATGTGTTCCCGGGCGTTCATTCCAACTCCTCCACAGTGACCGTGGCGGGCCGGAACAGCATCCCGGCAATGCCAGCCATGTCTTGGAAAATGGAGGGGAACTCCAGTTTCACCGCTGGCACGGCGTTCAAAATGGCCCGGCTTACATCGGTCACCAGGTACCCCTGGCCGATCTCCAGCGTGTCAAAATAGGCCCGAACCGCTGCTTCGGTTTCCTCCTTGGCCCACTGGAAGTCCACCTCCCCGGCCACCTTCAAGTTCACCGGCACATTCATGGTCACCTTAGTGGCCGCTTGGACTTTCACCGTTACAGCCACTTCCCGCAGCCTGTTCAACTCCGCCTGCACTGCGGCAATGGTTTCCGCCGAAGGGGCGGTATCCTCCCCCCACAGGTACACCGTCACCGTGCCCGCGCCGCTGGCCCGGGGCACAACTTGCACCAGGGTCACCCCAGGGAACCCCAGAGCCACCGCCTTGTAATAGTCCCCGTTGGAACCATTGGGGCTTTGGGCATAGGCGTTCAGCACCCGGGCACGGTAGGCTTCATCGTCTTCCGGGTCTTTGCCTCCGGTGATGGCCGTTTCATTGGCCGCGTAGTTGATGCCCACCGGGGCATTGACCAAAGTGGTGACATAGCCGGCAGCCGCATTGCCCGAAGCACCTGCCGCCACCGCCTCCACAGGGATGTCAACGGTCAGCTGGCCGGAAACCAGCACAGCGTCCTCCGTGGTTTGGTACTCCACCACCGGCTCCCCAGAAGTGGCGCAGACCGTGCCCTTGGGCACCACCAGGTTGAAAGACAAAGGCAGGTACCTGGAAAAGGACACCACACCCGTGGCCTTTTCCGCCTCCCCACGGGTGACGCCCCGCTGGGCACCGTGCAAGTCCAGCTGTTCCCCGGAAGCTGTTTGGGGGAACGCCTGGCGCTCCAGCCAATCCAACGAGGTTTCCAGCCGGTACAGTTCCCCGGCCAGCACCCGCATCCTCAGCCCCACTTCGGAAACGTCCGCCACCTTGCATCCGCTCTTCTGTTCATAGGCTTCCTCCATCCGCTGGAGGATCTCCTCATAGCTGTCCATCCTCTTGCTCCTTTCCCGGGGCGGAAACCTGCCCCACACCCAGGGGCGTTTCCACGGTGAAATTCCAAAGCCCCGCCTCCTGGTCATACTCTGCGCCAGACACCTGCACGCCCGGCATCCCCAGAAGCGCTTCGCTGGCAACCGCCCAAGCCCGCTGGGTGCTGTTTTCCTCCCCTGCATCCAGTTCCTTCAAACTGCTCCCCAAACCGGGATCATAGAGGAAACACCCCCGTGGAAGCCGCAGCCGCAGCGTGATGTTTTGCAGCAGCTCCTCCAGGCCGTCCACTTGCTGGGGCAGGCCGGTGCCGTCTAAAACCACCCCGCCAGGCTCCCATTTCAAATCCATAACGCGCCCCCTTTCTCAAGATTTCGGGGGGAAGCTTTGGCCATTGATGACCACTTCCCCTGTGTTTTTCAGCAAGATCTCCGCGCCGCCAGCTGAATAGAGCCGCACTTCCCCTTGGGAGAGCTCCCCATCCAGGGAAGCCGCGATCCCTGCACAGACACCGTCCAGCATCACTGCTTGTTTGCCGTCCGCAGCGGCGCTGGAATAGCCATAGGGGAACAGCATCTCCGGGGAGTTATATTCGCTCTCCCCTTGGACGCGCAGCCCCTGCCCCGTGCTGGACACCTGGCCGCGGCGAATTTTGGCCCCGGACTCATAGCCGCTCCACTTTGTCAGCCACACTCTGCATTTCTCCCTTCCAATACAAGCCGTGTCCGCTCCCCACGGCCGTCTATGGTATAGCGGGCGGTCTGGACCGTGCAATCAGCAAATTTCCCCAGACGCTGTGCATCCACTGTCACTAGGGTGCCCCGCTCCGGCCAAGAATTCCCCAGGCACTCCACCGTGAGCAGGAAGCTCTCTGCCTCCCCCTTTTTCAAAAGGGCCCGGGGGTCCCTGCTTTCCTCCATGCTCACATACCGCTGGCGTTTCACGCCTTTGGCCGCAGGGTTGCGGAAGGGTGTGTCATAGGTCCCCCGGTAGCTCTGCTGCCACACGGCGCTCAACTGTTTATACGGCCGCCTGGAGATCTCCGCGGAGAGCACCTTCCCGGCTGTGAGTTTCTGCTGGGGCAGCCCTTCGCAATGCACCACGGCAGAGCCATCCACCCAAGGGGCCGTGCCCAGATAATCCCTGCAAAAGCTCTCCAGCAGCGTCCAGCAGCTGGTGCCCTTTTCCACAGTCAGTTCACCGGATTTGGGGGAGCTGTCCCCCTGCAACTGGGAAAACCCCAGAGATTTGAAATACTTTTCCCAAAGGGCCCCCAAGGAGGGGCTGCGCATCACGGCGGGGCAAGCCTCGTTGTCCAACAAGATCGCCTCCCAGCTGCGGCACACCAGCTCCACCGTAAAGCCCTCCCCGTCGACCCGGGTATTCTGCTCATCCACAATGCCGCCAAACACCACCTGGCCTTGATGGAACACCCGCACCACCGCCAAGTCGTCCCACAGCTTCTCTGTGGGGAACACCGCCTTCAGCTGGTCCGCAGGGGCGTCGCTGTCGTAGAGCAGTTCCGCCTCCAAAGGGTTTCCCAGCAGCAGTTCGGTACCGTCGGTCAATTCTCCCCAAAATGTCACGGGACCAACACCTCCTCGCCCTCTTTCAATTGGCCAATATCCTGGATCTGGGGATTTCTCGCCACCAGCTCCTCTACGGGGATCCCCCACTGGTTGGCATAGTCCCACAAGGACTCGCCGGCCTTGGCACGGTAACGGCCGCTGCCGGAAAACTTCGGCTGGGCGCCCCACTCGGTAAAGGAAAAGGTATAACGAACTAGGTCTTGCCCCTGGGAACCCACCAGTTCCAGGCTATCCATCAGCGCCCAAAACGGGGTCACCCCCGGCAGCTGCAAGATCCCCGGGCCCTTTTGGGCAAAGGCAGCTTGCAGGCCGTTCCAATCCTCCATACAGCCCTCCCCGGTGAAATACCCTTCCCCGGTGACTTTCCGCCGCTGCCGGCCCAGTTCCTCTGCTTGGCTGTCCCCATAGGGGATCTTTGTTTCCTGCACTTGGCGCAGGTTCTCCACCCGCAGGGATACCGGGTTGTCCTTCCAGGTAAACCCCTTAAAACGCATGGTCATCAACCGCACGATTCCACCCCCTTAAAACGACACCGGATACCGCCGGCTGTCACGTTCCACTTCCCGGGAAACCTCCTCGGCCCGTTCCCGGCTGGTCACTGCCTGCTCGTTCACGCAAGGTCCTCCTTTCCCTCACATCCCGACGCCAGGAATACAGCGGTCCCCGACGCCAAGTCCAGTTTTTTCCACCGGCATCCCGTGTAACGGGCATCCCCAATCTGGGCGGTGAACACTGCCAGCCGCTCCAGGCCTGCTGCCTGGATGCCCCGAAGCTCCACCTGGTACTCCCAGCGGGCATCCTCCACAGCAAAGGGGATCCCCTCCCCGATGGCCACCAACTCTTTGCCGGAAAGGGACATGGCCACGGACACCCCTGCCACCCGGTAGGATTTCCCTCCCAGTTCCACAGGGATCCCTTCATAGCCATTGGCATCCCCCGTGGGGAACGTCAACCGCAGGGAGAGGCAGTGCAGCCGTGTTTGGCTGTCCTCCCCTTCCTCTTCCCGGAGCAGTCCCACACAGCCGGGACAGCTTTGCCGGAGGGCCTGTTCCAACCCATCCGCCGTCTCGCGAAGGGCCCGGGCTTCCGGGGCAAACACGGAAAGCCGGATCACCGTTTCCCCCTGCTCCCCCGTCCATTGGGAAGAGAGCACCTCCCCGCTGACCACCGGCTGTTCCACCAACCGGGAACCCCATCCAGGGCCCCAAGCCCGGCAAAATTCCACGCCTTCCAGCTGTTGGGACAAAAAGTCCAGCAGCCCGTCCAACAGATCAGTTGCCATTGTCCTCCCACCTTTCCAACAGGGCCTGCTCAAACAGGCGTTTCCCACACAGGGTGACTGTTTCCGAGCGGAGCACCCGGTAAGCGCTATCCCCCTGCACAAGCTTTGCCCCACGGGCCTCCAAAAGCTCCGGGAAACTTCCCACAAACCGGTACAGCGGGGCCGTCAGCCTGCCCAAAAAGTGGAGGCGCTCCCCCCACAAGTCCGCTTCCTTTTCATTCCAGGGGAGCACCGTCCCCCAACCGCCAACCTGGCTGCCGTCCTCTTTGGTGAGGGTGACCTCCCCCACCCGCCGGAACCAGTTGTCACTGCGCCGCGTCATGGGCATCCTCCTTTCCGACTCTGCCGAAATAGAACCCTTCTTCCCGCAGTGCCGGGGAGGCCGCCCTCCGCCTTTCCGCCACCAGCCGGGCTGCTTTTTCACTGCCCCCGCCCTGGGTGATCTTCAAATCCCCAGCGGACAGGCTGGGGGGCGTCACGGCCTCTTCGGTGAGCAGCAACTGGTAAAAAGCCTGGGCAGCCGCCAGCTCCTCCAGGGCGCTTTCCCAGGGGGCCAGGTCCTCTTCTGCCAGATCCTGCCGCAACAGGCCTTCCACCTGGCGGGCACACTGGTCGCACAAGGCCGCGCAAAGGACTTCCCGGTCGGTGCCTTCCGGGTTTACCGCTTCCCCGCTCAGTTGGGAAAACACAGTCTTTACCACAGTCGTATCAAGTTTCATCTTGTCCTCCTTTTCCAAGCGTAAATAAAGGAAAAGGGGGAGGGTCCCCCCTCCCCCTCAGCCGTCCCTTATTCCACTGTGTAGCTGACACCCTGGGCCGCATCGGAGAAGATCCGGGCAAACCCAGCTGTGGAGCTGATGGCGATGTTGTCCAGCTGACGGTCGATCAGCCGGTCACTGTCCACGCACACGTCGCCGGCCTGGACCATCTCCAGGGCGCAGTGCTTGTCCAGGACAATGACCTTCCCTGCCTCCATGGAGGGCACATGGACCAGGGTAGCGCCCAAAGGCGTGCACAGCTTGCCGGTGCCCTGGAAGTTCAGGCCCGCCTGGGCGTCCTTAAACTCCTCAATGGAGAGCAGCTTCTGGATGCCGTCGGTGCCCGCCAGGATCACGTTCAGCTGGTAGGGGGAAAGGCTGCCCCACAGGGTCAGGAAATCGCTGTAGGCCAGGGTAGTGCCACCAGCCGCAGGGGTGAAGCTGATGCCCTCTTTGCTGCCGTCCCCGTTGATCAAGGCATCCACTGCGTCGCCCATCTGGGCAGCGGCGATCCCGGCGCCCACCTGGGCAAGGGCCACCGTGAACAGGTCCAGTTTTTGCAGGCGCAGCACCTCGTAAGAACTGGAGAGCACCTGGCCCCGCTTATGCAGGGTCACCAGGCCAGTGCCCATCCGCAGGTTTGCCTGGGGCAGCTGGTTGCCTTCGGTGACGGTGGCGGGGTTCCAGTCGCCGCCTTCCGGGTCCATGGTGCGGTAATCGATGCCCTCCACCTTGGTGACCGTGGCCACCAGGTCGCTGAGTTTGCTCACACGTTCCATGCCCTGGCGCACTGCCCGGGCAACGTATTCCGGGAACAGGGCTGCGCCGCCGGTGGTGGCGAAGAACTGCTCCACCGCGTCGGAACCAGCGCCGCTGACCTTGATGTTAAAGCGCTTGAGCTGCCGCTGGAAGGCATCCAGGCCTTCCAACGCGGTGCCTCGGTAGTTTTCCGAGCTGTCCAAGCTTTCCAATACCTGGGTGAAGGTTTTGCCGGGGACGTTGTACATTCCTTTTTCCAGTGCGATTGTTTCAAATCTTGCCATAGGTAAAAATCCTCCCTTTCTCAAATAAGCGGCGCGAATCCTAGCGCCGGACGTTCTGTTTTCCTGTTTTCACGGTCTTGGAGCAGCGGTCAAATGCGGAACTCGCCGTTTTGCTCGCCGGCTTTTTCCCTGGAAAATTCCGGGGCCAGCTGAGGCTTCAAGGGAAGCCGCTCCCCAGCCATTTTCTCATAGGTCTGGGCCATCTGGGCAAGTTCCCCCACCGAAAGCCCCTTGATGGCGGACTCCATCACCGCCCGGGGCAGGTCCGGCTGGAGGATGGCGCTGTACTTCAGCACTTCCCCCTGGAGCCTCTCCCGATAGGAGCGGCCCCAGCTGGCCTGTTCTTTCCACTCCTTCACCAGGCCCAGAAGTTCCCGGGCCTGGTGGCCGGTCAGATGCAGGCCCTCCTTCCCAGCGGACTCCAACTGTTTTTCGTAATCCACAGGCAAACCTCCTTCAAACTGTTTCACCACGCCGGCGGCCCGCTGGGCTGGCACCGCCACAAACGAGCACTCATAGGCATCCTTGGGGTCAGAGAGCACCCGGTGGCACAGCTGTCCGCCGTAGGTGCGGCCCTTCACGTATTGGCAGTTTTCCTTGCCGCAGATGGAACACACAGAACGGCCCATGCTGCACCCCACGCTGACCTCCTTTAAAATCCCGCTTTCGATCAGCTCGATGACCTCCCGGTTTTTCCCCGTGCGGGGCAAATACGCCTTCGCGGTGAGCTTTGTGTACACTTCCCCTGCCTGGGTGATGTTCCCCGGCTCCGACTCCAGCCCCGTGTCGTAGATCCTGGCAGTCTGATTGGCAGAGCTGCGCTGGTGGTCAAACAGGCAGGTCTTCCCCGGGAACAAGTCCCGCAAGCCCTCCAACGCTTCCAGGGAGAACCGCTCGTAATCCCGGTCCACCTGGTTGTCGCACAGCACCAGGGAAAAGGTGTACACCTCCTCCGGGCTATACGGCCTGCGGGTATACCGGTTGATTTTCTCCATGTCCGGGGACCCGCTTACGTCCTTTCGCACAAACCCCTCTTTCATTCTGTTTCCTCCTCCCTTTCCAACTGGCGGGCCTGGGCAGTGAGGTACCGGGCGTTGGCGTGATCCACCTCATCCTGCATGGTGATCTCATCCCATTCCACCTGGCACTCGGTTTCAAACCCGGACAGGGCAAGCCACGTACGGCAGATCTTCCGCACCACCGGGGTGAGCACCCTGCGGTAGGCATCCAGCTCGCTGGTGAGCATATCCGCCTGCTGGCTGGACATCCGCTCTGTGGAAGACCAGGAAAGCCCCAGCAGGAAGGGGGGAACCCCCAGTTTTGCCACGATCTGCTCCAGCATCTGCCGCACAGGCACGTCGCTGTCCAGGATCTGGTTGTCTGCGCCGATGGCCTTAATAGACACGTCGCCCACTGCCACAAAGTCATTCACTTCCCCAGCCCGCATGGCCCGGCGCCACTCCTGGGCCATCTGCTGGGCGCGCTCCCCGGCGTACAGGCCGGAGGGGTCCGGCTTGCAGGTGACGGCAAACCGCACGTTGCCCAGCCGGTCCCAGTTGACGCCCAATGTCTTGTAGATCTTCAACAGCGTTTCACTGACAAAGGGCAGCCCCCGCAGCAGGGACGTCCCCCGGACGGAACCGGCCTCCGGGTTCAGGGCGGAGATCAGCAGCAGCTGGGGATAGGGGCATCCCCTGCGCCTGCTCCCGTCCCATACCGAAACTTTCGCCTCCAAGGGGCCGGCCTGCTCCAGCTCTACGCACTCCAGGGAGGCGTTGTACAGGGCGGCCATCTGCCCCCCAGACACCACCATCTCTCCCACCGCGTTGCCATAGGTAAGCAGGTCCTCAAAATAGGTGCCCAAAAAGGCATCGATCCCCTGTCCTGCCGCGTTCACCGGCACATCCGCCAGAAAGCGCTCTAAGGCCTCCTGGGCCGCCTTGTCCGGGCACTCCACCTGGAAGCTCCCCAAAAGCCTGCGCAGTTTGTAGATAGACGCGTCGATGATCGGCACATTCTCCCGAAGGGCCCGGTACAAGGCCCTTTCCCCCGGGCCGGGAGGCATTCCCCTGCCCAGCCGGAAGGATTCCTCCGGGCGGGTCTGCACACTGGCAGCCACCCTCTGTTCCTTTTTTCGGAATCCCAGCATCGTATCCTCCTTTCTGGGAGCGGGCTGAAAACCCACTTCCATCCATCCCTACAAAACGGCGAAAAGTTGCCCTCTAGAGGACAACTTTTCGAAAATTTCTTGAAAAAATCTTTCAGTTTTTAATTTTATCTTACTAAACCCTCCCTCGGGTTGATTTTCAAAAACGGGTAGTGTAAGATAAAGACAAAGAAAAAACACCACTTTTCAAACGGTTGGAATCCATCCGCTGTGCGTCCTAAGTTTTCGCCGGCGGAACGGGAAAGGAATGGAACTACTATGCCTGATTACTATAACTACAACCAAAATTCTGGCCAGCCGCCCATGTACAACCCGCCACAATACCAGCCCCAGGCGGGCATGGAACCCCCTCCCGGCTATGTGCAGAAAAGCCGGATGGCCGCCGGGGTCTTGGCTATCCTCCTGGGCACCTACGGCATCCACAGCTTTTACTTGGGCAACACCTCCCGGGGGCTGCTGCAGCTGCTGTTGTCCCTGTTCACCTGCGGCGTTGGTGCCATTATCATGTTCATTTGGGGCATTGTGGACGGCGTGCGTATTTTAGACGGCCGCATCAGCACCGATGCCAATGGCGTATTTTTGAAAGACTGACATCACTGCTTTTTGAAAAGGAGAATCCCCATGACAGACTTTGACAACAACCCGCTGCAGGGCCAACCCACCCCGGAACAACAACCGGAACCTCAGCCCCAGCCAGCCCCCCAGGGGCAGCCTATGGGGCCGGAAGCAGCCGCTGCCCCAGAGGCTCCCGTGGCAAACCCTTATAACAACCAGGTGCCCCACCTGACCTTGGACCCCAATGAGCCGGATCCCTTCCAGGGCGACCCCTTCCACACTCCCGAACCGCCCCATGCCCCAGAACCGCCTCAGCCTGAACCCGCCTATCAACAGCCCCACTATGAACAGCCCTCCTACAACGACCCTTCCTATGGTGCGCCCCAGTATGGCGCCCCCCAATACAACACCCAGTACCAGCCGCCTCAACAGCCTTATTACCAGCCCCAATACTCAGTGCCGCCTGCTGGCTATCTGCAAAAAAGCCGTCTGGCAGCGGGCCTTTTAGGGATCCTGCTGGGCACTTTGGGGATCCACAACTTCTACCTGGGCTTTACCACCCGGGGGGTAATCCAGTTGCTGGTTTCGCTAGTTGGCGGTATCTTCACCTGTGGCCTAGCCACCATAGCCGTAGCCATCTGGGGATTCATTGAGGGTGTCCTGCTGCTTTCCGCCTCCCCTTCCCGGATGTACGATGGGCGTGGTGTTATCTTACGGGATTGACCAGGATAGGCGTCTAAGGAAGCGCACATCCAGCAACCATTGCAACACAAAGAGCTCAGAGAAGGCTGCTTTTTTCTGCATTTTTACATGGATGCCACCGTTAACCGTTGAACCGTGTGCCCCCCATAGAAAGAGGCCACCCCAATACAGCGGTGCCCATAAAACAGTAAAAACTTAAAAAAATAATTTTCGTGGGAGAGTGCGGCGTGACTTCAGTCATGCCGTTTCTTCTTGCGTCAATAAATTCAGCTGAATAAAGCCTGCACCATCGTAACAGATTTCGCTTTTCTGCTGACGTTTACCCAAAGATTTATCCGGCACACCCACATAAATAGCACTGATCACATCCTGCAGAGCACCTGATGTCAATGAATCTATCTTTGCCTACCATTGTATCCCGCTCTGCTAACTGGACAATTTCTGTTATTCCAGCCTCAAAATTAAACGAAATCTCGCCCCATTCGCTGTCGTTGTCCACCTGATACAGGTAGACAGCGGCGGCGATTTTCTTTTTGCGTTTGGTCTGGGATTTGCATTCAGGTAAATTATGTAAATCATCCCGACTTCTGTTAGCAGACAGGCTAAATACTCCACAGCTTGCGGTAGGCCCGTTCTGCACCGCTGGCCATGCTGCCCTCAAAGAGAACTGCCAGTTCTTCAAAGGTAAACCGGGTGTTGATGGGGGCTAATCCGTCCACAGGTCATACAGATGGTGTTACACTTCTCCAAAAGGGTTCGCTCCCGGTAATTCAGCTTTTCAAATGCTTCTCGGACAGCTTCAGCCTGGATGCCGTTCCATAGAATCTCCGCATAGTCCCAATGGTCATTCTGGACGGTCTGATAAAACGAAACACGGCCGCGATTTTGCTTGGCCAATGCCAAAAATTTCACTTTGGTTTCATCTGCGTAGTTATATTTCTGGGCATATTTCTGAATCGCTGCCAGTTTAGACTAACCGGATTGATTGTAGAGCCATTCAATTCCACGCACAGCTTTTTACTCATCCACATTTTCAAAGGAACCGGCCCCCTCCTGAATCCGGCAAGTCAAAAAGGCGTTCCCGATAAAGTGATAGGCGCACAGGTCAGAAAAACTGCTCCTTGTACGGGATCGTATTCGCACAGACAATCCAGCATGGCAAACACACAGCCCATTTTGTAGTCCAAAAAGCGTTCCGAGTCATAGCGATCCATCCCCTCCCGCAGCAGGAAACGGCGAACGCGACCATTAACCGGTTCTCATAGTGATGCAGGAAAAAGGGAAAGCAGCGCTGTTCACGGCTATGCACAGCCTCAATGATATAGTCGTTCATATTTTTCAGAACAGAAGGCACCAGTGGAAAGCATCTGGGAAAACCGCCCTATAGTTATCGCACTGACCCTGCCGATAAAGACCATTGGATCATTGACGAGGATACCGCCCCAGTAGTCAAATGCATCTTTGACCTGGCCATTGACGGCAAGGGACCGGAACAGATTGCCCGTATACTGGAACAGGATAAGGTGTTGACTACCAAGGCGCTGTATGCCAAACAGTCGGAAAACCATCCTGACCCGAAAAAGTGGAAGAAGATGTCGGAGCGCCCTTACCATTGGATTGGTCAATCAGTTGTGGGTATTCTGGAACGGATGGAGTACACCGGCTGTACCTGCAATTTTAAGACCTATTCCAAGTCCTACAAGCTGAAGAAGCGGATTCCCAATTTCAACTTCGTAGATGACGTAGAGATTCCTGTGAGTTCCGAGCCCATCGTTGCGGAATCTACTCCTGGATGCAGAAAAACGGTGTGACCATAATGGTCACACCGTTCTATGCCCCTGGCAAAGCTAAATAGTACCTATCACTTATTAAGCCTTCCGCTAAGGGGATTTTTGCTTGTTTATGAGGTTTTTACACCCGGCTGGTGAGGAACTTTACCACAGCCATTTTTACTTCGGGATCCTCCCCGAAGGGGCCATTGTTGTTGCACAAAAGCAGGGACTTCACGCCCTTCTCCGTGTAGGCCTTGAACATCCGCACACTCTGGCCCATGGGCACCTGGACGCCGTAGTCGAAGATGCCGTGGACCAGGCAGAGGGGCGCACTGTGCTCCGTCACGTGGGAAATGGGGCTGGCCTCCCAGGCGGCGCGGATCAGCTCTTGATACTGGGGATCCTGATCCCACAGGTGGGCTTTCACGTCCGCCATGCCCCGGCCCATGCCCACGTGGCCCAGCATACTGCCCAAGGGGGCGAAGGGGCCGTCGCACTGGTTGACCTTATTGGGCTGGGATGGCCACACCCAGGCGGAGTCGTCCCCAAAGTGGAAGAAGTCCGTGAAGGAGAAGTAGGCCGCCGCCGCTTTCACCGAGCAGTCCTGCTCCAGGCAGCCGCCGATGGCGCCCTCCTCAGCGGGGTCGCCGTTGCAGGCGGCCAGCATGGCGGTGAGGTGGCCGCCCATAGAACAGCCGATCAGCCCAAACCGCTGGGGATCCAGGCCCAGCTCCTGGCTGTGGGCTTTCAGGTACCGGATGCAGGCCCGGCTGTCGTCCCCAGAAGTGGGCCAGCGGTTGGGCGGGCACAGCCGGTAATCAATGGAAGCCACTGCATAGCCCCGCTCCAGGAAGGCGTCCACGTCCGCCTCAAACTGGTGGTGGTTCCCGCCAAAGCCGTGGATGTTCACCAGGCAGGGCAGGTTCTTCCGCTCCCCTTGGGGATAGAGCAGGTCCACAAACAGGTCAAAGGTGTTGCGCAGCTGGATGTTGGGCTCGCCTTTGGCGCCCTTGCCCACTGGCACCGTGGCCACATAGAGGTTCTTCACGCCGGCGTCCCGCAGACGGAACACAGGGAAAAGGGGGATCTCCCCGCTCTGGTCGCCGAAGGCATAGCGGTCCGGCAGGGAAGCTTTCCCGGTAAAGGCAAAGGGACCGTTTTCCACCGTGGCGGTGGCCTCCAAGCCGTTGGTTTCCACCCGGACGGTGAAGTCCTGGGTCTGGTAAACCATGACCCCATCCCCCTGGGGATACGCCTGGACACAGGGGTACTGGGCAAAGCGGCCGTCCTGCTCCACATACACCGCCCGGCGGAACACGTGGAGGTTCTTCCCCTCCCCGGCAAACACCGTAACGGTGGGTTTAATCACCGGCAGGGTCAGGGCGGAAAGGCAACCTTCCCCGGTCCAGACCTGGATAGTGGGCATCTCTTCCGGGAAGCCCTCGGGCTGCTGGAACCCGGAACCGCCGCAGGAAATGCTCAAGCGCAGCCGGCTGCCGGCGGGGACCACCCAGGAGGTGGCCTCCAGGTGGAAGGAGAGCTTCATAGGCTCGGTGGCGGAAAGCTCCACTTTGTCCTCCCGGTAGCCCCGATGGTAGGGCAAGCCCAGGGAGTCGTAGATGGCGTTGCGGTGGGTCTTGGCGTGGGAACCGCGGATCATGCCCTCGGTAATGAAGTGGCTCTCCCCTTCCGGGGTGACCCACTCCAGGGCGGCGATGAAGTTGCCGTCGGTGTGGGTGGAGGTGACCCACAGATCCAGAATGGGCACGCCGGTGATCTCCAGGTCTTTGGGCAGGGGCGCAGAGGTGAAGGCCAGGGATTTGCCATCCTCCGGGGTCATGTCCCGGGTGATGTGACGGTTCATGCGGCCCATCTTCTCATACAGCTGGATGTCCTCCCGGACGGTGTAGGACAGGCTGCCCTTCTCGGTGGGGGCCTCCTCCAGGGTGTTCCCCGCGCTCAAATACAGCTTGGGGAAGGTGGTGCCCTCCACGGGGAAGTCGGCAGAGCGGTGCCACTCTTTTCCCGGGGTATCCCCCATAGTGTAATAGGTGATGGGCGGCTCTTCCAGGCTGCCGGTGTCCTCGCCCTTGAGCAGCTGGTCGTAGAACCGCAAATGCTCCCCGGCCCAGTCGTAGTGGGCGTTGGGGAAGTCGGAGAGATCCCGGTAGATACAGCAGTGGCCCCAGGGGCCCAGCAACAGCTTGCCGCCCCAGCTCTTCCAGGTGAGGATCTTGTTGGTGCAGCCGGGGTCAAACCAGGAGCCGATGCTCCACACGGGGATGCGGCCAAAGCGGACGTCATCCATCCGCTCCCATGCAGGGATGTCCAGGTTGGGTCGGTATCCCAGGTAGGGATGGACGTCATCCCGGTACATATTGGGCAGGTGCTGCCCCAGAAAAGGCAGGTTCCGCTGGTGGGCCATCTGTGCCTGATGGGCCAGGGGGTAATCCGGGGCGGGGTCTTCGTCCACCGGATCCCCCAGGGGAGCCAGGGGGGCGCCGTCAGGCCGGGTGGGATCCTGGCTGTTCCCCGGGGAAGCCAGCACGCTGCCCGGTACAAAGGGCAGGGCGCTGACGCCGTTGGGAAAATCCTGGTCGTAGAAATCCATGCTGCAATCGCAGGGGGCCGAGGCAAACAGGTGCTCCGGCTGCTCCAACAGAGTGATCTCCTGGATCATGCCGTGGTTAGAGCCGCCGTAGGTGCCCACCTTGCCGGTGCACCAGTCCTCCTGAGCCAGGGCGTTGATGACGCACTCCATGTCCTTGCCGTCCCGGGGACCGAAGAAGCCATCATACACCCCAAAGGATGCCCCCACGCCCCGGACTTCCACAAAGGCCACCGCATATCCTGCCTCCAGGAATCGGAGCACTGCCTCTTCGTCCCCTTCAAACATCCGCCGCCGGGGGGAATTGCCCGCCTTCAGCAGCAGGGGGACTTTTTCGTGGACATCTGGGCGATACAGGTCCACCGCCAGCTTGGTTCCATCGCACCCCGGCAAATACCGGGAAGTTTGCGTGTAGTTCATGGTCGTTTTCTCCTTCCTATGTTGCAGCCAGCCTCTAAAAGCACGGCTGTCCACTTCTCTTTTTTGCGCGGTCAAACCACTGGCTTGCCGCAGGCCCGGACAATCTGCCGCAAAGCCTCCATATGCTCCTCTGTGGGCACCTGGCCGGGAAAGGGCTCCTCCCCCAGCTGCTGGCGCTTGCCCTCCCCCAAATTGTGATAGGGAAGCAACTCCACACGGGTGCACCCCAAGGTGGCTTTCGCCAGGGCAGCCAGCCCCTCCATATTCTCCGCGGAGTCGTTCCAGCCAGGGATCACCGGCACCCGCAGCCAAATCTCTTTCTCGGGAAATTCCTGGGAAAGCCGCCCCAGGTTCTCCAAAATCAACTGGTTGGACTGGCCCGTGCAGCGCTTGTGGCCTTCCGGGAGGGTGTGTTTGCAGTCGTAGAGGAACAAGTCGCAGAAGGGCGCTAGGGACCCCAGGGCCTCCCAGGAGCCAAACCCGCTGGTTTCCACAGCGGTACGCAGGCCCCGTTCTTTGGCAAGGCGCAGCAGCGCCAGGGCAAACCCCGGCTGGGAGAGCACCTCACCCCCGGTGAGGGTCATGCCCCCATCGTTGCCGTAGAACAGGCGATCTTCCATCACCTCTTGAAGCACCTCCCCCGCCGTAGCCACCCTGCCGGAAAGCTCCCTGGCTTTGTGGGGGCAGGCCGCCACACAGGCGCCGCAGCCGGCGCATTTGGCGCTTTCGGTGCGGATGGCACCCTCTTCCCGGGTGATGGCCCCCATGGGGCAGGCGGCTTCACAGGCGCCGCAGCCGGTGCACTTTTCCCAGTTCCACAAAATCTGCGGGCGCTTCTGCTGGGACTCCGGGTTGGCACACCAGCGGCACCGAAGCGGGCATCCCTTTAAAAACACGTTGGTGCGGATCCCCGGCCCATCGTGCAGACAAAAATGCTGTAAATTAAAAATGACCCCTGTCACAGACTCAAGTGCTCCCATGATGTTCCCCCCGGTCGTCGTCCACCCGCTGCTTGAACACTTTTTCGGCGTACTCCAGCAGCTGGCAGGAAAGCAGCAGCCGCTGGCACAGCAGGCCGTCGGAAAAGTCGAAACTGACCATTTCCGAGATCTTTTTCAGTTTGTTCATCACCGTATTCCGGTGCATATACAGTGCTGCCGCTGTACGCTGGATATTGCCCCCAAACACCAGGTAGTGGTACAGCACCTGACGCAGGTTGGTGCCGTGGCGGGTGTCGTACCGGGCAAGGTGGATCAGTGCCGGATGGGCCAAATAGCAGATATCCATGTGGCCGTTGCGCCGGACATATTCCTGCACACAGTAGTCCAGGACGATCATCACCTGGTACTGGTCCAAAAGGCAGAGGGTGTCCTCCCGTTCCAGGCGCTCCCGCAGCCGGAGCATATGGCGCATCATCTGGCAGATGGTGCGCAGCATACTGCAGTCCCGGGTGGCGTTGCCAATTCCCGCCACGCACCCCAGCTTTTCCAACGTTTCCTCCATGCCTTCTGGAAGAGGGAAGTGGAACAGCTGCTCCTTGTGCTGGCGCACCACGGCGATCTCCCCTTCCCCGGCAATAACCAGGTCATCCGGGAACCAACGTGCCGCCCACTCTTCCAGCTGGGGAGGCAGGGCCATGTGGTTTTTCTGCTGAAGCAATAGCAGCTGCACATAGGTGTTTTCCTCTTTGCCGAACAACCGCTGGCGGATCTCCCCGGAGGACACCAGCTGCCGGGAAAGCACTTGCTTCCACACGTGGGCGGGGTCCAGCTGAGGGGCTTCCAACAGGCTGCTGATACGGTTGTACAGCGCCGCAATGGAAAGCCTGGACAGCATGACACATCCCGGGAGCCTGTCACGGGGCAGCTCATACAGCTGGCCGGCCGTGGTTTCCGCCAGCAGCAGGATGCTCCCCTGGTCCGGCTGCCATGTGGAGGCAAGCTCCCTTGCCTGGGCCAGGCTGCCCAAATACAGCACCTCCCTTTCCAAAGACTGCTGGCAATCCAACAGCTGTACCTTGCGGAACGAAGCGCGCTCCTGCCCCCCTTGGTAAAAGCTGGCCGCGCTGCCCAATTCCTCTTTGATCACCCGGATATCCATCCATATCCCTCCTGGCATTCCCGTAATCATCTTACTAAAAAGTATTTCACAATTCCAGCCGGATTGCAAGAGTTATATACCCAGCCCAAATTTCCCCCTTCGTTTTGTGCCCGGCTGCCAAATCTTGTCCATCCCCTTGCCAGAAGGGATGCTTTGTGGTTTGATGGAGGCACAGAATTCCCGGGAAAGGATGGTATTCTCCCATGACCGAACGTGTAAAGCGCATGAAAGAAAGCCTGCGCGTCAACAAATACCCCCTGTGTGTGGAACAGTTCCGCCTGGCGGTGCAATCCTTGGAGGAAACCGCCGGCCAGCCCATGCTCCTGCGGCGCTCCAAGCTCCACGCCCACGTGCTGGACAACTTCCCCATTTTCATCGAAGAGGACGACCTGCTGTGCGGCTCCGGCGCCAGCAAGCCCTTTGGCCTGGAGATGCAGTATGAGTACGGCGTGTGGACCCCCGACGAGGTGGAGAGCCTGAAGTCGGAGATCTACACCATCTCCCCCGAAGACGAGGAGGAGCTCTACCGGCTGAACCAGCGCTTTGCGGAAAACAGCCTCAACAGCAATCTGATTGAAACCATGGGCAAGTCCCTGGGGGAGAGCGACCGGCTGTGGCCCTTTATGAAATCCGGCCTGATCCTCCCTCCCTGGAAAGACAAGCGGGGCGGCTCCGGCGGCGGCTTTGCCATGAGCGGCTACGGCCTGGGCCCCGGGTTCTCCCTGGTGTGCGTAGAGTACGAGCAAATCCTGCAAAAAGGCGCTAAGGGCATCATCGAAGAGGCCAAGCGCTGCCTAGAGGAGCTGCGGTACTACGAGATCGACAGCATCGAGAAGCGCAATTACTGGGAGGGCGTCATCCTGGTGTTTGAAGCTTGGGTGCGCTTCGCGAACCGGTACGCCGGCCTGGCCGAGAAGATGGCCGGGGAGGAAACCGACCCCCGGCGGAAAGCCGAGCTTTTGGAGATGGCCCGCATCTGCCGCAAGGTGCCCTATGAGCCCGCCGAAACCTTCCGGGAGGCGCTGCAAGCTTTCTGGTTCACCTTCCTGATGGTGTGCCCCTCCCCCACCTCCATCGCCGGCCGGTTTGACCAGTATATGTACCCCTACTACAAGCACGACATCGACGCCGGGCTCATCACCGACGGCCAGGTGCTGGAACTGCTGGAGATCATGCGGTGCAAGGTGATGAAGATCAACCGGGTGTCCGGCAAAGCCAACCGGGCCAAAAACGCCGGTATGGCCAAGTGGTACAACTGGACCATCGGTGGGCAAAAAGCCGACGGCTCCGACGCCACCAACGAGCTGACTTACCTGCTGCTGGAAGCTGCCAAAGACACCCACCTGCCCCACCACACCCTGACGGTGCGGGTCCACAAGAACACCCCGGACCTGCTGCTGGAAAAAGCCCTGGAAGTGGTGCGCACCGGCCTGGGGATGCCCGCTTTCATCGGGGATGACAGCTACATCCGCTTCTTCACTGAGGACAACACCCTCACCGTGGAGCAGGCCCGCAACTACTGCGCCACCGGCTGCGTGGACGGCAACATCCCCGGCGTCACCCGCACCCAAGTGGCCTGCTTTTTCATCATCCCCCACGCCATGGACGTGTGCCTGCACAACGGCTTCTGCCGCTACACCAACGAGATGGTGGGCATCCAGACCGGCGACGTGACCAAGATGGAAACTTTTGAAGAGCTGAAAGAGGCTGTGTTCACCCAGATCAAATACCTGATGGGCATGGCCGCCGAGCGGGTCAACGTGGAGATGATCGCCGAGCGGGAGCTGTTCCCCGATGTGTTCCGCTCCGCCTTGATGCACGACGGCGTGCGCTGCGGCAAGGATATGTTCAACCGCCGCTTTGCCTTTGAAAACGCCGGCCTGATCGGCGCGGTGGGCGGCGTCAACGCCGGCGACTCCTTGATGGCCATCAAGAAGCTGGTGTTTGACGAGAAGAAGTACACCATGGCCCAGCTGATGGAGGCCCTGGACGCCGACTGGGAAGGCTTTGATGAAATGCGCGCCGACTTCCTGGCAGCCCCCAAATACGGCAACAACATCCCCGAGGTGGACGAACTGGTCAACGAAGTGTACCAGCTCCACAACGAGGCCTGCCGCAGCTACCCCAGCGCCTACGGCGAAACGGTGAAGCCCAACGCCATTTCCATCTCCGCCCACCAGCCTGGCGGCGCCCTGACCGGGGCCACCCCGGACGGCCGCAAGGGCGGCGAGATCCTGGCAGACGCCTCCATCTCCCCCAGCCACGGCAAGGATCTGCGGGGGCCTCTGGCCGTGTTCCAAAGCGCCATGCGCATTCAGCAGGATCAGTACCAAGGCACCCTATTCAACATGAAATTCCATCCCTCCGTGCTGAAGACTTCCGCCGACCTGAACAAACTGGCAGGGCTCATCCGCACCTACCTGACCCACGGGGGCAAGCACATCCAGTTCAACGTGGTGGACCGGGAGGAGATGCTGGACGCCCAAGCTCATCCCGAGGAGCACCCCGAGCTGACCGTGCGGGTGGCGGGCTACAGCGCCTATTTTACCCGCCTGCCCAAGTCCATCCAGGACGAGGTGATCGAGCGTACCTCCCAGGCCCTTTAAATACTATTTTTGAAAAACAGCAAAAAACGTTTGAAAAACAGTGCCGATGTGTTTTCACGACGCACCGGCTCTTGTCATGTATGGGAAAATCGGGTAGAATAAAAACGCAGCAACACGCCTCTCAATCTCTATAGAAAACAGCAAGGAAGGAGCCATACAGATGCTTGCAAACCACAAGATCTTATTCGACAAAATCAACGTCCGCGGCATGGAGCTGAAAAACCGTTTTGCCATGGCCCCCATGGGCCCCCTGGGCCTGGGGGACGCCAACGGCGGCTTCAACCAGCGGGGAATCGACTACTACACCGAGCGCGCCAAGGGCGGCACCGGCCTGATCATCACCGGCGTTACCTTTGCCGACAACGAGGTGGAAGAGCACGGGATGCCCAACTGCCCCTGCGCCACCTACGACCCCATCCAGTTTGTGCGCACCGCCCGGGAGATGACCGAGCGCATCCACGCCTATGGCTCCAAAATCTGGCTGCAGATGTCCGGCGGCTTCGGCCGCGTGACCATCCCCACCAACCTGGGCGAGTACCCCCCTGTGGCCCCCTCCCCCATCATGCACCGGTGGCTGGACAAGGTCTGCCGGGAGCTGACCGTGGATGAGATCCATCACATTGTCAAGCAGTTCGGCAACGGCGCTTTCCACGCCAAGCGGGCCGGCTTTGACGGTGTGGAGATCCACGCTGTCCACGAGGGCTACCTGATCGACCAGTTCGCCATCTCCTTCTTCAACCACCGCACCGACGAGTACGGCGGCTCCCTGGAGAACCGTCTGCGCTTTGCCAAGGAGATTGTGGAAGAGATCAAATCCCGCTGCGGCGAGGACTTTGTGGTGGCTCTGCGGTACAGCCCCAAGAGCTTCATCAAGGATTGGCGTGTCGGCGCACTGCCCGGCGAAAAGTTCGAGGAGAAGGGCCGCGACATCCCCGAGGGCATTGAGGCTGCCAAGCTGCTGGTGAAGTACGGTTATGACTGCCTGGATGTGGACGTTGGCAGCTACGACGCCTGGTGGTGGAGCCATCCCCCCATGTACCAGAAGAAGGGCCTGTACATTGAATACGCCAAGCTGGTGAAGGACGCTGTGGATGTGCCCATCATCTGCGCTGGCCGTATGGACGACGCCGACATGGCCGCCAAGGCTGTGGAAGACTGCGCCTGCGATATCGTATCCCTGGGCCGCCCCCTGCTGGCCGACCCTGACTATGTCAACAAGCTGAAGGCCGGGAAAGTGGAGTCCATCCGCCCCTGCCTCTCCTGCCAGGAGGGTTGCATGGGCCGTATCCAGGAGTACTCCGCCCTCAACTGCGCTGTGAACCCCGCCTGCTGCCGGGAGCGCATTGCCCAGCTGCTGCCCACCACCACCCCCAAGAAGGTGTTGATCATCGGCGGCGGCCCTGCCGGCTGTGAAGCTGCCCGTGTGCTGGCTATCCGCGGCCACAAGCCCGTGCTGTGCGAGGCCCGGGACACCCTGGGAGGCAACCTGATCCCCGGCGGTACCCCGGACTTTAAAGAGGACGATCTGGCTCTGGTGCGCTGGTACGCCCACGAGCTGAAAGAACTGAACGTGGAAGTGCGCCTGAACACCAAGATGACCGCTGAGGACATCCAGAAAGAGGAGTTCGACGTGCTGATCCTGGCCACCGGCTCCATCCCCAAGCTCATCCCCCTGGAGGGCAACGTGCTCACCGCGGAAGATGTTCTGCTTGGCAAGGCCGATCCCGGGCAGTCCACTGTGATCGTAGGCGGCGGCCTGGTTGGCTGCGGGAACAGGGCAAGGACGTGACCATTGTGGAGGCTATGGACAAACTGCTGGCTGTCAACGGCCCGCTGTGCCATGCCAACTCTGAGATGCTGGAGGCTCTGGTGCCCTTCAAGGGCGTGCAGATCAAGTGCGGCTCCACGGTGAAGAGCGCCCAGCCCGGCAACGTGGTCATCGCTGGGAAAGACGGCGATGAATCCATCCCTGCCGATTCCGTGATCCTCTGTGTGGGATACAAGTCTGAAAACGGCCTGTACGACCAGCTGAAGGACAGCGTGGATGCCATCTACCAGATCGGCGACGCCAACAAGGTGGCCAACATCATGTACGCCATTTGGGACGCTTACGAAGTGGCCAGCACCCTGTAAACCTTTTTGAATAGCTTCCAAAGGGGACTGTTGCTTTTTGCCGCAGCCCCCTTTTTGTCGATGGAATTGCATCCTTTTATGGTTTCCCCGGCCCGGTGTCAGATACAAGGGAACCTATATTTGTTAAATATTTTTTAAGCGGCTCCAGCTGCTTGCAGAAAAGGGGAAAAACTCGTATAATTGTTATGTTAATTCCTTTTTTGGAAAAGAGGCTATCCCATGAGCAAATACAGCGCCTTGCTGGCCTGGTGGCAATCCTTTCACCTGCGCAGCGCCGGGGATTTCGAGCGGTTGCTGAAAGACTTCAATCCCTGTTTCTCATACAACTCCTACCTGCTGGAAGGCGGGGACATAGAGTTCCACACGGTCCAGGAATTTTTCCAAACAGGGGCAGTTTCCCAGTTTACCGGAAACCCTAAAGACCTGTTTGTCCTCTCCAACCACAAGTTTTGTTACGATTACCTGCGTGACCGGGTACTGGCCCGTGACGAGCTGGATACCACCATGGTACAGGAAGTCCACCGGATCCTCACCAGCGGCGTATACGACCACCCCTTGTACCTCAACCTGGGGGAACGGCCCGGTGAACTGAAAAAGCAGGACTTCGTCACCGCCGTCAACGCGGTGGGTTCCCCCGCCCAGGATGTAGAAGAGGAATTGGACCGCTTGACGGAAGAGATCAGCGGCTACTGCGGCCCGCAATTGCTGGGGGAGGCCGCTTATTTCCACTGCCGCTTTGAGCACATCCACCCTTTTGCTGCTGGGAACGGCGCCACAGGGCAGATCTTGGTGAACTTCTTCCTGCTCTCCCGTGACCACCCACCCCTGGTATTTTTTGCCCAGGACAAGGAAGAATACTTCCATTGCCTCACTGTCTACGACCACACGAAAGATTTCCAGCCTATGGCCGCTTTTTTAGAAAAGGAACTTCTAAAAAGCTGGACCCTTTAATCCCATTTTCCCCAAAAGGAAGAAAGGACTGTTTATCATGCTGTTGCTCTGTTACCCCAAGTGCTCCACCTGCAAAAAAGCCCAAGCCTGGCTGGACAGCCACGGCATCTCCTATGAGTACCGCGATATCAAGGCACAGAACCCTACCCAGGAAGAGCTGCGTCAATGGCACAGCCAAAGCGGGCTGCCTTTAAAGCGGTTTTTCAACACCAGCGGCCAGCAGTACCGCGGCCTGGGGCTGAAAGACAAGCTGCCCGCCATGAGCGAAGAGGAACAACTCGCCCTGCTTGCCACCGACGGGATGCTGGTAAAACGGCCCATCCTTCTCACCGGCAGCCGCGTACTGGTGGGCTTCCAAGAGGCTCAGTGGGCTGAAACCCTGCTGTGAGGCTGCTTTGCGTCCTGCGCTTCCAGCAAGGGAGCAGCCACACCATGCTGACCGGCTCATAGATAATTCCCCATATACAACTAAAAAAGGGGCTGTTGCAACCTGCAACAGCCCCTTTTTCAGGCGGATTGGGGATCATTATTCCTTTTTGCTGTTGATGATCTTAGACAATTCTTCCATGAAACTGTTGATGTCCTTGAATTGGCGGTACACCGAAGCAAACCGCACATAGGCCACCTCGTCCACATTTTTTAGCTTCTCCATGGCATAGGTACCAATACGCTGGGAGGAAACCTCCCGGTCCAGGGAATTTTGCAGCAGGTTTTCGATCTCGTCCACAATGCGCTCTAAGGTATCCATGGAAACGGGACGTTTTTCGCAGGCACGGAGCAATCCATTCAAAAGCTTGCTGCGGTCAAAAGTTTCCCGGGATTTGTCCTTCTTAATCACCACAATGGGAACATTTTCGATCACCTCATACGTGGTAAAACGCTTGCCGCACTTCAAACACTCCCGGCGGCGGCGGATCCGCTCCCCCTCGTCAGTAGGACGGGAATCGATTACCCGGCTTTCGATATAGCCGCAATAAGGACATTTCAAAACAAAGCACCTCCTAATAGCATTCCCTAGGTCCCCACAGGGCTTTGGAGGACCTGTAATCATCCTTGTGTTTTATTATAACGCAAAAAGGCGCAAAAAAGCAAGAAAATTGTCAGGAAAAAGAGGATTTAAAGATTTTTTTTGTGAAGTATAGAGAATCTTCCAGTTCCTGAAATTGGGAAAAACTGGTGCGGTAAACCTCAGTGACAACCGTTCCGGCAAACCCCTGCCCTTCCAGCAACCGTCGGAAAGCTTGGTGGTCAAATTGCCCGGCCCCAGGCAGCAAACAGGGACTACCCTCGCCTTCATCGCTCAAGTGCACATGGACCAGCCGCTTCCCCATAGCCCTGGCCATTTCCTGGATGGAGGCTCCCGCCATCCGGCATTGTTTGACATCCAGCACAAACCCGCAGGAATCCCCCAGATAACGGGCCATCCCCGCTACAAATTCCACCGTTCCCGCCCGGTGCTGCCGTACATTCTCCTGGGCAGGATAGGCTCCTTCTTCCTCTCCCAGGCGGTACAGACGCCCAAAACGTTCCCAATAGCCCTCGTCGGTCAGTTTGCCGTGGCCCTGAGGCTGGCCATGGATCACCACATACTTGCCTCCCAAATAAGCGGCTGCCGCCATATACCGGCGGTAAAAGTCAAACGCCTCTTGGGTACGGCGGGGGTAATCGCCAAACAGCAGGGTGGACTCCGCCGCAGAACTAAAGGGATGCACTGACACAAAACTGGCCCCGTAAGCCTCTGCCCGGCGCTTCAATTCCCGTAAAAAAGGAGTTCCCAACTCCTCCATGCAGTTGAAAAACACCTCAAACCGGCGGTAGCCCATGCGCAGCAGCAGTTCTAACGAACGCTCGGTTTCCATGGGATACAGGCACGCTGTGCTCACTCCTGTTTGCAAACTGTCCAACCTTCTTTCCCCATTGGCATTCGGACTCTGGCTTCACTCGCCTTTCGGTTTCTTTCCCGGCTCCCGGCCCAGCTCGCAGAGTATCCGCTCGGCTGCGGCCCGTTTGGCGTTGGCCTCCACAGCCAGCAGCAGCGCCGCCTGCTTTAAATCCGACTTGGTGCGGCAAGTTTCCTCTAAGGCCCGGCAAGTTTCCTGGACCGCCTGGGTGTGAGCCCCGCGGAACAGCTCATACGTTTCTCCGGTGATCTCCCAGCTGGTGAGCAGTGTCTTGATATCCTGGATGGACAACACCTGCTTGAGCATACAAACAGCCATTAGGCCGGCCAAATGCTCTTTGGTGTACTTCTTCTTGTCGGGATGGGGGATCAGCCCGTTTTTTACATAGTTGTTGATCATAGAACTGGTCAGCAGGCTGGCCTCCTCCCGCTGGAACAGCTTCAGGCTCTCCCCCAGGTACAGGATCACCTGGTCCATATAGAGAGGGATAGCAGGCAGTTCCTCCCAAGCGGGAGGCGCGGCTGTTTCCCCTTCATTCGCCCAGGCCGCAACGGCGCTGGCAGCGCGTTCCATATCCATGGCGCTCTTCCTTTCCCAAGGTATGCTTGCCTTGTCCCCAAGGTGAGACAGGGCAATTTATCCCTTCCAGTTTACAGGGAATTTACCCGCTTGTCAAATGGGGCGGTTGCTTTCCCCACCAAGATACGGTACAATAGCCGTGAAGAAAGGTCTGCCCCACCAGGCCGAGGAAGCGTGGGGCAGCTTGCAATCTAGAAATGAAAAAACGGATTTTTCCGTAGAAAGGCATAGGAACTCCATGGCAGCAACCAAACAAGAACTTCTCACTTTAAGGCAACAAGTGATGGAGAAAGATTTCTCCCGCATGAACGACCGGCAGAAAGAGGCAGTGTTCTCCACAGAAGGCCCTCTTCTAGTACTGGCCGGCGCCGGCAGTGGCAAAACCACAGTGCTGGTCAACCGCATTGCCAATATCATCCGCTATGGGCAGGCTTACCACAGCCCTTTCCTCAGTGGAGATCTGACCCAAGAAGATGTCGAATCCTGTAAAGCTTACTTGCTTAACGGAGAATTATCAGACGCAGTGCGTTCTAAGCTTGCAGTATTCTCTTGCCCTCCGTGGCGTGTAATGGCAATTACCTTTACAAACAAGGCTGCCGGAGAGTTGAAAGACCGCCTGTGCTCCATGCTGGGGCCGGGCGGCGAGGAGGTTTGGGCCTCCACTTTCCACTCCAGCTGCGCCAGGATACTCCGCCGGGACGGGGACCGGTTGGGGTACACCTCCCACTTTACTATCTATGACACCGACGACAGCCGGCGGCTGATGAAAGAGGTTCTAAAAGAGCTGGACATTTCCGAGCGGTCCCTGTCCCCCCGAGGGGCGCTGGCAGAGATCTCCCGTGCAAAGGACCAGCTCACCTCCCCCGAGGAGTTCCAGCAGGGGGCCGGGGACGACTATCGCTTAAAGCAGATTGCCCGGGCCTATCAGCTGTACCAGCGCCGGCTGGAGGACTCCGACGCCATGGACTTTGACGATCTGATCGTCAACGCGGTACGGTTGTTCCGCCGGTGCCCCGATGTGTTGGAATACTACCAGAACCGGTTCCGCTACTTGATGGTGGACGAATATCAGGATACCAACCATGCCCAGTACGAGTTCGTCAGCCTCTTGGCCCAAGCCAGCGGCAACTTGTGCGTGGTGGGCGACGACGACCAGAGCATCTACAAGTTCCGGGGGGCCACCATTGAGAACATCCTCCACTTTGAGGAGGATTTCCCCGGGGCCAAGGTGGTGCGCCTGGAGCAGAATTACCGCTCCACCCAGAACATTTTGGACGCTGCCAACGCAGTGATCGCCAACAACCAGGAGCGCAAGGGGAAGACTCTGTGGACCGCCGCCGGCCCGGGGAAAAAAATCGGCCTGCACCTGGCCGACAACGAACAGGACGAGGCTGACCGGATCGCCCGCACCATTCTGGAAGGGGTGGCCAAAGGCCGGAAGTTCTCCGACTACGCTGTGCTGTACCGGATGAACTCCCAGTCCCAGGCATTGGAGCGGATGTTCGCCAAGCAGGGCATCCCCCACCGGATCATTGGCGGCACCCGGTTCTTCGACCGCAAAGAAGTGCGGGATATGATCGCTTACTTAAGTGTCATCAACAACCCTTCCGACGAGATCCGGCTGCGGCGTATCGTCAACGTGCCCAAGCGGGGCATCGGCGAGCGCACGGTAGACCTGGCCGCCCAGATCGGCCAACAGGTGGGAGAGTCCTTGTTCACCGTGCTCACCCATTCCAAGGACTATCCCGCTATCTCCCGGGCGGCCAACAAGGTGGCACCCTTTGTTTCCATGATGGAGGAGTTCCTGGAGAAAAACCAGGGGGGCCAGCTGCTTCCCAGCGAGCTGTATGGAGAGCTGTTGGAATGGCTGCAATATGAGGAGTATTTGAAGCAGGACGAGCCGGACAAAGCGGAAGAACGCATGGAAAACGTCCAGGAACTTTCCTCCATGCTGCGGCGGTATGAGGAAGAGGCCGGGGACGAGGCCAGCCTCTCTGGCTTTTTGGAGGAAGTTTCCCTATTCACCGACCTGGACAACTACGACCAAGACACGGACAGCGCCGTGATGATGACCATTCACTCTGCCAAGGGTTTGGAATTCCCGGTGGTGTTCCTGCCCGGCTGGGAAGAAGGCGTGTTCCCAGGGGTGGCGGTGCTCTACAATCCAGAAGAAGTGGAGGAAGAGCGCCGGCTGGCCTATGTGGCCATCACCCGTGCCCGGGAGGAACTGTATCTCTACCATGCGGAGAGCCGTATGATCTTCGGCACCACCAACCGCAACCGGCTCTCCCGCTTTGCCGGGGAGATCCCCGAAGAGCTGTTGGAGCACACCCGCTCTCACGACTGGAGCCGCCCCTCTGTGGGTGGGATGTCTGCCTTTGGCAGCAGAGCATCTGCCCGCCCTGTGGCCCCGGGGGCTGCCCCGCAAAGCGCCGCCTCCCAGCCCGGGAAGGCCAAGCCTCTGTTTACGCCCCATCCTGTGAAGCCTGTGCCCACCGGCACCTATAAAGCGGGGGACACCGTATCCCACAAAACGTTCGGCCAGGGGTTGGTCCTCTCGGCCACGCCCATGGCCAACGACACCTTGCTGGAGATCGCCTTTGAAAAGGTGGGCACCAAAAAGCTGTTTGCCAATTTTGCAAGGCTCACAAAGCTGTAAGCCGGCACCAAATCCTTTGGGGTTCATACAATGGAAGGAGAAACCCCACAAGGAGGAGATATCATGGCCGAAAACGAATGCACTCCCGACTATGATTGCCGGGAATATTTCAAAGAAGCCGTCTGCATCGACGCCCAGCGGGTCTACGACTCCTGCTCCGAATACTACTAACGCTTTAGAGGACATTTCTCTAACAAAAAAGCCCCGGATCTCA
>ERZ827037.52-NODE-52-length-122045-cov-7.152881_pt1 | contig 122045 bp, 69 predicted proteins | sample MGYA00519924_ERZ827037 | MGnify/ENA primary metagenome ERZ827037 (study PRJEB31778, sample SAMEA3449250) | human gut metagenome | biome: human gut; feature: human-associated habitat; material: faeces | place: United Kingdom | collected 2010/2012 ... | reverse complement strand
TGACCATGGAAGGCCGCTCAAACCTCAGGTGTTGCAACCACCACTAGAATCTGCCAACTGGCTTGGTTATGGGGTCGCTCTACACTGGCTTCTGCTATGCATTACTTCACCCCTAAACGTTGCGCTACGTCGAATAAAATCATGTATCACGATAAGGCGCAGGTTCAGCGTGCCGCTGATCAAAGCCTAATCGAGCGCGGAGTTGAGCTATGGGTGTACCGTTGCGAATTTTGCGGATGCTGGCATCTCACGCATCGCGATCCGCAATCCAGTTACCGGCATGTACCGCTGAACCAGCAACTCAAGCCACACAGTCGTAAAAAGGGCTACAAGCCACGTAGACGTTAGCGTCAGAAGCTCCACAGACCTCGCCAACGCCGTGTCTGAGACAGGTTACGGTCCAAACACGTCAGGTCGTAGACTGCTAAGCGTTCAGGGCGCTCGGACACACTTCGTCCAACACTTACATCACCTTGGTGTTTTCAAGGTTGCGGATAACCCAATCGTTGAAGCGAATTACCGGCTTGCGCAACATAAGTCCCAACAGCAATGAGGGGACAAGGAACAGTGCCAGTTTGCCCATGGAAACCCAGTATTCCATGCCGAATGAGCCTGCCATGGCCGAATGCATCGCATCCACCGCATAGGGGAACAGTAGCCATTTAGAAACGACCTGGAAGAACGTCGGCAGTGTTTCAATGGGGAATGTGCCGCCGGAACCGGCTACCTGCATAACCAGCAGTACTACGGCAATGGCTTTGCCGATATCACCGAACGACAGGGTCAGCGTATACACAATATTCGAGAACACCAGTGCAGACAACCACCCGACCATCAAGAACTGAATCGGATGCTCACACTGCACGCCGAGATAGAACATATCGCCCAGGCACACCAGCGTACCTTGCAGCAAAGCAAGGAAACCGAAAATCATGTATCGGCCGAAATATTCGTGGTGCAAGCGTAAACCGAACTGCCGCGCATTGCCGGGAGCCTCGGCACGCGGCTTCTTCAGCACATCCAACGCGGCGGCCGGTCCGGCAATCCGCCCGGCAATCATGGCCTCGCGAAGACCCACTTCCGAACCGAGCGGCAGATCATTGCCCAACCCTAAGATACGAGCCTTCTCATGGTCGGAAATCGATACTTTCAACATGGCGACCAGAATGATCGCACCGACCCAAATAGACAAAATCGTGTAGAACGGAGCCATCGCGGAACCATAGTTGGCAACGGGATAGAGCGCGATGCGGTCGACCGCTACGGGTGCCGCCAGCATGGAAGCAATGGCATCGGGCTTCGCAGAGGAAATCACAGACAGGTCGATGGTGCCGCCATTGGTGATAGAGGCGAGTTGGGAAGACAAGTTGTCGAGTTTCTTCGCCGAACGGGTCAAAGCGCTAGCTGCGTCAGTCAAGGCCGACTGGATGTCCGTCAGGCTGTCTGAAACGCCGCCAGAAAGACCTGACACGCTGCTTACGGTCGATGCAAGCCCGTCGATTACGGAACTTGCCTGCGTGGTCACTTCGTCCATGGACGAGGTCAGATTGTTCAGTTGCGGTTTCAGCGTGCTCTTGTACGTGTCTGAAGCCTGAGTAATCGATTGTTTGGCGGCAGCGATTTGTGATTTCAGATCTCGACGCGCTGTATCGGCATCGGCAGTACCGTTTGCTATGTGCGTGGCCGCATCGCCCAACGCGGTGGCGGCTTGCTGCATGCTCTGCTGCGCCTTTGTGGCTTGGTCTGCAGCCGCGTTCAGTTGAGCGGCAACGGTATCTCCGCCCACGGGCAGTGAAGCCGCTTGTTTGGCGAGATCTCGTAAAGCGGCGGCATACTTTCCAAAGCTGTCGGCCTGAGCCTCCACTTTGGATTGCATATCGGTCAGCTTGTTTGATATCTGCGAGGATTGTGAGCCCACATCGGCAAAAGCGGCATCGATCTGCTTGGCAATGGTGTCGTAGGATGAACCGGCCTGCTGCAATGCCGTACCGACGCCATCGGTGGCTCCGGACAATGCCTTGTCGAGGCTGGAGACGCCGTTGCGGGTCTGTTTCAACGCCTTTTTGGTTGTGGCCGCAGCTGAGCCTGTTGATCCCAGCAGCTTATCGGTGGAATCAATGATGCTGTTGGCAGCCCCGAGCAGATTGGCATAGGAATCCATCTGCGACGCAGTGCCGGTCAAACGAGACGACATGGTGGCAATATGACTGGAGGCGTTGTTGACGTACTGCTCCATTTGCGGGCTTTGCGCGTAATCGGCCACGTTGGAAACCAAATCCAGCGCCACGCTCGCCAAGGTCTTCACAAATGTCTGGTCGATGGTCGTGGCCACGGTGGTAGCACCCTGGTCGGTGATATGCGGAGCGATCGGATTGATTTTCTCATTGAGATAGTATTCGAGCTTGGCGTGCTTGATCTTCGGTGAAAACAGCGTCATCATATCGGAGCTGAAGCTCTTTGGAATAATCAGCGCGGCATAGTATTCGCCTGAGTTCACGCCATCGATGGCCTTAGCACGATCCACAAACTGCCAGTCAAGGTCATGATTGGCCCTGAGCGTATTGGTCACGGTTTCGCCGACGTTGATGGTGATCGGCATCAGATCGGACTTATAGCCCTTATCCACGTTTGCCACGGCGACCTTCAAGGCCTTGGTGTTGCCGTACGGGTCCCAGCTGGCGGCGATGTTGTACCAGGCGTACAGTGCCGGCACAATCACCAATCCCATAGCCACGATTACGGCGATCACATTGCGGGTGGCTTGGCGCACGTCACGTACGAATATTTTCCAGATAAGCTTCATCGTGCGCCTCCTTGCCCAGACTGCCCAGACTGACCGGACTGCTCGAACTGTGCGGTGTGCGCAGTCGGCTCGGCGGCCTGATCGCCGAACAGTGTGAGTCGTTCAGTGGTTTCGCCGATATCCGGATTGCTGCCCATCGCCGCTTCGTGACGTCCGTGGCCGTGGAAACGCCGCCACGCATATCCGTTGAGCATCACATTGCGGAACTCGTCGGCACTCATGGCACTGACGCCAAGCTGCATGGCGTAGGTTTCGCGTGCGTATTCAACCACAATGAGATAGGCGTCGATAAGAATAATCGACAGAATCCAGGAGGTCAGCATGGCGATTTTCTCTTGGGTGACGAACAGCAGTACCAGGAATACGAACGGGAGTACGGTCAGCAATGTCAGACCGGCAACGATCATCTTTGGGTACCGCGCGAAGAACCGGTGCGCGCGATGAGCGATGATATCGCGCAGTTCCTTGCTGTCGGACACCGTGCGGAATACGGAGTTCAAGCTCACCTGTTCGTTCACCATGCTGTTGTGCTCGGTGATCATCAGGTCGGTACCTCCCAAACGATGGTCGAACAGCGCGTTCAGGTTCATCGCATACCGGCGTACGACAAGTCCCACGAAAAGCGCCGCCGGCAGATACCAGAACAGGTGCAGCATGTCGAGCCAGTAATGGTTCGCGTACAGGCCGGCGATCGGGCCGCGCATCGCGTTGATGCCGTAGGTAAAGGGCAGCCATGGGTGCAGTTCGCGGAAGAAGTTCGGCATCATTTCAATCGGATACAGGCCGGAGGCACCGGGTATCTGCACAATGACCAGAATTACGGCGATGGCTTTGCCGATATGGCGGAACGCCACGGCCAGCGCGTAAATAATGTTGATGTATACGAACGAACAGAAGATCCCGGCCAAGATGAACAGCAGCGGATGCTCGCATTGGATGCCAAGCACCAGATCGCCGATGGTGGCGATGACGGCTTGCAGGAATCCGATGGTGACCAGCAGCAGCCAGCGGCCAAGATATGCTTGCGTAGCGGTGATACGGCGAATGCCCTCGCGGTCGACCTCAAGCTTGTAGATGGCGATTAGCACGAAACCGCCTACCCACAGTGCCAGATTCGTGTAGAACGGGGTGACTGCGGACCCGTAATTGTCGGTGGCATACACGACTTTCGTGGTCAGGGTGACGGGATTGCCCATGAAGTCGCCGAATCCCTTGTCATCCAGATGCAGCGTATCCCGGATTTTCTGGTAAGCGGCGGAACTATCGAGCGTGGCGATATCGGTGCGTACGGTGGCGACATCGCTGGCCACCTGGCGCAGCGAATCCTGCGTGCTGCTGATGGTGGTTTTTGTTTGGTTCAGGGTATCGACAAGCTGGTCGAACAGTCCGTCGGCCTGATCCAAGGTGCCGGATAACGAAGTCAACGTGCCATCCAGTGTGCCATTCAGGGCGGCGAAACTGTTCAATGATGAGGTGAGCGACGGCATTACGGTGCCGGTCAGCGAGCCGCGCGCGGTATTCAGCGCCGCGATGCCGCCGGTGGTGGTGTTGGTCATGGCTCCGGAAAGATTCGTGGTGGCGTCTTTACCGGAGTTGATGAACTGTGTGGTGTCGGTATGGAAGGTGTTGAGCTGTGTCTGCTGTTTGCTGATCAATGAGTCGAGCGCATCGATTTGTTTCCAGATGTTCTGGCCGACTGGGTCGGTGGTGTCTTTGCCGATGCCGGCTTTGGTCAGCGCGTCTTTCAGATCGCTGATTGACGTTTGGGTGGCATTCAGTGGGGCCGAAAGTGTGTTGGTGATGGTGTCGACGGAGTTCTGCGCGCTGTTGAAGGAGCCGGTGATGCTGCCGGCGGCGTTGTTGACGTGAACGGCCAGTCCGGAGAGTTGTGCTGAACTGGTGTCGAGCGCGCCGACCAGTGTGGTGGAGAAGGCTTGTGACCCGGCCTGTGTTTCCGTCAACAGTGTGCCGGACTGGCGGGAGGCCTTCTGCGCGGCCGCGACGGTCTGCTTGAGTGAGGCGGTGGTCTGTTTGGCGTCGGCGAGAATCGTGTCTGATTGGGCCAGCGTGTCCTGTAAGTCGGTGAGTGAATCCTGAACGGTGTTCAGCGTGGACATCACCGTATTGAGATCATTGATCGTATCGTGCTGGACTTTGCCGGTGGCTTGGTCGAGATCGCCTCCCGCTTCGGAAACGGCCGAGGCAACGGTGGTGGCTACCGTGGTGACGAAGGCGGAGTTGATCTGCTCGTCGATGGTGGTGGCACCGGTGTCGGTGATTTTCGGCGCGATCGCGTTCTTCTTCTCGTTGACGTAATACTTGATTTTTGGCTGTTTGGAGGTTCCGGTCACCGATTCGACCAGGCTGGTGCTGAAATCCTTGGGCAGCACGATGGCTGCATAGTATCCGCCGGTCTCCACGCCGTGGACGGCCTGTTCCTCATTGTCTACGAAGCGCCAGCCGAGTTCGTCGTTCTGCTTGAGTTTCTTGACGACCTGCCGGCCCGCATCGAGATGGCCGACCAGATCGTTGGTGGTGCCTTGGTCTTCATTGGCTACGGCCACTTGCAGATTGCCGGTGGCTGAATAGGGATCCCAGTTGGCGAGAATGTTGAACCATGCGTACAGCGAGGGCAGCATTGCTACGCCGAGCGTCACCACAACGGCAACGGGATTGCGTAAGATACGTCTGCAATCGCGTAGAAAGACTTGCCAAACCGTCCGCATCCAGTCCCTCTTTTCCGGTTCGTAATCATTGCGGCCACATGCAGTCTATTCCCACCACTGGTGCGAATACTGCTGGTTTGGCGGGTTTTCTTGCAAAACTGGCCGTTGGTTGTCCGCATAATGGGACTGATATGTGAACGTTTGTTGATGGTGCGACACCGGCGGGATGGTTGTGCAATTTTGCCGGTATCCGGTGATGAAATGTTGAGGTGTTGGAACTGAGTCGTCGCAGTGCTGAGACCGAGACGACTCAGTGACGAGCCTATCCGAGGCTATCTCGTTGGTTCTGGTCTCACTGATCCAGACGGAAGCCCTGAGCGGCGGCCTTGTCGAGCAGTGTCTGATGGCTGACATCCTGCCGACTGATCGTGGCGACCTGATCGCTGAAAGCGTCCACCGGACGGTCGGCTTGGCGCAGATCGTAGTACCGGTGAACTTCCTCGTCGAAGGCGGGCAGCTGGTCGAGTACGCCATCGGCGTCAGCCGGGTAGGTGTTCTCGAAGAACTGCATCGTGCGCGGCATGCGCGGCTTGACGGTCGGGTTCTGATCGGGCTTGCCGATGGCCAGACCCAGCACCGGAAACGTGTATTCCGGCAGATTCAGCACGTCGATAAGGCCGGGGATGTTGTTGAGCAGAGAGCCGAGAATCACGCAGCCCAGTCCCAGCGAATAGGCGGCGGTCTCCATGGCGTGCAGGGCCAGCACTGCGTCGTTCTGAGCTTGGGTGAAGCGATAGCTGTACTTGAGATGGAATTCGTCGGAAGCGGGATCGATACCCTTGCGTTCGGCGATGCGTGCGTTGCGGTGCTCGTCGATGACGAACACGTACAGCAACGGCGCGGTGGCGATATACGGCTGATGGCCGAATTCGGCGAGCTTGGCTTTGGTGGCCGGGTCGGTGATACGGATGGCGGACCAGTCGTTAAGGAACTGGCTGGACGCGGCATGTTGGGCGACGGTTTCGAGCGTGGCGCGGGTATCGTCGTCGATGGCCTCGTCCTTGAACTTACGGATGGAGCGGCGGCCCAGAAGAGCCTCGATTGTTGCGTTGGTAACCATGGCTTTATTGTCGCACGGCAGACGCCGGACGTCACGGTGGATTACCTCACAGTGAAATGCCGATATTGTGTGGCGGAACTGTGCTGGACTGATGGTTCCTGTCGATTGACTGATGGTTCCTTGACGAAATTCCAGCGATGAGTCATCAGTCAGCCAACAGAAACCATCATCCAACCGGGGGATTAGCGGCTGGGCTTGCGATGGCGGTGGTCGACGAACGCCTTGGAGCCCCGATCCGACAGCTGCGAAACCACTGCGCCGAGTGCGGCCGAAACGGCGGCGAATGCCAGACTCATTGCCAGACTTTGCGGCGCGTCTGCCGCCAGTCCCTTGCGCAGATTGCGTTTGCTTGTGCCCTTGTCCCATATCATCTGGAATGCTTTGCCGGCAACCAAGCCTGCCAGCGCTGGGACTGCCGACTTGATGAGCTTGTCGCCCAGAGAATCAGGGTCGTTGAGCCGGTCCTCGCGCAGCCTGTTGACCTTCTCGTCGATGCGGTGCAGGCTGTCGACCGCGCGGTCGGCGCTGGAGGGGAAGTCGGTGTTCGTTTCGTCGCTCATGACTCTCAGTCTAATAGCATCTCAATCATCTCAGCGCAAAAGATGGGCGTTAATGGTGGAGTCATGAACGAGCGCAGACTAGAGTGGAGGCATGAGCGAACAGAACGTGAACGGCACCGTTGCCGTCGAGAACTCTCGTGGCGGCAATGGATTTTTGGTGTTGCTGCGCCACGGCCAGACCGTGTGGAGCGAATCCGGGCAGCATACCGGGCGCACGGACATCCCGTTGACCGCGGTCGGCGAGCAGCAGGCAGCGGATGCCGGAAGGCGCCTGCGCGAGGCCTTCCCCGAAGGATTCAGCCAGAGCTGTGTGTTTTCCAGTCCGCTGAAGCGGGCGTGCCAAACCGCTGAATTGGCTGGTTTTGCGGACCACGGTGTGTTGGACGGCATCGCTGAATGGGATTACGGCCGAGCCGAGGGGCGTACGCGCCAGCAGGTGAGTGAGGCCAGCGGTTTTGAATGGGATGTGTGGCGTGACGGGCCGCGCTCGCTGACGCCCACGCTGGAGGGCGACTGGGTCGAGACCTTGCCTTCGGGCGAACAGGTGCCGGTCCATGCCGGGCCTGGCGAGACGCTGGAAGAAGCGGCGGCACGCGCCAAGAGCGCCATCGACGAGATTACGCCGCTGCTGAAAGACGGCCATAATGTGCTGTTGGTGGCTCATGCGCACATCCTGCGCATCCTCACCTCGCAATGGCTGGGCGTGGACCCGCATTTCGCACGGTTGCTGCGTTTGGATACGGCGCACTACTCGGTGCTCAGCGTCTATAAGGGAGATAACGTCATCGAACGGTGGAACGCCTAGCCCCGGTTGCGCTGCGATTGCGCTGGCCTGCCCGCTACTGCGGGCGGGCCTTTATTGTTTGTGGTGGGAATTGCGGTATGTCGATAAATGATTTGCAAACGATAGCGTCGCCGTGTTGTTTTTTTGATGGGTATAAGTGGCAATCGATTGCCATGAAAGATATGTTAGCGCTCTCATAATTGCGAACGCTTGCATTGCGATAATGAGGCAAAAATGACCGAATTAATGGGATATTTGTTGACAATGGCCTGAAAATGATGATTTATGACGCGCCGATATTGCTATCGTTTGCAAAAAGAAGCAAACCGTTGCACAATAGTGCATGTCGATAGTCATAAAGGTGCGTGTTAGCGTACCTGTCCTGACCGGGGATGGCCGGGTCGACGATGAAAGAGAAAGGTTCGATGATGAATCGTACAGTGAAGTCAGCGGTCGCAGTGGCGGCCATCGCTGCAATGTCCCTCGGAACCCTTGCCGCTTGTGGAAGCTCCACTTCCGGCGACGACTCCAAGGGCAAGGTCTACTACCTGAACTTCAAGCCGGAAGCGGCTGATCAGTGGGCCGCTCTGGCCAAGGAGTACACCAAGGAGAAGGGCGTTGATGTCAAGGTCCAGACCGCGGCCTCCGGCACCTACGAGCAGACCCTGAAGTCCGAGATTGCCAAGACCGAGGCCCCGACCCTGTTCCAGGTGAACGGCCCGGTCGGCTACCAGAACTGGAAGAAGTACACCGCCGACATGTCCAACACGGATGTGTATAAGGAACTCACCAACCAGGACGTGGCCCTGAAAGACGGCGACAAGGTGGTCGGTGTGCCGTACGTGATGGAAACCTACGGCCTGATCTACAACAAGGACATCCTTAACAAATACTTCGCGCTGGATGGTGCCAAAGCCACGTCCATGGACGAAATCGACAACTTCGACACCCTGAAGGCCGTGGCTGACGACATGCAGTCCCGCAAGGACGAGCTTGGCATCAAGGGCGCGTTCACCTCCGCCGGCTTCGACTCCAGCTCCGACTGGCGATTCAAGACCCATCTGGCCAACCTGCCGCTCTACTATGAGTTCAAGGACGACAACGTCACCGAGCAGCCGGCCACCATCAAGGGCACTTATCTGCCGAACTACAAGAAGATCTTCGACCTGTACATCACCGACTCCACCACCGACCCCACCCAGCTGAGCGCCAAGACCGGCGATGATGCGAACTCCGAGTTCGCGCTCGGCGAGGCTGCCTTCTATCAGAACGGCACCTGGGCTTGGACCGACCTGCAGAAGGCCGGCATGAAGGCCGAATCCGTGGGCATGATGCCAATCTACACCGGTGTCAAGGGTGAAGAGAAGCAGGGCTTGGCCACTGGTTCCGAGAACTACTGGTGCATCAACGACAAGGCCTCCGACGCCGACAAGAAGGCCACCGAGGACTTCCTCTCCTGGGTGATCACCTCCGACACCGGCAAGAAGGCCATCTCTCAGGACATGGGCTTCACCACCCCGTTCAAGACCTTCGATGATGTCAAGTTTGACAACCCGCTGACTGAAGCCGCTGTTGAGGATCAGAAGTCCGGCAAGACCCAGGTTTCTTGGAACTTCACCATGATGCCGTCCGAAGAGTGGAAGAACAAGGTCGGCCAGGCACTGCTCGAGTACGCGCAGGGCACCGGCAAGTGGGATGCCGTCAAGACCGCCTTCGTGGACGGTTGGGCTTCCGAATACGAGGCCTCGCACTGAGTCTCATAGAGTCCCATAGCCGATAAGCAACAATCCGCGGCGCCCCTGCCTTTCCTTCTCCAGGGGCGCCGCTTTGTATTGCTGAGTCTCGCACAAAATCGTCCGCCGCAGAAAAGTGTGAGGCACGCACCCGCTCAATCGCACGCTGTGGGGCCATGAATCGGCGATTTTTCGCCATTCTCCACAATGTGCGATTGAGCGTTATTGTGCGGTTGCCTCACACTTTTTCTATGGTGGGCTTTGTTGTGTGAGCCTACTTAACGCGGGAGGTGGAGGAGCGGACCTTCAGCTGGGCCGGGAACACGATGTAGGGTTGCTCAATCGGCTTTTCGTCAATGAGATCGAGCGTCATGCGGGCTGCCACGCGGGCCATTTCCACCGGATCCTGGCGGATGGTGGTCAGGCCGATATCGCCGGTGTAGAAACTATCGTCGTAGCCGATCAACGAGACGTCGCCGGGCACGGAGAATCCATTGCGCTCCAGCTGGAACATAAGCGGCAAAGCAATGCCATCCTCTTGGCATGCGATGGCGGTGGGCATCTCGTCTTGGCTTATGAGTTGGTTGACCACGTCGCTGATTTCATAACGTCCATCGTCATCGACCTTGCAGACGATAACCTGCGGCTCGATGCCTTCCCTGCGGCAGCAGGCGGTGAATGAGTCGAATCGGCTTTGCACGGAGAAGCTCAGCGACACCTCGCGATTGGTGCTGATGTAGGTGATGCGGCGATGTCCGAGATTGATAAGATGGCGGGCGGCCAGCGTGGAGCCCTGCACATCGTCGATATTGACGGCGGCGGTAAAGCCGCGGGCTTCGGGTTCGACTGAATTGATGCCGACGATCGGCACGCCGACCGAAGCCAGTTGCGCGATTTCGTTGTTGTCGATATCGAAAGACGCCACAATCACGGCATCGGCGTTACGGCGTACCGGCAACATCTCGAAGAATTCCTTGCGCTCCTCGATGCTGGAAATCTGGAATACCGAAATATCGTAGCCCTGCGTGTGCAGCACCTCGTTGAGCCCCTCGATGACCGAGGCGGTGAACCACAGGCGGATATGGCCGCTCATCAGTACTGCGATGCGCAGGGAGCGGCCGGATTTCAGGGCCGCAGCCGAGCGGGAGAGTGAGAAATTGAGTTTGTCGGCGATGGCGAGCACGCGCTCGCGGGTCTTGGCCGACACCAGATCCGGCCTGGTGAAGGAACGTGAGACGGTGGAGATGGAGACGCCGGCCTCGCGGGCGACATCCTGAATACTCGTAGCCATTGCAGCCCCCTTGCGTTGAATGGAAAATCGCAATACACATGCACAACTGACTCCAGTGTACATGCTGATTGATTGATCTGCGGCGATGACAACGATTGTATTACAAACGTTTGCAAAGTGTCTATGACGGCGTTAGATTGGCTTTATATAGCCATTATCTTAGGTGAAAGAAGATTGCTGGAGCCGGAGTGTGCTCGAACTTGAAACGCCTAAAATGACAACGTTTGACATATAATGATTCGACGTTTACTATGAACATAGGCTTGAACGAGAACAGGCCGTGCATGCGGTTCTCGATCGGCAAGCTCGCATTGAGTTGAACTCCGCAGCCGGCGCACGATGCAGTGTCACAACGCAGCGGACTCAAGGAGGAGGAAAAGTCATGATCAGCATGGCTGGCAAGGCGATACGCAGATGGTGGGCGCTGTTCGCGCTCCCCACATTCGCCGCATTCATCATCGGGTTCCTGGTGCCCTTCATCATGGGCGTCTACTTAAGCTTCTGCGAATTCACCACCGTTACCGACGGTGAATGGGTGGGGCTTAAGAACTATGGCAAAGCGTTGAAAGACAAGGAATTCCTGCACGCGCTCGGCTTCTCCACTGCGTTTACCATCGTGACCACCATCGTGATCAACGTGATCGCCTTCGCCATCGCCTACATGCTGACCAAGGCGATCAAGGGCTCCACGCTGTTCCGCTCGGTATTCTTCATGCCGAACCTTATCGGCGGCATCATCCTGGGCTACATCTGGCTGCTGCTCCTGAACGGTGTACTAGCCCACTGGGGCCGCGCCCTGACCTATAAGGCGTCCTACGGGTTCTGGGGCTTGGTCATCCTGGTGTGCTGGCAGCAGATCGGCTACATGATGATCATCTACATCGCCGGCCTGCAAGCCCTGCCCACCGATGTGCTGGAGGCCGCGGCCGTGGACGGCGCCAACGGACGGCAGACCATGTTCCGCATCATCATCCCGCTGATGATGCCGTCCATCACCGTGTGCTCCTTCCTGACCGTGACCAACGGTTTCAAGCTCTACGATCAGAACCTCGCATTGACCAACGGTGCGCCGAGCAACATGTCTGAAGGTCTGGCGCTGAACATCACCCGCACCTTCTACGGCCGTATGGGCTGGGAAGGCGTCGGCCAGGCGAAGGCCGTGCTGTTCTTCATCCTGGTCGCGGTCATCGCCCTGATTCAGAACAAGCTCACCACGAGCAAGGAGGTGGCAGCCTGATGAACGAGAACAAGCCTGTGAAGCATGGCGCATTATGGACCGTGCTGTTTGCCGTTGTCTCCCTGTTCTGGATTTTCCCGATCGTCCTGGTGCTGATCAACTCCTTCAAGCAGAAGGCGTACATCTCCAAGAACGCGTTCTCCCTGCCTGCCGGCAAGGCGTTCGTGGGACTTGAGAACTATGTGCGCGGCATCGAGACCACGCAGTTCTTCGCCTCCTTCGGCTGGACGTTGCTTATCACCGTCGGCTCGGTGGTGCTGATTCTGGTGTGCACCTCGATGTGCGCATGGTGGATCGTGCGCGTGAACAACTGGGCCGCGAAGCTGCTCTACACCCTGTTCCTGTTCAATATGATCGTGCCGTTCCAGATGGTGATGTTCACCCTCTCCAAGATCGCCGACATGCTGAAGCTCAATACCCCGTGGGGCCTGTGCATCGTGTACCTCGGCTTCGGTGCCGGCCTGGCCGTGTTCATCTTCACCGGCGTGATCAAGGGCATCCCGCAGGAGCTTGAGGAGTCCGCCATGATCGACGGCGCGTCAGTGCCGCGCATCTTCTTCCAGATCGTGGTGCCGATTATGAAGCCGTCGATCGTCTCGGTGGCCATCCTCGAAGCCATGTGGATCTGGAACGACTACCTGCTGCCGTACCTGACGCTCGACCTCGGCAAGTACAAGACCATCTCGGTCGCCGTGCAATACCTCAAGGGCGGCTACGGTTCCGTGGATATGGGCGCCATGATGGCCTGCCTGGTGCTGGCCATCATCCCCATCATCGTCTTCTACTTGGTATGCCAGAAGTATATAGTCTCTGGTGTCATGGCGGGCGCGGTCAAGGGTTGAGCCCGACAATTTGGCTCCCCTCCCTGAGGGGAGCCAAAAGCTGTACAAGGAGTAGTTGATGAACTGGCTGGCACCGGACTCGAAATTCATGCGCGCGTGGAGCAATCTTGTTGACGGCGTGTGGATCAACATTCTGATGCTGGTCACCTCTATTCCGCTCATCACCATCGGTGCAGCCCTGACCGCCGGTCATGATGCTTGTCGCCGCTCCATCGAGGGCGAGGGCAAAGGCGTAACCGCCAACTACTTCAAGTCATTCAAAGCCAACTTCATCAAAGCCACACTGCTGTGGCTGCCGTTCTTGGTGGCGCTGATTGCACTGGTCTGGTCATGGATCGTCCTGCAGATCACGCCGCTGCTCATCATCAAATTCGCGCTGACCATCCTCTGGCTTATCGGTTTCGAATGGGTGTTCGCGCTTCAGGCACGCTTCGAGAACACCGTGGCCGGCACCTTGAAGAACGCCTTCATCTTCGGCATCTCCCACATCGCGATGACCGTGGCCCTAGTCCTCGTGGATGCCGTGTTCGTGGCGCTGCTGGTGGCCAGCTGGTTCTACATGCCCGGTGGACTGTTCCTCCTGGTGATCCTTGGTTACGGCACCATGCTGATGCTCCATATCCCCGTTACCGAGCGTGTTTTCAATCCATATCTCATTGATTAGGCGGGTTCTCTCGCGAATATGCGGCGATCTTCGAGGTCTGAGCGCTCTCTGTCCACGCAAGCGCGGTAAAGATAACAAATTGATAACAGTTTGGGGCGGCTGGCGGAGCGGGGTGCCGATTGAGGGGGTATTAGTGATTGGCTTGGAAGGGGGCTTTTGACATACGGGGGGTGTTCGGACTGGGCGGTTGCCCCCGTAAGTGCTTATATACATAAGGAATCTGGCACACTGAGTCTCAGTGCCGTAATGGTATCATCGCAAATAATGTTTGCGTTCACGTAGAGGCGAACGAGACACCCGACAAGTGGGTCGAGGCAAAGGACAAGGAGAGATGCGGTGAAGCATTGGAAGAAGATGGCAGCATCGTTGATTGCAATATCAACGATGGTGGCAGTAGTTCCGACGACGTATGCCATGGAATCGGAAGATTCCCAACCACAGACAACCGATACCGCGACAGTGCAGACTACTAAGGCTGCTGAACCGACGCTGCTCGCCAGCTGGGACTTCACGGGCAAAAACGGCACCACGAACAGCGCGATTGCCGATTCGACCGGCAAGTACAACCTGACGCTGAAGGACGGCGCCAAGATCGAACAGTACGGTGACCGCAGCAACAACGAGGCGCTCTCACTGCGCGGCGATGGCCAGTACGCCCAGATCGATGACCAGCTGTTCAAGGATGCGGGCGACTCCTTCACTCTGGAGTTCGCGTCCAAGACTCGTCACGACGACAGCGGCAAGTTCTTCTCGTTCATCGTCGGCAAGGACGGCTCGAACGACGCCAACACCACCGATCAGGCCAACGCCAACAAGTACCTGATGTTCTACAACAGCAAGACCGCCATCAAGGGCGTTATCTCCAACAACAACTGGGGTAACGAACAGGGATCCAAGGTCACCGTTTCCGGCAACGACAACAGCTGGGCCGATTACAAGATTGTCGTGGACGGCACCAACCTTGCCGTGTTCCGCAACAATGCCCTGATCATTTTCAAGGCCAACACCGGCATCAAGATGAGCGATCTCGGTGCGACCACCGCCTACATCGGCAAGTCGTTCTACTCCGTCGATGAGTACTGGAATGGTGCAATGGATGATATCAAGGTCTACAGGGGCGCTGACCTGACCATGCCGACCGCCGTTGCGATTTCCGGTACCGGTGTGGTGAACAACAAGCTCACCCTGATTGAGAAGGACTCCACCAAGCTCACCGCCACCGTCACTCCGGACGACGCCGTGAGCAAGAACGTCACCTGGTCCTCCTCCGATGAGTCCGTGGCCAAGGTCGCCGCAGACGGTACTGTAACCGGCGTCAAGGCTGGTACTGCCACCATCACCGCCACCACTGAGCTGGGTGGTGTGAAGGCCGAACTGCCCGTCACCGTTGAGCCGATGAACGCCCAGAACGCCGCCGCAGCCGACCTCGATGCCGCGATTGCTGCGCTGAAAGTTCCGGCGGCCGAGAATCTGCCGCTAGTCGCCAAGGGCACCAAGAACGGCTCGGCGATTACGTGGAAGTCCTCGGACGAGAAGCTCATTACGTCCACTAACGAGAAGTACGAAAACAAGACCACTGGTGCCGATGACCCGTATCGTGGTGCTGGCATCATCAATCGTCCGGCCTACGGCGACGGTGATTCCAAGCCGGTTACGCTGACCGCCACCGCTTCCTACAACGGCGGTGAGAAGGTCACCAAGACCATCGAGGTCACTGTCAAGGAGAAGACCCGCATCGCGCCTGACACCGGCTATGCGGCCGTCACTTTTGAGAGCGACAGCAACGGTGGAGAAAAGGCCTGGGTGGCTTCCACTGAGAAGAACGATTTCTTCACGTTTAAGACTCGCAACAATGGCCAGGCGGTACTTACCAATGATGCAGACACGGGTGGCTTGCGTGACATGTTCGTGCTGCGTTCCCACGAAGGCGACAAGTACTACCTGATTGCCACTGATCTCAAGGTCTCGTCAATGGGCTGGAGCCAGAACCAGGTTAACGGTTCTCGGAAAGTTGAGGTCTACGAGTCCACCGATATGATGAACTGGACCCGTACCAACGGCGACGGCAACGGCGGCATCACCATCAACACGCCGAACGCCGGTATGACCTGGGCGCCGGAAGCTTACTGGGATGATGACCTGAACGCTTACGTGGTGTTCTTCTCTTCCCGCATGTTCACTGATGACACCCGTACCACTCCGGTCAAGAACGACAAAACCGGCAATAGCTCCTATGCTCAGGTGCGTTACGCCATCACCCGCGACTTCGTGAACTTCACCGAGCCGCAGATGTGGCAGGACACCGGCTACTCGCGCATTGATTCCACCGTGCGTAAGATCGGTGGCTACTACTACCGATTCACCAAGAATGAGCAGGGCGGTGCCGCTGGCGATTACATCACCACTGGTAAGAGCATCTTCCTTGAGCGTTCCAAGGTGCTGACTGCACCGACCACCGAGGCATCTCCGGGCCAGGACCCGAACACCGGTTGGCAGCTGCTCGAGCAGGCGTTGCTGCCGTTCGAAGGACCAGAGACCATCAAGCTCAACAAGGATGACGAACTCAACACGAAGGACGACGACGGCTACATTCTGCTGTCCGACAACTTCGCCTACCGTGCATTTATGACCACGGGTGCCGAGCTTTCCAAGACCACGTGGGACAACCCGATGACCAAGCGTTACCCGGACTTCAACAACGAAAAGAAGCCGGTCAAAGCCGAGCCGGGCGCTCAGGGCTACATCACTCAGGGTGCTAACGGCGGTCTGCCGGACAAGGTGCGTCACGGTGCGTTCGTGAACGTGCCTGAGTCTGTGCTCAAGGTGACGAAGTCCTGGACCGCTGCCAACCCGACGCACATCGAGGCTGTTGACTCCACCACCAAGGCCGTGTACAACGCCGGCACCCGCGAGCTCACCGCCACGGTGACCGCCGCCGATAAGGGCACGCTCGCCGGTTCGGTGAAGTTCTCTGCTGGCGACTGGTCCAAGACCGTGAAGCTCGACGCCGAAGGCAAGGCCACTGTGACCCTCCCGGCCAGCGTCTCTGGCACTGTTGCGGTTGCTTACGACGGCTACACCGATGGTTTGGTCAATCCATCCGATACTACGGTTGACGGCATTGAACAGGGCAAGGTCGATTTGGCTGAGCTCAACAAGCAGATCGCCGCCGCCGAAGCGCTCAAGGAATCCGACTACACGGCCGATTCCTGGGCCAAGCTTGCCGCCGCGCTGAAGACTGCCAAGGCCGCGCTCGCCGCTGAGAATCAGGGCGAGGTCGATACCGCCGCAGCCGACCTTAAGACCGCAATCGAAGCCCTGCAGAAGGCTCCGACCAATCCGGGCGAAGGTGACGGAGATAAGGGCGACGGCAATAAGCCGACTACCCCGACCACCGGCGACAAGACCAACGTCAACAAGCCCGGCAGCGCGCTGAGCAATACCGGTACGGCCGTGCTCGGCCTGGGTGGTGCCGTGGTAGCACTCGCCATCGCCGGCATCTCCCTAACCCTCTGGCGCAAGCGTCGCGCCTGAGCTGCTACGGCAACCAAGCCCCCCTCTGACGAGGGGGGGCTGTCAGCCGAAGGCTGACTGGGGGAGAGACCGCGGCGAAGCCACCGAAAGAACGGCATGGCCTTCGGCCGATTCTGTATCCCGCGGCTGCCGCCGCAGGTCTCTCCCCCGACTGCCTAACGGCGGCCACCTCGAACGCAATTAAGGACCAGCTTTCAGCTGGCTTCATATTTGCTCACTGTCGTTCGCCTTCGCCTAAAAACGACTCTGGCGTTTTCTTCACGGCTCAGCTCATCAGAGGGCGGCCACAAAACTTCGCTCCATAACTGAAGGCGCAACCACAATCAACCCTATCAATGAGGAGAAACATGGGAAAGCTGATACGAAAGGCAACCGGACTCACGGTCGGCATGGCAACACTGCTCGCTGGTCTGTTGCTGCCGATGACGGCCAGTGCCGAGAGCGCATCGCCAATCGATGCCAGTCCGATCATCCACTATTCATTCGATAACGCACTGACGTCCAAGACCATCGCTAACGAGGGCAGCGCGGCCAACAGCGATGCCACCCTATCCGGCGACGCCACGGTGGCCAATGGCCAGATCAACCTGACCGGCTCGCAAACCATTAGCGTGCCGACCACGGCCATCGCCGGTAAGAGGGACGTTACCGTCTCCATCTGGCTCAAGAACAATTACGGCAACGGCAATACCGCCGCCGCGTACATCGGCGCGGCCAAGACCGGCAATTATCCGGCCAACGGCTACTGGCTGCTCAACCCGGCCAACCCGAGTGGCTACGCGAAATCCGTAATGACCAATGCCACTGCGGCCGACCCGAATAACAGCCCGTGGGGCACCGAAGTCGGCCCTGGATCGACGAACGCCGCCACCACCGGCACCAAGGCCACCAGCGATTTGGCTCTGTACACCACCGTCATCAGCGGCACCAACAGCACCATGAGCTTCTACCTCAACGGCAAGCAGGTTGGAGACGTCACCTACACCATTCCGGCCGGTGGCCTGACCAATTACGGCGACCTCGTCGCCTACATTGGCAAGTCCTCCTACGCTGACCCGAACTCCAAGCTCGACGTGGACGATTACGCCGTATACGACACTGCCATCAGCGCCGCAGACGTGACCAAGCTGTATGACGCTCAGGTGCTCGACAAGGCCGAGGCCGCTGTCAAGGCCGCTGTGCCCGCATCCGCTACCGAGGACTTCGCGCTGCCGACCAGCGCCGCTGGCGTGAGCATCGCGTGGAAGTCGGACAACGCAGCCATCGCCGTTGACAACGCTACCGGCAAGGCCACAGTCACTCGTCCGGCCGCAACCGCAGCTGATGCCGAGGTGATCCTCACCGCCACGTTTGGCAACAACGCCAAAACCGCCGACTACACGGTCCTCGTGCCGAAGCAGCTCTCCGATGCCGAGCAAGCCAAGGCCGACCTTGACGTCGTCACCATCGAGGACTCCGACGACATCCGTAGCAACTTCTCCGTGCCCACCAAGGGCAACAATGGTTCGACCATCTCGTGGGAAGTGACCGGTGGCAAGGATATCGCCACACTAGGCGAAGGCGTGAACGACAAATCTCGAACGGTCACTGTTAAGCGCCCCGCCGCCGGTAGCGATGCCGTCACTGTGACGCTCAAAGCCATTGCCAAGTACGGTACCGCCACCGAAACGAAGACCTTCACCGTCACCATTCAGCCGATGCCTGCCGCCGAAGAGAAGGACGAGGCCTACGTGTGGGCGTTCTTCACCGGCGAGGGCGTGGGCGGCGAGAAAATCAGCCTCGCGGCTTCCAAGGGCAACGATGCGCTCGACTGGAACACGCTGAACAATGGCACTCCGCTGTTCACTTCCGAGTTTGGCGAGAAGGGTTTGCGCGATCCGTTCATCATGAAGTCCAAGGATGGTGACAAGTTCTACATGCTTGCTACCGATCTGAAGATTGACGGTCGTGCTCCCCTCAACGGGCTGAATGGCTTTGCTGGTGCACAGGCTAACGGTTCCAAGTACATTGAGATTTGGAAGTCCGACGATCTGGTCAACTGGTCCAAGCAAAGCCACGTCAAGGTGAGCTCTGATTACGCAGGCAACACTTGGGCGCCTGAGGCCTACTACGACGAGGAAATCGGCAAGTACGTGGTCTATTGGGCCTCGAACCTGTACGACAACACCGACGAGAACAGCCGCAAGCAGCTGACCTACAACCGCATGGTGTACGTCACCACCGATGACTTCGTCAACTTCTCCGACCCGACAGTGTGGATTGACGTTGATCGCCGAGGTGGTGCAGGCAGTGGATCCATCGATGTGACCGTGCAAAAGGTAGGGGATACCTACTACCGCATCTACAAAGATGAAAACACGATGTCTTTGCGTCAGGAGAAGTCCACAGATTTGACTGCCGCAATTGGTGGTGCCGGCGTGAAGAACTACGCCGATGCGCTTAAGGGTAGTGCATGGAGCGAAGTTGCCACGAACATCGGTAAAGGCCAGGCTAACGGTTACGGTAAAACCTTCACTTCCGGCGAAGGTCCATCGCTATTCAAGGCCAACGATGGCGACGTGAACGGCTACCAGTACTACCTGTTCGCCGACCAGCCGAGCTATCATCAAGGTCCAAACCACTATGTGCCGATGGCGACTGAGGATATCGCCAGCGGTCAGTGGACCGTTATCGGCAATAAGATGCCTGAGGTGAACTTCCCGACCAATTCCGATGGCGGCAAGCCGCGCCACGGCACTGTGCTGCCCGTGACCCGCGCCCAGTATCAGAAGGTGCTGGAGGCGTACGCTCCGGCTGTGGCTGTGAAGTCCGTTGACGCGCTGTCTGCCGAGACGACGGTTGGTGTGGCGCCGACGCTGCCGGAAACCGCGCATCTGACTCATGCGGACGGTTCCGTTTCTGACGTTGCAGTTGAGTGGGATGCCATTGACGCAGCTTCCTATGCCAAGACCGGCACTTTCACCGTCAAGGGCGTCGCCCAGGACGATTCCCGTATGCCGGTCGAGGCGACCGTCACCGTGACTGGCACTGACATCTCCGGGGCGGTCGTCACGGCCGAACCCAACGAGTTCACCGCAGACGGTGCTGCCAAGGAACCGGCCGTGACCGTTACGCTCGATGGCGCGACGCTCAAGGAAGGCGCCGACTACACGGTGGCCTACACGAACAACATCGAACCCGGCACCGCCACAGTGACCGTAACCGGCGCTGGCAAGTACTCCGGTACTGCTTCGGCAACGTTCACCATCAAGGCCGGCGAGCCCGGCTCCACGCTGGACAAGTCCAAGTTGCAGGCGCTTGTCGATAAGGTGAAGGGCTATAACAAGGCTGATTACCAGTCTGGTTGGGATGCTTTCGCCGCCGCGCTCGCCGACGCGAAGCAGGTGTTGCAGAGCTCCACCGACCAGCAGGAAGTGGACAAGGCGCTGTCGCGGCTCCAGTCCGCCGCCGACAAGCTGGTCAAGAAGTCCGGCGATTCCGGCAAGACCGATGGCAAGGATGACGGCACGCAAAAGCCCGCCGCCAAGCCGGGCAGCGCTCTGTCCAACACCGGCGCCTCGGTGTTCGGTGTGGGTATCACCGCGGTCATACTGCTCGCCGCCGCCGGCGCCGCCTACGCCTTCCGCAAGCGCCGCGCCTGAACTGTTTGCAGCGTAGACCAAGCCCCTTCTGGATGAGTCGAGCTGTGAAGCAAGCAGCCTACTGGATTGTTTGCTTCATGGCGCGGCCCCATCAGAGGGGCGTATCGCACGTTCGTCCGACGACGCTGTCGGACGCATAGGCTCTATAGCCCCATAGCTCCAATAGCCATTACCGAACTTCACCACTCAACATCTAGATCTGCTGCGCGACAAGCAGTATCACCGCGCGCAAGGAGGAAACCAATGACAACCAAACCATCGATAGGCAAACGCCTGCTCGGCGCGATGCTGGCAGTGCCGATGGCGCTCGCCGGCATGGGAATCGGCGCGACCACGGCGGTCGCGGCCGATACCGTTCCGACCAATAATCTCATCGCCGCCTACGACTTCACCACGAAGCCAAGTGACGGCAAGACCGTGGCCAACAGTGCGCCGAACGCTACGCTTGGCGCGGCCGAAGTACAGAACTCCGCCGACTCGCTTTGGGCCGATGATGCCCTCACCCTTTCCGGCGGTGCCAAGACCGGCACCGGCGACTGGGTCAAGCTGCCCTCGAATCTGCTGTCCGGCAAGGACGCCGCCACGGTGCAGTTGGAGGTCAAAGCGGATTCCAGCATGCTCAATGCTTTCCATTTCCTGTGGAACATCGGTAACGACAGCTCCGATACGGAGTATTTCTTCGCCACGCTCAACTGCGGCAGTTCGCGTAACCCGCTCGTCGGCCTGAAATCGGGCGGTACGGAGACGCTCGTGCAGTCCAGCTCCTGCGTGGCCAAGGCCGACCAATGGTTGTCGGTGACCGCCACCATTGATGGCACCGCCGCGAAACTGTACATCGACGGCACGCAGGTGGCATCCGGCACCGTGCCGGCCAAACTGTCCAGCGTCAAGGACCAGTCGCTCAACACCATCGGCCGTTCGCCGTGGCCCGACAACCTGTTCAAGGGCGCGGTCTCGAACTTCCGCGTATACGATGCCGCGCTCACCGCCGATCAGGTCGCCGCGATCAGCACTGCCGATGCCTCAATTCATGCCGGTGAACTCACCGGTTCCGTGCTGAACGGCATCATCATCCCCACGACGGTCGACGATCCGTTCATTTCGCTGCCCACTGCGAACGGCGTGACGTGGGCGTCCTCCGATAGCAGCGTCATCGCGACTGACGGCACGGTCAACCAGCCCGCCAAGGGCGAGGCAGCCAAGACTGTCACGCTGACCGCCGCCGTCACGGTCCGTGGCCAGACCGCTACGAAGGAATTCACGGTCACGGTCAACCCGACCACGAAAACTGCCGCTGAACAGCTCAAGGAAGTCGCGGCCGGCTACGTGATCCCGTCCGTCGTGCGTTCCGGAGACGCCCTCCCGGCGGCTGTGAATGGCACTACCGCCACGGTTACGTCCACTAAGGACGTAGCCGTCGAGGATGGCAAGATCACCATCGATGGCGACGAGGCCACGACCGGTACCATCACCGTCGAGTTCTCCAAGAACGGTCTCGCCGGCATCGAGCCCATTACCAAGGCCTTCACCGTAAAGGTGCTGCCCGCCGCGAAGTCCGCGACCATCGCCGCCTACGATCGCAACGCCACCGGCGAGAATGAGGCCAACAACGGCGACGTCGCCTACAGCATGCACCTCGCGCTGCAGAACGCCGACGGCTCGTACACCCCGTACAACGAGAATTACGGCATTTTCTTCGCACGCTCGCCGAAGGCGCAGAAGCTCAACGAGAACCTCGACGGCAATGACTATCGCAGTCTCAAGGATCCGAGCCTGTTCCGCATGGCCGACGGCACCTATGGCGTGATTTCCGTGCGTACCAACCGCGGCACCGCCACCGGTGACTCCACCGCGAAGTCCAGCGTGCTCATCGCCACCTCCGAAGACCTGCTCACCTATAGCGAACAGGAGAACTCCGGTTCCATCGTCGACCTTGGCGAGACCAACGGCGTCAACGCTCCGTACGCCGTGTACGACACCGCCAGCAAGCAGTATGTTGTCGGCTGGGCCGATGACAACGGCGTGGCCAAGTACACCACGTTCGATTCGCTCAAGGGCTCCACATCCAAGCACGGCAGCGTACTGTACGGTTCCGTCGCCAAGTCCGGCGTACTCGCCGCCGACGGTGTACAGGGCATCGCGAACTTCCGCTCCGGTGCCACCATCGCGGTGGACGAGGCCACGGTGAAGGCGCTCAACACCCGTTACGGCCGCTCTGAGAACACCGGCACGAGCAATCTCACTGACATCACCGTCGAGAAAGGTTCCTCGATTGATGAGATGACCTCGCAGCTGCCGAAGAACGTGGACCTCACTTACTCCGACGGTTCTACCGGCTCCCTGCCGATTTCCTCATGGAACACTGAGGGTATAGATCTGACGAAGGTGGGTGATTACACTGTCACCGGCACCGTCAAGCAGACCGAATACCAGATTCCGTTCGCCGAGGACCGCGCCGATCCATCGGTGTATAAGTGGCAGTGGACGCATGAGGTCGACGGCAAGGAAGTCACCGAAACCAAGTTCCTGATGATCGCTTCCAACGACATCCAAGGTGACGTCACTTGGCAGCATGGTTCGCCCCACATGCCGTTCCGCATGGCCGACACGATTTCCGGTCTCGCCGACGAGCCGGGCAACCCGAATGCCCTGATTCAGTCGAACGGCTACAACAACAAGGAGGTGTCGCTGCTCAAGGCTGGCGACAAGGACTCCGAGGGTAATGCCATCATGCACAGCTTCTGGGCTCCAGAAATTCATGAGATTGATGGTAGGCTCACGATTCTGTTCATGGCCGGATACGGCAACACATGGTCCAACGGCAAGTCGGTGTACATGCAGCTCAAGCAGGATGCCGACGGTCATGACCTCGACCCGACCGACCCCGATAACTGGACTGTGCCGACACCGATCTACCGCAATGACGCCTCGCTGCTCAACGGTAACAAGCAGCTCGCAGCCACCGCGTCCGGCGGAGTGGGCATGTCGCTCGACATGACCTATTTCCAGGATGCCGACGGCAGGTCCTACTACGCCTGGCAGCAGCTCGGCGCCACCTACATCGCCACGATGGATCCGAAGGACCCGGCCCATGTGACCAGCTCCCCGGTGCGCATCGTCACCCCGGAGTATGCGTGGAACGCCGCCATAGCCGAAGGTCCGAACGTGACCATGCGTGATGGCAAGCTGTACCTCATGTTCTCCGGTTCCGGCGTAGGCAAGACCTACACCACCGGTTTGGCCGTGGCTGATGCCGCCGGCTCCGACCTGACCGACCCGGCCAGCTGGACGGCGCTCAACTACCCGATTCAGAAGTCCGGTCCATTCAATGGCGAGATGCAGCTCGGCACCGGTCACGGCATGTGGAGCGAGGACGAGGACGGCAACCAGATCTACGTGTTCCATGCTTATGCTACGAAGAACCTCGGCTCCGTGAATGCCACCGGCCGCGACATGTTCGTACGCCGCGTGCACTGGGCTGCCGACGGTATGCCGGTGTTCGACATGAGCTCTTCCGAGGAGCTGGCGAACAAGATCGTTTCCGTTACGGTGCATGTGGTTGACGATGCGGTTGCGGTCGATAAGTCTGGTTTGTCCAAGGCGCTTGCGTCCGCCAAGCAGCTGCGCGGGTCCGACTACACCGCCGCCTCGTGGAAGGCGTTCGCCGCAGCGTTGGCCTCCGCCGAGAAGGTTTATGCCGACGAGAACGCTTCGCAGAAGGACGTCGACGACGCAACCGCCGCGTTGAACAAGGCGCAGGCCGCGTTGGTGAAGGTCGACGGTTCCGATTCGGGCGATGGCTCGAGCGATTCGACTAAGCCGGGCGACGGCTCGAGCATTGACGCTGGTGCTACTGGTGATAAGACGGGCAACAAGCTCGGTCTGTCTAAGACCGGTGCCGCCGTACTCGGCCTCAGCGGCGTGGCCGTGGCGCTCGCTGCCGCCGGCATCGCCCTGACCCTCCAGCGCAAGCGCCAGGCCTGAGCGGCGTAAGCCTCCAATCGCGAAATCGGCCCGTGTGGAGGTGTATTTCCGAGTTGTAGGGCAATGGCTGAAGTATTGGCCGTTGCGGCCGATGAGAGCCCGTTGGTATTCCGCCATTTTCGGGTGGTTGATCGGCTCTGGGAGTGGCGAGTACCCGGGCGCGTGCCCTACAACTCGGAAATACGCTCGGTACGGAGCCGTTTCTGGTTCACGGGATTTCGGCTGAAAATCCCGTGAACCAGAAACTTACAGAAATGCACATGGCCGGCCATCGAGTTCGGCTTGATTCCAATCTTTTGCGTGTGCGATTGCACATGTCTTCAGTTCACGGGATTTACCAGCATGATCCCGTGAACTGGATAACGCGGACATGCAGGCCACGCGGCTCAACAAGCCAATATTGCACACAGATGATGTGCGATTTTGTTTGTTGTGGGGTGCTGAGAAGGGGTAAATGTTCATTCGGGGAGATGAAACCGGTTTTAAGAGGGGTGCCGGGTATTTCAGGTATGGCAAGGAATCAGCATGTGCGTTACCGCTTTCGCGTCGTCGCTCAAAGCGTGCTCAAATTTAGGTGAACGCTCACATTAGAATTGTGAGTGCTTACAGAAACCTGTGCGATTGCACATCGGTGCTCCTGTTCACGAACGGTGTCGTTCGTAGGGATTTCCGGTGGCCGTCGTTCGGGCGGAAGTGGGTCGCGCTGGCGAACGAAGAGTCTCCGGCGAAGCGGAAGCAGGAGCGAGAAGCGGTCGATAAAGGAGCGACCGGGTGTCACTCGATAACAATTCGATAACAAATATTGCGATGGCGCAACGATGATCCATCACAGTATTGCAAAGAAGCAAGGACCCAAGGAAGGAAACTCAGTGAGGAGAGTTACACGATTGGCGGCCTGCCTGACGGCGGTGTCGACGTTGGGCGCGGGGTTGATCATGCCGATCACCGCCGTGGCCGACGACGCGACGCCTGCGGTGCAGACGACCACGACCAGTGCGAACGTCAGGGCGGCGGCCAATACAGCGACGGCTGACCCGATTGCCGGCTTCGATTTCAATAGCGACCCGGACGATGGTGCATTCGCCAGTGCTCAGGGTGACGCTAAGGCCACCGTGCAAGGCACGGCGAATCTCGTCAACGGAAAAGATGACGACAACGGCAAGGCCGCCCAGCTCGGCAGCGGTTTCTGGCTGAACGTGACCAAGTCCGATGGCAGTGCACTGCTCAACGGTCTTGATGATGTGACGATCAGCTATGACAGCAAGGCGGCTGCGACCGGTGGCCAGTGGACTGTGTTTGCCGCGCCGACCGCCGGTGCGGTGAACGGCAGCGCCCCCACCTACGTCGGTGTGCTCGACCGCACCGACAAGACCCGCGTGGAACGCTATCTCAACGGCCGCGCATCCGACATCGCCACCATCGACAAGAACACCGGTACGAAGGATGCTTGGAAGCATGTCGATCTCGTCATCTCCGGCAAGACCGCGAAGCTCTATGTCGATAAGAAGTTCGTGGCGAGCAACGTGAACGGCGAGGATCTCAAGAGCATTCTTGGCGGCTCAGGTGGCGTGCTGCAAATCGGCAAAGGCAACTGGGGCAACGGTGAATACTTCACCGGTTTGCTCGACAATCTCACGATTTATGGCTCCGCGCTTTCCGCGGCCGATCTCGGCATCGCATCGCCTACTGCAATCGAGATCTCCGGTTCCAATGTGAAGGACGGCAAGCTGAGTCTCAAGGAAGGCAACTCCGCATCCCTGTCCGCAACCGTCACCCCTGAAGGCGCTGAGCCTACGGTGACATGGGAATCCAATAATCCGGCTGTGGCTACTGTGGATACCAACGGCAAGGTCACCGGCGTGAAGGCCGGCACCGCCACCATTACAGCGGCTTCCGAAGCTGACGCCGCCAAGACCGCCGAGCTCAAGGTCACCGTCACCGAGGTCAAGGCCGATGACGCCTACGGCTACGTGATGGTCCACTTCATCGAAAACAACAAGGGCTACGCCGAAAAGGTCTACCTCGACATCTCACGCGGTGATGACGCCACCCAGTGGGACACGCTCAACGGCGGCGAGCCGATTCTTGTGAGCAACGAATCCACCACCGGCGTGCGCGATCCGTTCATCGCCTACAACCCCGAGTCGAAGACCTACTACGTGCTGGCCACCGATTTGCGTGTGTTCGGCAGCGATAATGCCGGTTGGGGCACGTGGGCTACAGGTTACAGCACCAAGTTGCATGTGTGGTCGTCCAAAGATCTCATTCACTTCAACGACATGACGGAACTGGAGACCGCCACCGCCGACAAGTACACTGCCAATCCGAACAAGAGCCAGACGCTCACCGATTCCGTGACCGGCAAGACCATCTCCGAGATCGGCATGGCATGGGCTCCTGAGGCTACGTGGGTGCCGAACTTCTATGATCTCAACGACGACGGTCAGCTCAACGGTTCCGATAAGGACAACCCGAAGAACCAGCAGGGCGGCGCATTCGTTGTGTATTGGTCTGTCTCCGCCAAATACGATGGCGAGAACAGTCAGCCCGGCAAGAAGGTGACTCACGTGCTGTGGGCCGCCACCAAGGACTTCACCAATGAGACCTACATGTTTGGCGGCGTCTTCGTGCCTAACAGCAAGTACAACCGTGGCAACACCATCGACACCACGATGCTGCAGAACGGTTCCCGCACATACCGCACCACCGGTTCCGGCGTGATCTTCATGGAATACACCGATCGTGCCGATTGGTGGCGTGCCAACGACCAGGGCCAGTACGCGACCGACCCGGCCAAGGGCTGGGTGTTGCGCCAGACCAACATCGGACACACGCTCGGCAGCGCGCAGGAAGGTGCCAACGGTTTCAAGGTCAACGGCGAAAACAAGTGGTACATGTTCGTCGACAACTATGGATCTGTCGCCTCCGGTGCCCGCTACGGCTACAACCTACTCGAAGCCGACAACCTCGATTCCGAGAATCCGTGGAGCGTCCTGAAGGCCGACGATTACTTCCTCACCGCCAACACCAAGCACGGTGGCGTGGTCTCGCTCACCAAGGCCCAGTACGACGCGATCCGCGCGGCTGACGCCAAGGCTTCCGACAACGCCGACCTGAAGGCCGAGGATGTGACGGTGGATAAGGGTGCTGCCGATACGGACATCACTGCCAAGCTGCCGAAGACGCAGCAGGTCACTCTTGCCAACGGTTACGGCACTGCCAAGCGCGACGTGACGTGGGACGTTTCCAACGTCGACACCTCCAAGCCCGGCGAATACACCGTCACCGGCACGGTCGACACCATCGGTGCCAACGAGAACCATTGGAAGTGGACGAACGCCGCCGGCGAGTCGAAGACCGACGAGGACGACCTCATCAACTCCGGTGCGAACGCGAACAACAGCTGGAAGCAGACCGGTGGCTTTGTGGACAATGAAACCGCCAACAAGAACCGCACGCTATACAGCTCCACCGCCATCACCGTGACCGCTAAGGTGACCGTGACCGGCGAAACCGAGCCGACCGACCCGGATCTGCTTGCCGACTTCACGTTCGATGATGGCGATAAGACCTTTGACGGCGGCAACGCGACGGGCACCACGCAGGGCACCGCCACGCTCGCCGACGGCAAGGACGGCAAGGCCGCGAAGCTCAGCAAGAACTTCTGGCTCAACGTCACCGCCAAGAACGGCGACGCTCTGCTCAAGGGCAAGAACGACGTGACCATCAGCTACGACGTCAAGCCCGATGCCTCCAACAACACTGGCTGGACCTTCTTCGCCGCCTCCAACGCCACCAAGCAGGAGTACGGCAAGGAACACTACGTCGGCGTGCTCGACAAGACCACCGGTATTACCGTCGAACGCTACAACAACAACGACGGCAAGCGCGATTCCTCCGGCAACGTCTCATACACCAAGACGAACGCCGACTGGAAGCACGTCGATATCGTGATTTCCGGCGCAACCGCCAAGCTGTACATCGACTCCAAGCTGGTAGCCGTGAACAACAACGGCCAGAAGCTCGCCGACATCCTCGGTGCTGATGGCGGCGTGCTGCAGATCGGCAAGGCCAACTGGAGCAACGGCGAGTACTTCTCCGGTCTGCTCGACAACTTCAAGATCTGGGGCAAGGCCCTGAGCGACGACGAGCTTGGCGTGGAAAGCGCGAAGACCGACTACGCCGCCGCGCTCGCCATCCCGGCGCAAATCACCGGCGACCTGCCGAGCACTGTGCTGGGCAAGACGGTTACTTGGTCCGCGACCGGCGACGGTGCGAAGCTCGTAGCCGCAGACGGCAAGGTCACGCAGCCGAAGTCCGGCGAGAAGGCCGTGAAGGTCAAGCTCACCGCCACCATCGACGGCGTGGATAAGGCCATCACCGCCGAATCCGAAATCCTCAACAACGGCGGCGAAATCGCTTCCTACGTCAAGGATGTCGATCGCTCCGACCAGAACGGTGCCAAGTACGACCCGCTCGCCTACAACGACGATCGTCGCGCCGACTCGCTGTACGTGGCCGCCAAGGCCGCCGATGGCAGCAAATGGGAGACCCTGAACCGTTCGCAGTCGATTCTGTCGGTCAAGTGGGACGGCTCGCAGTCTGCCAAGCCGAATGCGCAGATGGGCTCGCCCGCTTTCTTCCGTGCGAAGGACGGTACCCTTGGTGTGGTTTCCTCGCAGAACAACGCCACCGGTGCGATTTACGTGTGGGATGGCAAGGGCGACGGTGCCACGTTCACCAACGAGCGCGCCATCACCGTGACCGACAGCTCCATGGTCACCAACCCGCGCATCGTCTATGATGCCGCCTCCAAGGGCTACAAGGTCTTCTGGACCGATGGCCTGAGCGGCGAAGGCCGTATGGCCACGCTCTCCGACCTGACTGCCAAGGCAACGGTCGGCGAGACGCTCAAGGCCGACGCGGTTGCGATGGGTGTGGGCGACGTGACCGAAGGTCTGCCCGCATGGGCCGGCGAAGGCCAGACCCGCGCATTCGCTGTGAGCTCCTCTGAATTCGATGCGTTCTACAAGAACTATGTCGATCTGCAGAACACCGGCGTTAAAGCTCTGGGCGGCGCAACCGTGGAGAACGGTGCTTCCGCCGAGGACGTCACCGCAGCGGTTTCCGGAACGCAGGCCACAATGACCTACAACGACGGCTCCACGAAGACCTTCAACGTCGACTGGAACGCCGATGATCTGGCCGCCGTGGACACCTCAAAGGCCGGCACGTATGAGGTCAAGGGCACTGTTCAGCAGACCACCGAGGCCATGTACAACGACGCTCGCGCCGATCCGGACATCTTCTACAACGAAGACGATGGCTACTACTACCTCACCGGTTCCACCTATGAGGTAAAGTCCGCTGATTCGACCAACAACCAGAAGGACAGCTACCGTTCCATCGGCCTCAAGCGCGCCAAGACCATCAACGGTCTGAAGGATGCTGAGGAACACATCATCATCAAGCCGGAGAACGGCACTCCGGGCCACGAAGACCAGTACCCCAACTCGTTCTACGGTTGGAGCGCGTTCATTTGGGCCCAGGAGTTCCACAAGATTAACGGCAAGTGGTGGATTGTGGCCGGCTTCCACAGGGGTGCCTCGTCCACGAACGGTGGCTGGTGCAACAACACCATCCTCATCCCGTACACCGGCGACGAGCGGTCCATCAAGGATGGCGGATTCCTCGAGGCCGAAAACTGGGGCGAGCCGACCGTGCTGGAAGGCGCCGCATTCGACGTGACGTACTTCGAGCGCGAGGAGAACGGCAAGGCCCAGGGCTACTGGCTCTTCCCGAAGAGCGCAGGCCTGTACCTTGCCAAGGCAAAGATGGGCGATGGCGTCACTCCGCTGGTGGATGGCAGCCTTGAGCACATCTATCAGGCCAGCCAGCAGTTCGAGTACGGCAAGTATGCGCCTACCCCCGGAGACAACTCTGAAGGTTCTGATCAGGCAATCGTAGAGGCACCGTTCATGTTCGAACATGGCGACTACGTCTACATTGCCTATGCGGGTGCCACGGTGGATAAGTATTACAACACCAACGTGATGCGTGCCGCCAAGAATGCCGACCTGCAGGATCTGTCGAGCTGGACCACGGCCGACTTCCCGTCGTTCGACACCAACGACACCTACACCGGTGCCTACGGTGCGGATGAGGCCTCGTACGAGCGCAAGCAGGCCGGCCCCGGCCACATCTCGCTTGCACATGATGAGGCCGGCAACATCGTCATGGCCTACCACGCACGCCCCTACCCGGAAATTCACTCCGGTTCCGCAGCGGGTGGCCTGTTCGATCAGGACCGCAATACGTGGGCCAAGGCCGTGAACGTGCGCGCCAACGGCATGCTCGACATGTCGCTGACCAAGGATCAGGAGGTTGCTCCGGCCAACCGCACGGTGACCATTACGGTGACCGTCGGCGAGCCCGATACGCCGGTTGAGCCGTCCATCACCGGCATCCGCGTCAAGAGCGAGCCGACAAAGACCAAGTACACGGTGGGCGAGCAGTTCTCCGCCGATGGTCTTGTGATCGAGGCGACGATGTCGGACGGCACGGTGAAGACGCTCGATGCCGCCGACTACATGGTCGGCGACGTGGACATGTCCGCTGTGGGCACCAAGACCGTCACCGTCACGCTCAAGGCCAACGATCAGCTCACCACGTCGTTCGTGGTGACCGTGAGTGCCAAGACCGAGCCCGGTAAGCCCGGTTCGGGCGACGGTTCCGGCGATGGTGCAGGCAGCGATAACGGTAACGCTGGTACGGGAGCAGACTCCGGTCTGCCGTCCTCTGGTGCCGCCGTGCTCGGCCTTGGTGGTGCCGTGGTTGTGCTCGCCGTTGCCGGCATCTCTCTCACTATCTGGCGCAAGCGTCGCGCCTGAGCGGATCCAAATGCTCCCTCTCAGTCGGCTTCTGGCGGACGGAGAGGGAGCACCTAGTATCACCATAACTTCAATCTTCAATCCATAACTGAACACAAAACCAAAACCCACAATCAGAGGAGACATATGGGTAAGTGGAAGAAAGCGGTGGCAGCTCTTGCAGCTGTCCCGATGCTGATGGCGCTGGCGCCAGCAGCAAATGCGGTTGAATCGGATACCACCGATTCATCGGCCGCACAGCGGGCGCTGGCAGCAGCCCTGAAATCAAATGCCAAGGCATCGGCAGACAGTGATTTGCTTGCCAGCCTTGACTTCAACAACGTCACGGCAAGTGCCACTGGTACCTTCACCGATGAGGCAACCGGCACCAAGGCAACCATCAACGGTGCCGCCGCAGTAACTGCCAGTAAAGACGGCACTACCGCAGCTCAGCTCGGTTCTGGATTCTGGCTGAATGTGACTAAGTCGGACGATTCTGCCGTGCTCAAGGGCCTGGATGCGGTCACGATTTCGTACGATTCCAAGTCCGCCAGCACCAATCAGGGCTGGTCGGTATTTGCGGCACCGAATACGAATGCGCAGACCTATCAGCAAGAGCATTACCTCGGCGTGATGGATCGCACCACTTCGGTGAACGTTGAGCGTTACAACAACGCTGGTAAGCGCGACACCACCGGCAATGTGAGCAAGGATGGTCTCGCCAGCCAGTGGCGTCACGTCGATTTGGTCATCGACGAGGCCGCTTCCACGCTGTACATTGACGGTGAGCAGGCCGCAACCGTAGCCCCAGCTGATGGCGCGAGCTTCGCTCAGCTCACCGATATTCTCGGCGCAGACGGCGGCGTGCTGCAGATCGGCAAGGCCAACTGGGTGAATGGCGAATACTATACCGGCGCACTTGACAACCTCAAGATTTACGGCTCTGCGCATACTGCTGACCAAATCAAGGAAGCCTACGATTCCACGAAGTCCGATGCCGCCAAGGCCGACGCTAATGCGCTGACCATTAACAACGGCAGCACTGATGTGTATTCCAACATCACACTTCCGGCCAAGGGCTCGGTTAACGGTTCCGCGATTACGTGGAAATCCAGCAACGCAAAGGTCATTACCGATGCGGCAGATGGTGACATCGCAGCTGGTGTCGTTGCTCGTCAGAAAACCGACACCAAGGTGACGCTCACTGCCACCATTACCGATGCTGACGGCAACACGGAAACCAAGGAATTCGAGCTGACCGTCAAGGCCGCCGTCGAACAGCCGAAGACCACGGACTATCTGTTTGCGCACTTCACCGGCACCGAAGGTAGCGCTACCGACGAGCAGATGTACTTCGCCACCAGCAAGGATGGCCTGAGCTGGCATGACACCCGCGAGTCCGGCGATCCGGTACTCAGCTGGAACAACAGCCAGACCGGCAACTCTCGTGGTAAGGACAACGGCGTGCGCGACCCGTATCTGGTCCGCTCTCCGGAAGGCGACACCGTCTACCTCATCGCTACCGAGCTGAGCATCCATAACCGTGGCGGTTGGGGCGCGGCCACCGCTACCACCAATGGCAGCACCAACCTAATCGTGTGGGAGTCGCATGACTTCGTCAACTGGAGCGAACCGCGCGCCGTTGACGTTGCCTCTCAGATTCCGGGAGCCGGCATGGCTTGGGCTCCGGAAGCCTACTGGGATGATGTGAACAAGCAGTACATGGTGTACTGGGCCACTGCTTCCGACGCGGACAACAAGTCCGGCGATCGCACCAATATGTACTACTCCACCACGCGTGATTTCGTGAACTTCACGACGCCTGTCAAGTGGATCGACCGAGTCAAGTCCGTTATCGATACCACGATGATTAAGGCCGATGACGGCTATTACTATCGTGTGTCCGGTGACACGTACCTCGGTGTTGAGCGTAGCAAGGATCCGTATGCCACAACGCTCACCACTGGTGACACAATTGCGAATGGTTACTACAACACTGACAGTGATCCGAACCAGTGGACGCTTGTCGGTACATTCGGTGACCTGACTGGTACCGGTCTGACCGGTGCGCAGCTGGAAGGCCCGGAGCTGTTCTTCTACAATGAAGATGACGTGCAGACCAGTGATGCGGGCAAGAAGATGCTCTACGGTCTGATGTGGGACCAGTACTCAGCCGGTAAGGGTTACACCCCATACCGTTCTGCCGATTTAGGCAGCACTGATAAGGCTGATTGGGGCTTTGCCTCTGATGTGAACTTCGGTTCGCTCAAGAAGCGTCACGGCACCATCCTGCCTGTCACTGAAACCGAGTACAACGCAATCCTGAAGGCATTCGATAAGAACAAGGACACCGAGCCAGTCACACCCGATGAAGACGGCTCCGGTCCGATTGCCGAGTATGACTTCGAAGACAGCAAGGGTACCGACACCACTGAGAACAGCAACGACTTGACCTTCAACGGCAACGCCAAGGTCTCCGAGGATGCCGAAAAGGGCAAGGTGCTTAAGCTCGACGGCTCTGACGGCACCTACGCCGAGTTCCCGAAGGGCCTGTTCGATGGCCGTAACAAGCTGACTGTGCAGATGGATGTCAAGTCGGAGATCAATAAAAACCAGTTCACGTTCGCTTTCGGCCAGAACTCCACCAAGTACTACTTCCTGAAGTACAACAACTCCGGCGAGCTCGCCAGCCGCATCACCACCAACTCGTATGGTGCGGAGGACGCGGCTAACGCTACGTTGTCTGGCAACGGCGCATGGCATCGTGTCACGGTCACGTTGGACGACAACGTGATGACCGTGTACTCTGACGGTGCGCAGGTGGCTCAGAACAAGGCGACCAAGAACAAGGTCACCGATTTGGGTAACGATCTGCTGGCCTACTTGGGCAAGTCCTTCTACAACGACCCATACTTCAAGGGTTCGTTCGACAATGTGAACGTGTGGAACCGCGCGCTCACTGCTCAGGAAGTCGAGAAGACCAGCCCGATTGCTCTGCAGGGTATTTCTGTGGGCACTGTGCCGTCCGACCCGAACTCGCTGCGTGGCACTGACGACCACTCTCAGGTCCGTTCCACCCTCGACTGGTCCACGAAGACCGTCACCACCGTGCTCAACCGCCGTGGCGGCGCGACCAAGGTGCCCGTCAAGGTGTCTGTCAACCGTGGCGACGACTCCATCAAGCTCACCCTTGATGGTCAGGCGTTCACCAATGGTGGTACGGCCGACCTGGCTAAGGACCGTACTTTGGTCGTTGATTTGGGCGACGGTGCGCCGCAGACCTGGACGCTGAAGAAGGTCACCGTGGGCAACAACCCGGTACTGCCCGGCCAGTACGCCGACCCGGACATCGACTACTTCGACGGCAAGTTCTGGATCTACCCGACCACCGACGGCTTCTCCGGCTGGAGCGGCAACTATTTCCATGCGTTCAGCTCCACCGACTTGGTGAACTGGACCGACGAGGGCGTGATCCTCGATGTCAATAAGGACCACCAGCCGACCACCGATGGCGATGAGAACACCGCCATCTCCCCGTGGTCCGTGGGCTCCGCGTGGGCGCCGACCATCGAGAAGAAGAACGGCAAGTACTACTTCTACTACTGCGCGAAGTTGCCGAACGGTACATCCGCCATCGGCGTCGCCGTGGCCGACAACCCGGCCGGCCCGTACAAGGCCGCCGACCAACCGCTGGTCACTCGCACGATGGAAGGCGTCACCGTTGGACAGGCCATCGACCCGTCCATCTTCACCGACCCGAACACCGGCAAGTCGTACATCCTGTACGGCAACGGTTCGCCCGCCATCGCCGAACTCAACGACGACATGGTGAGCATCAAGGCCGGTACGGTGAAGAAGCTCAACGGTCTGAACGGCTTCCGCGAGTCCGTGGTCGTCGCCTACCGCGACGGCAAGTACCACTGGACCTGGTCGTGCGACGACGCCAACTCCCCGAACTACCATGTGAGGTACGGCGTCTCCGATTCCATCGACGGCACCATCACCTACAAGGGTGTGCTGCTGCAGAAGGATTCCTCCAAGAACCTGCAAGGTACCGCGCACCAGTCCGACGTGCATGTGACCGACGCGGACGGCAACGACCGTTGGCTCATGGCCTACCATCGCCACTACACGCCGCTCGGCGTGTTCACCTCCGGCCTCGGCTACCACCGTGAAACCGCCATCGACGAGATCACCTTCGACGCGGACGGCCTGATGCAGACCATTCACCCGACCGACGAAGGCGTGTCCATTGAGATGGCCGATACGACGGCGCTTGATGGCGCGATTGAAGCGGCCGACAAGCTCGGCACCGATGGCTCTGCTTACACCGAGGCCAGCTGGAAGGCATTCGAGGATGCGCTCGCCGCAGCCAAGACGGCCAAGCAGACCTTCCTTGACTCCGGCCTGTCTCAGGCTGATGTCGATGCCGCCGCCAAGGCCCTGACCGACGCGCAGAATGCGTTGGAGGAGAGCCAGCCCGAGCCGGAGCACCCGGCCGCAGGCACGATCCTCTCCATCGCCGTGACCGCGCAGCCCGCCAAGGCCGAGTACAAGGTTGGTGAAGCGCTCGACGTTGCCGGTCTGGTCGTCACCGCGACCGTGGCCGATGGCAACGGCGGCTCCACCACCCGTGAGCTTGCCGCCGATGAGTACGAGCTGCTCGGCTTCGACTCCTCGAAGGCCTCCGACAAGGTGACCGTGACCGTGCAGTCTGTGGCCGATTCGACCAAGACCGCCACGTTCACCGTGAAGGTCGTTGCCGACGAGACGCCGACTCCGGATCCCGATCTGGCCACTGAGGAAGAGCTCAAGCAGCTCGAAGACGCCATTGCCAAGGCCGAAGCCGAGAAGCTGAACCAGGACGATTACACCGCCGATTCGTGGAAGGCCTACGCCAATGCGCTGGCCCAAGCGAAGAAGGTGCTCGCCAAGGAGAACGCCACCTCCACCGAGGTCCAGGATGCGATTCGTCACCTGACCGAGGCCCGCAAGGCCCTCGTGAAGGTCTCCGCTGATGGCAAGAAGCCGGGTGCCGTCATCTCCGACACTGGTGTCGCCGTCTTCGGCGTGGCTGGTGCCGTGGTGGTCCTCGCCGCCGCCGGTATTGCCCTGACCATCTGGCGCAAGCGCCGTATCTGACCCCTCATTTGCAAAAAACTCTCACTGACGTTGAGTCAGTGAGAGTTTTTTGCAATAGGGGGGTGTTCCTATGTTTTTGTCAACTCCTTGGGGAGTTGACGTGTCGGGATTCCGGTTGGCTGTCGTGGGCGCGCTTCGCCCTGCCGGTGGCGTCCGGCGTCCTTTCCCGTGTGGCCCGGTTCAGGCTACGAGGGCTGGTTCCTGGTAGAGGGTTCCGTTTTTGAGCATGCTGTAGATCACGTCGCAGCGCCGACGCGCGAGGCAGATGATGGCGGCGTTGTGGTGTTTGCCCTGTTCGCGTTTGCGCTTGTAATAGGCCACGGAGGGCGGGTGTTTGGTGGATGCGACGAACGCGGTCTGCCACAGCGCGTTCTTGAGGCGTTTGTTGCCCCGCCTGGAGGGCCGTTCGCCTTTGATGCTGGTGCCGGATTGGCCGGTGACGGGCGATATGCCCGCGTAGGCGGCCAGATGGGCGGACGATTTGAAGTTGGCGATGTCGCCGCCGATGCCGAGCAGGATGTTGCTTGCGGTCCTGACGCCTATCCCGGGCATCGACGTCAGGACCGTGAGAAGAGGGTGGTCCTCCAGGAGCTTCTCGACCTGGCGGTCGACCTCGCGCCGCCGGTCCCTGATCGTCTTGATGTCGTGGGCGATGGAGGGGATGATGGTCTCGGCCATGAGGGTGCCGGGCACGGTGACGGTCTGCTCGCCGATCGCCTTGAACATGTCGTCGATGATGCGGCCGGCGCGAAGCCCGTTGGACTTGGCCCAGTCCTTCACGTCCTCGATCCCGGCCCGTTTCACGCCCATGGGCCCGCCGTATCGTTCGAGCAGCGCGAGCGTCGCGTCGCGCGTGATTCTCTCGCCCTTGAGCGCGCGTTCGAACGCGGGGTGGGTCTGCAGCAGCAGGCTCCGCAGGCGGTTGACGTGGCGGGTGGATTCGTGGGCGAGGTCCTCGTCGTGGCCGGCGAGCAGCTTCAGGGCGGCGAGGGTCTCGTCATCCGGGCCCGCGTCCCTGAGCGTCTCGGGCAGCTTGAGCGCGGCCCACGCGATCACATGCGCGTCCCTGCGGTCGGTCTTCGCGTCCCCGGGCAGCAGCTGCGCGGTCCTGCGCATGGCCGTGCCGGGAAGGTAGGCAACCGCGATCCCCATGTTCCGCGCCACCGTCAGGGGCAGGGAGCCGATGGTGTTGGGCTGGTCCACGACCAGCAGCACACGGCCATGCTTGGAGAGCTTGCCCAGCATCGTGCGGATGGCCTTCTCGTCCTGTTTCAACGGCTTGTCGTACAGGGTGTTCCCGTCATGGTCGAGGGCGTGCGCGTGGTGCGCGCTCTTGCCCACGTCCAGGCCGACCCACACGTCGATGTCGTCCGGGGTCATCATCGTTCCTCCCGTCATGAAGGTTTTCCGGTCGCCGCGGGCTCGGAGGAGTCCGGACGCCCGCGCCGCACCCACATTACGACGAGACCTGCGCCATGCGCCCCTGAAGCGTCCGTGTAGCCGGCCTGGTTCCTATCAGCGGTCATCGGGCGTCCCCGTTCCCGGCGACAACACCCCCGGATCATCGACGACAGGGCAGGAAAGTCATACCGGAACCGGCGACCCGGCCCCGACCATCGGGGCCTACCAAACATGGTAATGGGCTTATCTCTTCGCCTGAGTGATCTGGTAGGCGGCGAAGAGAATGGCGAGCCAGATCACGCCGGCGATAACGGCGACGCGGTAGCTGGCGGAGAAGCACATGAGCACCACCACCAGTGCCAAGAACGCCAACACCACCCACGGGGTCACCTTAGCGAACGGCAGCTTGAAGTGAATCGCGTCGAGCGCTTCCTTGCCGGACTTGCCGGCCAGTTCGGAATCCTCGGGAGCGCCGCCCGCGGCGACCACCTTACGGAACTTCATTTCGGTGAACATGATCATCGTCCAGTTGATGATGCCGGCGATGGTGGCAATCGACATCAGATAGTTGAACGCGAACTCAGGCCACACGAACACCACGACCACGGCGATGGCGGTGATCACGGCGGACGTCAGCACGCCGGCCACCGGCACGCCCTTAGCGTTGAGCTTGCCCAGATACGCGGGTGCATTGCCTTGTTTGGCCAGCGAATACAGCATGCGGGAGTTGGCGTACAGGCCGGAGTTGTAGACGCTCATCACAGCGGTCAGGCACACGAAGTTGAGGATGCCGGCGGCCGCGTGGATGCCCACGGAATCGAAGATTTGCACGAACGGGCTGGGAACATCGTCTCCGCCGATGGTGTTCCACGGTATTACGGCCATGATTACGCCGAGCGCGCCAATGTAGAACACGAGAATTCGCCAGATAATGTCATTGGTGGCGCGGGGAATCGTACGACGAGGGTCCTCGGTTTCGCCGGCGGTGATGCCGATGAGCTCGGTGCCGCCGAAGCTGAACATCACCACGACAAGCGCCATCAACAGGCCGGTCCAGGTGCCGTCCTTAGTCTGCTCCATGAGACCGTTCGGGAAGAAGCCCCCTTCCAAGGTGAACCAGTTGGCAAAGCTCGCTTTGATGCCGGATGCGGTGGGCAGAGCGAAGATGATGACGGCCAGGCCGCCGACGATCATGGCGATCACGGCCACAATCTTGATAATGGCGAACCAGAACTCGAACTCACCGAACTTGGAGACGCCCAGCAGGTTGGCGGCGCAGATAATCACCAAGAACACGGCCGCCGACACCCATGTCGGAATCGCCGGGAACCAGTAGTTTACGAATTTGCCCACCACGGACAGCTCAACCATCGAGACGAGGATGTAATTGAACCAGTAGTTCCAACCGGAGATGAAGCCGGCGCGCTTGGACCAGTAGCGAGTGGCGTAGTAGCTGAACGCGCCCGCCTTCGGATCCTCAACGGACATTTCGCTCAGCGCGCGCACGATCATGAAGATTGCGAAGCCGCCAACCAAGTAGGCGAGCAGAATCGAGGGTCCGGCCAGCGCGATGGATTCACTGGAACCATAGAACAGGCCGGTTCCGATGGCGCCGCCCAGCGCAATCAGCTGGATGTGGCGGTTTTTCAATGACTTGCGCAGCGTGGCCGGCACCGGCACGTCGTCGGTTTCGCGCGGCTTCTTAGGCGCATCGGTAGTACTCATTGTGCTCTTCTCTCACATTTCTTGGGTTTGGCGCACGCGGGGCTTGCCGTGATGCGCAACGTTCGTTATTCTATGCCGCCGTATCGTCTCAGAAATGGTCAATCGTCTATTTGTGCGCTATTGCAAGCGCGGGCGTGGGCACGGCCGGTGAGCAGGCGAAGCTATAGCGAGCGATGCTTATGAAACCGCACGCTTCACTGAGTTCACTGAGTTCACTGAATTCACTGTGCTCACTGCGTGGCAGGCATACACATGGTGAAGATGGTGTGGGACACCGATTCGGGAGAGGCCGCGAGATCGGTGGCGAGCCAATATTGCAAAAGCCCAATGCTGCCGGACACGGCGAATCGCATACGCATCTGCGCCTCGGCTGGGTAACCCGCCGAAGATTGCAACTGTTCGCCTACACCGCGCTGGCTGTAAATCAATCCCAGCAGCTGCTGCTGGAAACCGATATCCGCTTTCGGGCTCATCAGCACTTGGAGATGATTGCGATTGTCGGCAATGTACTGGCAGATGCGCTCAATAACATGCTCGATGCCGGCAGGATCTGGCTGGGCGAGTAGCTGTTCGAGTGCGGTGGTGACCCAGGCCATGGTTTCGTCTTCAATGTCGTGTAGCAGTTCCTCGATGCTCGCATAATGCGCGTAAAACGTGGAACGATTCACATCGGCCCGCTCGCACAACGCTTTAACGGTGATGGAGCCGAGCGGCTGATCGCGCAGCAACTCGATAAGCGCGTCCTGCATGGCACGTCTCGTGTAGCGGGTGCGGCGGCTTTCCGTCAAATCCTTGGCCATGGCATTCTCCCCAAGTTCCGACAACTCACAATCCAACTGTTGGTTGCAGAACCGACACAGTGTTGTTTTACTTGAGTATAGCAAGGGAACGCAGGTGGCATTGCGAATGGAGCGGGCCGTGGTGGGAACTGTTGGAGGTGCGTGATGGCATATATCGAATTCGATCATGTGGTCAAGGAATACCCCTCCGGCAGCAGCGTGATTCGGGCGCTCGATGAGGCGAGCTTTACCGCCGATCAAGGCGAGTTAAGCGTCATCCTCGGCCAGTCAGGCGCAGGCAAGACCACGGCGTTGAACATTCTGGGCGGCATGGATACCGCGACTTCAGGCCGCGTCATTGTGGGCGATCGCGACATCACCGGATTGCGTAAGCGCGATTTGGTGACCTACCGGCGCAACGACATCGGCTTTGTCTTCCAGTTCTACAATCTTGTGCCGAACCTGACCGCGCTGGAGAACGTGGAACTTGCCTCACAGATTTGCCCCGATCATTTCGACCCGGCGGAAACCCTGTACAAGGTCGGACTGGGGGAGCGCATGGGGAATTTCCCGGCACAACTGTCCGGCGGCGAACAACAGCGTGTATCCATCGCCCGCGCGATTGCCAAAAAGCCGAAGCTGCTGTTGTGCGACGAACCGACCGGTGCGCTCGATTACGAGACCGGCAAGGAAGTGCTGCAGTTGCTGCAGGATATTTGCCAAACACAAGGCATGACCGTAATGATCATCACGCATAATTCCGCGCTTGCACCGATGGCTCACAAAGTGATTCGCTTCCGCTCCGGCAAGGTGACCAGCAAGGAGGTCAACGCAACGCCGCGGCCCATCGCCGATATCGAATGGTAGGTGATTGGCGATGCTCACTGCAAGACACTCTGTGAAACGCCCCGTGAAACAAGCGAGGCGATTCGTGAAACAACCTGTGAAACATTCTGTGAAACAGCGGAACCTCGACGATAGCGGCGGTCGAGGAGCGGGCGTTTCTGCGGTATTTGCCAAAGATACGTTGCGTTGCTGGCTGCGCAGCTGGAAGAGGTTCGTCTCGATCGCCGTCATCACGCTGCTTGGCGTGGCCGTGCTGACCGGCATCTACGCCGGATGCCGCGATGCTTTTCTGGCGGCCGGTCGTTTTTACGATCAGCAGGGACTGCATGACCTGCAGGTGCTATCCACATACGGCCTGACCGATGATGATGCAACGGCACTGCGCCGAATCGACGGTGTGCAAACCGTGCAGCCCGAACGTTCTCAGACGGTGGCCACGTTGGTGGACGGCACCAAGAAAACCGTGACCATGCAGGAAATCGGTACCGAAGGGCTTGATCAGCCGTACATACGGCAGGGCAAACTGCCGAACAAGGCCGGCGAAGTGGCGGTTACGCAGCAATTCCTGAACGATAGCGGACTCAAGATTGGCGGCACCATTACTGTGACGCCACAAGACACCTCTTCATCCGTCATATCGGTAGCGGCCACGGAGACTGACGATTCCAATAATGCCGATACGGTAGGTGCCGCCGCCAATGCCTCGGCATCCGATGCGAAGTCCGACGCCAATACGGACGCCGACGCCGAGCAATCCCCGCAGTTCCCCACGAAACTCACCATCACCGGCGTCGTACTTGACCCGCGCGACCTCAACAATCCAGACGGCTATTCGGGCATGACCTCCTTCCGGTCCACCTCATCCGAGGACTATACGTTCTTTGCACCCAGCGACGGCGTGACCGGCAATATATACACTGCGATATCGGTTGCCGTCACTGGTGCGTCCGATTTTGACACGTTTTCCGATGCCTACGATGAAGCCGTCAAAACCGTGGCCGACCGTATCGAACATCAGATACAGACCACACGCCAGAAAGCCCGTCGTCAACAGATCGTCTCCAGCGCGCAGCGCAAACTGGACGATGCCCAAGACGAGGCCAACGAGCAGCTGGACGAAGCCCAGAAGCAGATCGACGACAACTGGGCCGAGCTGGAAGCCAACGAAACGACATTGCAAGATAGCCGTACCGAATTGGAGAACAACAGGACAACCATTACCGATGGCGAACGGCAGCTCGCCGATGGACGTGCGCAGATTGCAACGGCCCGTCAACAGATCGCGCAAGGTCGCCAGCAGATAGCCGAAGCGCGCACCCAGCTCGAATCAGGCAAAACGCAGCTCACTTCGGCTCGCAAACAGCTCGATGCGGCGCAAACGGAACTGACCGCCAATCGCACGAAAATCGAACAGGGCATTACCCAAATCGACCAAGGCATGGCGCAAATTGATCAGATGCTGTCCATGATTCAACAGGCCAACAATCTACTGGCGCAACTTGACCCGAATATCGACCTCAACTCACCCACATGGCAGGCCATCAAGCAACTGCTCGCGCGCCTTGGCATTACCGTGCCTGAAGTGCCGTCAATCAGCGATCTGCGGCAACAGCTGACCGCCAAGCAAACGGAACTGCAAACGCAGCGAGACAGTCTGGCCCAGCAGAAAGCCGATTTGCAGCGCACATTAAACGAAACCATTGCCCCCGCACAATCCACCTTGGACCAGCAGAACGCGCAACTGACCGCCAAGGAACAGGAAGCGGCTGCAGGAGAGGCACAGCTCAATACCAAATCCGCGGAACTCGAAGCGAATGCCGCAACCCTCGAAACCCAGTCGGCGCAACTTGAAGCGCAGGCCGCCCAACTGGCCAGCGGCAAGCGGCAGCTTGAAGAAGGCGAGCGGCAGCTGAAAGAAGGCGAACAACAGCTCGCGGACGGCAAGGCGAAACTGGATGATGCGCAGTCTGCACTCGATGCGATGCGAAGCGAAGCGGAAAGCGAATTCGCCAAGCAGCAACGGCGCATCGACGATGTGGCCAACGCACGTTGGTATGTGCAGACACGCGCTTCGATCGACGGATTCAGCTCGCTCAAATCAGATGTCAGTTCCATCGAATCCATCGGCCGCGCATTCCCGATTGTGTTCCTGCTGGTCGCCGTGCTCATGAGCCTGACCACCATGACCCGCATGGTCGAGGAAGATCGCGGACTTATCGGCACCTACCTTGGACTCGGCTATGGCGGACTCGCCGTGTCCAGCCGGTATCTGCTGTTCGCGTTGCTCGCCTGCTTGGTCGGCGGCGGCATCGGTCTGCTGGTCGGATTCCTCGGCATCCCGGCATTCCTGATGGTGGTGATTGAGGGACTGTATATATTGCCCGGTGTGCGACTTGAATACGACTGGCTGTACGGCTCGGCCGGCATCGTGCTGTTCGTGGTCGGTGTGGGCGTGGTCACCGCGCTCGCCTGCCGCGAGGAGATACGGCACACGCCCGCCGCGCTGATGCGCCCGAAGGCGCCGAAGGCGGGCGCTCGCATATTGTTGGAGCGGATTCGCCCGGTATGGAGCCGGCTGAACTTCCTCGGCAAAGTCACTGCGCGCAATATCTTCCGATTCAAGTCGCGTTTGATTATGACCGTGGGCGGCGTGGCTGGTTGCACAGCGCTGATTATCTGCGGATTTGCGATTAACGACACCGTCGACACGACTGGCGTCAAGCAATATGAGCAGATCTACCAGTATGACTTGATGGTGGTGGCCAATGACGATGACGCCGCCGCGATGCGCAAGCAGGTGGCACAAGATGGCCAAACCACCGAAACGCTGAATCTGCGCGTGGATAGTGGCGAGATGAGCAATGCGGCGCAGGAAAGCGAAACCGTGCAGCTGATGACGGTGCCCAACAATTCGTTGAACAAACTGAACGACATGGTCACGCTGGAAGAGGCCGGTGACGATGGGTGGTTCGAGCTGCCCAATATCTTCGGCAAAGCGGGTGGCGGCACTGTAGCGCTGGACGATAGTGGTGTGATTGTGGCGAAGTCCGCAGCCAATTCGTTGGATATTCATGCGGGCGACACCGTCACGTTGAGCAATGGCGGCAGCGGGCGGGCCAAGGTGAAGGTTGCGGCGGTGACGCGCAACCTCATCGGCTCTGATGTGTACATCAGTGAGCGACTGTACGACCAGAAGTTTGCGGCCGACGGTGTGACGTCTTCGGCTTCGGGAGATGGCACTGCCTCGACCTTGACGTGGAACGCGATGCTCGCCAAGCTGAAAGGTTCCGAGACCGAACAGGCCGAATATGCGGAGCGGTTGGGCGAGGAATCGTCGGTGCTCAAGGCCGTGAGCTGTGCGCATCTGGCCGCCACGTTTAAGTTCGATTTGATGGGTGCCGTGGTGGCGCTGATTGTGGGGCTCGCCGGCGGCCTGGCGCTGGTGGTGCTGTTTACGTTGGCCAATACGAACGTGTCCGAACGCATCCGCGAGATGGCCACACTGAAGGTGCTGGGCTTCTATGACCGCGAGGTGCACAACTACGTGAACCGCGAGATGATGATATTGACCGGTATGGGTGTGGTGGTTGGTCTGCCGCTTGGCAGGTGGATAGGCGGATTACTGACTGCTGCGTTGAATATGCCGTCGCTGTATTTCGAAGTGGAAGTGCACTGGTACAGCTATGCGATTGCCGTGGTGGCGACGCTGGCGTTCGCGCTGCTGGTGCAGCTGTTCACCAACCCAGTGCTCGATCGCGTAGACCCGGTCAGCTCGCTCAAGTCCGTGGAATAGAGGTAGAAGTTCAATTTGGTGTTGATGAATTGAACTTTTTGGCGGAATATTTACAGTATCATCGCATGTATTCTTGAGCTGAGCGGTTTTCGTGACATATTTCGGTGATACAGTTTGAACTTGTTTTGAACGAGTATCGCGTCTGGTGCGTAACAATCGGGCGGCAGAGAAGAGAAATGAAATCAGTATGGCCGATACGAATGTGAATGGTGGTACACGGCAGGCTACGGGCAAACTCAAGTCTGTCGAAAGCCTGGACCAGACCAACGAGATGGAGCGTGGCCTGAGCAATCGCCACGTGCAGTTCATCGCCATTGGCGGCACCATCGGCACCGGCTTGTTCCTGGGTTCGGGCAAGTCGCTGGCACTGACCGGCCCCTCGATCGTCTTCGTGTATATCCTGGTCGGCGTCATCATGTTCTTCCTGATGCGCGCCATCGGCGAGATGATGTACCGCGACCCCAGCCAGCACACCTTCATCAATTTCATCACCCGTTACCTTGGCAACGGGTGGGGGCATTTCGCCGGCTGGACGTATTGGGCCGCGCTCGTGCTGCTGGGCATGACCGAGATCACGGCCGTCTCCACGTACTTCATCACCTTCTTCGACACGTTCGGCATCGACCTGACCCATTGGAAATGGCTGATTGAACTGTGCTTCCTGGTGTCGCTGGTGTCCGTCAACCTGATCGCCGTCAAGGTGTTCGGCGAGGTGGAATTCTGGTTCTCGATGATCAAGATCACGCTGATTTGCGCGATGATCGTCACCGCCGTGGTCATGATCGTGATCGGCTACCATTACCCGGCCGCGCGGATTCATGGCGTGGATCATGTGAGTCCGGCGGGCCACGCCGGACTCGACAACCTGTTCGCCGGCTTCTCGTTCGCCCCGAACGGCTGGATGGCCTTCCTCATGAGCTTCCAGATGGTGTTCTTCGCCTATGAGCTGCTCGAGTTCGTGGGCGTCACCGTCTCCGAGACCAAGAATCCTCGTGAGGTGCTGCCCAAAGCCGTCAACGAGATCATCGTGCGTGTGCTCATCTTCTACGTGGGCGCGCTCGTGGCCATCATGTGCATCGTGCCGTGGACCTCGTTCAAGCCGAACGAGGACGGCTCCTTTGCCTCCCCGTTCATTATGGTGTTCCAGTACGCCGGGCTGAATTGGGCGTCCGCGCTGGTGTTCTTCGTGGTGATCACCGCCGCATCTTCCGCGCTGAACTCGCTGCTGTACTCGGCTGGCCGCCACCTGTACCAGCTGTCCGAGGTGTCGCCGAACCCGATGCTGAACAAGCTCGGCAAGGTGTCCGATCGCAAGGTGCCGGCCCGCGCCATCCTGGTGTCCGCGGCGCTGATACTGCTGTCGCCGATCGTCAACGCCATCCCCGGTGTGTCCGGAGCGTTCGTGCTGTTCTCGTCCGCCAGCTCCGCGGTGTTCCTGTTCATCTACATCCTGACGCTGATGGCACACCGCAAGTACCGTCGCTCCGCTGATTTCATTCCGGACGGGTTCGTCATGCCCGCTTGGAAGGTGCTCAATACGGTGGCAATCGTGTTCTTCGTGTTCATCTACCTGACGTTGTTCCTTGCGGACGATACGCGCAATTCCGCGATTGCCGGCCTGGTGTGGCTTGTGGGCTTCGGTGGATTCTCTATGCTGCGCGAACGCTACCGTAGCCGCGATTTGAAGGCCGCACTGGAACACAAGGAGTGATTGGACGGGCTGATTGGCTGGCGGCTATTAGTTGGGTGGCTGTTGGCTGTTGGCGGCTGACTGGCTAGCGGCCGATAGCCAATGACTGGGCTGATCGTCAGCCAATCGGCTGCCTATAGGTCTCATTGATACATTCGGTCATCCGATTAGTGCATTTGCGCGGACAATTAGTGCATTCGATCATCGGATTAGTACATCAGTGTGCAATTATTAGTACAATTAGCCGCCTAATTAGTACATTAGGACATAAAACAATGTCCTAATGTACTAATTAGATGCTAAAATACGATAAGTGCCATGTCCTAATGTATGAATTATCGCTATGAAGGGCGGAATGCGATGACGCAGGATGAACTTATGCAAGTGCTGCAGGCCGGTGAATCATCTATGGTCGAGTTCAAGCGCTGCAGCGAATTGCCTCATACGGATACTTTTGAGACTGTATGCTCATTCGCCAATCGTTCTGGTGGCAGCATTTATCTTGGCGTTGACGATGACGGTCAAGTGCTCGGCGTCGATTCTAAGCGCGTTAGTGAGATAGAGCGCAACGTTGTCAACGTAGTGTCTAATCGTAAGATGTTCGAACCGGCTCCAATGGTGGAAACGGAACATATCGAGTACGACGAACGGATTATTGTTCGTATTTGGGTAGCTCCGAGTTCTTCGGTTGTGCGGTTCAAGGGCGCAGTGTTTGATCGCATTGCTGATGTGGATACACACATCGAAAGCGATATCCAGATTAGTCAAATGTATATTCGCAAGCAGAACTACTATTCCGAACGGCGAATTTTCCGTTACGTGACTCCGTTTGATTTGCGTCCTGAGCTGATTGCGCGAATGCGGCAGCTGGCGGTCGCTCAGCGAGCTGGGCACCCTTGGGGAACTATGTCTGACGAAGAACTGTTCCGCAGCGCCAAGCTATACGATCGTGATTACACGACCGGCGAAGAGGGCTTTAATCTTGCTGCAGTGCTGCTCTTGGGCAAGGATGAAGTCATTTCCTCGGTTTGCCCAGCGTATATTACTGATGCCGTGGTTCGGCGAGACAATATTGACCGATACGATGACCGACTTATGGTGCGGACCAACTTGTTCGATTCGTACGAGCAACTCCGTGAATTTACTGAGCGGAATCTGCCTGACCGCTTTGTGTTAAAGGGCGATAAGCGAGTGAGCCCGCGTACGATGATCGCCCGTGAATTGGTGGCAAACAGCCTCATGCATCGGGAGTATTCCAGTCCGGTGGTGGCGCGTGTCACCATTGATAATGAATCCATCCGGACGGTTAATGCTTCGCGCTCATTCTTTGAAGGTCGAATGAAGCTGGGCGAGTTCACGCCAATGCCAAAGAATCCGATTATCGCTAATGTGTTTGTGCAGACCGGCATAGCCGAGCAGCTGGGTAGCGGACTGCGGAATCTGATAAGAGCGTCCCGGCAATATACTGAGCGAGAGCCTGAGTTCCGCGATGGTGACATATTCGAGGCGACGATTCCTATTGTTCCTGCGCTGAAGACCGTGGATGGTTCTGGTTTTGCTAGCGTGAGATCTGTAGTTGAGAAAGATGCCGAAGAGGGTGCGAGGCTCATTGGCGGGGAACGTGTGGATGGTAAGAAAGCAGATGCAACCGCATCGGGTGAAATTGATTCGCGGGCAGCGATGCTGTCGGCGATGAATCGACGCTTGACAGAGGTTGACTATGTGACTGTGCCTGAACTCGCCAAGATAACAGAGCTCGATAACAGAACAGTCCGCAAATTCCTAAACGGTTTAGTTGCGCAAGGAAAGCTGATTGCTGAAGGCAACACGCGTGGTCGGCGTTATCGGAAGGGATAGCGGGCGCGATATCTCGATGCAGTGGGATTCACTTAAGGGCTACGGCAAATATGATTCGTAGCGATTGGGCCAGCGCAATTCGAATGGCTCATGACTTTGTGCGTCGTTTGTGGTCTCTGAAGTTGTTTGCTGGGTGACGGTTTTGTGATAAAATCGCTCATATCAAAATGTTTGCGTAAACATTTTGGCTGCGCCGAAAGAAGGAGTCGACGTAGGTCATGTATCAGGCAAAGAGGCCGGCGCAGTGAAGCAAAGGCCGATTTTTCCGGTATAAGGCGGATAGCAGGAACACTAAGGAGACCAATGAAGGTACTGAGCAAATCGCTTGCTGCAATGGTTGCGGCGGCAACACTAGTGGGAGGAGGGGCGTTTGCGGTTGCCGGCACTGCGTATGCGGCTGATAACGATGCCATTACCGTGACCCCGAACCCGTGGTATGCCAACAGTTTCGATGGCTGGGGCACCTCGCTGGCTTGGTTCGCCAACGCCACCGGCAGCCTCGGCGAGGAATCGGCCATCACCACCAATCTCGGCGATGACGCTTCCAAGGCTAAGGCTGTGGAATACGGCAAACAGCTGCGCGAACAGTTCTACCAGTCCATCTTCGGTGATGAAGGACTGGACCTGAACATGGCCCGCTACAACGTGGGCGGCGGCAATGCCTCCGATGTTGCCTACGGCTACCCATTCATGCGCCAAGGCGCTGCCGTGCCTGGCACGTGGAAAGATGACGCCACCGGCTCCGGCACGTATGGCAATGGCGTAACCACCAAGCAGGCCGACAAAGACAAGCTGGCTGCGGCATTCGACCCGACTGACGACAACCAGTATGACTTCTCCAAGTCCGCCGCCCAAGACTGGTGGATTGAGCGCGGTGCCACCGGCGATAACCCTGACATCACCGACGTAGAGGCCTTCGCCAACTCCGCTCCGTGGTTCCTGACCAACAGCGGTTACGCCACTGGTGGACGCAACTCCGGTAGCAATAATCTTGCAAACCCTGCGAAATTCGCTCAGTACATGGCCAAGAACGTCGAGCACCTCGAAAGCCTTGGCGCAAACGTTGACACGGTCGAGCCGTTCAACGAGTCCGAGACCAGTTACTGGGGCACTCCGGGCGACATGGCTTCGAAGTACACCGATGAGAGCGATGACAACACCAAGCTCATTAACAACTACTGGGATAAGTACTACTCCGACAAAGATAAGTCCGTCACCCCATACTCCAACGCGCTGAAGAAGCCGCAGGAGGGTATGCATGTCAGCAACGCCCAGCAGCAGCAGACGATTACCGCACTCGCTGAGGCGCTCAAGGACAATGATGACACCATCATCGCAGCCACCGATGCCACGAACTCCGCCGACTTCGTCAAGTCGTACAACCAGTACCCGCAGGCGATCAAGGACCTTATCGGCCAGTACAACGTTCACGCCTACTCCGACAGCAACCAGATGCAGTCGCGCGATATCGCTCAGGCAGACGGCAAGAAGCTGTCGATGAGCGAGGTGGACGGCTCCTGGCAGTCTGGCTCCTACAACCCGTACGGTTTCGACAACGCGCTGGGCATGATGAGCAAGATCAGCTCCAACGTCACCCGCCTGCAGTCCAAGGACTTCACCTTCTGGCAGGTGGTCGAGGACCTCTACAACATGCAGATGGGCTCGAATGTGAATCCGGCCGGTGAGAACACCAACTGGGGCACCGTGCTCATCGACTTCGACTGCACCGTGGCTGGCATGGACGGCAAGCTCTACTCCGAGCGCCGCGTGAACAACAACGGCGGTACCACCGATGGACTTGAACCGTGCACGGTTATTGCAAACGCCAAGTACAACGGCGTCAAGGCCATCACCCACTTCATCCACGCGGGCGACAAGGTCATCGCCAACAACGATGAAGACAACAACATGACCGCCACCTCCGACGATGGCAAGACACAGACCGTCATCCACCGCAACTCCGGCACCTCTGACCAGACCTTCGTCATCGACCTGTCGAAGTACGGCGAGATTGCCGACAACGCTTACGGTGAGCTCTACCTGACCACCGAAACCTCTGCCGAAGACAAGAACGCGGGTGTCGATTCCGCCACTCCGGAAGTCTTCGCCAAGACCAGCAACGTCAAGCAAGCTGAAGGCTCTGTGATGATTGACAAGGCTGCCAAGACCGCTACGGTCACTGTGCCCGCCCGTTCTATCGCCTCCATCCAGCTCACTGGCGTGACCGGCTACGCTAAGGATGCTGCCGTCGAGACCGGCGACACTTACCAGCTCGTTGGTAAGCAGTCCGGCAAGGCCGTGGCTGATACCACTTCTGGTGATTCCGCGCTGTCCCTGGCCAACGTCGCTTCCGATGCCGAGAACGCCAAGAAGCAGACTTGGACCTTTACCCAGATCGAGCAGCCCGCCGACTCCGAGCGCCCTGATCTCAAGGCTTATGTGATTACTAACGCCGAAGGCAAGGTGCTGGTGTCCAAGGATGGCACGAACGCGCTTTCCAACGAAACGGTTGAGGCCGCTAAGTCCGACCCGGCTGCCAAGTGGATTCTCAACACTTCCGATGGTTCGACCTACCAGCTGCTCAATGCCGCGACTAAGACGAACCTCGATGTGGATAACTCTGGTACCACAGTCGGCACGAAGGTTGGCTTGTGGCAGTCACCGAGCGGCACTTCGCCGTCCGCCAACCAGACATGGACTCTACGCAATGTAACGCCGACCAGCCAGAAGACCGTGAACGTGCAGACCGCCGTTAACGAGAAGGCCGCGCTGCCGACCGAAGTCACGCTCTACTACACCTGGGGCGAAGGCAAGGCCACGGTTGCCAACTGGGATACTTCCAAGGTCGATGTGGCCAAGGAAGGCACCTACGAAGCCACCGCTACCGCCACCGATGTGTACGGCAACGAGTTCAATGTCGCCGCTACGGTCTACGTTGGCGCGCTCACCGTTTCCGATCCGGTATCGGCTACAGTGCTGGCCGGCACCAGTGCGAGCGAGGCGAAGGCCGCGCTTGAGGCTGCGCCGGTGTATCTGCACGTCAAGGCATCGCCTGCATTCGAGGGCGATGCGGCTAAGGTTACGTGGAACTTCGATGGGCTTGATACCAAGCTCGCCGATGCCAAGGCTGGCGACAACATTGCCGTGACCGGTACGTACCAGCTGGACGACGCGACCACGATTGCGCTGAAGGGCACGATCTATGTCACCGCCGCCACGCCTGAGAATGTGGCCGACACTGCTTCCAGCCTGACCGTGACCAACCAGCAGACGGAATACAGCAAGGGCGATCAGTGGAAGAAGCTCACCGATGGTGACACGTCAGCTGAAGCCTGGGTGACGTGGAACTCTGCTGGTGACTATTCCGCCAGCCCGACCGCCACGATTGACTTCGGCTCTGAGTGTGAGCTTAGCAGAGTGACCATTACGTATGGTGACAAGGCTCCGGCTTCCGCCAAGGCCGAGTACACCACTGATGGCGAGACGTGGATGCAATTCGGTAGCGATGTTAAGCCTGCCGCAGGCCAGACGGTGACGTTCAAGGCCGATAAGGGCACAGTGAATGCCACGAAGGTGCGCATTGTGAACACCGTGAACAACGACTACATGAACGCCACCGAAATTCAGGCATTCGTGACGCCGGTTCAGGGTGCTGCGAAGAACATCGCCGCGGCCTCTGGCACGAACTTCTCGGTGAACTTCCAGGAGGGTGCCTCCGCTTCCAAGGCCATCGATGGTGACACTACGTCAAAGGGTTGGTCCACTTGGGCTTCCACCGCCTCGACGGTGGACCCGGTCGCCACGTTCACCTTCGACGAAGCTCAGACCATCACCGAAGTGAAGACCTTCTTCTACTACGATGGTCGTGCGTCTTGGCCGAAGAGCCAGACGCTGGAATACCAGGATGAGGCTGGCGAATGGCATGGAGTCGGTACCAAGGATGGCTGGAAGATACAGGCCGGCGATGCCGGCTCTGGCTCCGACGGCATCACCGCCGCCGACACCCCGACCGTTGACTTCGTGCTCGGCACCCCGGTAAAGGCCAAGGCCATCCGCCTGACTAACACATTGCAGGACACCAAGGTGTACATCAACGTGGCTGAGATCCAGGTGTTCGCACAAGACAGCACGGTACTCACCCCGCAGCCAGCATCCGATGCCACGCTGGGCGACCTGCGTCTTGACGGCGAAACCGTTGAAGGCTTCGACCCGGCCAAGACCGACTACACGGTTGATCTGCCGGTCGACGCCGAGGCAAACCCAGTGCTGCAGGCCTTCGCCACCGACAATGCCGCCGCCGTCAAGGTGACTGGCGACGCGGTTGAGAACGGCAAGCTTGGCGGCAAGGCCGCCATTACGGTGACCTCAGCCGACGAGTCTGAGACGAAGACCTACACGGTGACCTTCAACGCCTTCACTTTGGCTTCGCTCAAGGTGATCGGACCCACGAAGACCGAGTACGCCATCGGCGACAAGCTCGATACCGCCGGTCTGAAGGTGACTGCCGTCTACCAGAGTGGCGACAAGACCAAGGAAGTGCCGGTCGCTCTTGACGACCCGCAGCTTGCGATTGGCTCGTTCGACTCCACCACCGCAGGCAAGAAGGCGATTACCGTCTCCTACCGTGGTGTGACCGCGACCTTCAACGTCACGGTCAAGGCCAACGCAGTCGCCCCTGGCCCTGAAGAACAGAAGCCCGGCAACACCAACAAGCCCGGTGCCACCGGCAACGGCAACAAGAACACGGTGGCCAACACCGGTTCCAGTGTTGCCGCCATCGCTGGCGCTGTCGCTCTGCTGGCCGCTGCCGCGGGTGCACTGTTCATGCTGCGCAAGCGTGCATAGCACCCTCGCGCAGTAATGGGTGAAGGAACAAGCCGGCAATATTGACTATTGCCGGCCGGTTCCTCCGCTCTTTGACCATAATTGGTCCGACAAGTTGAATACTGATTTTTCAGTATCGGTATATTGATTTGTCGAACCTTTTCTGGCTTCGCGGATAGCGACATAACTGTTTTCTTAAAAAACCGTTATCATCAATCAAGGAACCAAATCAATGAAGATAAACGATAAGGGCAAGGGCGCTCTTATCGCGGCAATTACCGCCGCGGCAACGCTATTGTCATGCGGGCTGGCCGCTGCAAGTGCCAGTGCGGCAGGTGTGGATTACCTGCCTACCATCGGCCAAGTGCCGACATACACCAAGTTCCAGCCCACAGCCGATCCGGGCAAGAACGCTAGCGATTACTTCCAGCCATATTGGTATGCCAAGAACGCCAATGATAATGGCGGCACACACATCCAAGCGCACGGTGGCCAAGTGGTCAAGGTCGGCGACGCCTACTACTGGTATGGCGAAGACCGTTCTAACGGTTACGACAACAGCCCCGGTGTCCATGCTTATATGTCGACAGATCTATACAACTGGACCGATCTTGGTGTGGCGCTGCGTGCGGTGACCAGCAAATCTCAGTTGACGGATAAGAGCAATGCCGATTACGCCTACTTCGACAAGGCCTACAACCTGACCAAGTCCGACGGCAGTGTGGACGCTGCCAAGGCCGACGCAATCTTCCCGTACCTCAACACCAACCCCGATCAGGATGGTGATGGCGCGGTTGATTCCGTACAGGGCATTTTCGAGCGTCCGAAGATCATCTACAACAAGAAGAACAAGCAATACGTGCTGTGGTGGCATTCCGATGGAAGCACCACGCCGGGCGGTTCCAACTATGCACGTGCACTTGCGGGCGTGGCTGTTTCCGACAATCCGGCGGGCCCGTTCACTATGGTGGGTGCCTATCGTTTGCCTAACCAGAACAATTGGAAAGAAGCCGCAGGTAACCCCAGCTGGGGTGAGAACGGTGACAGCCGCGATATGACTGTGTTCGTGGACCCGAAGGACGACAGTGCCTATGTACTGTATTCTTCCGAAGCCAATGCCACGCTGTACATCGCCAAGCTCAACGATGATTACACCAATGTAGTCAAGACCACGAATGTGGACCAGTCCGAGGGACAAAAGCAGTACTCTGCTGACGGGCAGTACCCATACATTCTTGCAGACGCTACTACGGATGCCCCGGTGCGTGGCGAAGATTTCCAAATCGTCAAACAAAATGGTTCGCTGGAAGCTCCTGCCGTATTCCAATATGACGGGCGTTACAACATCATCGCATCTGGTGCAACCGGCTGGGCCCCGAACAAGCAGACCTACTACACCGCCGACTCCATGCTGGGAAACTGGACCCGTGGCGTGGAAAAGGACGATGTCAACGAGAACACGTGGTACAACAACATGCCGGAAGGCGCGGATGGTCTGTTGTCCGTGGGCGATACCCGCGGCACCACATTCGGTTCGCAGTCGGCTAGTGTGCTCGCAGTAGACCAGGAGAAAGGTCACTTCATCTACCTTGGTGACCGTTGGGATTCCGGTAAAGCCGATTCCACCTATGTTTGGCTGCCGCTGACCATCGGTGAGAACGGCACCATCGAAATGCACAATCCTGCTCAAGAAGGCGAGCCCGACGGTTGGGATCTGAGCTATTGGGGCAACCATGGTAGCGCCAAGGGCAAGCTGGTCAACTGGACTGTGGAAACCGGCGATGATCTCCCGAAGACCGTGAACACGGGCGGAACCGTTACTCTGCCGGACACCGTCAACGTCAAGGAAGGCGACGATACCATTGCTACCAAGGTGACATGGAATGTGGAAGGCGGTACGGCAGTCAGCAAGTCGACCAAGGCTGCTGGTAACACCTACGCATTCAATGTGCCGGGAACCTACACCATTACGGGCACTCTTGCCGAGAGCAGTAACTTCAATCCGGGCCGTACATTCCGTAGAACCATCGATGTTTCCTGCTCCAACCCGATTTCCGGAAGTTGGAAGGAAGCTCATTGGAAGGGCGGCAGCGCGTGCCAGGTTTCTGCGTCCGGCGGTGCTTATGACTTCACGATTACGGACAACGCCAATCGTGGCGTCTGGACGGATCGCAACGAGGGCAGTGCGGTGTACCAGCCTGATGCTCTGGACGTGAACGAAACGCTGGAAACCACGGTCAAGCCGCTCGACTTGGGCGGTAATGGCGATCCGCGCGCCGGTCTGGTGGTCCGTAACGGTCTTACTGGCGCTAACGGCGGCAAGGGATATGCCACGTTACTTGCCAGCCCAAGCGGCGTTTACATGCAGTACGATTCCAATGCCGATGGCTACATCGATAAGGAAACATCGCATGTTGGTACCGGCTTCGGCGACCAAGTGCAGCTCAAGCTGGAGCGCACCTCAACCGATACTCTGAAAGGCTACTGGCGTGCTTCCGCGAACGATGAATGGCAGGATGTCGCTACGGTAACGCTGACCGGTGCGGACGTAACCGGGCTCGATGCCGGTGCTTTCGCCACGTCGAACAGCAATGCCGGCGCATTCACCGTGGCCTTCAACGGCACTGCGTTCGGTTCGCAGACTGCTGCTGTGGAGTCCATCGCGGCTAAGGACCCTGAAGCCACTATCGCCAAGGGGCAGATGCTCGCGCTTCGGGACGTGACGGTTACCGCCACGCTCACCAATGGCAAAACGCGTGTGCTGGAGCCAAGCGAATACACGCTGGAAGGCTTCGACACCACCAAATTGGGCGAGCAAACCGTGACGGTGCGTCTTGTCGCTGATTCTTCAGTAACCGCCACGTTCACCGTGACTGTGGAAAGCAACCTTGCCCGGTTGTTCTGCTCGTCCGCTGCGGCCTCGAAGTATGAGCCGGCCAGTAGCTGGGCCTCCGCTTCTACGGCCGACCTGACTTGCGACAACAACCTGAGCACCAACTGGTCGAACTGGGGCACCGGCGACACCTCGCCGTGGCTCAGCTACACCTTCGATAAGGCATATCAGCTGGGCAAGCTCAGCGTTGCGGTGGATAAGGCCAAGGGCGAGGCCGCTCCGAAGAGCTTCACTGTATCGTACCTAGCTGAAGACAGCGCCACGTGGACTGATGCCACGCTGCCGGCAGTCACTGTGAATGGTGCTGCTGGAGCCGTGACGGAAGCCGATGTGAGCGCTCTGCCCGCCACCAAGGGCATTCGCCTCAACTTCACCTACGCCGATGGCAATGACTATGCCAAGATCGCTGAAGTACGCATCGCCGAAGGTGAAGCGACACCAGAGCCGCAGCCGTCTAGTAACGCCAATCTTGCTGATCTGACTGTGGATGGCAAGACGGTTGACGGATTCTCCGCGGATACCACTAAATATGCCGGTGCGCTGGCTGGAGATGCTGCTTCCTACCCGACGGTGGAGGCGACTGCTGCTGACGCAAAGGCTACGGTGCAAGTGGAGCAGGCTTCGGCCGAGAACAACGGCGTGGCCACGGTGACTGTAACTGCTGAGGATGGCACGGCGAAAACCTACACAGTGACATTCGGCGAACTGCCTCAGTTGGCTGAGCTTGCTGTGGAAGTGACCAAGGATTCCTATCAGGTAGGCGATAAGTTCAACGCTGCCGATGTGAAGGTATCCGCCATTTACAAAGTCGGCGATACTGAAACGCTGCGCAAGCTGATTGATCCAACTGATGGTGATCTGAAGTTCACTGGCTTTGATTCTGCCACCGCAGGCACGAGGACCATCACCGTCTCTTATCGTGGCGTGAACGCGACGTTCGAAGTCACGGTCACGGCCACGGAGGTCACTCCCGGCCCTGGAGAGCAGAAGCCCGGCGATACCAACAATCCTGGCAACACTGCTAAGCCCGGTAGCACTGCCACGAATAAGCCGGCTGCTAATGGCGCTGCGCCCCTTTCGAATACGGGTGCTGCCGTGGCTGCCATTGCGGTCGTGGTTGTGGTGCTGGCAGCTGCGGCTGGTGCCTTGCTCGTCATCCGCAAACGCCGCGCATAACCATGGCAACTGCTGAGTAGCGTGGATTGCGTTGCTATTGAGCAATCTGCGATTCACGCCACTCAGCGAGTGCACCCGAGTGCGCCCGAGCTTGCGCAATGCAGGCGCAATACAGTGCAAACAGTACAAAGCAACAATAATGGCCGGTCTGAGCCAGCTGCTCCATGCGAGGGCAGCTGGCTCAGACCGGCCATTGTGTCTGCAAGTACATGCAATTAGAGCATGAACATGTGGAAGCCGTTGAGCGTTACTGGTTGTTTTGCTTTGTTGTTGCGCTCAGCAGTGCGACGGACGTCCGCCCGCAGTGTAGTGCAGCGCTCCGTGAACCAGCGCCGATGTGAAATGCATGTTGCACATGCCCGCTTCTTCTGCTTCGTGCGTGCAGCCGGCGATGCTGCATAGGTTCATACCCCGAATCATGGTCATACCCCCTCTTTGGGATGGCATCCGTGCCGCCATCTGCCTTCAGAGCATAGCGGACAATTGTTGCATTGCCTAGGCGGTACAACGCTTTCTGTGGCCTGTATCACATCCTTGCCGGCGTTCTGCGGCGTGGTTGGGCGTGTACATGTGCTCTTGTGCGGTTTTGTTGTGTGTGATTTGGGTATACGGATAGAGTTTCTTCTCTGCAGTGGCAAGGGCCTCTCGGCCGGCGAGCCGGCTGATTTCTCCCATGCGTTGCTCAATGATTTCCGTTTTGCGAGTCTGAACGGCAAAGTAGCTCTGGAGAAGTGCCACTTCTTCTTTCTTCGGATCACCGTTTTGAGCAATGAGATAGCAGGCGTATCGGGAGTGCTGAGTTCGCTGGTTTTGCGTGTGATTTCGTCGCGGTTCATGGGTGTGTCCTTATGTTTTTCATGACCATTTTCGTGACTCCACGAAAATGGTCAAAGCCAATAATTGCAATGGTTTTGAGGTATGGGCGCGCTCCGCCCAACTGGTCTGTCTTCGTCCGCCTTTTCGACCGGATACCTCATGGAGCACAATGCCAACGTCGCTACCGTTGGCCCAGCAAATATTCTTAGACGACGCCCCGAAGTGAATATCTATGCGGCTTTCAGAATATCAAAGAGCGTGGAGTGTGTGCATTATGCGTTCCAAAAATAGTTTCTAGTAATGAATTGTTTACGGTGTGAGATATTCTTGGGGTGTTTGCGGCGCTCTGCCGTGTGGCGAATGGGAATGGATGGTGCTCTTATGGGATTTGAGCAGGAAGCAGTTAGTGAACTGTATGCCAGCGTGTGGGGCAATCGTTCGACAATGCAGAGGGAATTCACTCGTGGAGCCCATGGTGAGCAGTTCGTGCTCCGGGAGCTGTCCATGAAGGGGACGCAAACGCCATCGCAATTGGCATCGGCGCTGCAGGCCAGTTCCGGCCGCATCTCCACTGTGCTGTCGTCTCTGGAGAAAAAAGGCTGGGTCACGCGTGACATTGATTCCAAGGATCGGCGCATTATTCGCGTGAATCTCACTGATTCCGGGCGCGAGCAGTCTCATCGGATGATAGAGGAAATGCGTTCCGCAATTTGCTGGATTTTCTCGCAAATGGGGGAGCGGCGCACGCGCGAATTCGTTGACCTGGTGTCTGAGTTCACCACATATATGTCGATTTGCCATCCGGGACAGCCTCGGCCGACTGCTGAACAGGTGCGTGAGGCATTCGTGGAGCGGGGCAAGCGCGTGGCTGAACACATGGCAGCTAAGCGCGCGGAGAACTAATCGGCAAGGCTAATTGAGGACGCTCACAGCGAACATGCAGAAGTGCGCGTAATATCTCACAGTGTAAGTAATCAAACAATAGAAACTATTAAGACATCGTGAACCGATAATCGCCGATAACCCAGCCAACTTAAGAACCAATCGTCAATAACCAATAACCAACCCAACCAACACAAGGGGAAACCAATGCTTCGCATCATGAAATACCTCTCCAAAGCGGAGATCGGTCAGATGCTCATCGCTCTGGTGACCATCGTCGGGCAGGTCTACTTCGACCTGAAACTGCCCGACTATATGTCAGACATCACCACGCTGGTCGAAACGCCGGGCAGCCACATGAAGGACATTTGGATTGCCGGCGGCAAGATGCTGCTCATCTCGCTCGGATCCGCGGCGTGTGCCATCATCACCGGCTACATCGCTGCGCGCGTGGCGGCCTCGTTCACCCAGCGTCTGCGCTCGCTCGAATTCCGCAAGGTCGAGTCCTTCGGCCCGGCCGAAATGAGCAAGTTCTCCACCGCCAGCCTCATCACCCGCTCCACCAACGACGTCACGCAGGTGCAGATGTTCATCACCATGGGCCTGCAGCTCATCGTCAAGTCGCCGATCATGGCCGTATGGGCCGTGTGCAAGATCGCCGGCGAAGGCTTCGAATGGACGCTCGCCACCGGCATCGCCGTGGCGGTCCTGCTGGTGTCCATCACCGTCATGATGGCCATGGTCATGCCGAAGTTCAAGGTCATGCAGACCCTGACCGACAACATCAACCTCGTGGCCCGCGAGAACCTCACCGGCCTGCGCGTGGTGCGCGCCTACAATGCCGAGGACTACCAGGAAGCCAAATTCACCAAGGCCAACAAGGACCTCACCGAGACCCAGCTGTTCACCAACCGCGTCATGGCGTTCATGATGCCGTTGATGAACACCGTCCTGAACGGCCTGATGCTCGCCGTCTACTGGATCGGCGCTTACCTCATCGACGCCGCCGGGCTCAAGGACAAGCTCACCGTGTTCTCCAACATGGTCGTGTTCTCCAACTACTCCGTGCAGGTCATCATGAGCTTCCTGCTCATGAGCATGGTGTTCGTGCTCTGGCCGCGCGCCGACGTGTCCGCGCAGCGCATCATGGAGGTGCTCGACACTGAGCCAATCGTCGAGAACGGCACCAAAACCGCCGCCGACGTGGCCAAAACCGGTCAGCGAGGCACCGTGGAATTCCGCAACGTCAGCTTCACCTACCCGGATTCGCGCGAGGCGATGCTGGAAGGCATCAACTTCACCGCCGAGCAGGGCCAGACGGTGGCGTTCATCGGCTCCACCGGCTCCGGCAAGTCGTCTCTTATCAATCTCGTGCCGCGCTTCTATGACACCAGCCAAGGCCAGGTGTTGGTCGACGGCGTGGACGTGCGCGACTACGACCTGAAGGCCCTGCGCGACAAGATCGGCTACGTGCCGCAGCAGTCCGTGCTGTTCAAGGGCACCGTGGCCTCCAACGTGAGCTACGGCGATCAGCCGGGCGACCCGGCGGAGGTCGAGATGGCCGATACCTCCACCCCGGCCGGGCGCAAGCGCGAGGCCGCGTTGATCGCCGCTGGCAAGGCTGCGGAAGGTGCCGATATACCGGCCGAGCAGCTGAATCGCGTCAGGGCCGCCGCCGACGTGGCGCAGGCCAGCGAGTTCGTGGCGCGCATGGACGGCGGGTATTCCGCCGCGATCGCCCAAGGCGGATCGAACGTGTCCGGCGGCCAGAAGCAGCGCCTGTCGATTGCGCGCGCGGTGTACCGTCACCCGGAAATCCTGATTTTCGACGACTCGTTCTCCGCGCTCGACTTCAAGACCGACCGCGAAGTGCGCGACGCGCTCGCCCGCGAGGCCAAGGATTCCACCAAGCTCATCGTGGCCCAGCGCATCGGCACCATCATGAACGCCGACCGCATCGTCGTGCTCGACGACGGCAAGGTCGTGGGTCAGGGCACGCACAAGGAACTGCTCGACAACTGCGACGTATACCGCCAGATCGCCGAATCCCAGCTCAGCCAGTCGGAGCTTACGGCGTAGGGGGGGCGGCAGCGGTAGCTCCCCATGTCAGGGGCTGAGCCGTAAAGGGAACAGCCCAGTGGGCTGTTCCCAGGCGAAGACGAGCTGATAAGCGAGCGAATAAAACAGCACAGCTGACTGAGGGGTAGTCGCGTACGGCTTCTCTCCCTCCGGCGCTTCGCGCCACCTCCTTCATCAGAGGGAGGTCAATACGGACTTTTAAGGAGTAAAACAAATGCCAAGAGGACCAATGGGCGGCAGGCGTGCCGTCGAAGAGCCCCATGATTTCGGCAAAGTCATGGGCAAGCTCGTGAACTATTGCCGCAACTATCTTCCCGTCATCATCATCGCGCTCATCCTGGGCGCGGCCGGCACCGTCTGCCAGATCGTCGGCCCGGACAAGCTCAAGGACATGACCAACGAGATCGTCAAAGGTCTGCCCGCCATCGTTAACGGCAGACCGGTGATGAACTCGGTAGATTTCGGCACGGTGGGCCACATCGCCTGGACTTTGGTGGCCCTGTACGTGGGCTACGCCGTGCTCGGCTACGTGCAAAGCTGGATGATGGCCAACGTCACCCAGCGCACCGCCCAGCGACTGCGCGAATCGATCTCGGTCAAAATCAACAAACTGCCGCTCAAATACTTCGACAAGGTCAGCTACGGCGACGTGCTGTCCCGCATCACCAACGATGTGGACGCCATCGGCCAGACGCTGGGGCAGTCGCTCGGCTCGCTGATTACCTCGGTGACGCTGTTCGTGGGCGCGCTGGTGATGATGTTCTACAACAACGTGATCATGACCCTGTGCGCCATCGGTGCCAGCCTCATCGGCCTGATCATCATGATGGCCATCATGAAGTCCTCCCAGAAGTACTTCGCCCGGCAGCAGATGGCGCTAGGTGACGTCAACGGCCACGTGGAGGAGATGTACGCCGGCCACCTCATCGTCAAGGCATACAACGGCGAGGCCGATTCGATCCGCCGCTTCGAGAAGTACAACTCGGACCTCTACGAGTCCGGCTGGAAGTCGCAGTTCCTCTCCGGCCTGATGATGCCGCTCATGAATTTCGTGGGCAACTTCGGCTACGTGGTGGTGTGCGTGGTGGGCGCGGCGCTCGCGCTCGACGGGCAGATCGAGTTCGGCGTGATTGTGGCGTTCATGATGTACATCCGCCTGTTCACTCAGCCGCTTTCGCAGTTTGCGCAGGCCTTCCAGAACCTGCAGCGCTGCGCGGCCGCCGCCGAGCGCGTGTTCGGCTTCCTTGAAGAGCCGGAGATGGAAGACGAATCCGGCAAGCAGGCCCTACTCGGCAAGAACTACATGGGCGGCCACGAAGTGAAGGGCGACGTGGAATTCAGCCACGTGCAGTTCGGCTACGAGCCGGGCAAGCCGATTATCAACGACTTCTCCGCTTCAGTCTCGGCCGGTCAGAAGGTCGCCATCGTCGGCCCGACCGGTGCCGGCAAGACCACCATGGTCAACCTGCTGATGCGCTTCTACGAGATTTCCGGCGGTTCGATTTCGATTGACGGCGTGGACACCAAGTCCGTGCCGCGCTGGAACGTGCACGACCAGTTCTCCATGGTGCTGCAGGATACGTGGGTGTTCCGTGGCACTGTGCGCGAGAACATCGCCTACTCCAAGCCTGGCGTGACCAACAAGCAAATCGAGGATGCGTGCAAGGCCGTGGGCCTCGACCACTTCATCCGCTCGCTGCCGGACGGCTATGACACCGTGCTCGATGACAAGTCGTCGCTCTCCCAGGGCCAGAAGCAGCTGCTGACCATCGCCCGCGCGATGGTGCAGGACGCGCCGATTCTGATTCTCGACGAGGCCACCTCCTCGGTCGATACCCGTACTGAAGAGCTGATTCAGAAGGCCATGGATGCGCTGACCGTGGGGCGTACGAGCTTTGTGATCGCGCATCGCCTCTCCACGATTCGCGACGCCGACATGATCCTCGTCATGAACCACGGCGACGTGATCGAGCGCGGCACGCATGATGAACTGCTGGCGGCGGGCGGTTTTTACGCCGACCTCTACAACAGCCAGTTCGCGCTTGCTGACTGACGGATTGTTTCCTGCGTTAGCGGATTAGCGGATTAGCTATACTCGGCTCCCCTCTCCGAGGGGAGCTGTCAGCGTAGCTGACTGAGGGGGAGCAACCCATCGGTCCACCCGAGGGAATGCTCCACTGGATGTGATACTGATGATTTCGTACATTAGTGTGTGAAAAAACCGCCCGGAAAATTGGGGGATTGGGCGGCGGTGCGGTTGGCGTTGAGGATGGCGCATTCGAAGGGGAAATGAGCGCGTAACTGGGTGGCCGAGGTGGTGAACAGAGCAGTGGCGAGTCCGTCGGCCAGTGTGACAGGGACGTGTGCCGCAACGGTGTTCGACGAATCGTCGGTATCGCGGTTTGCCGTTGTCGAGGCATTGCTGCCATGCGTCGATGTCTTCGTGGTTATGGCGCTCGATGGCGGCGTGACGGCCACCCATGTGGCGGCTACATCGTCAACCGGTAGTCCGTCGATGGCGTTGAGCAGATGGTGAAGTTGGTGACCTGCGGCGTCAGACCAGTGGCGGCGGCTGGGGGAGCTCGCGCAGAATGCGCCGTGGCTGATTTCGACCGTACCTACGGCGTTGGCCGGATCGGCAGGATCTTCAAGGGCGATGGTGATTGGTTCGTCCGTGTGCACTAGCAAATCACCCCCGGCGTCGATGACGTATTGAATGGGTTGAGGGTGACCCGCGCCATCACCCAACATCCCCGCAAGCAAATCCACCAAATACCCCTTACCGCACGCGCCGAAATCGAGCGCGACCGGTCCGCGCGTCACCAGTGTTGTGCCATGCCGCTCAACGTCGGCTGACCAAATGGCTCGTCCGTGGATCGCGCCTGCATGTTCAGCGGCATCTGGCGCAGGCGTAAACGAATACGACTCGTCATAGCCAAGCCGAATCAAATCCTCGCCCACGCACGGGTCGGTCGCCCCATCGGTTGCCGCAAACAGGCGGTCGTACAGGCCAAACAGACCCGATGCCCAGTCGGGAAAATCGAACGTGCCGCCATGTGCGGCCGTGCGCATCCGGCCGACGATGGAATCATCGCGGAATCGAGATAATACAACCTCATATTCATGGATGAACGAGCCAATACGATCGCGTATCTCATCGTCCAATACGCTCTCGGTGTGCACCAGTAATCCGGTCCCCAACGCATCAGGAAAAGCGTATACGTATGGCAGTTGCTCGGTCAGACTTGTCATGCCCACTATCGTAGAGCGCATGGTGTGCCGGTGTATACTGGATTTTGACACTGTGTCAATGTTGATTCGGAGGTTGTGAGAATGGGCAATGCGACTACAGCAAGTGTAACGGGTGTGCAAGTTGCACCGGCGAAGTCAGCCATCAAAGATCTCCCCATCGCCAAAGTGTGGGCGTTTGCGGTCGGCCAGTTCGGGTGGGCGCTGCTTTCCGGCATCATCTCCAACTGGCTCGTGTATTTCTACCAACCTGACCAGGAGACCATCTCCCAAGGTCAGACCGTATTCGTGCCGCAGGGCCTGGTCGTTCTCGGCATCGTGACCGTGGTGGGCGGCATCACCGCCTTCGCCCGATTCTTCGACGCGTTCGTGGACCCGGCCGTGGCGTCCCTCTCCGACCGTTGCGACGCCAAATCCGGCCGCCGTATGCCGTTCCTGAAATTCGCCGCCCTGCCGCTCGCGGTGGTCACCGTGCTCGTGTTCTGGAGCCCGATCAACGGCACCAGCTGGGTGAACGCGGCGTTCCTGTTCGTCACCGTGATCGGCTACTACATCGCCCTCACGTTCTACTGCACGCCGTACAACGCGCTCATCGCCGAACTCGGCCACGACTCCAAGCAGCAACTCACCATCTCCACCGCCATCTCCTTCACTTGGGTGGCCGGCACGGCCATCGCGTACGTGGCGCCGGTGATTTGGGGCGCGTTCGTGCCGATGATGGGCCGTATCACCGCCATCCGCGTGACCTTCACCATCATGGCCGCCGTGGCGTTCGTGTGCATGCTGGTGCCGCCGCTGGCCATCCGCGAGAAGGACTACGTCAACTCCCATCCCACCTCCGAATCGACCATCGAATCCCTGAAGCAGACGTTCGGCGACGGCGAATTCCGCAAGTTCGTATGCTCCGACGTGGTCTACTGGGTGGCCATCACCACCTTCCAGACCGGTCTGCCGTTCTTCGTGACCAGCCTGCTCAAGCTGCCGGAAACCACCACGACCATCTACTTCGTGCTCATGACCGGCGTCTCTGTGCTGTTCTATCTGCCGGTCAATATTCTGGCCAATAAGGTCGGCAAGAAGAGGCTGCTGCTGGTTGCCTTCGTGATCTTCACCTGTGCGTTCGCATTTGCCGGCGCCCTTGGTTCGGCCGTGCTCGGCTTCATTCCGGCGATGGCCCAGGGTTTGGTGCTCTCGGTGGTCGGCGCGATTCCGATGGCCGCGTTCGGCATCCTGCCGCAGGCCATCGTGGCGAATATCGCCGACGCCAGTTCCAAGACCACCGGCCAGGACCGTCAGGGCATGTTCTACGCGGCCCGCACCTTTGCGATGAAGATGGGCCAGTCCGTGGCCATGCTGCTGTTCACCGGCGTCTCCACCATCGGCATGGCGTCCGGCGCGGGCTACCGCATCGCCGCCGTGTGCGCGGCCGTGCTGTGCGGCTTGGGCGGCATCGTGTTCGCGTTCTACAACGAGAAGAAGGTGTTGGGCGTGCTGGAGACGTGATGGCGTTGCCGGGTGCCGCCGCGGTATCCATACGGAGCGGTGTGGGTGACTTGCCCCGTCTGCGACACTGAACAAGCCGCCGCGGTATCCCTGGTATCCAGGCGGAGTGGTGATCTTAGTTCGAGCTATTGCGCCGGCAGACGGCTGGGACGATGCTGCGCTTGCGGCGGCCCAACCGGCGACACCGAAACGTTACCGTGTCGACACGCGTGCGACACTTCGGCGTCAAATTGCGTTTGACCGTACTCCGTACTATATTGTTGCGAGTTGCTTTGCGGAGCAAAGTAACATCCAAGGGGCTGTAGCTCAGTTGGTAGAGCGCTTCGTTCGCATCGAAGAGGTCGCGGTTTCGACTACCGTCAGCTCCACGAGACCCTCTGCATTCATTCCACCGCAGAGGGTCTTTTCATTTGTTTTCGTTGAAATTCTGCCATCTCGCGTTTCAAGGGGCTGATTTGGGGTTTGCCGGAGGTCTACTTGCGTTTCGAGGGGCTGATGGTCAAGTAGATACGCCGCCAAAATGGCGGAATAGCGTTGCGTCAAAGCCGTTTGTATCGGTGCTTCACCGGATGAGGAGCCCCTTGAAACGGAAGTAGACCTCCGGAACATGTGAAATCAGCCCCTGCAAAGGGAGAATGCCTCGATTTCGCCATGGATTGTCGTGGATTGCTCTGTGGCATGGGCAATACTGGGAGTATGACAAGCGCAGATGAGTTGAATGAGCAGTATGACGCTGACGGTAGCGTGACGCAAGTGCCTGAACGCAATGATGAAGTTCATGCCGGCGAATCCGCCGTCGCCCAATCCCGCGAATCGGCCGTGACCATCCCCGCCGGCACCGTGGTGCTCGCCGCCACCCCGATCGGCAATGTCGGCGACGCTTCAGCCCGTCTGGTGGCCCTCTTGGAACGGGCCGATATCGTGGCCGCCGAAGACACGCGCCGCCTCTACGATCTCGCCCGTCGCCTCGGCGTCTATGTGAACGGTCGCGTCATCGCCTATCACGACCACAACGAGCGCGACAAGGCCGACGGCCTGCTCGACCAGGTCGAAACCGGCGCCACCGTGCTCGTCGTATCCGACGCCGGCATGCCCACCATCAACGACCCCGGCTTGGCCATCGTGCGCCGTGCCATTGAACGCGGTCTGCCCGTCACCTGCGCGCCCGGCCCCTCCGCTGTGCTCGACGCGCTCGCCCTCTCCGGCCTGCCCACCGACCGCTTCTGCTACGAAGGCTTCCTACCGCGAAAGCATTCCGAGCGCGTGCAGTATCTGCGCACGCTGTTGCCCGAACGCCGCACCATCGTGTTCTACGAGACGCCTCATCGCATTGCCGATTCGATGGACGATCTGCTGGACGCGTTCGGCCCGAATCGCCCGATGGCCCTGTGCCGCGAACTCACCAAGGATTATGAGCAGATTCGTCGCGGCCCGATTGACGAGATTCGCCAAAGTGTGATTGATGATCCGCCCCGTGGCGAGATGGTGCTGGTCATCGGCGGCGCGTCCAACGAGGAGGCCGAAGCGGCCGCGCCCAGCACGTTGAGCGTGGATGACATGGCCGTGCTCTCCATCGACCGTGCTTTGGAGGACGGCCTGCGTATCAAGGACGCCATCGCGCAAGTGGTGCAGGAGCATCCACTGGCTGACGGATCGTTGGCCAATCGCAAGCAGGTGTATGCGGCTGTGCTGAAAATCAAGGGATAGCGCAGCAGCCGGCGATTATCTCCCCGTTACGCTTCCATCGACTCGAACAATATTTCCAACGCCTGCCGGACCCCGGGCCCACCACGCTGCGAGACCAATTCCAGCAAAGGCGCGTCGGCTTTGGGATTGGCAACCAGCCATTTACGCAGTTCGGGCACGTGATATGCGATGTGCCAGAGCACGGCAACATCCGTATCGGGCGAACATGCCACCGCGGGCGTAAGTCTGATGGGCGGTTCAGGCGGCGCGGTCATATCCGAGATTGCGCGCGATGCGGATTCGGATGAGTGTGCCGCCGCCGCGTGGCGAGGCAACCGTTGCGCCTGCCGCAAATGCCGTAAACGGTGAGCGGCATGGCGGCCTCTGCGATGGCCTCTGACAATGAACCCCCTCGTCATGCGCATTGCTCCAAAGCCGGTTCGTCCATCTCCTGCTGCACCGATTCAAAAAACATGCGTGCGCGTCCGGCGTACTTGTGATGCCGATGCTCCTTGACGATTTGCAGACAGTCGTTTGGCCGAAACTGGTACGCGGACATCAGCTGGCACACCAGTGCGTTGACGGTGGAAGGATCGGGGATGTCTTCAGGACTCATCACCAGGTCGCAAGCCGTACGGGCTGGCGTGGTGACAGGCAGCCCGCCGAGCTTGATGATTTGCTCCGGCAACGTCAATCTTTTGAATACGCGGATACGGCGGCTGACGGATGCCGAGCGGAAGTGCGATGTGGAAATCACGTCTATGGTACTCGGAAAGTCGGGGCCTCCCAGCCATACCCAAGCGGCGGTCATCGAACACACCACAGTGCCAAACGGGGCGACCTCCGCGACGATTTTCGCGCGACCATACAGTGTGCCCGAATGCTCGATCCAGTAGCCGGCGGAATCGTCGAGCTTACGTAACGTGCCGAAGGCGGCCAGACGGTTAAGGCTGAGCGGTCCCGGCAGATCCTTGGTAAACAGTATCGGCGGCACCGCAGGCTGCGCGGTTGCCGGCGAGGCGACTGTTGTGATGTCCGTCATCGGACCTGCTGTGATATCCATGACCGAACAATATGCAGAAATGCGGCTTGCGCGCCACCGGATAGGCGAAAACGGTGGATAAGTGCATAACTTTACTAGGTGTGCAAATGATGTGGATAACTCGGTGGATATTGGCAGGCGGAAGTGTGTGCGGATGTGCGTGGGCGTGCGTACGGATGGGTGCGCGGATACGTGTGCGAATGCGTATGTGGATAAGCGCGCAAGAGGTGTACAGATAAGTATGTGGGGAAGTTGCGGGTGGATAGGTGAGTGGGATGAGGATGGCGGCGCGGCAGCTATCCGGGCGTGTCCCCGCCGCGCCGGATAATCAAGCCTTATGAGTCATGTTTTGGTGAATGTTGCTTGGCCGTATGCAAACGGCCCCCGTCATATCGGCCACGTCGCGGGATTTGGTGTGCCCTCCGACGTCTACGCGCGCTACGAGCGCATGAAGGGCAATGATGTGCTCATGGTGTCCGGCACCGACGAGCACGGCACCCCGATTCTCGTCGAGGCGGAGAAGGAAGGTCTCACTGCCCAGGAACTGGCCAACCGTTACAACCGCGTGATCGCCAAGGATCTGTGCGACCTCGGCCTGAGCTACGACCTGTTCACCCGCACCACCACCGGTAACCACGAGCACGTGGTGCAGGAGATGTTCAAGCAGTGCTTGGAGAACGGCTACATCTACAAGGGCACCCAGCAGGTGGCGATTAGCCCGTCCACCGGCCGCACCCTGCCCGACCGCTACATCGAGGGCGAGTGCCCGATTTGCCACGCCGAAGGTGCGCGTGGCGACCAGTGCGACGCCTGCGGCAACGAGCTCGACCCGGACGAGCTCATCAACCCCGTCTCCAAGATTAACGGCGAAACCCCGCGCTTCGAGCAGACCGAGCACTACTTCCTCGACCTGCCGGCGCTCGCCGAAGCCAACAAGGCGTGGCTGGAGACCCGCAAGGGCTGGCGTACCAACGTCATCAACTTCTCGCTCGGCCTGTTCAAGGAAGTTAAGCCGCGCGCCATCACCCGTGACATCGACTGGGGTATCCCGGTGCCGGTGAAGGACTGGATTGACAACCCGAACAAGAAGCTGTACGTGTGGTTCGACGCCGTGATCGGCTACCTGTCGGCCTCCATCGAATGGGCCCGACGCCAGGGCGACCCGGAGAAGTGGCGCGAATGGTGGAACGACCCGAGCTGCCCGGCCTACTACTTCATGGGAAAGGACAACATCACCTTCCACTCCCAGATCTGGCCGTCCGAAATGCTGGCGTACAACGGCAAGGGCTCCAAGGGCGGCGAAACCGGCCCGATGGGTCCGCTCAACCTGCCTGAGCAGGTGGTGGCCAGCGAGTTCATGACCATGGAAGGCAAGAAGTTCAGCTCCTCCCGCGGCATCGTGATCTACGTCAAGGACATCCTCGCCCGCTACCCCGTGGATGCCGTGCGCTACTACATTTCCGTGGCCGGCCCCGAATCCTCGGATTCCGACTTCACGTGGGCCGAGTTCGTGCGCCACAACAACGAGGAGCTCGCCTCCTCGTGGGGCAACCTGGTGAACCGCGTGGCCAACCTCATCAACAAGAACTTCGGCGAGATTCCGCCGCTGGACGAGGATTCGATGACCAACGAAGACCGTGGCCTTCTGGAAGAGGCTTCCGCCGCGTTCGACGTGGTCGGCTCCTCCATCGAAACCCACCACCAGAAGCACGCCCTGTCCGAGGCGATGCGTGTGGTCGGCGACATCAACAAGTACATTTCCGCCACCGAACCGTGGAAGATTAAGGACGACCAGGCTCGTCTCGGCACCGTGCTGCACGTGGCCGCTCAGGCCGTGTCTGACGCGAACCACCTGCTCGCGCCGTTCCTGCCGCACTCCGCACAGAAGGTGTGGGAGGCGCTCGGCGGCACCGGCACCTTCTCGCCGCTGCCTGAGCTCAAGGAAGTCGAGGATCTCGACAAGCCCGGCTTCACGTACCCGATCATCACCGGCGATTACGAGCTCGGTGTGAACGTGCACCCGTGGAAGAGCGAGGCAATCGAGGTCGGCGCCATGGTGCCTAAGCCCGCACCGATCTTCGCCAAGATTCCGACCGAGGCCGTGGAAGAGGAGCTGGCTCGCTTCGATGAAGCGTTGGCTGCTCGCCGTGCCGCCGAAGCCGAACGTCTGGCCGCCGAGAAGGCCAAGCTCGCCGCCGAGTGATTCGGCATTGCTAGCTCGTAGCTGACGGGCCACCTCGCACATGAAGTGTTGCGGGGTGGCCCGTTGCCGTATGTGCGGCCTAGCCCCGACAATGCGAGGCCGGTTGTCGGGCGGCGTTACAAACCCGTCACAGTTTGCCAAGACTTTTCTCAGACAAGCACATCGAATCCCCAAGAAAGAGACGGTTATATAGAAGATGTCAACGGAATGAAGTTCATACCGGTGGCGAGGTTCTTCCGAACCCCATAACTGAACCCTTCTTCTCTCTTCTCTCTCACCCGGCGGCCCCCTCCGCCGGGTTTCTTCGTTTTGGGCCGCATCATGCAACGCAAGTTACGCTGCTGTCCAGCTACATCCACGCCGCTCGAAGCCGTGATCCGCCACACCAAGCACGGGGCGCGGTGATTCGGAGCATTGCAGGATTCCCTCCATGCTTCCGGTTTGGGGGGTGCTGCTTGATTCCTCTACTTCCAGCGAAACGTTGCTATCGCGGTATGGTCGCATGCCTGTTAAGCATTGAAGCATCTTATCTATGCGCAGTCGGTGTCCCGGTGGTGACGGCAACCGATTGACGTGCGAACCGGGCCAGATTTCGTTGTCCCGGTTCGTGATTTTGGCCTCTTTTTGGGAACCGGGACAGACCATCCCGTGAGCGCTCAATGTATGCAAATCCAGAAGCCCGGAATTCCGCCGATGTGTGATGGCGGATATTGTGCGGTAGGGCCGAATTGGCGATTTTTCGAGGGTGTTTCTGTCCCGGTTGCTCAAAAAGAGGCGAAATGGAGAACCGGGACAACGAAATCTGGCCCGGTACACACATAAATCGATTGACGTCGTTACCAGGACATCGGACACCGTGACGTATATCGCGAACCGCATAATATGGCAGTACGCAACGCAGATGATGTGCGGATTCGCCGGACGTAACATGGCGTGTGACACACAACAGTGCCATGCGGTCGGGGCCACGCGACCAAATGGGGTGCGATGAATGGCATATGCGTTGCAGCAAGCGCGCGCAATCGTATCGATGTCAGCTCAGTGCGCCCCGGTGGATTTCCGTCGTTTCCGCCGGGCAAGTTCATTGAGCGGCGTCGCTGTCAAGGTGAAATCGAATATGGAGCCTCGCAACGCCAGCTGTCGCCCGGCTCGGTAGGCGAGTTCGGCTTGAGACGGTTCATCAGCCATATTCGCGGCGGTGGCGATGAGGACGATCCAATGATGATGCCGTAACAGTTCGCGCTTGTCGTTGTCTCGCCGCCACTGGGCCTTGTCTGTGCGATGATGATCGCCGTCATATTCGATGGCGACGCGGAATTCGGGCCAAGCGAGATCGAGTGTTATCGGCGCACCATTGCTGAACGTCGCGCCGGGCACTGTGTAATTTGTCACGGCTCGTGGAAGCCCGTATTGCGTGGTTGTGATACGGGTCTCTGATTCCATCGGAGAATCCACGCGCGGTGCAATAAATTCAAGTGCGATCATGCATGTGGCTTTCGCGTTGAATTTCGGAAGTTCGCTGACCTGCCGCACAAAGTCCTGATAAATTTCGTCGGCGGTGCGGCCGCCCGATAGGCTCGGCTTGCGCGCTATTGCCGTAAGGGTTGCGTCGCCAAGTATGACCAATGATTCCAATGACATGTGAGCGGCGAGCTGCGCCCAAGTATGTACCAGATCCAGCGCGTGCACATGCTTGTTGATACGTGCATTGTGCGCGGTGCTTAGCGGTTTCCAGATGTGCGGTGTTGTTGGTGGAACGACGGCGCGTATCCGGGTGCGATGCGAGTCGGAGACGGTATGGAGCTCGGTGGCATTGAGATCGCAATCCTTGGGAAGCGGCACGGATTGCAGTATCAGCGATGTGGTCATGCCGAAGAGCACAGGCTTTCCGAGCTGTTGCGCGGCGTCCGTGCATCGTTTAAGAATTTCCCGCTTACGTTGGGTGAGGGTTTCGCTCATAGCGGGCGCAGTGGGGGTTGCCATACGCGGTGGTGAGTATGGCTCGGGCTTGACGGCGTGCGTGGACGCAGCACTCGGTGCCGCGGCATTGTTGGTCCAGCCGGGTGGTTCATCGTCGAATACGCCGGGTGGCGGGGTGGGAAATCCGCTGTTCATAACGCCACCGTAGCGTAGCGGTCGCTTGTTCGCCATGAAAAACGGGGTATGTGGTTCTAGCTTGCTGAGGATGTGGATAACTCTGTGGATAACTAAAGTGCTCCTATGTTTTGCTCACTCTGTGAGAAGTCGGCAAAACATAGGAGCACTTCAGCCGCGGCCAATGGGCGGAATATGTCAGCGGCAGCGACGGGTGAGGGGCTGCCAGGGATCGAGCTCGACTGGTTCGGTGGTGAGCAGGGCGCGGGTGGCGTCGTCGAGGTATTCCTTGCGGATGATGAGCTCGGTAACGTAGCGGTCGAACCAGGCGTCGGACATGACGTAGTAGCCGTCCTTGCCGGCGTCCTTGCCCCAGCTGTTCTCCACCTTCCAGCGGTTCGGCTTGCCGTCCTCGCCGAGGTTCACGCCGGTGAAGGTCATAGCGTGGTTGCTCGGGCTGTCGCCGTATTCGAGGCCGTGGGCCTTGTCGCCGGTGAATTCGGTGCCGAACAGCTGGTCGACGCGCACCACGGACTGGTCGAAGAAACCGTCCTTGCGCAGGGCGAACTGCGTGCAGTCGCAGGCGAACCAGATCGGGTGGCCGGCGGTGAGCTGGTCAAGCGCGGCCTTCTTGAACACGTCCAGCGGCACGTTGACGAATTCCATATCGCCAGCCTCGGCCACGTTCGCGCTGAAGCGGATGCGGTAGCGCTGGTTGAACGGGCGGTTCTTGAGCGGGGCGTTGGCCAGCGTCACGAAATCGTTGACGTCCACCGGCACGTACTTCTTGTAGAACTCAAGCGGGGTGATGCCGATCTCGCGAATCTGCGGGCGCTCGTCCTTGCCGGTTTTCGGCTTGTCGGACTTGTCCTTATCGCACTTGCAGGCCTTGGCGTCGGATTTGCCCTCGCACTTGCAGGATTCGCCGCACTTGCAGGATTCGGCCTTGCCGTCTGCGTCTGCGTCGGCCTTGCACTTGCGAGCCTCGCCCTTCTTATCCTCATCATCATCCTTGGTGCGCGCGAAGAAGTCGAACTTCTCCGGCGGTTCGCCGAGCGCCACGGCGCAGATGCGGTACACGGTGCCCATGTACTCGTCCTTCAACGCACGCAGCTCGTCCTCAGACGCCCCGGCAGCCGAACGGCGGCGCAGCTCGGCCGCGAACTCGCGCAGCTTGGAGTTGAGGTACTGCTTGAAATCGTCGGAATTGCGGGAGTTCTCGGACTCCGGATAGGCGCTCTTGGGCACTAGGCCGTACTTGTTCACCAGTGCAGCGAACATCTGCCACCAGCCACCATCGTCTGCAGGCGACTCATTGATGGCCTCGAACAGACGCGAATCGGTCGCCTCGTCGAGCGTGCGCAGCACGTTCTCCAGATAAGTGTTCGACTTCTCCATCGCGTCCCAGAAGAACAGGTAGGTCTCGGAGAACTCGAAATCCTCAAGATTCCAGCGATGCATGAGTTCGTAACGCAGCGTGTTCAGGGAGGCGAACATCCAGCAACGGCCGGAACGCTCCTGATTGGTGATCGAACCCTGCTTGAGTTCGATGGAGAAGTCGCGTGGCAGCGCACGCACGCCGCGATAGTCGGTGGCCGCCTTGAGCACGCCGGCCGAGACCGCCGCGTCCGCCGCGATCAGGTTGGCGCGGTCCTTGTTGAAGTCTTCGGTGTACGTACGCAGAAGTTCGGGTTTGATGGCCCGTGCGCTGGCGTTTGCTGTCATGATGATTGATCTTCCATTCATGTAGGCGACGTTTGTGGTCCGTCGGTAGTATAAGTCGCCGTGTATTCGTCGGACGATTCACCGGGCGAAATCGTACGGGCGGATATGCGCCGGCGATTCCACCCCGCCAACGATTTGTCCACCTTGCTGCTCGCGCGGGCGCACGTATCATATGTACCGATACATATTGTTGACGAATGTCGCATAGTCCAAAGGAGTACGTCATGACTTCGCTGCATAGCAAGCCGCTGGCCCTGAAAAACGTCACCGTCACCGATTCATTCTGGCGCACCGAGCAGGAACTCGTGCGCACGGCTGTGATTCCCTATCAGTGGAACGCCCTGAACGATAACGTCCCCGGCGCGGCCCCCAGCTATTGCATGCACAACTTCAAGGCCGCTGCCGCGCAAAACAAGCGCAAGGATACCCAGGGCAACGCGTTCGTGCCGCCGAAGTACACGTTCCGCGGATTTGAGGCGCTCCCCGAAGACCCGGCCAATCCCGACCCAGACAAGTTCTACGGCTTCGTGTTCCAAGACACCGACTTCTCCAAGTGGGTGGAGGCAGTCGGCTATTCCCTCGCCCATCACCCGGACCCCGCACTGGAACAGACCGCCGACCAAGCTGTCGACATCGTGTGTGCCGCCCAGCTCGACAACGGCTATCTGGACGCCTACTACATCCTGAACGGCATGGATCGCGCGTTCACCAATCTGCGTGACCATCACGAACTGTACTGCCTCGGCCACCTCGTTGAAGGTGCGGTGGCCTACTACCAGGGCACCGGCAAAGACAAGTTGCTCAAGGCCGCCTGCCGTTTCGCCGATTACGTAGACGAGCGCTTCGGTCGCAAGCCGGGCCAGCTGCGTGGTTACCCCGGTCACGAGATTGCCGAGATGGCTTTGGTGAGGCTGTACGAGGTCACCGGCGAACAGCGGTACCTTGATCTGGCCGAATATTTCGTGACCGAGCGAGGCCGGCAGCCGTACATCTTCGATATTCAGGCAGACGAGAACGCAAAGCGCGACGCCGACGCCAACTACAAACCCAACACGGACCCCAACCGGTACGCCTACCACCAGGCGAACAAGCCGGCCACCGAACAAGACGAAGCCGTAGGCCATGCCGTGCGCGCCGGCTACTTCTACTCCGGTCTGGCGGACGTGGCCCGACTGACCGACGATCAGGACCTCGCCGATGCGGCCGAGCGGCTCTGGCGCAATATCGTCGATAAGAAACTGTACGTTACCGGCGGCATCGGCGGCACGGTGGACGGCGAGGCATTCTCCTACAACTACGACCTGCCCAACGACTCCGCCTACTCCGAGACCTGCGCCGCGATTTCGCTGGCGTTCTTCGCCCGTCGCATGCTCGAGCTCGCGCCAAAGGCCGAGTACGCGGACGTTATGGAGTCGGCGCTGTACAACACCACGCTGGCCGGCATGGCGCTGGACGGCAAGAGCTTCTTCTACGTGAACCCGCTGGAAGTCAATCCGTATGCCTGCCATAAAGACAGCCGCCTGCGCCACGTCAAGCCGGTGCGTCAGAAGTGGTTCGGCTGCGCATGCTGCCCGCCGAACATCGCCCGCATCGTTGAGTCGGTGCAGGAATATGCCTACACGGTTGCCGAGGATGGCGGTACGCTGTTCACGCACTTGTATATGGGCGGCGTGGCCAAAGCTGAGTTGAATGGTACGGCTGTGGAGCTGGATGTTACGGCGAACCTGCCGTGGCAAGGCGATGGCAAGGCGGTCGTGCGCTTGGGCGGTGACGCTGCTGGCACCTCGGCTCAGGCTCCTGCTCGCTTTACGCTGGCCTTCCGTCTGCCCGGTTGGGTGGGCGATGAGTCCGCTGCTGCCGCCGCGATTACGGCCACGGGCGAGTCTGAGTCTGGGGCCGATAGTTCCCGCGTGACCCGCGAAATTCGCGACGGCTACCTGTATCTGACCGGTGAGTGGCGCGACGGCGACACCGTGACGTTCGACTTCCCGATGCCGGTGCGTATGCTGGCCGTCAACCCGCTGGTGCGCGAGGACGCCGGCAAGGTGGCGTTCGTGCGCGGCCCGATCACCTTCTGCGCCGAGGAAAAAGACAACGGCGCCAACCTGCACCTGCTGCACGCGGATGTGGAGGCACTGCTGGCCGACCCGAGCGCGGCCAAGGTCGAGGAGTTCGACTTCCACGCCGGAGCCAAGGGCATCGACGACAAGGGCCAGGGCGAGGTGGAAGACGTGACCCGCCGCATGGTGAAGCTTGAGGTGCCGGCTTGGCGCGAGCCGTTGCCGGCTGCTGTGGCCGCCGCGGGTGAGGGCGCGGCCGAGGTTCCGGCGTTCGCGCCGCTCTACGCCGTGTACGCGCCGGTCAAGCGCGAGCCCGCCACCGCCACGCTCATCCCGTACTTCGCCTGGGCCAACCGCGGCGAAAACGAAATGACCGTCTGGCTGCGCGGCTGATATTTGCTCTCGGCTACTCTGGTAGCCATGGGCATCACGACATGTCGGCTCGAAGGGCCGGTGGACTTTTACTCGGTCGGGCAGTTTGTGTCCGGACCGGGCTGGCGCCATCTGCGGCGCACCATCGACACCTTCGAGCTGATGTTCGTGCGTCGGGGCGTCCTGCCGATGCGGGTGGGGGAGCAGACCCTGCATATCGAGGCCGGCCAAATCGCACTCTTGCCGCCGAATGTGGAGCATGCGGGCGCCGACATCATCACGTCTGACGTGGACTTCTACTGGATGCATTTCAAATTGCCGGATGCGCGCATGCTCCCCGATGACGCGGGTCTGCCGCAGGACGACCATTGCCTGTTGCTGCCCGATGAACGCACCCTGCCCGACCCCGACCGGCTGGCGGTGATGTGTGGGCAGCTCATCGACATCTATGCGCGATTCGGCCCGTATTCCAACGCTTACTGCGATTACTTCGCCACCGGCCTGCTGCTGGAGGTCAGCGCGCAGGAGCGGCTGAAGGCGGACTTTGCCGCCCATCGTACGCTTGCCGGCTACCGGGGCGACGGCAAGCCCATCACCAGTGCCGACCGCGTCCGGCAGCAACAGGAATGGGCCATGCATGTCGATTCGGCCGGTGCCGCTGGCGATTCGTCCGGCCTGGCGCCGATGCTGGCCATCCGCTCGTGGATTATGGCCAATGCCTTCGACGACATCACCGTGGCCAAAGTGGCCGCGCGCTTCCACTATTCACCCAGCTATCTGACCGCGATGTACCGGCGCGTGTTCGGCGTGGGTGTGGCCGAGCAGATCATCGAATATCGCATCGACCGTGCGCGCGAACTGCTGAGTTCTACCGCTTCCAGCGTGGCGGATATTGCGCGAGAAGTGGGCTACGCCGATCCCAAGTACTTCATGCGCGTCTTCAAGCGCCGCACTGGCCTGACCCCCGGCCAATACCGCGACGCTTTCCCCGCCCGCCTCTACAACACCGTGTGATTAGGGAAGGTCATGGTCCTAACCCTAGGAAAAGTGCGCATGGGCGCCACTACCACGTGGGAGCGCTGGGAACGGTTTGACGCATGCCGAAACCTCGCACGTCACGCCGCACGGCACTTGGGCAGTGGGCGCGGCAGTCGGGAATCGCCGCCCTATTTCGGCGTTTCAGCGTTACCTGTTTGCCGAACCGACAGTGGACTCGCGCGGAACCAGTGTGTATCCAATGGTGGCGCGCGTGGCCGGCATGCCAGCGGATTCGTCGGACCTGCCGTCGCCCTGGTCGCGCTGCTCCACGCGGCGGGTGATCATATCAAGCGCGAATTGGGCGAGCTGATCGAGATCCACTTGGACGGTGCTCAGCGTCGGTGTGGTGTACGAGCCGGCCGTGGCGCCGTCGAAGCCGATGACTCTCACATCGTCGGGCACGCGGATGCCGTAGTCGGCAAGGCCTCGGATTACTCCGAATGCGGCATAGTCGTTAATGCAGAAGATGCCATCGATGGCCGGGGTGCTTCCCGTTGCCCGCGTGGTGCCCGGGGAACGGGACTCAGCAGTGTCATCAGCCGATTGCGCACGAGCCTCGAGCATCGCCTCGGCGATGGCATGACCGGCTTCGATGCCGCTGTCGCTACCGTAACCAATGAAGTTCGTCGATTCGTCATACGGCAGCCCGGCGTCAAGCAGTGCGCCGCTGGCCCCGCGTAGGCGCAAACCGCTGGAACTTTCCACGTGCGCCAGTTCGGTTCGTGGCGAATACCCGTCGCCGACAATGGCGATGCGGTGGCATCCGCATTCGATGAGATGCTGCACTGCCGCCCGCGCGCCGTCTTCGTTCGGGAAATTCACTGTATCGAACGTGGGCGTTTCCTCGCAGGCGTCAATCAGAACCAGCGGTCGGCCGTGGTTGATCGCGGAAAGCGGCACACCGGCATTCAGGCCCGAAGCGTGGATAATCTCGCCGTCGAACAACTGCCCGGAGAACGGGTTGTTGGCCAGCGCGTGTTTGGCGGCATCCGGAGAGTACCGGGTTTGCTCCACGAACGGCGTCAGCCCGCGCGCGGTGGTTTCGGTGACGAGCGATTCGACGAGTTTGGAGTAGAACGGCGAATCGAATTCGTTGACGATGATGTGGATGATGTTGCTGCGGCCGGACTTCAGCATGCTGGCCGTCAGATTGATGCGGTAATCGAGCTTTTCGGCCACTGCCAGCACTTTGGCGCGAGTGGAATCCTTAACACCCGGCTTGCCGTGCAGCGCATTCGAGGCGGTCATGGGGGAGAACCCGGCGGCCTTCGCTACGTCGCGCAATGTTGGTTTGCCGCTCGGCATAACGTCACCTCATGTTTCGCCTGTGATGGGCATTGGACAATGCCCGTAATGCTTCCAATGGTTGTAACGGTATTCACAACATCGTGTTTTGGCAAATGGTGGCTGTGCGCCGGAATCGCTGAAAATGCTGCGCTTAGGCGATGACGCGCCGAGCGTAACATGCGCTTGCTTGATATCGTTCCGGTGGAAGAATATGTAACGGTACATACGTCGGTGTGCCAAGAGGCCATGAAGTTCGTCGTACGTTGGGATGGGACTCTCCGGGGGAGTGGCGTCACTCTTCACCTATCCGTACGTGCGCGATGCCGATTGGTTTGCGGCTGGCGTACCGCCGTATGGCAACTTATACGAATATCAACGAAAGCAGGATACGATGACGGATCTTCCGCAGAGCCTTCCTCAGGCATGGCGTCCGCCGATGGGCTGGAACAGCTGGGATTCGTACGGCACGACTCTCACCGAAGACGAGCTGCTGGCCAACGCGCGGTTCATGGCTGAACACCTGAAAAACGCCGGCTGGGATACGTTGGTCATCGACATCGACTGGTACGACCCGACCGCCCGCGCACATGGTTACAACGACAACGCGCCGCTGATTCTCGACGAATACGGCCGTCAGCTGCCTGACCCGGTGCGTTTCCCGAGTGCTGCCGGCGGCAAGGGATTCGGCCTGCTCGCCGCCGCCGTCCACGAACTGGGCTTGAAGCTTGGCATGCACATGATGCGCGGCATCCCGCGTATCGCTGTGGACAAGAACCTGCCCGTATACGGCACCAACTACACCGCCAAGGACGTGGCCGACCTCGACCACGTGTGCAAGTGGAATCCGGACAACTACGGCCTGAACCAATCCCACCCGGGCGCGCAGGCCTGGTATGACGCGCAGCTCGACCTGTTCGCCTCCTGGGGCCTCGACTTCCTCAAGGTCGACGACATGCAGACCCCGTTCCACTCCGACGAAATCGCCGCCTATCATCGCGCCATCGCCAAAGCCGAAGCCAAATACGGCCGTTCGATTGACCTGTCTCTCTCGCCCGGCGGCTGGGTGGCGACGAGCTACGTCGACTTCCTGCGCGAGAACGCCCAAATGTGGCGTATTTCCGACGATCTGTGGGACCGTTGGGAAGACATCTACCAGCAGTTCGCCCGCTTGGCCCGCTGGGCGCCGTTCCAGACCACCGGCCACTGGGCCGACGCCGACATGGTGCCGTTCGGGCACATAGGCCTGCGCGCCGAACGCGGCGACGACCGCCAATCCCGCCTTACGCTGGACGAGCAGAAGACACTGCTGGCCCTATGGTGCATGGGGCGTAGCCCGCTTATGGTCGGCGGCGATCTGCCCACCAGCAACAGCGACGCCATCGCGCTGCTGCAGAATCCCGCGTTGCGTGAGGTGCTTGCCGGCTCCACCAATAACCGCGAGACCGTGCGCGAACGGATTTTTGGCAAATGGTGGGATGAGAGCACCTACCGTGGCGAGTTCATCGTCTGGTCCGCCGACGCAGCCGATTGGGCCGATGGCACACGTTCCGCGCATCACGGCGGCCATTACGCCGCGCTGTTCTGGACCGGCAGCGACACATACGAGATCGGCCGCAACATCCAGCTCCAATCCATTGTGGGGCTTGACGCCCGTAATGACGATTGGACACTCGCCGATCTGTATGCCGACGCGCCGGGCGAGTCCGCCGACGTGCGTCTTGAAGGCGTGGGTGCCGACCGCGTCATCACCGGCACGATTCCGCCGCACGGCGTACTCTGGGTGGCCTTGGACCGACGCTGATACCGAACCTGCCTCCGCCAACCAACCTCCTGAACCGACCGCCCGAATCGTATGGAGAAACCTGCCATGAATGCGAACATCGCAAACGAACAATCCCCGGTAGCTGTTCCGCCCGCAAGTTGGCTCCTACGTGCGTTCGCTGGCGTTCTGACCTGTAGGTGGACTGTCTCTGTCTGTTCGTTGTCTTCGCCTTGCTTGCGTTTTGTACGTTTTATCTGTTTCGTGAGTTTCGTGCGTTCTGCGGATTTCACGCGTTTCGCGCAGTGCCGCACGCTGATCACCATTCAGCGTGCGGCACTTTTGCATATCTCACGTGTTGCGGGAGATGCCGATTCCGTCGCACAATACGTAAAACGTGAATGAACCACTCACTATGCTGGGTTGTTTGAGCGTGATATGACATGCGCCACTTTCCCGGGAATGCGTTGCGAATTGGACCTGTTCGGAGGTGTGCAGCGACGCATTCCGGGGAATGTTGCGCTTAGAGAGCCGCGTATCGTTGCTAATGCGGGGAACACGCAGAGTTGCGGGCCGTTGCGATTAGACGCAGGTCGCCTAGACTAGTACGCGTTTGCGAAAGTCGAACGTGCTTCGACCGATGAAGGAGAGCTTCGGTCATGCGGCCAATGACAGGCGCAGTGCGAAGCACGGCTGATCGTGAATCGCGGCGGCAGCGATTGCCGCGTGCGGCGCAGGAGCATGCCGCACCATACCACAAGCAAACAATCCCCAAGAAACGGTGATCTCCTCACATGTACGTCGATCCGGGAATCAATACCAGCGCAAGCAATCTCAAATGGGTGCTGCCATACTGCAAACCAGACCTGCCCCGCGTGGTAGGCGCGCTTCTACTGTTCATCGCAAATAACACGATGGCCCTGACCATTCCGATTCTGTCCGGTATCATCGTGGACCGCGTCATCGTCGGCGGACATGCCGACGAACTGCCACGTCTGTGTGGACTGATGATCCTCATGACCATCATCCGCGTGGGCGCGCGATACGGCTACCAGATGTGGATGGAGCGTTTCGGCCAGAACTCGGTCTACCGCCTCGTCTCCGACGAATACGAGAAGCTGCACGAGCTCGACTTCACGTATTTCAACCACACACGCACCGGCGACATCATGAGCCGCCTGACCTCCGACACCGACGCGATCCGCCACTGCCTGAGTTGGGTGAGCTATCAGATTGCCGACTGCGTGGTCATGTTCGTGGGCGCCCTGTGCGTGATGTTCGCCATCGATTGGCGACTCGCGCTCGTCCTGGCCTGCGTCACGCCGTTCATTTTTGTGCTCACGCGCGGCCTGTCCACGCACGCCCACCCGCTGTTCTTCGCCATCCGCAACTCGCTGGCCTCCCTCAACTCCATGGTCGAAGAGAACATCGAGGGCAACCGTGTGGTCAAGGCATTCGTGCGCGAACCGTACGAGACCGAAAAGTTCGACGAGCACAACGACGATTACATGCAGTGCAACATGGCCTTGGCCTACAACTCGCGCAAGTACATGCCGTGGCTGGACGGCCTCGGCTTCTCGCTGCAGCTCATCACCCTCGGCCTCGGCGGCTTTCTGGTCATCAAGGGCTACATGACCCTCGGCAATCTGGTGAGTTTCAACTCCTTCCTGTGGATGATCGACGGCCCGGTGCGCCAGTCCGGCTGGCTGATCAACGACTGGCAGCGATTCAACGCCAGCTGCATCAAAATCCGCAAGCTGCTCACCGAACAGCCGCGCATCGTGGAGAAGCCCGACGCGGTCGAAGCCGTCAAGCAGGCGGTCACGATCGTCGAGCAAGTCAAGCACGATGATGAGGCTACCGGGGCTACCGGAACGCCCGTGGCTTCCGGAACATCCGGTGCCCAGCAGTCCACCGAACGCAAGTCCTGCCCGCTGCACATCAAGGGCGACATCCGCTTCGACCACGTCAGCTTCGCCTTCCCGGACGACCCGGAGACCCCGATCCTCAAGGACCTCGACTTCACCGTGCCCGCCGGCTCCAAGCTCGGCATCCTCGGCGAAACCGGCGCGGGCAAGTCCACGCTCGTCAGCCTCATCTCCCGCTTCTACGACCCGACCGTGGGCCATGTGCTCATCGACGGCATCGACGCACGCGACTGGCCGCTGACCACCTTGCGCTCGCAGGTGTGCATCGTGGCGCAGGATACGTTCCTGTTCTCCGACACCATCGGCGGCAACATCGGTTTTGGTGCCAGCGATGATAGCGACGACCGATATATCCAGAAAATGGCCCAGATCGCCGGCGCGGACAATTTCATCAGGTCGATGCCACAGGGTTATGACACCGTCGTGGGCGAACGCGGCGTGGGCCTGTCCGGCGGGCAGAAGCAGCGCCTGTCGCTGGCCCGCGCGCTCGCGGACAATCCGTCGATCCTGATTATGGACGATACGACCTCGGCCGTCGATATGGAGACCGAGGCGGAGATCCAGAAGCACCTCAAGGAGATGGACGGCGGCAAGACCATCGTCGCCATCGCCCACCGCATCTCGTCGGTCAAGGATTCCGACCTGATTCTGGTGCTCGAGCACGGACGTATCGTCGAACGCGGCACCCACGCCGAACTCGTGGCCGCACACGGCCGCTACTGGGACATCTACCACAAGCAGCTCGGACTCCAGTCCGGCGTCGCACAAGGTTTTTAGAAGAGGGCTTATGGCACAACGCAATACATACCGCGAGGATGAGGAACTCGAGGAGCAGATCAACTTCCGGGACATCCTGCGCGTCGGCAAATATCTCAAACCGTATATGGCACAGGTGGCGCGCATTCTCGTCGTCGTCATCTCGATGAGCTGCATCGTCGTCGCCGTGCCGTACCTGACCAAGATCATGATCGACGAGGCGATCCCGAACAAGGACCTCGGCAAGCTCGGCATCCTCGCCGTGATCCTCGCCGCGCTGATCGTGCTGTACGAGTTCGGGCTGCGCTACCGCACGGTGGCGATCACGCGCGTCGGCCAGCTCATGCTCAAGGACATGCGCCGCGATATCTTCACGCATATCCAGACGCTGCCCTTCAGCTACTTCGATTCGCGCCCGCACGGCAAGATCCTGATCCGCGTGGTCAACTATGTGAACACGCTTTCGGACACGCTGAGCTCCGGTCTGATCAACGTGATCTCCGACGTGTTCACCTTCGTGATCACGCTGATCGTGATGTTCGTGATCGACTGGCAGCTGGCCCTGTGGAGCCTGATCCTGTTCCCGGTGCTCATCATCTGGGTGCGCGTGCTGCAGATCTTCCAGCGGCGCGCCTTCCAGAAGCTCTCCAACAAGCAGAGCAACCTGAACGCCTACATCCACGAGTCGATCGCCGGCGTGAAGACCACGCAGACCTTCGCACAGGAGCAGGCCCAGTTCAGGACCTTCCAGGAGCAGCAGGGCGAGGTGCGTTCCGCGTGGATGCACGCCGTGCACATCCAGTTCCTCATGTGGCCGGGCGTGCAGACCATCTCCGTGATGACCATCTCGTTCATCTACTTCGTCGGCGTGATGGGCTTCGGGGGCGTGAACGTGACCACCGGCGTGCTCATCGCGTTTGTCGGCTACGCGAACAACTTCTGGAATCCGGTGATCAACATCGGCAACTTCTACAACCAGCTCATCACCTGCTCGGCGTACCTCGAGCGCATCTTCGAGACGCTCGACGTCACGCCGGAGATCCGCAACAAGCCCGACGCGGCGGACCTGCCGCAGATTCGCGGGCGCGTCGACTTCAACGACGTGGTGTTCCGCTACGAGAAGGACGGCCGCAACATCCTCAACCTCGTGGACTTCCACGTCGAACCGGGGCGCACAATCGCGCTGGTCGGCCCGACGGGCGCCGGCAAGACGACGATCATCAACCTGCTGTCGCGCTTCTACGACGTGTCCGAGGGCTCGGTGACGATCGACGGCTACGACGTGCGCGACGTGACGCTCGCATCGCTGCGCCGGCAGATGGGCGTGATGCTGCAGGACACCTTCATCTTCTCCGGCAACGTGCGCGAGAACATCCGCTACGGCAAGCTCGACGCCACCGACGAGGAAATCGAGGCGGCGGCGAAGGCCGTGCACGCGCACGAGTTCATCATGGAACTGCCCGACGGGTACGACACGGTGGTGGAGGAGCGCGGATCGACCCTGTCGGCCGGCCAGCGCCAGCTCATCGCCTTCGCGCGCGTGCTGCTCGCCGACCCGCGTATCCTGATCCTGGACGAGGCGACGAGCAACATCGACACGCGCACCGAGGAGGCGCTGCAGGCCGGCCTGCAGCATCTGCTCAAGGGGCGCACGAGCTTCATCATCGCGCACCGCCTGTCGACGATCGAGAACGCGGACGAGATCTTCTACATCGATCACGGCCAGATCGTCGAGCACGGCTCGCACGCGCAGCTGCTCGCCGCCAAGGGCGCGTACTACCGCCTCTACGAATCCCAGTACGCGATGATTCGCGTGGCCAGTGGAGCGCCGGAAGAGTGACGAGATGTTGCTTTAAGTATGTTTCGTGATGACATTATCGGTAACGATAAACACTGTGAAATATGTAACGGTACGTGTGAAAAACATGCAGTCGTGATTGGAATACGTTCTGGAAAATGTTGAAATAGAGCGAAACGCGCTGAAGTCGGCACGGGGTTGCTGAGTGTGGCAGATAGTTTAGAATATGTACCGTTACATATTTGATGTGCAGAAGATGCTCGCATCTTCTGCACGCGGGTGAAATCTGGGGAGTGGTTTGGCGATGGCAGACAAACTGGTAGCCACATTGGACAAAGCTGGTGTACGCAAGATCAGCACGGACCTGTGGGGCGTGTTCTTCGAAGACATCAGCTATTCGGGCGATGGCGGGCTCAACAGCGAACTCGTGCAAAACGGCGCGTTCGAATACAACCGTGCGGATAAGCCCGAGTGGAGCAACTACACTGCTTGGCGCAAGATCGTGCCCGCCGGCTCGTTCGCCGCATTCGGTGTGGGGGAGACCGCGCCGGTGGCCGAAGAGAACCCGCATTACGCGATTGCCGAAATCGGCAAGGTGGGCGGCGAGCAGACTGCTGACTCGGCTGTGTCTCGGGCCGATTCGGCCCTATCCCAGACGGATTCGGCTTGTACCCCCGCAGCTCCCGCTCTGGAAAACCTCGGTTTCGACGGCATGGTGTTCCGCGCCGGCGAGACCTACGATTTTTTCATCTGGACCCGTGCCCACGGCAAAGCGCTGCCCGTGCAAGTCGCACTGATTGGCGATGATGGCAAGCCGCTCGCTGCCACTGTCGTGACCGCACCCGCCTCCAATGCTTGCGGCGAATGGACCCAGCTTCGCGCCGAACTGACTATTACTAGCGCACAGGCCGACCCGCAACCCAACGCCGAAATCATCGCCACCCAAGGCGCTCTCCGCCTGACATTCCCCGAACCCGGCACCATCGACCTTGACTTCGTCAGCCTCGAACCGCGAACCACCTATAAGGACCTCAAGCATTTCCGCCCGGATCTGGTCGAGGCGCTGGCCGACCTACACCCGCGCTTCATGCGCTTCCCGGGCGGCTGCATCACCCACGGACTGGGCCTGAACAACATGTATCACTGGGACCGCACCATCGGCCCGGTGGAGCATCGCCCGCACAACTTCAACGTATGGGGCTATCACCAGTCGTTCCGTATCGGTTTCTACGAGTACTTTCGCCTGTGCGAGACCATCGGAGCCAAGCCGCTGCCCGTGCTGCCGGCCGGCATGAGCTGCCAGAACACCAGCCAGGGCCCGGTGCCTGTGGCTCAGGAAGACATGCCCGCTTACATCGACGAAGTGCTGGGCCTCATCGACTTCTGCAACGCCGATTCGGCCACCAACAAGTGGGCCGCCAAGCGCGCCGCAATGGGCCATATCGAGCCGTTCAATCTGGAGTATCTCGGCATCGGCAACGAGGACCTGATCGACGACGTGTTCAAGAACCGCTTCCAGCAGATTTTCGACGCCGTCAAAGCCGCGCACCCCGAAATCACCGTGGTCGGCACGGTCGGGCCTGCGCCGAGCGGACAGGACTACGAGCAAGGTTGGGCGTATGCGCGCGAGGCCGGCATTCCGATCGTGGACGAGCATTCCTACCAGTCCTCCAGCTGGTGGTTTCACAACCTCGACCACTACGATCACACCGACCGCAAGGGCCCGAAGGTCTACCTCGGCGAATACGGCTCCTGGGGCACCCAGCTCATCAACGGCTTGTCCGAAGCGGCGTTCATGGGCCGCATGGAATTGAACGGCGACGTGGTGCACATGGCGTCCTACGCGCCGCTGTTCGCCAAGAACGGCCACACCAGCTGGAATCCGGACCTCATCTACTTCGACAATGAGAACGTCTACCGCCCGTACAGCTACTGGGTGCAGCAGATGTACGCCACCACCACCGCGGACACCGCTTGGCCGGTCTCGCTTGACGGACCCACCACGTTGCGTCGTGACTTGCCGAATACCGTAAGCCTGAAGATCGATGGCGGCGCCCACGCCGATTTCGCCGACTTCTCTCTCGAGACGGCCGATGGCACGCATATCGATCTGCCGGACGTGAGCTACCAAGGCAATGGGCCGGTGTCTCTTCCGGTACCTGAGGGTCTGGCGGCCGATTCATACACCATTCGCGCGAAAGTCACCTATTACGAAGGCATGTGGGGCGTGCGAATCGCGTCCGGCGACGTAAACGGCAAGAACTATAACGGTACTTCGCTTGGCCGTGGATTCAGCGTGCAAGTAGTGCGCGAAGGCACCGGTTATGCACTCGCCGGCACGGAAACTTCAATGGACGCGGTACGCCCCGGAACTACGTGGGATGTGCGCATTGAGATTGGCAATCGCGGCGAGCAGATGCGACTGTACATCGACGGCGCGCTGGTCGCCGACGGCCATGAGACACCGGACGAGCCGCGCCGGACCGTCACCGTATCCCGCGATTCGACGGCTGGCGTGACTTACTTGCGTGTTGTCAACGCGCTGCCTGAATCCGTAGACGTGGACTTGGCTCAGGTGCTTGCTGCGCTGAATGTGCCTGATTCAGCCAAGGCTGTAGTTGAGGCAACCGTGCTTACCGGCAACGATCCGTATGCAGGGATTCGGGGAGAGGAATCACCGACTTGCCCCACCTCGCACGAAGTCAACCTTGCTGACGGTACATACACCGCTCCTGCTTGGTCGTTCACCACGCTTGCCGTACGAGGCTAACCCAATCATTCCGCTCGGTGATGCGCGCAATACGTGTGACGGCTATGCCCCGGAATCCGCAGTAAGGACGGTCGCGGCGATCGCGCCGGTTGCCGGGGCCGAGTGGAAGCGGTACTACGACGATGTGACGTGGGATCCGGACGAGGCCAAGCGCCGCACCAAGGACGACCCCACCAAGCCCGAAGTCGAGCTCTAGCCCGTTGCGGCTGCAACCGTGCCGAGCATCAACGTGCCGATCCGTCGTGCAGCCTGATATCGTTCCCCTCGCTTTCTCAACGGACATACAGCCGATTCGGATACGGAAATCGGCTGTATGTCCGTCAGAGGGAAGGGAACAGAGAAAGGGGTTTCAGCCCTCGATGCGGGCGCCCCAGATTGCTTGATTGCCGCCGATCGCGGAGAACGTCAGCGTCGCCCGGCCATCGGTCTCCCTCGGTAGTACGGCGAACACGCCGGTGTACGTCATGCCGTCGATCGTGATCGCCATGTCGCTGTCGCAGCAGTGCACGCCGGCCGGCGTCGCGCCGAGCATCCGCCACGATCCTCGCGACACGGGGCCGTCGGTCGATCGCGGCAGGTTCGCGTCCGGCGTATCGAAGAAGTCGACCACGCCGCCGCTGGTCACGCGGCCGTCCGGCTGCAGCGTGATCGTCTCGGGCAGATTCACGCCATGCCACGTGCCGTCCGCGTTGCGCGTGCCGTTGAAATACGCGTGCGGATCGTGACGTACGAATTCGTAGTCGCCGGACACCAGCGACGGGTGTGCGAGATCCGATTCGTGTACGGGGCGGACGCAGTGGCATAGCCGGGCGGCCAAGTTCGGCGCACTGCTGGGTGCAACGATGTAATCGTCGAAGCCGTCATCGTCGTCGCCGACGGTCGGATCGGACGTGTTCGCGGCGGTCGGCGGGACGGCTGCCGCGCCGCGATACTCGTACGGCGCGGCCGTCAGCCAACCGTCCGCGGTCGGCAGCAGCTCGCGCACATGCGTCTCGTAATCCTCGTCGCCGCGGTCGATGAACCGCGTATGGTACGTGAGAAACAGTCGGCCGTCCGAACCGCGCGTGAGTACGGAATTGTGTCCCTGTGACACTTCGACCGTATCGTCGTCGGCCGGTCCGCCGCTCCATTTCACCGACGACGTGAGTCGGATGCCGGTGTCCTTGGTCTGATTGTCGGGGATTTCACCGTTGGAGATCGCGGGGTTGCCGTTCTGGTCGACGTACGGGCCGACGAGGTTGCGCGAACGGAACAGACGGATCTGGTAGCCGCCGGTGCGGCCGAGCCAGCCATACGCCATGAACAGATACCACCAGCCGTTGCGGTGCACGAAATACGAGCCTTCGCCGGAGTTCCAGTAGCCGCCGGCGACCTTCACGCCGTAGTACGGGTCGGCGGAATCGTGGACGAGCGGATAGCGCACGCTGTAGTCGCGCAGACCGGTTTTCGGATCGAGCTTGAACATCCAGATGCCGCCGAACCACGAGCCGAAACTCATCCACAGTTCGCCGTGATCGCAGCGGATCGGCGCGGCGTCGATCGCGTTGATCCGCGTATCCTTCAACGATGCATACCGTGACAGATCGCCATGCGCGGCCTCGTCGCCGAGCACACGTGGCACGTCGGTGCGGCCCACATTGTCAACGTTGAAACCGGAGTAGACGACAGGACCGACGTATGTCCAGTCGCCGTCGAGACGATCGGCGGTGAGCAGCACGATCACCGAACGGAATTCGTGACCGTTGACCGACAGGTACATGCACCATTTGCGCATCACGTCGTTCCAGATCACGTCCGGCGCCCACGTGTTGCCTTCGAGCGCGGGGTTCTCCGGCTGCTTCGGCCATGCCTCCCAGATGCCGCCGAGCAGCGAGGCCGGGTCGCGCGTCAGATTGTTCTCGAAGCGTTCCCAGTGGACGAGGTCGGTACTGCGGGCGCAGCGTCGGTGGGTGCCGAAGACGTAGTACGTACCGTTGTCCTCGACGATGGCTGGGTCGTGGATGGCGATGCGGCCCGGGGCGAGCGGGTGTTCGACGAATCGTTCATCGGCGGGCGATTCGGTCGTGGGTTCGGTCGTGGAGGTGGTTGCGGTCATGGGTTAGCTTCTTTGTGATACATGATGTCTTTCTCTTAACGGACTTACAGCCGATTTCACCAGTGAAATCGGCTGTAAGTCCGTTAAGAGAAATGGGGTGGTTCAAAGGGAAGGGCGAGGACGAGGGCGCGAGGGAAGGGCGGCAATGAGAAAGGACTACTTCTGCGAGGCCCAGGCGCAGAGGTTGTCGCCGATGACGGAGAACGTCATCTCGACCTTGCGGTCGTCCTTGTCGCGCGGCAGCCTGTCGAATGCGCCGTGGTACTCCACCCCGTCGAGCGTGATGGTCATGTCGCCGGTGCCGTCGGACTTGTCGAGCTTCCACGTGCCGGTCTTGTCGCCGGTCACCTTGCCGTCCTCGGTCAGCGTGATGTTCACCGGCTTGTTGACGCCGCGGTAGTCGGTGCTGTGCTTGTCGGTGACCTTCTTCGGGCCCTTGAACGAGGTCCTCTGGTCGTGGATCACGAACTCGTAGTCGCCGGCCACGTTCTTCGCGTCGTACTTGGTGTCGGCGGCCTTGGTGCCGGTGTATTCGTACGGCGCGGCGACCAGCCAGCCGTCGTCGGTCGGCAGCAGCTCGCGCACGCGTACCTGGTGCATCTCGCCGGTGTCGGAGAAGCGGCTGTGGTACACGATGTACGTGGTGCCGTCGTCGTCCACGAACGCCGAGTTGTGGCCCTGCGCGACTTCGATGTGCGAGTTGTCGTTGCCGCTCCACTGGATCGAGCTCATGAGACGCACGCCGACCTCGCTCTGCCAGTTGTTGCCGATGGCGCGCTCGCTGACTGCGGCGTTGCCGTTTTCATCGATGTACGGACCGGTGATCTTGTCGGCGCGGAACATGCGCACCTGGTAGCCGCCGGTCTGCTGCAGGTTGCCGTAGGATGCGAACAGATACCAGTGGCCGTTGGTATGCAGCAGGTACGAGCCTTCGCCGGAGTTGCCGAAACCGCCGCCGAGCTTGATGCCGTAGTAGGCGTCGGACTGGTTCTTGACCGTCTGGTACGTGGTGCTGTAGTCGCGCAGGCCGGTCTTCGGATCGAGCTTGAACATCCACATGCCGCCGAACCATGAGCCGAACGTCATCCACAGGTCGCCGTTGTCGTCCTGCTTGACGCACGGGTCGATCGCGTTGATGCCGGTGTCGGTCTGCGACGTGTACCGCGTCAGGTCGGCGCCTTCGCCGAGCACCTTCCAGACGTCGGTCTTGGAGGCGTTGACCTTTTCGAAGCCGGAGTAGGTCACCGGGCCGACGTAAGTCCAGTCGCCCTCGATGTCGTCGGCGGTGAGCAGCACGATTGCCGATCGGTAGTTAGCGCCGTTGATCGACATGTACATGCACCACTTTTTCATCGTTGCATTCCAGATGACGTCAGGGGCCCACATGTTGCCCTTGACGTCCGGGTTGGCGGATTGCTTCGACCAGTTGGTCCAGATGTCGGCGAAGATCTTCTCGTAGTCGGTGCTCAGGTTGTTTTTGAAGCTGGTCCAGTTGACGAGGTCGTCGCTTTTCAGCCAGGCGAGATGCGACCCGAAGATGTAGTACTTGCCGTTGGCCTTGACGGTGGATGGATCGTGCGATTCGCCGCGCTTGATCTCGGTGGCGCTGGTCTGGCTGGAGTCGCTGGAGTTCTTGGCGTTCGACGATGCGTTCGAGTTGGCGTTCGACGAGCAGCCGGCCAGCGTGCCGACGAGCACGGCGGCCGCCAATGTGGTGGCGAACGCCTTGCGTAGGGTGCCGGTGAGGGTCATGTGTTCCTCCTGTGTGTGACAGTGGTGTTGTGCAGCACTGCGTTTGTACAACGATGTAAACTGGGATATACTATACATCGACGTAAATGAATTGTCGAACCGAAAGGGACAAGGAATGTCCGACTCCTACTCACTGCTGTGCTATACGCGTGTCCCCACGTCGCGCGAAGAGGCGAACAACGAGGACATCGCCTTCAGCATGCACCTGGCGCTGCGGTCGCATCTCGACGGCTCGTGGACGCCGCTTAACGAAAACTACGGCATCTTCTTCGCTGCCGGCGTGCCGATCGCCGCGGCGACGCCCGAATCCCGACGTGCGTGCACCGCGGCGGCACGATTCAAGACCGATCCGTACACGACGGTGCGAGCCGCCAGCGACGCCGTCGCGCACGGCGCGGCGATGCCCGGCGTGGACATCGAACTCAAAAGCCTCAAGGATCCGCACCTGTTCCGGCTGGCGTCCGGCCGGTTCGCCGTGGCGGCGACCCGCACCGCGCGCGGCGGCGGCGCGGACGGATCCGAACGGTCGGCGTTCCTGCTGGCGACCAGCCGCGACCTGACGTCGTACGATCAGCGCGGACTGGTGCTGCTTGGCCCCACGTCCGGCGTACACCGTCCCACGGTCATATACAACGATGCAGAACGTCGGTACGTCATCCGGTGGCATGACGACGACGGCCACGCGATGCGCGCGGTATGCGCCGACATCATCGCCGCGGTCGGCACCACGCTGCCGGCCGAACCGGACGATACCTCCGAACCGATTGCCGCAAGCAATGCCAACGATGTCAACGCAACGTCCGTCCGTCGCGACTACGGCATCGCGGACGCCGTCCCCGGCAACGAAATCGACATCACCGAACAGGAAGCCGCGACGCTCATCGCACGCTTCGGCCGCGTTTACAACACCGGCGTCACCGTGCCGTCCATGACCGTCTCGGCCGATCTGTACGACGGCGAAGCCCGTGACCTCATCGGCTCGCTCGGCCGCACCACGGCCAAACTGCAGTACTCCGACGGATCCACCGCCATGCGCGCCGTCGACTGGGACGCCGCACAGCTCGCCGCCCTCGCCGACGACGCCGCAGCTGGCAGGCTCAAGCCGGGCGAACGCCGTACGGTCCGCGGTCGCATCCGTCAGACCGACTATCCCGTGCCGTTCGCCGTCGAACGCGCCGATCCGTCCGTGTTCGCATGGAATTACAACGGTGAACAACTCTTCATGTTCATTGCCACCGACGATACCGACGGCAACTGCGTCGATCCGAACGGCGGCCGCACGCACATGCCGCTGCGCGTGGCGACGTCCATCGCCGACCTGTCGGATGCCGCCGGCGGCCGCGACCGCGAAATCGACCTGCTCACCCGCGGCGACCGCAACAGCGAAGGCCGCGCGATGACCGGCTGCTTCTGGGCGCCCGAGCTGCACGTGATCGGCGGCAAGCTGTCCGTGCTGTTCATGCCGTGCTTCGACGGCCCCGCCGCCGATCCGGACGGCACCGCGAACGACCGCGCCGGCAAACCCGACATGTGGACCGGTCGCTGCCATATCATGCAGCTCAGGCAGGATGCCGACGGCCGTGACCTCGACCCGCGCGACCCCGCCAACTGGACCGTTCCCGAGCCGATCCTCGGCCCCGGCGAACGGATCCTCAACCCGGTGCAGCGCATCTCGCTCGACATGACCGTGATCGTCGACTCCGGCCGCTGGTACTACGCGTGGCAGCAGGTCGGCAGCGTATGGATCGCGCCGTTCGACCCGGGCCGGCCGACGCGGCTGACCGGCGAGCCGACGCAGATCGTCGTGCCGGAATTCGCGTGGGACAACATGATCGCCGAAGGGCCGAACGCATTCGTGCACGAGGGAAAGATCTTCCTGATCTACTCCGGATCGCTCGTCGGCATCGACTACACGACCGGACTGGTCACCGCGCCGGCCGGCGTGCGCGCCGACCTGACCGACCCGGCCACGTGGACGAAACTCGACTACCCGCTGCAGAAATCCGGCATGTACAACGGTGAATGGCAGCTGGGCACCGGCCACGGCATGTGGTCGCACGACGAGGGCGGCAACCTGATCTACGTATTCCACAACGCGGAGTACGACAACGGGCGATACGGCGGGCGTGACGCGCAGGTACGGCGCGTCCACTGGTCGGGCGAGGGCATGCCGATCCTCGACATGCAGCGCGACGAGGAACTCAATCCTGCTTATGCTGGGGTAACGATGGAAATCGCCGTGCGGTAAAGCCGCCATACGGCGGCGAACGGGGTGGGGTTCGGCTCTCCGGCCCCGCCAACGTGCAGTGCAGTACGTGGCGTAAGCCGCTATTTACCGAGAACAGAATACTGAGGATTACCCATGGTCAAGAAAACAACCGCGAAGGACGGCGATCACGTCGTCACCATGCGCGAGGTCGCCAAGGCGGCCGGTGTCTCCATCAAAACCGTGTCGAACGTGGTCAACGACTACGAATTCGTCTCCGATGCCACCCGTGCGAAGGTGCACAAGGCCATCGACGAGCTCGGCTATGTCATCAACGTGTCCGCGCGCAACCTGCGTCGCGGCAGCACCGGCATCATCGCGCTCGCCATCCCAGACCTGCAGCTGTCGTACTTCGCGCAGCTTTCATCGTTGATCATCACCGAGGCGAAAAAGCTCGGCCTGCGTGTGATCGTGGAACCAACGTTGTACTCGCGCGAAGGCGAGCTGGACGCGCTGCACGGTTCGCAGACCGCGATGGTGGACGGCCTGATCTACAGCCCGCTCGAACTCGGTCCGGACGATGCGGCCGAAGTCGAGGTGGACTACCCGCTGGTGCTCATCGGCGAACGCATCTTCACCGACAAGGTCGACCACATCGCCACCGAGAATGTCGAAGGCGCCAAGCGCGCCACCTCGTACCTGCTGCAGACCGGATGCAAGCGCGTCGCCGTGGTCGGCGTGCACCCGGGCGAGGAGGTCGGCTCGGCCGCGTTGCGATTCCGCGGATACCGCGAGGCGCTGGAGGAGGCCGGCGTGCCGTTCGACCCGGCGCTCGTGGTGCCGTCGATCATGTGGCACCGCAACGACGGCGTGGCGGCGATGAACACGCTGCTCGACTCCGGCGTACGGCCGGACGGCGTGGTGGCGCTCAACGACATGCTCGCCTCCGGCGTGATGCACTCGATCCAGATGCACGACCTGCGGATTCCAGAGGACATTTCGGTGATCGGCTTCGACAACTCGGACGATTCGCAGTACCTGTCGCCGGCGCTGACGTCGATCGCACCGGGGCTCGAGGCCGTGGCGCGGCTGTCGGTGCGCGCGCTGAAGAACCGCATCGACGGGCAGCCGCCGCTGGAAGGCGACTCGACGGATCCCATCTTCCGCAAGGTGTCGTCCACGCTGGTCGTGCGCAGCTCCACCCGCACGCTCTGAGCCGAGCCGGTCGGGGCGGCGGCACCGGTTGGACGAACACCGCACTGCCGCCGTCGTCTCGTCGTCGTACGTTCGTACGGGAGTGTCCGCGCAGCCGTAAGGCAGCTGAGCGTCAACGCGCGCAGTTGGAGCGCATGAAGTCCGTGGCAACGCGGCACATGCCGTCCGTCCAGAATTCCGCGCCGCCATGATCGGCGCCTTCGAGCAGATACAGTTCGGCCGACTTGCCGACGTCCCGCAGTCGCCGATACAGGCTCGCGCTCTGCCGCGCGTTGACCAGCCGATCCTTGGTGCCGTGGAGGATCAGCACCGGCGGCAGCGCCAGTTCTGGCGTCAGATAGGATTCCACGGTCATCGCCGCGCGCAGATCCGGCCGATCGCGCAGGTCGACGTGCCCCATCATCATGCCTTCCGGACTGGTGGCCAGATGATGGTCGACGGTGGAGGGGAAGCCGTCGTCCATCTGACCGTTGACCGCGCCGAAATAGTCAATCACGCCCCGCGTCGCATCCGACACGTCGGCGGCGTTCGGCGCCAGCGACAGCGACGTGTCGTCCATGTCGGTACGGTCGGCGGCATGCGCGACCGCCGCGAGCAGCGCGACCTGACCGCCCGACGAACAGCCCGAGAGGAACAGATTGTCGGCGTCGGCATGGTATTGCGCGGCGTTGGCGCGCATGAACCGCACGGCATTGCGCGCGTCCTGGATCTGCGCGGGGAACGATGCGATGCCCGAATGCCGGTATTCCACGATCGCGACGACGAAGCCGCGCTCCGCGATGCGGCTGAGCGTGGGGACGAGTGCCGTTCGGTCCTGCTTCATCCAGGCGGATCCCTGCACGTGCACCATGCACGGGTAGGTGGTGGCGTCGGTCTGGTTGCGGGTCTGCGGGACGAGGATCTGCAGGTGCAGGGTCGTGGTTCCGGCGGTTGCGTAGGGTACGTCGGGATGGTATGTCACGCCGATCTCGTCGCCGGTGGTGGGGACACGCGTCGCTCCGGGGACCGGCTCGTTGAAGGCTGGAAAATCGGCGTATTCCCACGGTTTGATGTCCATGATGCTCCTTCGCTTCGAATGATGAACGCTGATCGTTGCGCACCATCATTATAACGTTGTAATTCGGTGTGGGTGGTGCGGGTGATGTGGGCGGTGTGGGTGGAATCGGCTGTATGTCCGTTGGGGAGGATGAGAGGGATGATTGGGTTGGGTGGAGTGTGCGTTGGCGGGGGCGGGAAACGCCGAGTTGTTACATCGTTGTACATCTGCTATATTGCATCGATGTAAATACTGAGCCACTTGGATTGGAGAAGGAAAAAACAATGACTGTTTACAACAATCCGATCGTGCTCCAGCGTGCGGATCCGTGGGTGCTTAAGGTCGACGGCGAATACTGGTTCACCGCATCCGATCCCGAGTACGACAAGATTGCCATCCGTCACGCCTCGACGATCAACGACCTGCAGAAGGCCCCGGAGACCGTGGTCTGGCGCAAGCATGAGTCCGGCGTATGCAGCAAGTACATCTGGGCTCCTGAGCTGCACCGCGTGAACGGCGCGTGGTACATCTACTTCGCCGGCGCGGAACACGAGTTCGAGCCGAACGGCATGCCCACCCACCGCATGTTCGTGCTGGAGAACACCGATGCCGACCCGACCACCGACAACTGGGTCGAGAAGGGCCAGATCGTCACGCCGATGGACTCGTTCTCGCTCGACGCGACCACCGAGGTGATCGACGGCGTGCAGTACCTCGTCTGGGCGCAGAAGGACTACGACATCCCCGGCAACTCCAACCTGTACATCGCTCCGATGGCGAACCCGTGGACGCTGGCCGCTGATCCGGTGATGCTCACCAAGCCCGAGTATGACTGGGAGTGCATCGACTTCCTCGTCAACGAAGGTCCGGCGTTCCTGTTCCACGACGACAAGATCTTCATCACGTACTCTGCGTCCGGCACCGGCGTGCCGTATGCGGTGGGCCTGCTGACCGCCGACCGTGGCAGCGACCTCATGGATCCGAAGAGCTGGACCAAGAGCCCGGTGCCGGTGTTCAAGACCTGCGCCGAGAACGGCCAGTACGGCCCCGGCCACAACTCGTTCACCAAGTCCGAGGATGACTCCGAGGATCTGATGATCTACCACGCGCGCAACTACACCGAAATCAAAGGCGATCCGCTGTTCGACCCGAACCGTCACGCCCGTGTCGGCGTGGTGCGCTGGAACGAGGACGGCACTCCCGACTTCGGCGTGCCTGAGCCGGACAACCTGTGGACGCCCGTCACGACCGACGTGCTGCCGCCCGACGGCGGTCCGAAAGCCGGCACCCCGGCGGTCGGGCTGGCCGCAGAGGCATAGTCGTACGCGGCGGCGGTCGTGGTGCGGCATGTCGCGCAGGTCACGCGCACCGCATGCGTAACGTGCGCGACGTTCGGCGACGGCCGTCGTCCATCAATCCCATAACAGAACATTCGACGTGTGCGAAACGTTGGTTTCATCGATGTGAAGTCCGGCGTCTCGTACGGAAAACAGCAGTTTTCTAGGCGTGTCGAACGGGTTGCGCATCCGATTTGTACAACGATGGAAAACGTGTTATAGTGAATTCCAACGTTGTAAACGAGCGCTGAGGCTCCACGAACCAAGGTTTATCAACCACGCAAGTTGCACAACGATGTTGTCGTCAACCGAACACCGTCGCCAGACGGCGGACCACAGGGTCGCCCGCATGCAACGACCAAGATTTCTGGGAAACCGGAGTACCAAGGAGGAAACCAATGAAGATCAAGAAGAACCTCGTCGCGGCCACGGCGGCCGTGCTTGCGGCCGGCATGGCGCTGGCCGGCTGCGGTTCCAGCAACGGAGGCAGCGGCGACGTCCAGAAGACCGCCGACGGCAAGGTGAAGATCACCATGTGGCACGGCTTCTCCGAAGCCGACGGCAAGACGCTGGAATCCATCGTCGACGACTTCAACAAGTCCCAGGACAAGTACGAGATCGACGCCCAGCTGCAGCCGTGGAGCACCATCGGCGAGACGATGGTCACCAAGGTCACCACCGGCGACGGCCCGGACTTCGTCACCACCGGTGCCGACAACGGCCAGGGCTGGTCCATCGACGGCACCTTCCAGTGCGTCTCCGATTTCTACGCCGACAAGAACAACGGCACCGACGACTACCTCGACAACGTCGTCAAGCAGATCACCTTCAACATCGACGGCGAGGAAGAGAAGTGCGCCGTTCCGATGGGCTACGCGCCGACCTCCGTGTGGTACAACACCGACATGTGGAAGGCCGCCGGCCTGACCGACAAGGACATTCCGACCACCTGGGACCAGCTCCTCGAGGTCGCCAAGAAGCTCACCAAGTCCGACGGTTCGCAGTACGGCCTCGCGATGGCCGACTCCGGCTGGGCCGCCTACATGAAGGGCAACGGCACCGGCCTGTACACCACCGACGGCAAGGTCTCCATCAACTCCAAGGAGAACAAGGCCTTCCTGCAGAAGATGCGTGACTTCTACAACGGCGGCTACGCCGTCCCGGGTCTGGACGACACCGCGGCCCGCGAATCCTTCGAGTCCGGCCAGTCCGCAATGGTGATCGTCGGCCCGTGGGAGGACCAGGCGGCCACCGACAAGGGCATCAACCACGACACCTTCGCCGTTCCGGACGGCGACGGCACCTACAAGTACGCCGACGGCAAGACCGGCTCCAACACCGGCTCCACCGGCCTGTACTGGTGGGTCACCTCGCAGGTCGGCGACTCCGAGAAGCTGCCCGGCATCTACGAGTTCTTCAAGTTCTACAACAACCACGACAACCAGGTGAAGTGGTCCCTCGGCTCCGCCTACCCGCCGAACAACAAGACCGTCACCGCCGATGAGCTGTCCGACCGTCCGCTGATCGCCAAGATCTCGCAGTACACCGACAACTCCTACATCGGCATCGCCGGCCTCAAGGGCGGCTTCGGCGACATCGCCGCCTCCCTCGACACCCTGACCCAGAACACCGTCCGCACCGGCGACGACATCCAGGGTCTGCTCGACCAGGCCGAGAGCTCCATCTCGGGCTACCTCGACGAGTACGCCGAGTAGTGAGCGGCAACCCGCAACCCAATCCCACGCATAGCTGACAGCAGCTGACCGACGTTCCCCTTCCCAGCCAATTCCCGAAAGGGAAGGGGAACGTTTCCATTCCCGACAACCAATCATGTGTCCTTTTGGAGGAGCAAAATGACCACAGCAACGTCGCAAGGCGAAGCGCACGAGGTCGCCAAGGAGAACAAGAAGGCCATTCAGGCGCGCAACCTGCGCACCGGCGTCCTGTTCACCGCGCCCGCGCTCATCGTCCTCGCCATCTTCGTCTTCTACCCGGCCATCCAGACGTTCATCACGTCCCTGACCAACGGCCGCATCAATTCCAACGCACGCCGACCCGCCAAATTCATTGGCTTCCAGAACTACATCACGCTGTTCCAGAGCCAGGACTTCTGGACCGACGTCAAGAACACCCTCGTCTACGCGGTGCTGTACGCCCCGATCGTCGTGATCATCGCGCTCGCGTTCGCACTGCTGCTCAACCGCAAGGACCTCAAGTTCGTCGGCTTCTTCCGCACCTGCATGTTCCTGCCGTTCGTCATCTCGCTGACCGTCGCCGCGATCGCATGGCAGTTCATCCTCTCCCCGTCCCTCGGTCTCATCCCGTACTGGGTCTCGCTGCTCGGCGGTCCGTCGCACCTCGACCTGCTCGGTACACGCGAAACGTCGATGGCCACCATCGTCTTCATCACCGTGTGGAAGAACTTCGGCTACTTCATGGTCATCTTCCTCGCCGGCCTGCAGGGCATCTCCGCCGAACTGTACGAAGCCGCCTCGCTCGACGGCGCCAGCGCATGGCAGAAGTTCCGCTACATCACGCTGCCGGCCCTCCGCCCGACCTTCAACTACGTGGTCATCTTCGGCCTCATCGGCTCCTTCCAGGTCTTCGATCAGGTCTTCATCCTGACCTCCGGCGGCCCGGCCCGCTCCACTGAAACCATCGTGTACCGCATCTACACCGAGGCGTTCGGCAACGGCAAGCTCGGCTACGCGTCCGCGCTGTCGTACGTGCTGCTCATCATGACGCTCATCGTCGGCCTCATCCAGCTGTACACCAACAACAAGCATGAGAAGGAGGAGATCGCATGAGCACCGCAACCGCAACCTCCATGAAACTGACCGCGGAACAGGAATCCGAAAACGCTCGCATCAACGCCGAAAACGAACGTCTGCGCAAGCAGGCGCGCGCCAAGCGCACCATCAGCCTGACGCTGAGCTACGTCGCGCTGGCACTGGTGACGTTCCTCATGATCTTCCCGCTGATCATCGTCGTGATCGTCTCGTTCACGCCGAGCGCCGTCACGCAGACCTGGCCGCCGAAGATCATTCCGAGCGCGTGGACGCTCGACAACTACACGAGCCTGTTCCAGCGCCTGCCGATCGGGCGCGAGCTGCTCAACACCATCGTGTTCGCCGGCGCGGTCACGATCATCTCCGTGTTCTTCGACTCGCTCGCCGCCTACGGCCTGTCCCGCGTGGACTTCAAGGGCCGCGGCATCCTGCTCGCCGTGCTCATCGCCACCATGATGATCCCGGCCATGGCGCTGCTCATCCCGGTCTACAAGCTCCTCGGCTCCATGGGCCTCGTCAACAGCTACCTCGGCATTATCATCCCGCGTATGGCCGATGTCGGCGGCATCTTCCTGCTGCGTCAGTTCTTCATCTCCATCCCGAAGGACCTCGACAACGCGGCCCGCATCGACGGCGCGGGCGAGTTCCGCATCTTCGCGCAGATCATCCTGCCGAACGCGGTGCCGGCGATCCTGACCGTGGGCATGTTCAACTTCATGGGCAACTGGAACGACCTGCTCTGGCCGTTGATCATGACCTCCAAGCCGGAGACCCGCACCATCACCGCCGGTCTGGCCATGCTGACCGGTCACGGTTCGTCCGTCACGCCGTACGGCGTGGTGATGGCCGGCGCGCTGATCTCCGCCCTGCCGTTGCTCATCGTGTTCTTCTTCGTGCAGAAGCGCTTCGTCGAAGGCATCGCGATGACCGGCATGAAGTAAACGGCGCGCGCGGGCCGGGTGGGCTGGCTTGTGCCTGGCTGGGCCGGCTGGACTGGCTGGACTGGCTGGACTGGCTGCGGCCGGCTGAGTCTGTTCGTCTCCTGTCCGCACCGGTCCGCGCGATCGTTCGCTTCACTTACTACACGTACCCTCCTTCCTTTCATCACCGTCTCCGGCGCCGCTTGTACAGGGCGCCGGGGCAGGCCGTCACCGTGGCTCCTCCCGCGGTGGCGGCCTTTTGTGGGTATGTGAAATATGTGGTTGAAGTTTGGTGATTCTCCGGTTGAGGCAACGAGGCTCCCCGCAAAGGTCTTTTGGTAAGTCTTAGGTTGAAATACTGTATTGGTGCAGGTCTCGATGGACATATTCGGCCAGACCTTCGTGTTCTTCGTGGTGTACGACTGGAACCATACGGCTGCGTTCGCCTCACTGTTGCTGGGTTGCGCGGCGATTTCGCTGCCGCTGATGCCGCTGTTCGGCATCGGCATGACCAAACTCGGTCCGCGGTGGAATGGCGACGCATTCCCGGGATTGTGTCGCAGATTGGGCCTGTGTGGGTGGATTCGTAACACTTTCCCGGGAATGTTGCGCACGATGGTGCGTTTAGCGGCGTTTCACGTAGCGGGTGCTGCGGCCAGCACCGATTTTGATGATCGTACCGGAGTCCAACAGTGATTTCAGCGTGCGCTCAATGGTGGTGGTGCTGGTATCGGGCATGCGAGCGAGAATATCGGCCTTGGAGAGTGGAACTAGGGATTGATCAAGCAGTGCTTCAATCCGCGTTCCCTTGGTGGCTACTCGCGGTGCTCCCTGCGCTCTGCCGCCTGCCGTGAGATTGATGCGTTCGTCGAATTCCTTGCACGCGGACAGTATGATGCCAAGCAGGTAGTTCGTGAATGGCGCATAATCATTGGCGTTGTCGTCCCAGCCTTGGGTGCTTGCGGCCAGCGCCTCATAATAAGTGCTTTTACTTTGCTCGATAAGGTGTTCGATACTGATGTATTTGCCGACCATATAGCCATTGCGGCACAGCATCAGGAGCGTGAGTAGCCGACTCATACGGCCATTGCCGTCATTGAACGGATGTATGCAGGTGAAATCGAGAATGAACATGGCGATGGCAAGCAATGGATCGGTATGTCCATCTCGGATTGCTTGCGTGTAGGCGGAACACGCGCGTTCGATTAGTTCCGGTGTGACAAGTGCGGACGGTGGGGCGAATCGCACGGTGCTGGTCCCGTGTGCATCTCGTTCGATGATGACGTTGTCACTGTCCTTGAAATGCCCCGCAAAGGTCAGTGGTGTGTGTCGGAAGAGGTCGCGGTGCAGTTGAAGAATGACGTTCGGGGTAATCGGAATATAGTCGTGGCTTTCGTGAATAACCGATAGCGCGTCACGGTAACCGGCAATTTCTTCTTCATTGCGATTGCGCGGTGTGACTTTCTCCGAGACGAGATCGTTGAGCCTGCTATCGCTGGTAGAAATACCTTCGATGCGGTTTGAGGCATCTGTGCTTTGGATGCGCGCGACGGCAACCAGCGTCCCCAATATATCCGGTCTGATCGTTGTCTGTATGCTTTGACGCCCTTTTGCCTCGTGAATAGCGGCAAGCAAACTCGTGGTGTGCGGGGTGAGCAACGTCTTACCTGATTCGATGTAGTCAAATGATCTCATACTGCCTCATTTTCTGCATCATATTTTATCAAAATGAGGCAGAAAATGGGCTGATGATGCAGAAAAAGGCGGCAGGATGGCGACCGTCTCGCTTGCCGGTTGCGCTACTCTCCCGGGAATGTTGCGCTCGTGGCAAGAAACGGCAAGTTCAGGCGGGCGTGACCGACGATACCCGTCGTGTAGTCGAACGTCTTACCGGACTGCCTTACGAGCGTTGCTGGCGGTAGCCTACACTGAGAAACAGCCTACACTGAGAAACCATGAGCAAGCACCACCATCGCGACCGTAGCTGGGCCCCGGCACCTGAAGCATTGCCGGACGATGCCCAGACCATCGACAACCACACTCACGTGGCCTCCGTAATCCCTTTCGCGCGCGCTATGAGCCATGAGGCGCAGGAGAAGGGACAGCCCGAAGTCCCGGTGTACGACGTCGACCAATTGCTGGCGCAGGCGCAATCTGTCGGCATTGGGGGTATTATCGACTGCGGTTGCGAGCTGCCGCACCTGATGACCGCCGTCCAGATGGCCCTCGATCATCCGGGTAATGTGCACGCGGCGCTCGCAATACACCCCAATGAGTCCGTGCTCCACGGGCATCGCGGTGTGCCGGGGCCGGATGGTCTGCCCCTCAAATACAAGCCTTACCATGACACGTCTTTCGAGGACGCGCTCGCCGAAGTACATCGCCTCGCCACCACATACCCCGAGCAAGTGGTGGCTATCGGCGAGACCGGCATGGACCTCTTCCGCACCGGCGAAGGTGCCAAGGAACTGCAGCGCGAGGCTTTCCGCGCGCATATTGCCCTGGCCAAGGAACTGGGCCTGCCCATGCAGATTCACGACCGCGACTCCCATCGCGAGGTCATCGAAACCCTGCTGGCCGACGGCGCGCCCGAACGCACCGTATTCCACTCGTATTCCGGCGACCGTGAGATGGCCGAGATCGCGCGCGAACATGGCTGGTATCTGAGCTTCTCCGGCACCGTGAGCTACAAAGGCAATGACGGTATCCGCGAATCGCTACGGATTGTGGGGCTGGACCATGCGATGGTCGAAACCGACGCGCCGTATCTGACGCCCATGCCGTATCGTGGCCGCACCAACGCGCCGTACATGATTCCCTACACCTTGCGGGCCATGGCCGATACGCTCGACTTGCCCATCGCGGATGTGGCGCGCGGCACCCGCGATACCGCCCGCGCCGTATACGGACTGTGAGGGCCGGGTGTGCGGCCGTCGCGGCGATGTGTTGACTTGTAAAATTTGTCAGAATTGTGAACGAGGTCTATCATGATGTGTTTGACATAAGCGAGGGGGATGATCTCCACCTCAATGGAGGACTGAACGTATGGCTGAGTCGAACCAAAGGACCGCACGTGCCCAAAAAGCCTCAAAGGCCCAGAAAGCCCAGTCTGGTGCCGCCAAAGCCAAGGCCCGACAGGAAGAAGAAGCACTGCTGAGGGCCGACACCTTTACCAACGCTCCCAAGGTGTCCCGCCGCACTCTCACCAAGGAGGAGCGCGAGGCACTCGCCAAGCAGAGGGAAGCTGAAACCAAAGAAGCCGAGAAAATCGCCAGCGCATGGTCGAAAGGCGGCCTCGGTCGATGGTGGGCCCGCCTGCAATCCAGCCCAGACAAGGTCACCTGGGGCATGGCAATCGTGGCGCTCGGCGTGGTGTACGGCGACATCGGCACCTCGCCCTTGTACACCGCGCAGACCTTCCTTGCCGGTCAGGGAGGGCTTGGCAGCGTAGACCGAGAGGCCGTGCTCGGCATGCTGTCGCTGGTCTTCTGGTCGATTACGCTGATCACTACCGTCAAATATGTGCTCATCGCCATGCGCATCGACAACAATGGCGAAGGCGGCATCTTCGCACTGTACTCGTTGATTCGCAAGTACGGCGCATGGCTCGCGATTCCCGCCATGCTCGGCGGCGCGGCATTCCTCGCGGATTCGGTACTTACCCCGGCGGTTTCCATCAGTTCCGCAGTCGAAGGCTTGCAGACCCTGCCGCCATTGGAAGGGTTGTTCGACGAAAACCCAAGCCTGACCCTGATGATCACCGTCGTGATCATCGTGATTCTCTTCTCCGTGCAGTCGCGCGGCACCGAAAGCATCGGCAAAGTATTCGGCTCGATGGTGCTGGTCTGGTTCGGCTTCCTCGCCATCGTGGGCGTCACGAATCTCTCTAACGACTGGTCTGTGTTCGAGGCCCTGAACCCGGTGTACGGCATCAAATTCCTGTTCAGCCCGAACAATGCTGCCGGCATCGCCCTTATGGGCACCGTGTTCCTCTCGACCACCGGTGCCGAGGCGCTGTACTCCGACATGGGCCACGTGGGGCGCGGCAACATCTACTTCACTTGGCCATTCATCAAGGTTGCGCTGGTGCTCAACTACTTCGGCCAAGGTGCGTGGATGCTGGCCAATAGCGATAACCCGCAATACACTGCGATGGAGTCACTCAACCCGTTCTTCCAGATGATGTCTCCGAACGTACGTTATCTGGCCGTGATTCTGTCTGTTTCGGCCGGCGTGATCGCTTCCCAGGCCCTGATTACCGGCGCGTTCACCATGGTCTCCGAAGCCACCCGCCTCAATTGGATGCCTCATCTGCAGGTGCGGTACCCGGCCCGCACGCGTGGCCAGCTGTACATTCCGGTGGTCAACGGCGTGCTGTGCGTCTCCACACTGGCCGTACTCGCCATCTTCAAGGATTCGGAACACATCTCTGCCGCATATGGACTGGCGTTGACCATTACGATGATCACCACCACCGTGTTGCTCGGCGTCTACCTATGGCATTCCGGCAAGCGGGTCGGTGCCATCGTGTTCACCGTGCTGTTCTTGGCGATTCAGGCCATGTTCTTCATCGCGTCTATGGCCAAATTCCTGCATGGTGGTTGGTTCACCATGCTGCTGACCGCCGCGATTCTGTTCGTCATGTACACGTGGAATGAGGGCACCAAGCTCGAACGTGCGCAACGCCGTCACATGCGGCCCAACGACTTCCTACCCGCGCTCGACAAGCTGCACAGTGATTTCCGCATCCCGTATTTTGCGGACAACATCGTGTACCTGACCTCCGACTCGGAGACCAAGCGACTCGACACGGACATCTTCTTCTCCATCTTCGCCGACCACCCCAAGCGCGCCCGTGCTTGGTGGGCAGTCAGCGTGGAAACCACCGACGAGCCGTTCACCCGTGAATACTCGGTGGAGGACTTCGGCACGAACTACATCTACCGCGTGCGCTTCCGTCTGGGATTCAAGGTTTCGCAGTCCATCCCGGCGTACATCCACCAGATCATGCACGACCTGTCCAAAACCGGCGAACTGCCTAAGCAGAAGTCGATTTACCCCAAGGTCGACGCCGATCCGGACATCGGCACCATCCGTTACGTGCTGATTCACAAGGCCCTGATGCCGGAATCCAAGGTTTCCGCACGCGGTGCCCTGTCGTTGCAAGCCAAGTACGCAATCCGCCACATGGCCGGCTCGCCGGTTAAGTGGTTCGGTCTGGCACCTTACAACCCGTTGGTCGAGGTGCAGCCGCTGTTCGTCTCCACCCGCCGCCCACCGCGTCTGAAGCGCACCGATACGGCCAAGACCATCCCGACGCCCACGCCGACTCGTGCAGTGGCCGACCCGGCCGCCGTCCCCGACCCGATGGACACCACGTCCGGGCTTGGGCGATTGGTACAGGAGCTTGATGCCGCCGTATCGGCCGAGGCGCGGAAGACCGCTGAGGCCGCTGCCGCCGATGCGCCCGCTGAGCAGGGCGATAAGGGCGATAAGGGCAAGGCCGAGAACGGCAAACCCGCCGCCAAGCCTCAGCGCTCCGCCAAACAGAAGCGATAACATACCAGTTTGCAGCGGCGCTGATGCGCTCTATAAAGAATGCCTATAACGGTCGCCGCACGTCGCCACACGGTTTCGGTAAGTTGAAATACCATGTGCAGATTACTGGGATACGCGACGGCAGGCTTCAACCTGAGTCTCAACGCTGTGTTGGGGCAAGACAATGTCGAGGATTTCCGTGAACTGTCTGAAATCCACAATGATGGCTGGGGTGTAGCCCAGCTTTCCGATCCCGCCGAAGCACCGCACGTGCGCGACGGTGGCGCACCCACCCCGGAAACCGGCACCCGAATCTACAAGTCGACCATCGCGGCCCGTCATGACAGCACGTTTGAGGCGCTGGCCGACGAACCGTCTCGCGGTGCCATCTGGCACCTGCGCTTGGCAAGTTCCAATCTGCCGCTCATCATGGAGAACCAGCACCCGTTCTATGCGAACGGCCTGAGCTTCATCCACAACGGCGATATCTCGGACGCCAATGGCCGCAACATCGTCACCAACCGCTCATACCCGGTGAACCACAGCGTGTTCCTCTCCACCGGCGGCCGTTCCGACTCCGCCATCTTCTTCGCGGTGATTCTGGAATACATCGGCTTCGGCTTCTCGCTCGACGAGGCCGTGGCCCAGGCCGTGCGCGAACTGCGCCAAGCCTACCCGAAGTCCAGCTACAACTGCATGATTCAGTCCGAGGACCAGCTCATCGCCCTGTGCGCCGCCGGTCGTGAGAAGACCAGCCCGCGCATCGTGGAAATCTACGATGAGTACGGCCGTGGCGAGCAGGCCGCCGACTACCGTGTGATGCGCTACCGTGAGCTGCGCGACGACAACGGCGACTCCGCCGGTGTGGTGGTCTCCTCTTCCGGCTACGAGCAGGAAGGCTGGAACGTGCTGGAGAACGACCAGATGATCATCGCCTCCAACCGCAACGGCACCTACCGTCTCCGTTCCATCTGAAATAGCTTCATAAGCCCCCTCTGACGAAGGGGCTGTCAGCCGACAGGCTGACTTGGGGGAGAGACCCCTAGAGCCTCAAATCATCCGCATCCCATACTTCTCCGCCAACGCCGGAATATCCGGCACGCCATACTTGGCCACCAGATCCAGCCATCGCTGTTTGTTCTCTCCGCCAAATCGCTCGGCTCGGGCCGTATACGCCTCGACCTGCAGGAACTTCGGCGGCACTGACTTGCTATGGAACTTGTCGGCGTACATCACCACTTCCTGCTCGAGATTCATCGGCACATAGTCGGCTGGTGGCAACGGCAGCTCCTGGCGCACCACATCCTCGCGCGTAAGTCCCACGCCGGTATGGTTGCGGCAGAACTGGGCGATGGACTCGTCCACGCCCTCGTCGAGCAGATACTCGTAGCCCTTAAGACCGTGCAGAATGTAGCGTTTCTTGCTGAATTTGAGCGGTTCGCCGTCAGAGCCGTCATGCTTGAACACGCGGTAGGTGCCGATGTCATGCAGCAGTCCGCCGATGAGTACCAAATGCTCGTCGAGCAGACGCGGCGGCACATGGCCGCCGGTGACGCCTGCGGTGGGCGGTACCTCCGCGTCCTTCGGTAATGTGCAGCGGCGCGTGAACAGCGCGTTCTGCCGGCGCACGATCTGGCAGCCGATGGTCGCTACAATCACGCAATGCGTGTGCACCAGCTCGTACGCCGCCTTGGACGGCGCGATTTTGCGGTGCAATTCGTCGATCTGCTCCAGTGTGGGAATATATCCGGTCATAATTATCAGGTTTCGCCTCGTACGGTCAGATTTATCCTCAGATTAGCGCGGCAATGAGCCGCAGCATTGAAAAACCCCTGTGATTCGGCAATACGAATCACAGGGGGCTCTATGGTCTGAACATCAGATTTCGAAGAGTGTGTCGGCTGCTTCGGCGATTTCGCGCGACGCAGTGAGCACGATAACGCAGTGCTTCGGGTCACCGGTGTGCGCCAGCTTGGCCAGCGCGGCGAACACGGTCACCTCGTCATCCGCGTTCAGCCCTCGTGTCGGCTCGTCGAGGATCAGCACTTCGGCTTCGGTGCTGATTGCACGGGCGATGGCCACCAAACGCTGCTGTACCAAAGGCAATGTGCCGACGGCCACGCCGCTGGTGGCCTCAGAGAAGCCGACCTTGGCCAGCAGTTCGCGGGCGATTACCGGCTTGGGCTTCAGGAAGTTGCGGTTGGACGCATTCATGGCGTACAGCACGTTTTGTTCGGCGTCGATCTTCGGCTGCACGGCGTGCAGCTGCGGTACGATGCCCAGACGGTGGCCGCGCAGTTCCACGGGCTCGAGCTCAACAATGTTGGCGCTCTTGTTCATCACCGTGCCAGACGCCGGCGTGGTCAAACCGCTCATCACGCCCATCAGCGCGCGACGCTTGGCGTCGGCGGTGATGCCCGAATCGGGGTCGTCGCTGATCAGCAGCGCGTATGCGTGTCCGGAATAGCAGAAGAAATTCGCGCCATCGAGGATGTTGACCTTGCCCTTGGGTCCGGCGACCGTCACCTTGTTCAGGGCGAAGGTCGGGTAGGTCTTGAGCAGAATGTCGTCGGAACCGCCGCCCACCAACACGCGATCGATACGTGAGGCCAGCGTCATGGTGGGTTCGGACGCTTTGCCCTGAGGCTCCGCATGCTCGGCCAATGCGTCTTTGTGATCGGTTTTGGCCAGTCGGAGTGTTTCGTTGACGCGGGCGGCATTGCGCTCGGTCACTTCGGCGGATGCGTTGGCCGAAGCGATGGCGTCTGCTTCGGCCTCGTTGGTCTCGTCGGTTTCTCCGGTTTCGGCAGATGCCAGTGCGCTGTAAATACCATCGTCAACAGTGCCTTCGTCATCAACGTCATCGAAGGTCACGCTGAACTGCATGGAGTCAGCTGGAACGGATTCAATGGCGTCGTTCGTCTCAGTCTCAGAAGTCGCTTCGTCAGCCGTTGCGTCAGTGGTCTTCTCGAGTTCCTGATCGTTGTTCCTGTCGCTCATGCCTGTGCCTCCGCATCGTCGGTTGTGGTGGTCGTCTTGTTGGTCTCGCTCACGGTGCCCCAGTCGCCATCGGCGGCAAACAGCTTGTTCGCGCTGAAGAACGCAAGGCGCAGGGCGGCAAGAATCGCCAGGATCAGGATTGAACCCAGTCCATACCAGACCATGGTCCAAATCAGGCCCGATGTCACCGGGGTGGCATGGCCGGATGCCAGGGCAGATCCGATCGGATTGGCGGCGAACGCGCCTCCGACCAGACCAATCACGTAGAAGGGCAGGGTGACGATGAACACTTCCAGCATGAACTGCCATCCCAAACGCCCGCGAGTGACGCCGGACACCAGTGCCATGCCGATCTCGTCGTCACGCTTGGGCGCCCACACGCCCGACAGCACGAGGATGAGCAACAGCACGCCGCCCACGGCAACCAACACAATGGTGCCGGTCTTCGCGCGCGAGGATAGCGTATCCAGCGGCTCCAGAGAAGCGTTGTAGGATTCCAGCGAGGGGGAAGAGAACTCGTAACCCTTGGCGGGCAGCTTGGACTTCTTGAGGGTGGATACCAAGGACTTGTATGTAGCGGAATCACCGGCGTCGAACACCACGTCCAGATCCGGGACTGCCCAGCCGGAGACGGTCTTGTCGGTGGACTGTGGGTCGAGTCCGGCCTTGGCGAAGGTCTGATAGTTGGTGAAGATCGCGTTCTCGCGGTTGCGGGCGGCCGTCACCGGATTGGCGACGGCGGATTCGGATGTGTACTTGTAGATGCCGCGCACCTTGAGTTTGGCCGTGGTCTTGGCGTCCGAGGCGGCCGCCACCTCGAGCGTATCGCCCACCTTCAGGTTGTTGGCGGAGGCAAACGCTTCAGAGACCAGTGCGCCGGTGGTGTTCGGGTTGGAGGACTGGTTGTTGTAGCTCAGGTCCTTGCCGTCCACGATTTCGAAGGTGCCGAGGTCGCTGGCCTTGGCGGAATCCTTGGTCCAGAAGGCTCGCCAAATGAGCTGGCCGCCGGTCTCGTCATCGGAGGCCGAGCCCAGCGATCCGCCGTCCAGGGCCTTCAAATCACCGCTCACGCGGGCCGGCACGGTTTCGGTAACCGTGAAGTTCAACGAGTTGGTGGCCGACTGGACGAGCGTGGCGTATTCGGTGTATGAGGTCCACGTCATGTAATGCTTGGTGGAAGCCGAGTCCGTAGCAGAGACCTTCTTCCACGTAGCCGCAGTCGGGCGAATGGCCAACGTGGCCTTCTGCTGATCGTACGCGGTGGTGTGTGCGTTGGTATCTTCTTGAATGATGGCCAGTCCGGCGACTGTGCCGAAGGTGACCGCCAAGGTGATGAACGCGGTCAGGGCCGTACGTCCTTTAGAACGTGTCAGGGCCCGCCAGGCGTTGCTGAGGACGAACATGTAATTACCTCTCCCGTTCTCCTAAGCCGAACAAATCAATACGGCTCTAACTATTGTTGCGTTTAGTGACCGTTTTCTTGCGCAATACTGTTATACCCCTCAATGAAGTCTGAGAACATTCTGACAGCGATGTGGTGGTCATGCGGGGATTTGCACCCAGTATGGGATAAATCCTCGGTCTATTTCGGTGGCATCGGTACACTGGCATGAGATATGCGTGGCGTCACGTGTGCTCCGGCATGTCTGCGATTCCGGATTTGCCCGGAGTCCGGCATCCGGAAGCGTGGCCTCGCGCCGCTGGATAAGAGTATGAGCTGAGCAGATTTTCGGGCAGGGTAAGTATGCGATTCACTTCAGGGCATTCGAGCCATAAGGCTGTGGGGCGTAGGAGAAGACGTCATGCCGGTAACGGAAAATTCAATCGCTCCGCATCTACGAATAGCGCTGTGGATCAGCAGACGGGTCCCGTAAACCTGAAGACTCCCCAGCACGTGGGTGGCAACGGCCGTTCGCTGATCAGCCGTACGCCGATATGGGCGCGAGTGGTGGTTGTACTGCTGCTGACGTTGCTGGCCAGCGTCACCTGTGTGGGCACGCTCTACGCGGCATCCGTCTCGAGAATGGCCACGGATGCGCAGCGCGTGCTGACATCCGCCGAAAGTCTGGCCAATTCGGCACTTGGCTGCGGCAGCGATAAGAGTCTGTCGGACATCTCCCAAGAGCTGGTCAATGCCACCAATGATCTCAATGCGGAGCTGAACGGCCCACAGTGGGACTTCTTCCGCGACCATTCGCGATTCGGAAGCGACATCACCGCCGCCCGCGAAATGCTGGCTTCCGTGGATACGCTGGTCAACGGTCCGTTCACTGATCTGCTGAACCTGTCCAAACGATTGCAGGGCTTCTCCCTGAAGAATGGCTCGGTGGACGTCAGCGCCCTGATGGATATGCCGGATATCGTCAAGCAGGCGCATAAGGATATCTCGCAGCAGCTCACCAAGCTCAACAAGGTGCCGACTCCGAGCGTCGCCAAGGTGGCCACCGTGCTCGAAACCGAAAAGGCTGCGCTCAAGACCGTGGATTCGATGCTCGGCGAATACGATGGCCTCATTAACTTGCTACCGCAACTGCTTGGCGAGGACGGCAAGCGCACGTATTTGGTGATGGTGCAGAACCCGGCCGAGCTACGTTCGGCGGGCGGCATGGTAGGCACCATCGCCGCAATCACGGCAGATAAGGGCACGATTACCATCGGTGATTTCGCCACCACTTCTGGTTGGGACATTCCTGAGGAGCCAATGGATGATACGGTGCTGAAGGAGCGCCAGGTATTTGGTGGCACTTTTGACCAGTACCCGGCCACCACGACCATCGACCCCGAATTCCAGCGTGTGGCACAGATGAACAAATACATGTGGCTGTATCAGAAAGGCAACGAAGACGAGAACGTAGCGGGTGTATTGTCACTCGATCCCGTATTCCTCCAGGCATTGCTGGGAGCCACAGGCAAGGTCAAGCTTTCGGACGGCCGAGTGCTGGATGGCACCACCACGGTGCCGTTCTTCGCTTCAGACCTGTACACGGATTACCCGGACTTCGAGCAGCAGAACAACTTCGTTTCCGAAGCGGCTCAAGCAATTATGAACCACGTGCTTGGCAACGCGAATGCTTCCACCGCATCCCCGCTGTTGAAGGCAATCAGAGATACCAGCGCTAGCGGTCATTTCAAGCTATGGATGGCTGATCCGGATGAGCAGGAGGCGCTGATTGCCACCGGACTTATCGACGATAAGGCCAGTGGTGAGCTGTCTGCTGACAGTCAGGTGCCTGAAACCGGCATCTATCTTTCGGAGCTGCAGCAAGGCAAGCAGGATTGGTATCTGAAGACCTCCACCACGGTCACAAAGACTTGCGGTGACGTCTCGGCCAGCCAGAACGCCCTGTATTCTGGCGTGCTGGATAAGCGCATCACGACAGCCGTGCGTAACACGCAGCTGGGTCAGTTTACGGAAGATCAGCTCGGTGACGAATACACGGTCACCTTCACCATGAAGAACACGCTGACTAAGGCTAAGGCCGAATCGTTGCCCGATTTCGTTAATGGCGGCTCGGAGAATCCAGTGCTCGGCGGCATGTTGTACCGCGTGGTGCTTACCGCTCCGTACGGTGGCGAGATCACCGCTGTGCAGGCTGATATAGATTCATGGGGTACCAACACCGCGAGCCTGTATGACCGTCAGTACATTATGTTCAACCAGCAGTGGATCGAGCCCGGAAAAGAATTGACGATTGCTTATACCGTTCGGGTCAGCAGCGATGCCACACATCCACTGAACGTGGTAACCACGCCGGTGGTGAATGCGGATGGCGTCGAGACGGGCTCCAACGGTAATGTGACCGATGAGTGCACGGCGGATACGAACGGCGCCGATGGTGCGAACGGTGCCGATGGTGCGAACGGCGGCGCGGACGGCGGCGCGGACGGCGGCAAGAACGACGCGCATAAGGACGCGTCCTCCGATCCCTCGGCCGGCCTGGACGCCTTGGACAAGTTGAAGAGCCAGATCAACTGCCCGGTCGATCTGAAGTCCCTGGCGGGATCCATGTGATGACCATGCCCGATTCCGTTTCCGGCGTCGCCGGCAAGCCGCGCGACGTGAACTACGATCTGCTGCGCGTGGTGGCGATGTGTCTGGTCATCGGCGTCCACGTGATCAACAACTACATGCCCGTCAAGATGACCCTCGCCGGCAGCGCGGAAGTGACGCGATCCGTGCTGTTCGCGCTGTTCATGGTCTGCAATCCGCTGTTCATTATGGTATCGGGCCGGTTCAACCTGACATTCGATGCCGACCGGCCGGTGAGCACCCACTCAGCGGGCCGTCTGCCGGGCTCTGGCTCTGATGCCCGGGCAGGCGGCGGTGCGGGCCAAGCCGATCCCGGTAGCCTCGCGCCGTACGCGCGCTACTACTACAAACGCTTTGTCTCGCTGATTGTGCCGTATCTGCTGTATGCGGGTGGCATGGGATTCGTTGCCTACCTGGTGATTGATCATCGTTCGGTTGGCGGCGCTGTGTCTGGAACGTTGTTCGATCTGTTCTCCGGGTATGACGATTCCGTCTATTGGTTCGTGTTCATGCTTGCCGGGTTTGTGCTGGCAACGCCGTTCCTGGCCGCGATGATGCGTACGATAGGCCGATCGGGAGCCTGGTTGCTGGTCGGGCTGGCCGCCGCCGTGGCCGCTGCCGAGCATATATGCGATCTTGTCGGATATCCGTTGACGTTCCTGCAGTCATTCCCTTGGCGTGGACTGCTGATCTACTACCTGTTGGGATTCGTGTTGGAATACTATCCGCCGTCCGCGCGTATACGGCGCGGCGTGTATGCGTTGGCACCATTCGCCCTGGCCTGGACAGTCGCCACGCCATATCTGTTCGCCGGCCAGCAGATGCAGGTTGGCCGCACGGTCACGGTTGCGTTCGCGATGGTGGTAATGGCGACGTTCCTGTTCTTCCGGTACGACGTGCACATTACGTCGGCGCGGGTGCGTAAGGCGATTATCTGGCTGGCTGGATATTCCTACACGATTTATTTGGTGCACTCGCCACTGTCCAAGGTGCTGATTGGCCCGAGGATTCCCGTGCCTACGGACGGATGGTCGTATGCGGGTATCAGCGTGCTGATGTTTGGCGCTACGTTGCTGGCGGCGCTGCTATTTGCGGTGATTGCCGATACCGTGGTGCTTAAGCCCGTGCAGCGTCTGCTGCGGAAGGTACGGCTGTAGATTCGGATACGGCGCTATGCCACGGTATCAAAGCCAGGAATCCCAGCAGCAGAAGCGGGGTGAACGTGAATTTCGACATGCCCATCAGCACGCCTACGGTCATGAGCGCGGCCAATCGTCCGTTACCGGCGCGCGGGTCGGCCATGCAGGAAAACAGCAGGCACGCGAACAATAGGCACAGCGCCTGTGCCATGGAATCGGCCGAGATGGCGAACTGGATCCAATCACGGCTCACGCACCCGCCCACATTGCCGCTGCCCGAATGCAGAATACTGGTCGAGTCGACCGGCCGAGCCAGCACATCCCCGTTGACAATGCCGTCGATGCGATACGTGTGCGCCCATACGTCTGGAATATGCCCGGCAGGCGTCACCGCGATCAGCATGAAACCCATCAGCAGAATCACCGCTGCCGCCAAGGCCGGCATCAAACGGTTCAGCCGCTTCCACGCAGCGCTCGCCGCCACTCGTGAGAACACGGTCAAAGGAGTAGAAACAGCATCAGAGGCATCGGAAGCATCAGACATATGTCCCACTATATATATATGAGGTGTTGGTGGTAGTAGTGATGCATAAAAGAAATCTGTTCGCACTGAAGTCACAGGGGCAGGTTTAACTCCAAATGCCAAATCGTATAATGACAGTTTAATGGAAAAATGCATTGCATATTTCTAATTGATGATTCGATATTTGCGGAATGTCATTGCAGGAACGCGGTGCTAGTCATGACCGTTGAAATGGCCCCTATTATTGTGCAACAGGTACCAAAAATTTCCACGTTCTTCATACAATTTTTCATTGTCTTATGCGTATAATCATGATGTGTAGAGAGCGCAAGCGTGACTGCACCTATGATAGTAGCAAGTATGGAAAAAAGTTTCGCCGAAAACGGACATAAGGAGTATAAGATGGCATCAATGAGCAAAACCGATATAAATATGAGTGCTGTGAGTCCAATTACTGTGCAATAAAAATGTTTAAATTTTGAGGCTTCTATTTTGTCTTCGCGATCTTCCTCTTGTTGTTTGGTTTTTTCGCGGACGTCAAACTCTTCGGCAACGGCTTTCTTGATTAACGATTGTAGACGCTTTTCATCAAGTAGATTTCTGTTCGAATTCATTGTCCTAGCCTTTTTTTTGATGGTGTATATAATGCTAGTAACAATTGCCATATGTCATAAGGGATATAATGAAATACGCCGTGCGCGAAATAAAGTTCATTAATTCTTATATATCGAAGTTCTCGCGCTGCATGAGGTAAAAGTCGAATAATTGTATATTGGTGCGGCAACCATCAGAATAGATTGGAATTATATGCTTGGATTGTATTCTTAGATGGATACAATCCAAGCATAAGTGCGTGTGCGTGATAGTGAACCTAGTGGTCTGTCTCGTAAATGGTTGAGTGGTTGAGTGTTTCCTTGGCGTGTTTGACCTTGGCGAGGATGGTCTCGGCGCTGGCGGTCCATGTGTAGGGGCAGGTGCTGCGGTTGTGGGCGTCGATGTGTCGGTTGATGCTGTCCACGAGGCTCTTGAGACCGGGGAACACGCCGCGGCGGATGGCGTCGCGCTCCAGGTCGCCGAACCAGTGCTCGACCTGGTTGAGCCACGCGCTCGACGTGGGCGTGTAGTGCATGCGGAACCTTGGGTGCGATTCGACCCAGGCCCTGACGTCGGCGTGCTTGTGCGTGGCATAGTTGTCCGCGATCACGTGCACGTCCAGCCCGGCGGGCACCGTCCGGTCGATGGTCCCCAGGAACCTGAGGTACTCGTCATGCCGGTGCCTGTCCATGCATTCGCCGATCACGCGTCCGATGGCCACGTCGAGCGCGGCGAACAGCGTGGTCGTGCCGTTGCACTTGTAGTCGTGATGAGCCTGAAGGTGCCGAAACTGAAGGGCGCGGTGTCCGAGTCGGCCGTGATCGAACGCTACCGGCGGCGCGAGGAGAGCGTCGAGGAGGCTCTGATCGACATGTACCTGGCCGGAGTGTCCACCCGTCAGGTCGATGACGTCAGCCAGCTATTATGGGGCGATCGCATGCCCTCTCAGACGCTTTCCGACAAGCTCGGGAAGGTGTCTCCGACATCGACGAATGGCGCAACCGGCCCTTGGGGCGGGAGTATGCGTACCTGTTCATGGACGGCGTATGGCACAAGCGCTGCTGGGGAGGAGGCATGGAGAACGCGAGCGTCCTGGCCGCCATCGGCGTCGGCGCCGACGGCGGCCAGGAGGTGCTCGCCGTGGCGGAGGTCATGAAGGAGGACGCGGAAAGCTGGCACTCGTTTGTTTTTGTTCAATAGGAAGTTGAGGTTTTAGTCACGAAGATTTTTCGGGTTTAGGCGGAAAGGCATGCCGACCACCCGTGGGCCTTAGCCTGATGGTGCTTCTAGTTCCATTCGGGAAAGGGCCGGAAAGGCAATGATCAGCATGCCCCAAATACAGTCTATCCGTTCGCGTCGCAGGAACGGTGAGTCCATCGCCTCGATAGCGCGCAGCGAGAGGGTCAGCGAGCCGACCGTGCGCAAGTATCTGAGGGTCGACGACCTATCGGTCAGGCCGCCCGTGAGGCGACGTCGTGGTTCGGTGATCGACGAGTGGCTGCCCGTGATCGAGGGCATGCTCGCCGAGGACCGGGAGACCTGGCGCAAGCAACGTCACACGGCGACGCGCATCCATGAGCGGTTGCGTGACGAGTACGGGGCCGGGGTGTCGTTGTCGACGGTGACCCGGACCGTGGCGCGGCTCAGGCGCGAGGCCGCGGCGGAGCGGGAGGCCGGTTTCCTGGACCTGTCGTGGCATCCGGGCGAATGCCAGGCGGACTTCGGCCAGGTCGACGTGCGCTACCGGGGCGTCGTGACGCGGATGCGGCATTTCGTGTTGGATTTCCCGTACTCGAACATCGGGCCGAGCCAGCTGATGCCCGGGGAGAACGCGGAGTGCACGTGTCAGGCTTTGCTTAACCTGTTCGAATGGCTGGGCGGGGTGCCCCGGCGCATCGTGTACGACAATGCCGCCGGCGTGGGCCGCCGACGGTTCGACGGGATCCGCCTGACCCGCCTGTTCCAGGCGTTCCAGGCCCATTACGGGTTCGAGTACTCGTTCTGCAACCCGTACTCGGGACACGAGAAGGGCGGCGTCGAGGCCAGGGTCGGGGCCGTGCGCCGCAGGCTGTTCGTGCCGGTGCCCGGCGTGTGGAGCCTCGACGGCTTCAACCTGCGCCTGCCCGGCCGCTGTCTCGAGCTGGGGGACAAGGACCATTACAGGAAGGGCGAGAGCCAGGCCGGCCTGTTCGAGGATGATCGCAAGGCGCTGCTGCCCCTGCCCGCCAAGCCGTTCGACGTGGTCACGTGGACGAGGATGAAGGCCGACAAATACGGAAACGTCACCGTCCAGGGCCGTCACCGGTACGCGGCCGGACCCGAACACGCCGGCCATGAGATGATCGTCGGCCTGAGGGCCCTGGAGGTGGAGATCCTCGATGCCGAAGGCAAACGCGTGATCACGCATCCGAGGTCCTACGGGGACAAGCCGACCGACAGCGGCGACCCGTCGAGCCAGCTCGGGCTGTTGTGCGACCGGCCGGCGGCCTGGCGCAACAGCCGGGTGCGCGACGCGATGCCCGACCCGCTTCGCGAATGGATCGATGCGCAGGACGAGGCCACGCGGCGCGACAGCCTGCGTGCCCTGCTGCACGCCGACGGCGAGAGCGGCTGGCGGGCGGCCGTGGCGGGCATGCTCGAGATCCTCGAATCCACCGGGGGCGCGGACCGGGCCGGGGTATGTCTGGCCGCGGCACGCCACGCCTCGGGCCTGGGACCCGTGGCCTACGACGACCCCGTGGACCTGAGCGAATACGACATCGCCTACACCAAGGAGGACGAGTGAACCAGGAGAACGGACGGACCGACCCCGGCCCGCTGCGCGAGCGGGCGAGGAGCCTGTTCATCTCGCAGGCCACCATCGACGAAACGCTCGAATGGGCCACGCCCCGCCAGCTCGCCGCGATAGACCGCATGCTCGCCACGGAACTGGCCAACAGGGAGGCGTCCAAACGGGCAAGGCTCATGCGCCAGGCCCGGTTCCCGGTGCCCAAGAGCCTCGACGGCTACGACTTCGCGAACGTGCGCCTGCCCAACGGATACACCAAGGAGCAGCTGACCGGCCTCGATTTCGCGGCCAAGGCGCAGGACCTCGTGTTCTACGGGAAGACGGGACGCGGAAAGACCCACCTGGCCACCGCCCTGGGCATGATCGCCGTCGAACGGGGCAGGAGCGTGAGGTTCCGGCAGACCGCGGAGCTCGTGCTCCAGCTCGGCAAGGCCAAACGCGACGGCGCCCTCGACAGTCTGCTCAAAGACCTCGCCCGCGCCGATCTGATCATCCTCGACGAGTTCGGCTACGTGCCCTTCGACATCGACGGGGCCCGTCTCCTCTACCAGATCATCGCCGGCAGCTACGAGCGGCGCAGCATCATCTTCACCACGAACATCGAGTCCGGCAAATGGGGGACGATCTTCGCCGACGACAAGCTCGCCGCCGCGATCATCGACCGCATCGTCCACCACGGACGCCTCATCGAGTTCACCGGCCCCAGCCGACGCGTCAGCCAGGCCCTCATGTTCGGCAAGACGGACAACCAGTAAAACAAACCACCGGCCGGCACGCTTCATGCCGAAAAGGGGGTGGTGCCGTTTTCTTGGACTGTGATCCGAGGAGGAGACGGCCATGGCGAAGTACACGAGGGAACAGCGGCAACGCGCGGTCGAGTTGTATGTGAAATACGAGTGCTGCGCGGCGGATGTGATCCGCGAGCTGGGGTATCCCAGCCGGGAGGCGTTGCGCATGTGGCACCGGGACTGGCTCGACGAACAGGGGACGGGCGTGTCCTCGCAGCGTGGTGAACGGTATGCGCGCTACACGGAGGAGCAGAAGCGTGCGTCCGTGGACCATTATCTGACGCATGGGCGGCGTGCGAGCCGCACGATGCGTCAGATGGGGTATCCGAGCAAAGAGGTGCTTGCCTCGTGGATCGACGAGCTCGCGCCGGGCGAACGCCGGATTCGCCGTGGCCCGGTTCCCGGGGAATTGAAACGGGATGCGGTCCTGAAGGTCGCGTCCGGCGAATTGAGTTCGCGCGAGGCCGCGGAGGCGGTGGGTGTGGATTCGTCGGTCGTGCGAAACTGGAAGCGTCAACTGCTCGGAGACGCGAAAGGACTCATGGTGGCGAAGAGGGAACCGGAACGCGGGGATTCCTCGCAGCAGGACGATCCGGACGCGCTGCGCGGCGAGATCGCCACGTTGCGCGCCGACCTCGAGCGTCTGCGCGCCGAACAGCGGGCCATGGAGATCCGGTTGGCGATCATGAAGGGTGCGGCGGAACTGGTGGGAAAAGAGCCGGGCGCAGACCCGGACAACCTGACAAGCCGAGAGAAGACGACCCTGATCAAGGACATCAGTGAGACGTTGGGCGTGAACGCGGAGAGCCTGCTGAAGGAGGTCGGCATCGCGCGCAGCACGTACTACTACCAGTTGAAGGCCATGCGCCGGCCGGACAAGAACGCGAACCTCCTGTCCCTGGTGCGCGAGGCGTTCGGGAGCAGCAGGAGGCGCTGCGGGTACAAGCACATCCACCTCGAGCTCAAAAGCGCGGGCATCATCGTGTCGGCCAAGCGCATCATGCGCCTGATGACCAGCCACGGCATGGTCCCCGTGCTCAAGAGCGCGAAGCGCTACAGTTCGTACAAGGGCGAGATCGGCGGCGCACCCGCGAATCTCGTGAACCGCGACTTCCACGCCACCGCGCCGAACCGGCTGTGGGGCACGGACATCACCGAGTTCAGGATCCCGGCGGGCAAGGTGTACCTGTCGCCGGTCATCGACTGCCACGACGGCATGCCCGTCGCCTGGACGATCGGCACGAGCCCCAACGCCGCCCTGGCCAACGGCATGCTTCGCGACGCGTGCGCCACGCTCAAGCCCGGCGAGACGCCGATCATCCACTCGGATTAAGCCGGTTTTGTTGTTAAGCCGGGGAACGGTTCGGGGTCTTGGTGGCTGGCCGTGTCCCATG
>ERZ827037.49-NODE-49-length-124119-cov-20.915374_pt1 | contig 124119 bp, 105 predicted proteins | sample MGYA00519924_ERZ827037 | MGnify/ENA primary metagenome ERZ827037 (study PRJEB31778, sample SAMEA3449250) | human gut metagenome | biome: human gut; feature: human-associated habitat; material: faeces | place: United Kingdom | collected 2010/2012 ... | reverse complement strand
AAGTAGAAAAACCTCATAATACCTGAAAAACAGGCCCCCAGTTTGGGGGCCTGTTCGCTTTGTAAAACGGCAATACACGGTCACAGCAACAGCACACGGCTGCCTTTTTACGAAGTAAAAGAGTCTGGACGCGAATGGCGCCCAGACTCAGTTTGACAGGGATGTGGGGATTTGAACTCTCGCATCGGCCCGCCGATGCTCAGTTATCCCCTCTGTGGTAACGGATCTTCATGTGCTCGGAGGCGTTTTTGAGAATGTGGGAAAGGGCTTTGTCCGACTCTTCCTTCACCATGGCGGCGATCTTGCTGTTGGCTTCCTTCAGGATTTCCACAGGCTCGCCCTGCCGGATCTTCTCATCGTACTCGTACAGGAACTGCTGCCCGCGATTCATCACGGCATTGACGTACCGCTCGTCAAATAACAGGGCGTTCCCGAAATGGGCGTCCGTCAGCGCGGCAATGAGCCGGCTGTGCCAGTACATACTGTCCGTGGAAACTGTTTCCGTAGTACCACTGAGGTACTTGGGGAACTCCGTCACATTGGCGTATACCGGGAAGCAGGCCGTAAAGCCGCTGCCGCCCATGGAGAGCCACTCCACCCCTTGAATTGCCTCCGGCAGATCGCCGCGAATCTGCATGATCCCGCAAACATCGCTGTTGGGCACGCCGATAGTGCGGTATTTTCCCTTGCTCGCAGCGTTCTTGTCGTAGGGATTGTAGGGCGTCCCCTGATAATAAGATCCCAGCAAATACCGCACATCCTCCACCGTCACCTTGCGTTCCGGCACAAAAGACCAAGGAATATCGTTGCTCTCCGGGGTGAAGTCCGCATTATCCCCATCCCACTTGTAAGTGCGGGGCAGAAAATACCGGGCCATAAACCAGGCGCGGGGCGTATTGTAAATATGGTCGGTATCGGAATGGGAGCCAAAGGCCAGCCTTGGGTTGAAATCCGTCCCGGTGTCCAGGGCTAGGTGATACTTTTCCACGAATTCCCGCAGGTCCCTGGAGCAAAGGTGTTCTTTCTGCTCCCCGTAAGCGTCCGCAAAGTCAAACTGGTCCAAGCCAAACTGGTTGGGCATGATGACCACCCGGTCATCCGGCACACGCCTGGCAATCCAGTGATGGCCGCCGATGGTCTCCAGCCACCAGACTTCCCCGGCATCTGCGAAGGCCATGCCATTGGGCTCATAGGTGCCATACTGCTCTAGCAGGGCGCCGGTGCGCAGCACGCCTTCCCGGGCGGAGTGAATGTAGGGGAGCACCAGGGTCACCAGGTCCTCTTCACCAATCCCGCCGGGGATCTCTTTGGCGTTGCGGTTTTTCTTCTTCTGATACCGGACATAGGGGTCCGCGCCGATGACACGGGCGTTGCTGGTGATGGTCTCGGTGGCGGTCATGGCCACGTTGGCCTCGTTGATGCCGCAGGCGGGCCATACGCCATTAGCCGTTGACACGTTGGGGCAGTCGGTATAACGCAAGGCGTTCCCTGGGAGCTCCACGGTCAGGTGGGAGATGACTGTTTTGTACGTGGAAGCTTCCTCCCTGGCCGGGTGGGCCAAAAGGCGCTTGGCTTCAAATCCGCCGTCATCGTTGCGGGCAATGATGGTTGAGTTGTCATGGCTGGCTTTCTTACCGACCAAAATTGTTGTACAGGGCATAAGCGGCTCCTTTCCCTTTTCCATCTATTTCAGATTGCGTACAGCTTCTTTTTTTACTGTATGGCAAAATCCTGACAACCGGGAATGGTTGAAAGAATGGCTCCTTGTTTTTTCGGAACACATTTATTATAGCACAGGCCCCGTGCCATTTCCAGCCCCGGTTCGTTCCTGCTGTAGCGACAGTTTATCTTACATGGCGTAGGACTGGTGATATTAAACAGGCGGTAAAAGAAGGAAGGTCTGTTGGTATTCAAATATTTGGTATATTCTTTGTACAGCATATGGTCGTATTGCAAATCGCCAGAACCGGTCTTGCGAATGCACAGCTTGCGCCAAGGCAATATATTGTAGGCAGATTTGGATATCATGCTTCAGCAGCGATCGTGAATGGAATTAGAGCTTTGCCCGGAAAAGGTGCAATTGATGGCACTGCAAGTTAACTCCCTTGATCAAATTCCGCAGAAAGGAGCTTAAGGCCATATTCTGTAGTATAATTAAGTCAGAAGAACAAGAAACGGTTATTCGCGATGTTTGGCGACGGGGTTTCGAGGAAATAACTACTACAAGAGAAGAATTTGCTTTGCCTCCCGAAGAAACCATTTTGGAATCGCTTTTGGAGGGAAGGATAGAGTGAATATTGGGTTCGCAACCTTTTTTCCGTGAACTGTTAAGCGAAAACAATCTATTATAATGTATTATCATGAAAGGAGTGTATCTGCATGGCATATCGTGAACTTATTAAAAACTTTGAAAAAGTCCGAGCCTATATGCGTGAGTTTTATGTGTATGGCTTTAAGAGCAGAACAGAATATGATACCAAGAGCGCCCGCTCCTATGATAATGAACGCCGCAGGTTGGAGAGCTGGTTGGGAGATCATATGCGGTTCACTCAGACACCGGAAGGAAAGAATGTTTTCTTGTCGGTAGATAGCCGTGTGACCCGTAAGAACCCGTTCTATAAGGCATGGAAGGCCAAGAGTTTTACGGATGGAGATATCACACTACATTTTGTGACTTTTGATATTCTCTATGATCCCAAAACGAAAATGACGCTTACGGAGCTAATTAAGGAGATCGATGAACGGCTGTCATCCGGTATGGCTTTTGATGAGTCTACCTTGAGAAAGAAACTCAAAGAGTATGCCGAAGAAGGTATCATTCGTATCGAGAAAGGTGGACGGAAGGTCCTGTATAGCAGAGCTCCGGATACCGACATTACTGCATTGAATGATGTGATTGACTTCTTCAGTGAGGTGGCTCCGTGTGGCGTTGTCGGCTCATTCCTACAGGACAGGCAGCCGCTGCATCCTGAGCTGTTTACATTTAAACACCACTACATAACTCAAGCAATGGACAGTGACGTAATGGCCACATTGTTTGAGGCCATTCGCAGTCATCGCTACATCATCATTGACAATTTGAGCAAACATTCAAACGGGCTTAGAACTGTTCGGTTAGTCCCACTCAAGATTTACATAAGTGCTCAAAACGGAAGGCAAAACCTTTTGGCCTTCCATGAAAAAGCCAATCGCCTGAACTCCTATCGCTTGGACTATATGTCCAACATTAGGATCGAAGATGAGGTCTGTGAAAAGTTTGATGCTCTGCGCGGTGCGCTCAGCAAAGCTGAAGCTCATATGTGGGGTGTGAACTGCAAATGGAACATCAAGCATGTGGAGCATGTGGAGTTTGAGGTAAAGATCGAAGACGATGAGCAGTTTATTGTTCACCGGCTGGAGAGAGAAAAACGTTGCGGCTACGTGGAGAAAATTGACGATAACCATTACCGGTATGCTGCGGAGGTATTTGACACAACAGAAATGCTGCCGTGGATACGCACATTTATCTCCCGTATCACAAAGATGAACTTTTCCAATCGTACAGCAGAGAATCAATTTAAAACGGATGTGCGGGAAATGTACCGGATATACGGGCTTGAGGGAGGCATCGACGATGATATTTAGCGAATTGTATTCCGTTTACTACAATACGGTAGCCAAGATTATTGAAGCTGCGTTTAATCCTGAAGCAACGGAAAAAGATTTGCAGCGTTGCGTTGTAGAAGAGGCGTTCTCAGAAAGTGTCTTGACCATTCTTCCGGCATTGAAATCTGGAAAATGGCCGTTGCTTCATGAGGATCTTTCCCCGGCCCTGTTACATAAGCCCACAATGCCCCTTACCAACCTGGAAAAGAGCTGGTTGAAAGCAATATCAGAAGATCCGCGTGTTAAGCTGTTTGGCGTTGCGTTTCCTGATCTTGATGATGTAGAGCCTCTCTTCACAAGGGATGACTATAAAATCTACGACCAATACAGTGACGGAGATCCTTTTGAAGACGAGGCATACAGAAAGCATTTCAGGCTGATGCTTTCTGCCGTGCGAAGTGATCGTCCTGTTCAAATGACTATGGTGAACCGCCACGGCAAAGAAGTGTGGGTCCGCTTTTATCCAAAGGGATTTGAGTATTCGATAAAGGATGACAAGATCCGTATATTGGCGACTGGGTGTAGATTTAAGCAATTTAATCTTGGAAGGGTTGTAAGGTGCGACTTCTATAACGGGAATGGGCCATGGCGTGAGAAGCCTCAAGCAGAGCGCCGGAAGGATCTCACCTTGCTGATAACGGATGAGCGCAATGCGCTGGAGAGAGCCATGCTGCACTTTGCCCATTTTGAAAAGCAAGCCGAGCGAACAGACGGTGACAAGTATATCCTACGCCTGAAGTATTACGAGAATGATGAGACCGAGATCGTGATTCGTGTGCTGTCTTTTGGGCCGTGTGTCAGGGTTTTAGAGCCGCAAAGCTTCGTGGATTTAATAAAAGAAAGACTAATTTCTCAAAAAAGCTGTGAGCTCAAATGAGTTCGCAGCCTTTTTTCCGTGAAATGCCTGAGTTTGAACCGTATAATATGAGTGTAAGATGCAGATGAAAAAACTGTTTCTGAATCAAAGGTACTTACAGCAATTTTTCTGATTATTAAAAAAGAGATGAACATTCTTGACACTGGCAGATATTATCCGCTAAAGGATGTACCTTGTCTCTAAAAGATGCGTACAGCAACCAAAAGTCAATTATGACACACCTCTCTTTGAGTTAGAGCGATGGTTTACCGAAAGGCTGCATCTTGAAAAGGCACCAACAGCAACGACGAATAGCTAAGTGGTTATAGCAGGTGACTCATAATCATCGTTCGCGGGTCCGAATCCTGCTTCAGATGGTGCCTTGATTTTTTGAAAGACGCGAACAGCGATTATATACTTTATATTACCGAAACACTGGCCGGATAACTGGTGCTTGCTTTCAGAGTAAGAATTGGCTAGGTGAAAGGCCTCGTATGTATCAAACAAACGCGTCTTGTATAAAGGCATCTACAGCAATACAGTGGTATGATCTGACGGAGCTGGCACCTGCCGAGACCAAGAATGCTAAGCCCTGACTACGTTCTTACGGGTTCAAGTCCCGGTGATGCCTTGCCATTAAGATACAAGGAGCAGCACAATGATTGAAATTAAAGGAAAGGTTAATACAGCTGTCTGTTATGCAACGGTGGTAGAGGATGAGGCAATTGAACAGATCCGCAGGATGTGTAACCACGAATTTACAGCAGGATCTCAAATTCGAATAATGCCTGATGTTCATGCCGGAAAAGGTTGTACTATCGGCACCACAATGACGATCACCGATAAAGCCGTTCCAAATATTGTTGGCGTCGATATAGGTTGCGGTATGTATACTGTTGAGCTGGGTAAGGTGGATATTGACTTTGAAAAAGTCGATACTGCTGCTCATTATATCCCCAGTGGAAGAGATGTTTGGGAAGGGCGCATGGAGCGTTTCGATCTGACCGGCCTCTGCTGTTATAGAAATCTGAAACAGGCAAAGCGTTTGGAAAGAAGCCTGGGAACGCTGGGCGGAGGAAATCATTTTATCGAGATTGATGTTGCTTCGGATGGCACAAAGTATTTGGTTATCCATTCCGGCAGCCGTAACCTGGGTAAGCAGGTAGCGAAGTTCTATCAATCTTTAGCCATCGACTTAAATGCCGGTAAGGCAGATTACTATGAACGCCGGGATGAGTTGATCCGTACATATAAGAAACAAGGTCGCAGAGCTGAGATCCAGTCTGCATTAAAGGCGATGGAGAAAGAATGGGATGTCAAAGAGCCGATAGTCCCCCCAGACCTGTGCTATCTGTATGGCACTTATTTAGAATACTACTTACAAGATGTAGGAATTTGTCAGCAGTTTGCAAGGCGCAGCCGTGAAAAAATGGCAGAAATCATTCTGGAAAAGATTGGAATGACCGCACTTTCTTCTTTCCATACGATCCACAATTATATTGACACAAAGGAAATGATTCTTCGCAAGGGCGCTATTGCAGCCCATGATGGCGAACTTGTCTTGATTCCTATCAATATGCGGGACGGCAGTGTTTTGGCTCGCGGAAAAGGAAATCCGGAATGGAATTATTCTGCACCGCATGGCGCAGGCCGCGTTATGTCTCGTACAAAAGCAAAAGAAACGCTGGATTTAGAGGTGTATAAGAAGACGATGGAAGGTATCTACACGACATCGGTAAATGGGGCTACCATCGATGAAGCCCCGATGGCCTACAAGTCGCTGGAAGACATTATCGATGTTATCCGAGAGTCTGTCGATGTGACAGAGATACTAAAACCTATTTACAATTTCAAGGCGTCTGAGTGATAAAACACCCCTGCGCCGTCTGATTGGAGGAATTGAAATGTTAAATCATCTGAAGAATGGGGCAAATATCGTTTATACAGAAAACGGCGCAGTTACCAACGCAAGCACAATGTCTGACTGTCTGGATTTGTTCGCAACAATCGGTGCGATCCGATCTGCTAACGATCAGGAAATCATCAGACGCTTTGTCCGTGCATATACGGAGAACGCAGATGTTGCCATGAGAATTTTGTTCTTCGGGCGCGATGTTCGCGGCGGACTTGGGGAGCGCCGCGTGTTCCGCGTCATTATCAAATGGCTGGCTGAAAACAAAGCGGAGTCTCTGCGCAAGAATATTGAGCTGATCCCTGAGTTCGGACGCTACGACGATCTGGTGTCTTTGCTCGGCACGCCCTGTGAAAAGGATGCTTTGCGTACGATTCGCAAGCAATTGGAGGCAGATCTTGCGTCTGACGCGGAAGTATCCTTGTTGGCAAAATGGCTTCCGTCTGTAAATGCATCAAATGGAGAGACAGTCCGTAAAGCAAAGCGTATCGCTCGCTATCTTGGAATGTCCGATGCTGAATATCGCAAGACTCTTGTGAAACTGAGAAAAAAGATACGAATCTTAGAGAATTATCTCCGTGAGAAGGACTACTCTTTCGATTACTCTAAGCAGCCTTCCAAGGCCATGTTCAAATACCGGAAAGCATTCCTGCGAAATGACGGTAAGCGCTATCAGGCGTTCCTGGAGGCTGTAAGCAGTGGTGATAAGCAGCTGCATGTAGATAACCTTGCTCCTTATGAGATCGTCAGATCTGCGCTGAATGCAAATCAGTGGGGGTTTCAGGCTGGTTTAACTGCCGGAGAGAAGGCAGCACTCGATGCGTCCTGGGATTCCCTTCCTGACTTCTGCGACAATAGAAATGCGTTGGCAGTAGTGGATACTTCCGGATCCATGATGCACTGCCCGCAGCGGTAGCACTGTCTTTGGGATTGTATTTCGCAGAGCGTAATACCGGTATCTTCCATAACCATTTTATCGAGTTTTCTTCCCGGCCACAGCTTATTGAGATCAAAGGCAAGACCTTTGCCGAGAGGCTGGAGTACCTGTGCACCTTTAACAAGGTAGCTGATACAAATGTGGAAGCAGTCTTTAATCTAATTTTGGATGCGGCAGTGCGCAACAATGTCTCCCAGGAAGAGCTGCCTGAGACTTTGTATCTAATTTCTGATATGGAGTTTAACTCGTGTGTTCGAAATGTGTCTGCGTCTAATTTTGCGAACGCAAAGCGTAGATTTGCAGAGCATGGATACACTTTACCTCAGATTGTCTTCTGGAATGTTGCAAGTCGGAACAGCAATCAGCCTGTGACAAAGAACGAGCAAGGTGTTGCATTGGTTTCCGGATGCACACCTCGGCTGTTTTCTATGGTGGCAAGCGGAGACATTTCCCCTTACTCTGTTATGATGGAAATCATAAAGTCGGAACGCTATTCAAAGATTTCAGCATAAACCGAAGTCGGTACCTGCGGGTACCGCCTTTTTTCTTGCATAAGTGTGGTGATTTTATACCTTGTTCGAAGCCTTTTCCCTCACCATGCGGTTGCTTTTATGGAAAAAGGCAGTTAAGATATTTATTCGGAACTCGCAGCTTCATAAAATCCATACATAGCCATATGCATATGAATAATCCAATGGCAGGCCAGACGAAGAACGTCCAGAATTATATCAGCTCTGCTTACCCGGGCAGATATGCACTGGTAACAAAAGAGGTAATTATACGAGGTGACGAACAGAATCGTCACCTCATTTTAATTCTTCTAAAGAGCATAATAGCATTATGTTTTCAAAATTCAATTTTACCTCTAACCAATCATATTTGTATTTTGATTGTACCAGAAAGAAAAAGTGAAGTTTATCGCATATGCAAATGAGCGATACCCGGTTAAAAAACCAAGTATCGCCCATTCTCTTTTTTGCTAACCCTAACTGCCAGATACCGTAATCATAGAAAATTTATTGCTTCCTGTATTATGGGTACCCAGCATTGGGGAAGTCTTTTTTATTTTATCCAAAGGCTCAGGGCGTTTCCGCAATCTTGCAGCGGCGCAAAGCCAGGGTGATAAGAGGGATGGCTGCCAGCTGCAGCACAATCCCTGGCAAACAAATGACAAAGGACTCCCGCAGCCACTGGGCCCAAGTATATCCTGATGCAAAGACAAAGGCTTCCAGCAACCCGCAAAACGCCCGGCCCAACAGCATGGCCCCCAACAGGGAAACGCTGACATTAAGCACTGGGGGCGCTGCCGCAAGAAGATAGGTAAAAAGCCCCGCCAAAAACCCGTAAACGGCCAGCTCCCACAGAGCCCCGGCAGAGGGCGCCACCCCAGGGATGCCCGGGAAGAACTGGGGAAGCAGCACTACGAGCAACCCGCAGGAAAGCCCATAGGCCGGGCCGCAAAGCATCCCACAGAGAAGCACCGGCAGCTGCAACAGCAGCAATACCTGTGTACCGTGATTCACCCATCGGAAAGCCCAAGGCAGCAAAAGCCCCAACCCGACACAGCAAGCTGCCAACAGCAAATCAAGCAGACATCGTTTTGCCTTTCCCATACAGCCTCCTTCTTTGTGCCCCAAACTATTTGCCCTTGCTGACGATTACTGTCACGTCCCGGTGCAGCTGCAACACCGACGCCGGCACCCACGGGGTCACTTTGCCGGTGAGGGCCTTTTCTAGGATGCCCCGTTTGTCCGCCCCGGCAATGAGCAGGATCCGGTGAGCCTTTAAAATGGTTCCCACCCCCATGGTGATGGCGTGGGTGGGCACATCCTCCGGGCGGTCGAAAAGCCGGGCGTTTGCCTGGATGGTGCTTTCCGTCAAGGCCACTGGGTGGGTCACAGGCGGGAAACTGTCTCCTGGCTCGTTAAACCCAATGTGACCGTTATGGCCAATGCCCAACAGCTGCAAGTCCACGCCTCCCAGTCCCTGGACCAGCGCCTCATACCGGCGGCTTTCCTCCTCCGGGTCAGCGGCGGCGCCATCGGGCAAAAAGGTATTTTCCGGTTTCAGGTTCACCCGCCGGAACAAATGATGTTCCATAAAATACCGGTAACTGTGAGCGTCTTCCCCGGAAAGCCCCCAGTACTCGTCCAAGTTTACCGTGTGGACTTGCGAGAAATCCAGCCGCCCAATCCGATAGGCCTCTGCCAGCTTTTGATAGGCACCCACGGGGCTGCTTCCCGTGGCCAGTCCCAACACACAGTGCGGCTTCAGCAAAACCTGCGCCCCCAAGATCTCCGCCGCCAAGGCGCTCAGCTGCTCATGGTTGTCTGTTTCCAAAATCCGCATGATCCCAATCCCGCCCTTTTTTGTTTGTCAGTCTACAGTGTAACCCTCGAGAGAAAAAAAGTCCAGATGGTTTCCAACACTTTTTCATGTTTTCCCCGCCGCCTGCTTTCCAGGAAGCTGGGCCAATATCACAGCCGCGAACACAAGGAAGCATCCCGCAGCTTCCCGCAGGGAAAGAGGCTGGCCTAGCAGGGCCCACCCCGCCAAAGCGGCAAATACTGATTCCAAGCTCAAAATCAGCGAGGCCACCGTGGGATTGACTGTGCGCTGGCCCAAGATCTGCAAGGTGTAGCCCACCCCGCTGGAGATCACCCCGGTGTACAGCAGGGGCATCCATGCCGCAAGCACTTGCGGGAATGTAAACTGCTCAAACAAAAAGGCCAGTCCCATGGAGAGAGCCCCCGCCACAAAAAATTGGACGCAGGAAAGCTGGATTCCATCCAACGCATCCGGCGCGGAATCGATCACCAAGATGTGCAGGGAGAACACCACCGCGCTGCCGATCACCAGCAAGTCCCCGGCAGCAATCCCAGCGCCCCCCTTCACACTGAGCAAATAGGCCCCCAAAAGCGCCAGCGCCACGCCAGCCCACACCTTCAGGCCAGGCCGCCTCCCTAAAAAGATCCCCAGTACCGGGACGATCACGATGTACAGGGCAGTCAGGAACCCCGCCTTCCCCGGGGAGGCAGTCTGCATCCCAGCCTGCTGCAACAGGCTGGCTGTCCCCAGCAGTAAGCCGCAGGCGGAACCCCACAGTAAAAGCCGAGCCTTGCCCCCGGCGGGCTTCTCCCCCTCCGGGGCGTTTTTCCGCAGGTGCTTTGAAAGGGCAATCACAGGCAGCAACGCTACCCCGCCGATAAGACTGCGCACCCCATTAAAGGCACAGGGCCCCAGGTAATCCATGCCCACGCTTTGGGCCACAAAGGCCATGCCCCAAATCAAAGCGGTGAGCAGCAGCAGCGCCGCCCCCCACGTCTGTACCCTGTTACGCGCCATTTGCAGCGCCTTCTTTCTCCCCAGACGGCTCCTGGCCCCGCGTGAGGTTTTTCATCCAATTGTAGCGGTTGATCTTCACAATAGCCACAAAGCACTTGAGGATCTGGTCGCACTTTAAGCAGGCAAACACCACCCAAGGAGGCGCTCCCAGCCACATGGCGATCAAGGCCGAAGGGATTACCACCAAAAACACAAAGATGGTGTCGTTCTTAAACACAAAGGAGATATCGCCACCGGACTTCACCAGGCCAAACAAGCAGGCTGCCTGGTAGCAGGTGCCAATGATAGTCACGGAGGTCACGTTGATGAACTGCCGGGCATACACCTGGGCTTCGGCGCTGGCGCTGTACAGGGAGATAAACCCATCCCGGAAAAGGAACACTACCGCTCCGGAGATCAGCCCCACAAACAGAAAGATCATTTGCACGGTCTTGGAATATTCTTTCATCTTCTCGTACTGCCCGGCACCTACGGTTTTCCCGGTGATGATCCCCACTGCCGAGGAAAGGCCGTTCATCCACACATAGATCAAGTTGTGGAGCATCCCGGTGATGCTGGCAGCGGCAATGACCCCCGCGCTGTAACATCCCAAGATTTTGGTATTAGCCAAAGAGTTCACCGACCACACCACCTGCCCGCCGATCACCGGAAGGCCATAACGGACAAAGTCCCGTAAAAGCTGCCGGTCTGTATGGAGCAGGTCTCTGACGCTCAGACGCAGCTTCCGGTCCACAAAGAACACATACCCGATCCCCACGCACATTTCCATGATCCGGGAAACAAGCGTGGCCAAGGCCGCGCCACGCACCCCCATGGCCGGGAACCCCAAGCGCCCAAAGATGAACACATAATTTAAACACACATTTACCACCAGCGCCATGCAGGAAATATACAAGCCAACCTTGGCGGTTTCCACGCTGCGCATGGCGGCGATCATCACCTGCGAAACAGAAAAAAACAGGTAGGTAAAACCAACAATCTGCACATAGGCAGCCCCTTCCTGGATGACCCCAGGCTCCTGGGTAAAGGCGCGGATCACCCACTGGGGGAACAGCACGGCCACCAGGCTGGCCAGGATCCCCACCCCCAGGGCGAACTTCACCCCAATGGATACCACCTTCCGGATGCTGGCCGTATCCCGCTTGCCCCAGTACTGAGCGGCTAAAATCAAAATGGCACCCTCAATGCCGCCCACAAACATCTGCACCACCGACTGGAGCTGGCCGCCCACGTACACACCGGAAATGGCGTTGTCCCCCAACGAACCGATCATCAAGTTGTCAGCGAAGTTCACTCCAAAGGTGATGAGGTTCTGCAAGGAAATAGGTACCGCCAGCGTGACAAGCGACCGATAAAAAGACCGGTCCTTTGTAAATAGAGCCATCATTCTCTCTCCCCTCTGCCAGGCTTCCCGGCAGGAAATTCCCGCGTTTTCACGGTTATCCTTTATTATACACGAGGGCTTCTGCCTCTGTAAAGACACATATTCCTTGCTGTGAGATAAAAAAAGCGCGGCCTGGAAGCCGCGCCCCTTATGTGTCTAGGTTTTAGGGAAAACTTACGCCGTTGCGGAGCTTTCCGAAGAGCCTTCCGCGCCGGCGCTTGCCTCTGAAGAGCTTTCCGCAGCCGAAGACGCGGAAGAGGTTCCGCCAGCCTGAGTGGAAGAACCGTTTTCCCCAGCAGAGGCTTCCTCTGGCAGAGGGGTGCCGTCCTCCCGCAAAGCGCCCTCTGCAAACAGCGCTGCCTGGGTAGCGGGGTCAGCAATGCCGGTGGCCTCAATGCCGTTAGCTGTCTGGAAGCGGCTGACGCAGTCTGCCGTGGTCGCGCCGTAATGACCGTCATACTTTTCTGCCAGGTAACCCAACTGGGCCAGCCTCTGCTGCAGCGCTTCCACCTGGTCACCCTGCGCCCCTTGTTCCAAGGTTTCATATTGGGACTGGGCTTCCAGAGCGGAACTAACTTCCGATTCGATGTTCTCGGTGGGATCGCTGGCCAACATGGAATCCGGCTCCAGCAGCTCCGGAAAGGTGTTGGCGCAGATCTCATAGGCCGTTTCCACAACGGTACGTCCCTGCCACTCCATCAGGGTTGGGTCCAATTCAAAAACCTCCCCTTGCTCCACTGCCTGGAACTGGGCAAAACGGCTGTCGGCTTCAATTTGTTCTTTCAACCCAGGGGCACAGAAAATGACATTGGGATTGGCAATTTCCAATGATTGAAATTCGTAAGTGCCCCCCTCCAAACTGTCAAATACATTAGTCACACCCGCATAGGACATGATTGTACTGGCAAACATATCCCCTGTAACGGCACTGCCGTCCAGATCATAGAGGTAGCAGGCTGTCGTCACCTTATCTGTGGGCACAATACGGTTGATACTGTCTAAAGTGATAAAGATATCCTGGGCAGTGGAAACACCCTCGTCATAGCCCAGCCCCCCGCCGGAAAGAGCAGAAGAAACCTGGGCGTACAACCGTTCAAAATCAGTGCGGTCCGTCGCGGGCTCTACAGAAAGCACCGTCACCCCAGCCTCTTCCAAGGCGCTTTGCGCAGCGTTGCTTCCCTGGTCAACTAACACCAAGTCCGGCTGCAAAGTTTGAATGGCCTCCGCATCGCTTGCAGACACTTTCGCCAAACCGGACAGTTCCTCCTGGGAGCATTCCTCGCTGATACCAACCATCTGGGTTTCACATCCCAAAGCCAAGATTACATCTGCCAGACTGGGAGAAAGAACCACCACTTTTACAGGACGGGAGGAGATCGTCACACCATTGACTTCCACTGGGAACTCCCCTGTGGTCACCCCTGAAACCAGGTCGTCCACTTGGGAACAGCCGGTGAAAACACCGCACCCCAAAACCACACAAAGCACCATAGCCAGAACACGCCGAAGCGCGCTACGATATCGTTGCATTGCAAGACACTTCCTTTCCAGAAAACCTGCCAAAACCTGGCAGGAACACCTGTCATTGATCGATAATCCACCTTATTTTACCCTGAGTGCACCATGTGTGTCAACTCCTCTGAAAAAACCTTGACATTTTCCTCTAACCAGACTACAATAAAAGGCATTGTAGCCGATACAAAATTGTTGTCCCTTTTTCCAACAAGATAGAACAATATGTGTAAAGCTATATTTCTTTCCATGTGAAAGTGCTGCGCCTATTTCCAATGAGTTTTTGAACTTTTTCTAGCACCTTGTGGAAAGCTGCTTTGCTTTACACATCTGTTTTGTTTCTTTATCCAGCTTGTTGTGCTTCCCGTTAATCATGCTCCCTTTTGGAAACGGGAAATTGGATGAGAAGATCCCTGTTTTTTCCTTTGAGATGGGAGTCCTCAGGCTGCAATATCCTTCTAGGATCTAAAAACCATTCCCATTCTCAGGATGTATATTGCGTAGTTGGAGATGTACCCAAGTGGTTGAAGGGTCCGCACTCGAAATGCGGTAGGTCGGCTCAAACCGGCGCAAGAGTTCAAATCTCTTCATCTCCGCCAGAAAAAACACACTCAGATTTTCTGAGTGTGTTTTTTCTATTTATTCCTATTTTTTTAAATAACTATCAAGGCTATCATGCCATTGCACGCTTGGTATACAAAAACATGATAGACATGGACCTATATTTTTTCCTGACTAGAAAAGTTGAAGGAGTAAGCATCACCTCCAGGAACGCAGCCGGCATCCATGTTAAATTCACAGGAAAGTAATGTTTACATAGGGCTATCTTCCAATATTGACTTTGTTAACAAGAAAAAACCCGCCCAATTCCTGTTAGGAATCAGACGGGAGTTTCGTATGCACCTGAAAACTGTCAGCTAACAGTTGATAAGTGACTTAGTTCTCTATCACACTGTTAAGTTAAGCCAAGGGGATTTTTTGTCAGGCAGTTTCATCAAATAAAGACGTACTTTTTCAGCCGGTCGAAAGCCTCTTCCACGCGGGAGAGGGGCAGGGCCAGGTTCATGCGGATGTGGCAGGGACCGTGGAAGCCACGGCCGTCCTGCCAGGCAACGCCCACATCCCAGCCGGCTTTCTGCAGCTCGTCAATGGTCTTGCCGTGCTCCTCGCACCACTGGGTGCAGTCCAAGAACAGCATATAAGTACCCTGGGGTTTCATCACTTTCACCCCGGGGAAGTTCTCGGCGATGAAATTGCAGGCAAAGTTCACGTTGCCGGTGAGGACTTCCCGCAGCTCGTCTACCCAGTCGCTGCCCTCCTGGGTGTAGGCGCCGATCAGGGCGTGCATGGAGAGCACGTTCATGGAGTTGTAATGGGACAGGGAGGATTCCTTCTCAATGCGCTCCCGCAGGGCCTTGTTGTAGATGATATGGTAGCTGCCGATGAGGCCGGCCAGGTTGAAGGTCTTGGAGGGGGCATACAGGGCAACGGTGCGCATCTTGGCATCCTCGGAGATGGTCTGTATGGGGATGTGCTTGTTGCCGTCCAAGATCAGATCGGACCAGATCTCGTCGCAGATGACCATGACGTCGTTGGCCTTGTAGACTTCCATGGCCTTCTCCAGCTCCCAGCGCTCCCACACGCGGCCGCAGGGGTTGTGGGGGGAACAGAACACGGCAGTGTGGATCTTATTCTCTTTGATCTTCTTGTCCATGTCCTCAAAGTCCATGCGGTAAACGCCGTTTTCGTCCTGGACCAGGGGGCTGTGGATGATGTGGTAGCCGTTGTTGGTCAGGCAGCCGGTGAAGCCCACATAGGTGGGGGAGTGGAGCAGCACGTTGTCGCCCTTGGAGCACAGCACGTTCAGGGCGCTGATCACGCCGCCCAGCACGCCGTTTTCATAGCCGATGCACTCTTTGGTCAGGCCAGGGACGCCGTTGCGCTTTTCTTGCCAGTTGATGATGGCGTTGAAATACTCGTCGCTGGTGGAGAAATAGCCAAAGAAGGGGTGCTCGATCCGCTTTTGGATGGCCTGGGTGATGGTGGGCACCGTGGGGAAGTTCATGTCTGCCACCCACATGGGGATGATATCAAACCCTTCCTTGGGAGGTTGCGGCCCAAAGCCGCCCGGGCGCAAGTCCACGGCCACTGCGTCTTTTCCGTGCCGGTCAATAATGCTGGTAAAATCGTACTTCATGTTTTTCGTCACGCCGCGCCCTCTTCCTCAATCTGTACGGCGCGGGTGCTTACCTCCTTTTTATCTATATTTCTGTTTTTAAAGGGTTACAGTTTGTTTAACAGATTTTTCGCTATAACACCTCCTTTATTTTACACAGTTTGCACAGCTTCTGTCAATCCCAAAGATCTCTCTTCTGGGGGGAGGAAACAAAAAAGCGCCTTGCTCCCCTTTTGGTGGGACAAAGCGCCGTTGCGGTTCCAAAAGAAATTGTACCACCTTTTCCCAGTTTGTCAACGGGACAAGCCCGTTTCAACACTCCTTCATATCGACAACCCCTGCCAGCCGTGCTATAATAGCAGCGAAAAAATCCAGGAAAGAATGGGGTGGCTGCTTTGCAGCAGGAAAAGACCGCTACGGCCCGGCTGATCCAACGGGTCCGTGGCTTTCGTTATGCGCTGATTTGGGAAGGCATTGCCGTGGGGATCGCGGCTGGGGTGGTGACAGCCCTGTTCCGCCTCCTGTTGGAGCGGGGGGATGCCTTCCGCCAAGCGGTGGGAGCTTTCCTTGTTGGCAACTTGTGGTTCCTGCCCCTGTGGCTTTTAATCCTGGTGGTGGTAGCAGGGGTTGTGACCCTGCTACTCCGTTGGGAGCCCTATATCGGTGGTTCGGGGATCCCGCAAGTGGAGGGAGAGCTGCAAGGGGCCTTCTCTCAAACCTGGTGGCGGGTTCTGTTGGCCAAATTTGTAGGCGGGTTGCTCACCATCACCAGCGGCCTTTCCCTGGGCCGGGAAGGCCCCTCCATCCAGCTGGGGGCCATGGCGGGAAAAGGGGTGTCCCGCCTGTGCCACCGGGAGGGCACCGAGGAAAAAATGCTGCTCACCTGCGGGGCCAGCGCGGGGCTTTCCGCTGCCTTTAACGCGCCCTTGGCGGGGGTGCTTTTCTCCCTGGAAGAGCTGCACAAGGATTTTTCCACGGATGTGCTGCTGTCCGCCATGTCCGCTTCCATCACCGCAGACTTCGTTTCCCGCACCCTTTGCGGCCCGGATCCGGAGTTTGACTTCCCCGGCCTGGGCGTGCTGCCGCTGTCCCAGTACTGGATGGTGCTGGTGCTGGGGCTGCTGTTGGGGCTTGTGGGGGTGTTCTACAACTTCTGCGTGGAGAAAGTCCAGACCCTCTACAGCAAGATCCCCTGGCAGTTTGTGCGGGCCCTGATCCCCTTTTTGCTGGCGGGTGTGCTTTTGCTGGTGTACCCGGCGGTGCTGGGAGGTGGCAACCACCTGGTGGGGGCTGTTTCCCAGGATGTGGCCCTGGAGCCCCTGTTGCTTCTGTTTGTTATGAAATTTACGTTCTCCATGCTCAGTTTTGGTTCCGGCGTCCCTGGTGGGATCTTCCTCCCGCTGCTGGTTTTGGGGGCTGTGGTGGGCAGCACGTTTTGCCAGGGGCTTCACTTGCTGGGAATGGAGGCTGCCACGGCCAACTTTGTCATCCTGGGGATGGCTGGGCTGTTTTCCGCCATTGTCCGGGCGCCGGTGACGGGGATCATCCTCATCAGTGAGATGACCGGAAGCCTGTCCCAGCTGCTGACCCTTTCCCTGGTTTCCCTGGCGGCTTATCTGGTGGCGGACCTGCTCCGCTCCAAGCCGGTGTACGATCTGCTTTTGGAACGGCTGTTGAAAAAAGGGGGCCAGGCGGTGCCGGCGCCTTCCGGGGAGAAGCTGCTGCTCCAGGCAACTGTGTGTCACGGGGCGCCGGTGTGTGGCAAGGCCGTGCGGGATACCCATTGGCCCGGCCATTCTCTCATCGTTTCGGTGAAGCGCCAGCAGCAAGAGCTGGTCCCCCGTGGGGACACCGTGCTCCAGCCCGGGGATGTGATCGTGTTGCTGTGCGATGAAGGGGAGAGCTGTTCCGCCCATGCCGCTTTGGAATCCCAGTGCAAAAACTGAGCGCCCGGGGAAGGCTCTGGACAGGGAAGAGGAGAATGTGGTAAAATAATAAAGATTTATGTTAGGAGAACAAGAAAAATTCCCCCGCGGTTTTCCCAAACAGACGGCGTTCCGCCGCATTTGTGCGGGCCCTTCCCAAGTTCATTGGAAACAGAGGATGTGTTGTGATGAAACGATGGAAAAAGGAATTGGCCGGGTTGCTGTGCTTCCTAGTGGTGCTGGGAGCTTTTTGCTCGGGAGCTTCTTCGGTGCTGATCCCCAAACGGCATGATTACGGTGCCACTTGGTCCATGTACCAGCGGGAGGAGGAAGACACCGTGGACGTGATGTTTTTCGGCTCCTCCTTGGCCTATTGCGATGTGATCCCCTCGGTGATCTACGAGGAGTCTGGGGTCACCTCCTATGTGATGGCGGGCCCTGAGCAGACCATGCCCGTCACTTACCGCTATGTGAAGCAGGCCTGTAAAACCCAGAGCCCGAAAGTGGTGTTCGTCGAGGCTACGGGGATGCTCTATTCCCAGCACAACCGCTCCACAAAGATCAATATCACCTATATGCCCTGGAGTTTGGACCGGCTGGCCCTCACGTTCCAGGCGGCGGAACCGGAAGAGCGGCTGGAGCTGCTCTTCCCCTTGGAGTCTTACCACAGCCGTTGGGGCGAGATCACCTTGGGCGAGGTGAAAGAGGGGCTTTTCGGCTATGGCCCGGACCCGCTGGCCGGGTACACCTTTTTGACAGAAGTGCTGCCCATTACCCAGTTTACCCAGCGGGATATGGGGGACCACCCCGAGGCTTACGCGGAAAACCTGGAGGCGGCCGAACAAATCTTAGACCTATGCGAGGAGCGGGGGATCCGGGTGGTGTTTTTCGTGGCGCCCAACTCCAATCCTCCTGAAACCGAGGATTTAGCCCGGATAGAAGAGGACCTCACGGCTCTGGGAGGCGAGTTCTGGGATTGCAACCAGATTTACGATCAGCTTTCCATCGACCAGGACACGGACTTTTTCGACACCCTCCACTTTAACTACCGGGGCGCGGAGAAGTACTCCCGCTATTTGGGCCAGTGGCTGGTGGACCAGGGGCTGCCTGCCACCCAAGGGGAGGACGAAGCCCTTTGGCAGCAGCGGGTGGAACATTTCCATGCGCTGCGGGATGAGGCGGACAGCCAGCCCATCCAGCTCAGCGGCGCCGCCGCAGAATGACCCACCGGGAAAGGAGCCCTCACTGTGAATTTTAACTCTCTGCAATACCTGGTGTTCCTGGTGGCCAATGTGGTGGTGTATTACCTGCTGCCCCAGCGGGCAAGGAATGTGCAGCTGCTTTTGGCCAGCTATTATTTCTATATGTGCTGGAACCCCACCTATGCCCTGCTGATGTTGTTTTCCACGGCTGTGACTTATGGCTGCGGGTTGCTGGTGGGCGCTTCCGCCTGGGGGAAGCGCAGGCTGTGGGTGGCCCTCAGCCTGATCTTGAACCTGGGTGTATTGTTTTTCTTCAAGTATTACAACTTCACCGCCGATGTGATCACCCGGGGCATGGATTTCTTAGGGCTGTCCATGGACGTGCCCTTTTTGGATGTGCTGCTGCCTGTGGGGATCTCCTTCTACACCTTCCAGGCTTTGGGGTACACCATCGACGTGTACCGGGGGGATGTGCAGGCCCAGCGCAATTTCATCGATTACGCTCTGTTCATCTCCTTCTTCCCCCAGCTGGTGGCCGGCCCTATCGAGCGTTCCGGCAACATGATTCACCAGCTGAAAGAGCGCCATCCCTTCCAGTTTGAAAACATCAAGGCCGGGATCTTGCCAGTGCTGTGGGGCTTGTTCAAAAAGATGGTCATTGCGGATAACCTGGCAGTGGTGGTCAACACCGTGTACAACAATCCCCAGGGCCAGGGGGGCGGGGCCTTTTTGGTTGCCACGGTGGCGTTCGCCTTCCAGATCTACTGCGACTTTTCCGCCTATTCCGACATTGCCCGGGGCTCTGCCAGAATGCTGGGCTTCCGGCTGATGGAGAACTTCAACGGCCCCTATTTTTCCAAGTCTATCCGGGAGTTTTGGCGCCGCTGGCACATCTCCCTCTCCAGCTGGTTCAAAGATTACCTCTACTTCCCCTTGGGAGGTAGCCGGCGCGGGAAAGCGCGCACCTGTCTGAATGTGATGATCGTCTTTTTCGTCAGTGGCCTGTGGCACGGCGCCGCCTCGACCTTTGTGGCCTGGGGCTTGTTAAACGGGTTGTACCAAGTGGTGTCCCTGTTGGTGGACCCTCTGCGCAAGCGCGTTATGGCACTGCTGCACCTGCGGGACGAGAGCCTGCTGGTGCGGGGGTTCCGGCTGTGCTGCACCTTCTTCCTCACCTGTATGGCTTGGGTGCTGTTCCGGGCCAACTCCCTCACAGATGCCCTCACGGCTTATCGGGCCATTTTTTCCATCCCCTTTGCCGGGGTGGACGGTACCCTCACTGCCTTGGGCGTTTCCGTGAAAACGCTGGGGATGCTCTTCCTCTTTGTGGCGGTGTTGGTGTTGGTGGACTGGCTCCTCACCCGGATGCCGCTGTTCCAAAAGCTGAACAAGACGGTGTTCCTTCGCTACGGCGTCTATTTCCTTCTGATTGTGTCCATCCTCCTCTTTGGCTCTTACGGCCAGGGGTATGACCCTCAGGATTTCGTCTATTTCCAATTTTAGACAGGGGGTTCCCTGTTTGTGAAAAATTAAAACGGGTAGTCCGGTTCTTTCCGGGCTGCCCGTTTTTCGCATTAAGAGCACTGCTTTTTTTAGTAAATTGGAAAACAGTGAAAAATCCATTGGTTAAGTGGCTTGAGTGAAGGTAAATGGGTGAGAGGAGCAGGCTTCGCATCGGGAACTGGGCGCATACTGTTTGAGTACAGAGGCCTTTTTTGAAACAGGGGGAGGCATAAACCGGACGACAGGGAAATATCTGTATAATGCCAAGCTGTTTCCACAAAAGGGGAGGTGGTTTTTAGGAAGGCTTCGTGCAAAAGAGGGAGCCCATTAAAGCTCAAAAAGGCTCCCGATACGCGATAGGTATGGCTGAAAATCGTCGGTTGGGAAGCCTGAAATCCGTACGATTTAGGCCGCGAATAGCGATCGCGTCTAAACGCTTCGGCCAGTTCACTTCAAAACCGCCTCTATTTGCAGCGCGGCCCTGCCTTTGGAAGAGGGAGGATGGGCCGCTGGGACGAAAATATTTGATGGAAAGAGGGAGAAAGCGTATGGATCTTTACCGTGTGGTCCCCCTGAGGGAGAATCTTTGGGCTATCAGTGAAGTTGGGAAAACGGTCATGTATGTGATCAACGGGAAAGACAAAGCACTTTTGCTGGACACCGGCTTTGGCATGGTTCCGCTGAAGCAAGTTGTCCACGAGCTTTGCGGGGAAAAGCCTTTGATGGTGGCCAACAGCCATGGCCACTTGGATCACAATTCCGGCAACAACCAGTTTGACACCGTGTATGTGGGCCGCTATGACGAACCCGATTCCCACGACGCTGTGGCGGAAGGGACAAAAGAACGGATCTGCCGGGACTTTTATCAGGAGTTTTTCCAGGAGGGCGGCGTGGTCCCCGGCACCTGGAAGCCTGGCCCGGCACCCCATATCCTCACCCTGGAAGAGGGCGACCGCATCGATTTGGGCGGCATTGCCCTGCGGGTGTTGGAGTGCCCTGGACACTCTTTGGGCTCGATCGCTCTGTATGAAGAGAATTTGGGTTGGCTGTTCACTGGGGATCTGATTTTGACCTGGGAAGTTTGGGGGCAGCTGCCCCGTTCCAGCACCCTGCGGGTGTATGGGGAATCCCTGCAGCGGTTGGCCGGCTTGGAGCCCGGCGTCACCACCGTGTTCCCCGCCCACTGGGAAGAGTGCCGGAACCCTTTGAAACTGCCGGAGTTCCAATTGCCTCCCCGGGTGCTTTCCATGTACGCCCAAGGGACCCAACGAGTGGTCCGCGGGGAAGAGGAAGGCGTTGCCTACCCTTTCCGTGGGATGGATGCCCGGTGCAGCTTTTTCGAGATAGGCGGCATGGTGTTTGACCCCAAACGGATCGGATAAGGAGGGGAGAGTCACATGAAAGCAAAACAAAGCGAAATGGAAAAGAAAGCTCTCCGGAAGCGGATCTATCAATATCGGGTACAGTACCTGTTTTTGGTGCCTGCTTTTGTGGCGGTAATCATTTTTGCATATATCCCCATGGCCGGTGTGGTCATGTCCTTTATGGACTACGACATTTTGAAAGGCCCTTTCCACAGCCCCTGGGTTGGCTTGGAGCATTTCCAAGAATTCCTCACAGACCCGGAATTCTGGCAATCTTTGAAAAACACCGTGGGTATCAATGGGCTGTCCATCCTGTTTGGGTTCCCGCTGCCCATCATTGTGGCCATCGCCATTTTCTCTGTGAAGGACGGCCCCTTTAAGCGGGTCACCCAGACCATCAGCTACCTGCCCCACTTTGTCAGCTGGGTTGTGGTGGGCGGCCTGGTCTACAAACTGCTGGACGAAAACACCGGTGCCATCAATACCTTGATCAAAGCCTGCGGCGGCGATGCCATTGCCTTTATGCGGGACCCCGGATGGTTCTGGCCGGTGATCATCATCACCTGCATCTGGAAAGAGCTGGGCTGGAACACTATCATTTATCTGGCGGCCCTCTCCGGCATTGACAGCGAGCAGTATGAGGCGGCCCTGGTGGACGGCGCCAAAAGCTGGCAGCGGCTGATTTACATCACCATCCCCAGCATCCTCCCCATTGTAGGGCTGATGCTGATTATGACGGTGGGCAACCTGATCAACTCCAACGGCAGCGCTTCCTTTGATGCTGTGTACAACCTGCGCAACGCCTTGACGGCAACCTCTTCCGATACGCTGGATTATTACATTTTCTCTCAAGGCATCCAGCACAACGAGTATTCTTACGCAGCGGCCCTTGGCCTAGTGCAGGGGCTTGTGTCCCTGGTGCTGGTCATGTCCGCCAACGGCATCAGCCGGAAGACCCAGGGCTATGGTGCGTTCTAAAGCCCGCCGAGATTTGAGAAAGAGGTGATCTTATGGCGACCTTCAACGCAGTGACCGGCAAAAAGGGAAAGATCCAGCCGGGGACGGTTGTGCTCTATCTAGTGATTGTTCTCATCACGTTTTTGATCCTATACCCCTTCTGGTATTGCATTGCCTACTCGCTTTCCAGCAGTATGGCGGTCATGACCCAGAACGTGACGTTTTTGCCTATCGGTTTTACGCTGGAGAACTATCAGAATGTATTTAAACAGAACCATCTGGGCAGTTCCTTCCTGGTGAGCGTGCTCCGGACTTTGGGAGGGATTGTGGGCACCCTGCTGGTTACGGGATTGGCGGCCTATGCCATGTCCAAAAAGAATATGCCCGGCAAACGGGGGCTCTCCCTCATCTTGATCATCCCCATGTACATTACCGGCGGTCTAATCCCCACCTATGTTTGGATGTACCAGTTAAAATTGGTGAATAATTTCTGGGTCTTTATCCTGCCAAACTGCTTTTGGGCATTTAATATGCTGCTGATGCGCACCTATTTTGAGGGAATCCCCGAAAGCCTGGAGGAATCCGCCCGGTTGGACGGCGCCGGGGACCTGACCATCCTGTTCCGTATCATCCTTCCACTGTCCATGCCCATCGTGGCGGTGATCGCCATGTACAGCGGCGTGTGGCAGTGGAACGCCTGGTATGATGCCATGCTCTACATTACCAGCCCCAATTTGAAGCCCTTGCAGGCCATTTTGCAGGAGATGATCAAGGCTTCTTCCACTTCGGCCCAGCAGATGGCCCAAAGCGGCGGCCAAGCCATGCAAAATCAAGGCTCGCCGGAAGCAGTGCGCATGGCTACCCTGGTGTTTACCACCCTGCCCATCGTGTGCATTTACCCCTTCTTCCAGAAGTACTTTGTACAGGGCGTTATGATCGGCGCTGTGAAGGCGTGAGCGACTAAACTTGTCTTGAATGGCCGGTTCCGGCTGTTTTAGAAAAATCCATAAGGAAAGGAAGGAAAACAGTAATGAAAAAGAGGATACTTGCTCTGCTGTTGGCGGGGGCCATGCTCCTGGGCATGACCGCTTGCAACGGTGGTGGAAGCGTCGGCTCCAGCGGTGCGGAGGACAGCGGGACTTCCGATGGCGCGAGCACCGGTGACACAGGGGATGAGGGGGACGCCAGTGCAGAAGACCTCCCCTGGTTGGAGTACGACATCATCATTGGTTACAGCACCCCCGCTACCACTTTGGATAACCCAAACGACGTGGTAAGCCCCTATGTGGAGGAGAAATTCCACATCCGCGTGGGTGAAGTCGCCCAGGTAGCCACCTCGGATATCCCCTTCCGGCAGATGCTGGCCACCCGTATCGCCGCTGGCAATGAACCGGATGTGTTCCTGGGCGGTTCGGAGAACGTGGCCTATGCCCTGAGCACTGGAAAATATGGCGACAATTTGGAAGAACAGATTGCCCAAATGGACAATTTAAACAAGTACATGGACCAGAGTATGTGGCCCCGCTTCACCACCGACGGCCAGCGTAAGCAGATCCCTCTGGTGATGGTGAACACATCCAACGAGGAGTTTACCTCCGATCCTTACAACCAGCCCTTTACCTCTTGGGCGCTGTGGACCCGGGAAGACTTGCTGGCGGCCTGCGGCTACTCGTTCACCCCCTTGGCGGAGATCGACGAGGAGTATTGCCAGAAGGGCGAGGTCCCTCCGGAAGAGGTATTCGCCATTGAGCCCGCCATCGACACCCCGGAAAAGCTGGCTGATTACCTCCAGCAGATCGCTGACCTGGGCATCAAGGTGGGCGACCGCGACCTGATCCCCATGAGTTTGATCAGTTGGTCCCAGTTCCATGTGGGAACCATGTTTGAAACCGGACACTGGGCCATTGAGAAAAGCGGCGAGATCAACGGCTTCCTGGGAGGCTCCGGCACCAAGGAGTACTACCAGTGGCTCAACGACCTGTACAACCGCGGCCTGTTGGACGCCGACTTCATCTCCCAGATGGACGACCAGCTCCAGCAGAAAGTTGCCAGCGGCTTGGTGGGTGTTGGCATGATGGTCCCCAATATGGCCACTGCTCGTGAGAGCCTGTTGGCTTCCAACCCCGAAGCGATGATCCGCTACATCCCCTGGCCCAAGCAGGAAGGAACTTCCGGCGGCAGCTTTGATATTTACGAATCTGGCTTCAACCGCGTGACTGTGTCCAACAGCTTTGAGGGCATTGACCGCCTGTGCGAGATGTGGGACTGGATGTACAGCGATGAAGGCTTGGACATTCTAACTTGGGGCCCCGAGGGCACCGGTATCTGGGAGTATGCCGACGACGGCACCACCAAAGTCTTTGTGGACCCCGAAACAGAGGAGGATTGCCTGGGTGGCATCATCGGTGAAAAGGGCGCTGACTACTACGGCCTGTATGAGTGGACCGGAGGCTACTTCCCCTTCATGTCTGAGATTGCTATTTGTTCGCCTGCCATGAGCAACTACAACCCCATGTCCTACCTGCGCAGTTATCCGGCGGAGCCCGATATCTACAAAGTGAACCAGAGTTACTGTTATACCGGCGGCTACAACTTTGACGGTACCGCCAGCTATGGCGACGGTACCGACGATGTGGCAGTTGTCAACAATTACTATTGGGCTGACTGGGCGGAAACGGATTGCGCCAAGGTGGTCACTTGTTCCCCCGAGGAGTTTGACGCGGTGTTTGACGAGGCCCAGCAGAACTTCTATAAGGAAACGGATTACGAGAACGCCCAAGCGCGTATGGAAACCTGGTTTGAGGAGAACACCGGTTGGACCCCCCAAGGTTAATTTGCTGATTGTGCGATCTTTTTTCAAAAAACCCTTTAAAAACGTGGAATAAGCGATCAAGTTTTAGGATGGACCGGTGAAGGGAACGCGGCGCCCTTTTCGCAAAGTTAAACTCAGAGAGGATTGCTTGCGAAAAGGATGCCGCTTCCTTTTGAGGACCGACCGCAAATTTGTTCAGACTGTGGAGGGTGCGGTTCCCCATCCTGGCCAAGGCTTTTTGGGAAAAAGGCGCCCCGTGGACAGAAACTACCTGTATAGAAAAGAGGTTTGTCATGGAAACAAAAGACCGTGTCGCTTTGTGGCAGGGGGAGGTGGCCATCCCCACCTATGAGCCGGAACCGGCAGAAAAGCTGCCCATGTTCTACGAGCTGCGCAACTATCAGAACACCAAGGGGGACATTTATCCCCTGGCTGCCACCGAAAAGATCCGCAATGAGAAAACGCCCCACACCTACCAGGCGGTCAGCCTGGAAAACCAGTACGTAAAAACCACTGTGTTGCCGGAGCTTGGCGGCCGTGTCTATGAAGGGCTGGATAAGACCGACGGTTACGACTTTGTCTACAAAAACCGGGTGATCAAACCTGCCCTGATCGGCCTGTGCGGCCCGTGGGTGTCCGGCGGGATCGAGTTCAACTGGCCTCAGCACCACCGCCCTACCACCTACCTGCCGGTGAGCTCCCAGGTGGAGGAGAACCCTGACGGCAGCAAAACCGTGTGGATGGGGGAGATCGAGCCCAAAGACGGCACCAAGGGCATGGTGGGCATCACCCTCTACCCGGGGCGTTCCTACATCCAGGCCAAAGTGCGCCTTTACAACAAGACTCCGGAAGTGAAAAACTTCCACTGGTGGGCCAATTTGGCGGTGTCTGTCAACGATGATTACCAGCTGATCTTCCCACCGGATATCGATTACATCACCTTCCACTATAAAACCTGCGTTTCCCGGTTCCCTGTGGTTAAAGGGGAGTTTGCCGGGGCGGATTTCGGTTCGGGCCGGGATGTAAGCTGGGTGAAAAACGTCCATGCGCCGGGCTCCTTCTTCATTTTCAATTCCAACTATGGCTTCATGGCCGGATACGACCACGGCAAGGAGATGGGCACAGTGCACATTGCCGACCGGCACATCTCCCCCGGGAAGAAGTTCTTCACCTGGGGCAATGGGGAGTTTGGGGATGTGTGGCAGCAAAACCTCACCGATGAGGACGGCCCCTACATTGAGATCATGACCGGTTGCTACACCGACAACCAGCCGGACTTCACTTGGATGCAGCCCTACGAAACGAAAACCTTTGAACAGTACTGGTACCCCTTGCGGGAGATGCCCTACCTGAAAAATGCCGGGTTAGAGGGCGCCGTCAGCTTGGACCTCCAGGGAAGCAAGGCGCTGTTGGCCTTCAATGCCACGGCGGATCAGCCTGGGGCCAGGTATGAGCTGTGGGAGGGGGAAACATTGCTGGCCAGTGGGACCATCCATATCGCCCCAGACCAGCCCTTCCACACAGAAGTGGAGGCGGGCCATCCCCTGGATTGGGAGAATGTGAAAGCAGTGCTTTACAGCGCCCAGGGGCAGGAGTTGATCTCCTATCAGAAGCAGCCCATGTACTTTGCGGGAAAAGAGCCGCCCCGGGCTCACACGGCTCCCCCGGAACCGGAGGACGTCCCCACTGTGGAGGAACTGTACCTGCACGGGCTGCACATTGAGCAGTACCGCAACCCCACCTTTGACCCGGAGCGCTATTATTTGGAGGCCCTCCGCCGCGACCCCCTGGACAGCCGCTGCAACCTGGCCATGGGCAAACGGGAGCTTTACCGGAACCGGTACCAAAAAGGGGAGGAGTATTTCCGCAAGGCTGTTTCCCGGTTGACCATGCGCAACCCCAACCCCTACCAGGGGGAGGCATATTACCAGCTGGGCCGGGCGCTGCGGATGCAAGGGAATGCCCAAGGGGCGCTGGATGCGTTCCAAAAGGCGGCCTGGGACGGCGCTTGGTATGCCGCCGCCATGGAGGAGTCCGCAGAGGCGGCTTGGAGCCAGGGCGCTGGCCAAACAGCCTTGGACTATGCAGAAAAGGCCTGGTCCCGCAACGTCTACAGCGAGAAGACCAACTTCCTGCGGGAAGTATTCCTGCGGAAGCTGGGCCGTCTGGAGGAGGCAGCCGCCCTGTGTGAAACCAGTGTCCGCCGGGACCCGCTGTACAGCGGCCACCTGTGGGAGCAGTACCGGATCACCGGGAAAGAATCGCAGCTGGAGGAGCTGGAGCGCCTGATGCGGGGCGACCCCTTTACCTGGCTGGACCTTGTCCGGGATTACATGGATTTGGGCGAGTGGGAAGAGGCCGCCAACGTGTTGGCTTTCTGCCCGGATGAGTACGCCTTGAAGCACTATTACCAGGCGTATTTGGCAGAAGCAAAAGGCGCCTCTGCCGGGGATATCGTTGCCCGGGGGGATGCTTGTGACACTGCGTTTTGCAATCCCAATACCTTCTGGGATGAGCAGGTGCTGCGGCAGGTTTTGGAGAGATCCCAACACGCCAGCTACTACTTGGGGAACCTGTACTATGCCCACGGCGCCGTGGAAGATGCCTTTGCCTGTTGGGAACAGGCAGCACAAAAAGACCCGAATCTGGCCCCGCTGCATCGGAACATGGCCCTGGCCTGCTTTGGAAAGTTCGGCGACCGGGCAGGGGCCTTGGCCCACATGGAAAAAGCCTTTGCCTTAGACCCCACCCATCCTCGGATGCTGTATGAGCTGGTGCTGCTGTACAAAGCCTTGTGCCGCCCCCAGAAAGAGCGCCTTGCCCTGTTGGAGGCTCACAGCGATTTGCTGGAGCAGCGGGACGACTTGTTCGTGGAGTACATCACCTTGCTCAACAGCCAGGGCCAGGTGGAAAAGGCAGTCCGAGCCATGCAGTCCCACAGTTTCCATACTTACGAGGGCGGAGAGGGCCTGCTGCCCAAGCAGCACTTGCTGTCCTACCTGCTGCTGGGCCGGAAGGCCTGGGAGGCTGGACGCTTGGAGGAGGCCCTGGAACGGTTCCAGGAGGCCCTGACCTACCCGGGAAACTACCACGAAGGCCGGAAAAACCGGCCCAGAGAATGCCAGGTGTATTGGCACATTGCCCGGGTTCTGGAAGCCGTGGGCCGTGGGGACGAAGCTGCCCAGTGGGACGAAAAAGGGTTGTACCTGCCCTGCCTGCTGGATGAGAGCGACTATTATAAAGCCATGTCCTTGCGGGCCTTGGGCCGGGAACAGGAGGCCCAGGAGTTCCTGTGGGGGATGGTGGAGGAAGCCCAAAAGATTCTGGCCTCCAACCGGCGGTTCGATTATTTTGCCGCCTTCCCCACCGGGGTGCCGTTCCAGGAGGATATGGAAACCATCCAAACAGTGAAAGCCTATTCTGCCTTGGCCATGGCCTACGGGGGCCTGGGGCAGCTGTCCCAAATGGAAGAAGCATTGGAAACTCTGCGGCAGTATTCCGTGGATGCCCTGTGGGTGGAACGCATCTGCAAGGAAGCCCGGGAGCAGGCCGCCGGCAAATAAGATCCATCATAAAAGGGAGGAACACACGATGAAATTGGCACAAGACGCCTACTGCAAGCGGGAAGGCAACCGTTTCTTGTTGGGCACCGGCAAAATGGAAAAACAAGTGGAGCTGACCCAGGATGGCCAGTGGCTGGTTCGCAGTCTGCGCAACAAGCGGACGGGGAAGGAGTACGTCCAAAACGGAGCTGCCAAGCCCGACGAGTTTTTCGTCACCGTGGACGGGGCGTACTGCTCCGGTTCCAACGGCCCCTGGACCCTGGCAGGCCAGGAGGAGTGCACCGGCCCCCAGGGGGAGAAGGAGTATAGTTTCACCTTGGAGCACAGCCCCTTGCGGGTGCGCCGCCACTATGTGGTGTATCCTGGTACAGCGGTGATCCAGGAGTGGACCGAGTATGAAAATATGGGGGAAACTGAGATCACCCTCACCCGTCCTTCCCTCTATGTGGACCGCTATTTGTGGGAGGACCGGGAACACCTCTCCTTCTCTTATATGACCGGCGGCGCCAACTTCTCCGGCAGCCAGATTTTAAAAACGGTCCCTTTGACCGAAGGCTTTAATAAGGATTTCAACTCCCAGGCTGACCCGGAAGTGATCGAAGTGGACGGCCACTGCGGCAACACTTGGCATCCCCGGCTCAATGGCTGCGGCGTGTGGAACGAGTTTTTCATCCTCACCGATGAAGCGGCCAAAGAGGGTTTTTACATGACCTTCGACTATCAGGGGTGGTGGAAAGCTGGCATGACCAACCGGGACCGGGATACCGCCCTGGTGGGGTGGTGCGAGCTTCTGGACTACCCGGTGGCCCCTGGGGAAACCGTGAAAATTGCCCCCATGGCCGCGGGCCTCTACGAAGGCGACCTGGATGACCTGGGCAACACCATCGGGGAATACATCTACACCTACAAGTGGGATTACACCCGCGACAAATACTTTAACCGCACCAACTTGAGCATCTGGCAGGCCGCCCCCTTGAACGACCGGGTGTTCCAGATGATCAAAGCCGCCCGGTACATTGGCTACGAGCGGGTTTGGGTGGACGATTTCTGGTTTGACGCCAAGGGCAATTGGGAGCCCGTCTTTGGGGACGACTGGAAGGAGTGCAACTGCTACCTCAAAGAGCAGGGGATGATGTTCCGGCTGTGGATGCCCCCTTGGCACGCCGACCGTCTTTCCCAGGTGTGGGTGGACCACCCTGACTGGATGCTGGACTTTCACGGCAACTGGTACAACTGGACCATCGATCTGTCAAAAGAGGAGGCATACCAGTGGGTGCTGCGTATGCTGGAAGAGAAGCAGCAGGAGTTTGGTTCCTATGACTTGCGTGTGGACGGTGACCCCTGTATGCAGTGGAAGAGCGAAACCTTTGACCAGGCGGACCAGGAGGGCAACTGGAACAGCACCTTGAAGCAGAGTGAAAATTTCTACCGCCTGTACAAGGAGTTTAAGGAGAACAACCCTGATGCCGGCTTGGACGGCTGCTCTTCCGGCGGCCATACCTTGGGCATTGAATCCGCCCGCTATACGGACCAGCATCAGATCACCGACGGATGGTGCTTCCACATGGGCGGCTATTGGACTTCCATGATCCTGCCCATTGACAAACACCAGGGGATGCCCATTGCGGGCACCAGCCGCCGGGGTGGGTGGTTGGCCCCGGAAGAGGATGAGTCCCAGCTGAACTTGTTCAGTGCCCCCTGTGACGGGATGCAGTATCCGGAGCGGGGCGTCACCCCCGCCGCTTTGGAAACCAAGCGGAAGAATATGGAGCTGTTCTATTGGCTGCGGGACCAGGGGGTCTATGGACGGTACATCAAGGTATACCGCCCCGAGCTGGAGCACGGCGACAAGACTTTTGTGATGCAACGCATGACCTGGGATAACGAGAAAGGCCTGGTGATGATCAGTGCCGATGACCTCAACCCCATGCTGGGACGCTCCGAACGGGTCTATATCAAGGGCTTGGATCCCGACAAGAAGTATTGGATCGACTCCCAGCTGGGGGGGATGGAGCCCGCTGAGAAGACCGGGAGGGAGTGGATGGAAGAGGGCGTGTACCTGAGCTGCGTGAAGCCCGGGGAGTACCTGTTCATCAACTTGCCGGGCCGTCCTGGCAAAGGCACCCGTACCGCTCCGCCCAAGGCCCCTGTTTCCCTGCGTGTCAACCCAGGGCGTTGGATGGGCAAGGATGGCATGGAGCTCCATTGGGAAGCCGGTGACAACGACGCCTCTTACTTCGAAGTGGAGAAAGACGGCGCATTCTACACCAAGATCTCCATTGGCCATTTCTGTTTTGATGAAGAAGGCACTTCCCAAAGCGCCTACCGCATCCGCGCGGTGGATATGGACGGCAATGCCTCTCCTTGGGTAACCCCTTGAGTATTTCTGATTTTCCCCCCTAAATCTTTTGAAAGGATGCTGTGGCGTGCAAGCGCCGCAGCATCCTTTTTTGACAGCAGATGACCTCAAAATGGGGGGATATTCTTCCGTGGGGTTTTGGGGACCCTTTTGAAAAAGTGGATAGAATATCAGATTATTTATAAGAGAAGTCTGCTTTTTTAATAGACGGGAGGCGTGAAGATTTCGTATAATACATTTTGTATTGACTTTTTAATGAACCTTTGGAGGTGCCAATGTGAAAGGGAAAACAGGGGGCCAGCCGGCCCAATTGTGGACGTGGAAATTTATTGTTTTGATCTTGATCAACCTGACAAACGGCGCGGCGGGGCAGATGACCTTTCCCCTGGTGGCCAGCTTTGCGCTGGACTTGGGGGCAGAGTTGACTTTGGCTTCGTCCATTGCAGGCATCATGTCTCTGGTGGGGATGTTCATGTCCCCGGTGGCGGGCATGGTTTCCGACCGCATGAACCGTAAGCGGCTGCTGCTCATTACAGAGCTTTGCTATGCGGTGTTCCTGCTGGGCCACGCATTTACCAACAGTATCCCGTTCCTCATTTTCCTGCGGGCGGGCACCGGTGTGTTTTTCACCATCAACTCTGTGCTCACCACGGCTTACGCCAGTGAGTTTATCCCACGGGACCGCATGGGGGAGGGCTTGGGTTATTTCGGCTTGGTGATGCCCCTGGCCCAGGCAGTGGGCCCCGCCTTGGGGATTGCCCTGCGGGACGCCATAGGATTTGGCGCTCCCTTTATGGCGGCTGCCCTGTCCTCTGTCATCTCCTTTGTCTGTGTGCTGGTTCTGCCCTATGACGGCAGCAGCCAGCAGTCCTCTGGAAAAAAGCGCTCCATCAAATTGGGTGACCTGTTCGCCGTGGAATTTTTGAGCCTGATGCTTTTGGCTACCCTGTTCAGCTCGGCCAACGGTTTGGCCACTACATACCTGGACATCCTGGCTACTGAGCGGGGCATTACCAATATCTCCCTGTTCTTCACCGCCTATGCGGTGGCTCTGGTGTTTACCAAGCCCCTTTCCGGCAAGCTTCAGGATACAAAGGGCCTGTATTTCGTGATGATCCCTGCGGTGGTTTTCGCCGCTTTGGGCACCTTTATAGTAGGCATTGCCTTCTCTTTGGGAATGATGATTTTGGCCGCTGTGTGCCGTGCCTTTGGCCAGGGGGCTGGCACTCCTTGCCTCCAGGCTCACACCGTGCGTACGTTGGATGCCTCCCGGGCCGGCGTGGCGGTTTCCACCATTATGATCGGCCAGAACCTGGGCAACGCTTTGGCGCCCATTGGCGGCAGCTTCCTGGTAGAGTCCTTCGGGTACGAGGGGATGTTCTGCGGCATGGGCGTGGCCACCTTGGTCATCGGCTGGCTGCTGCTGTTCTGGAACTACAAACGGGAAAAGCGCGCCGCTGCCAAGGGCTGATTCTGCCTTAGAAACGATCGGTCCGTAAAGTTCCATCAAAAAGAGGTTCGGGAGCGTTTCCCGTGCCTCTTTTATGGTTTAGTGGATTCCTTCCAGCTGAGATTGCAGCTCCTGTAGGAATTTCTCCGCTGCTTTGGAAAATACCTGGTATTTTTTCCACACCACATAGGCTTCTGAAACCATGGGCGGGGAGAAGGGGCGGAAGCAAAGGCTGCTTCCCTGGGTGTTGATCAGCTTGTCAAAGCAAAGGGCGTACCCCAGCCCCTCGTCCACCAGAAGGGAGGCGTTGTACACCAGGTTGTAAGTGGCAACCACCTCCAGCTTGGAGGGGTCCCGCTTGATCCACTGGGACAGGTGTTGGTCCTCCTGGCGCTGGTGGGAGATGATCAAGGGCTTGTCCCACAGATCTTCGGGGGAGATGCATTCCTTCCCTGCCAGGGGGGAGTCTTTCCGCATGAGCACGCCCCAGGTATCCTGGAGGGGCAGCGGTAAGCAGTGGTACCGGTGGGGGTCCACTGCCCCAAACAGCAGCCCAAAGTCGATGAGTCCCTTCTCCAGCTGTTCCAGCACGAATTCCGAGTTGCCGCTGGAGATGTGGAAATGGATATCCGGGTGCTGGCTGCGAAGCTGGCGTCCCACCCGGGCAAACAGCCGGACAATCTCCGTTTCTCCGGCGCCAATGTACACATCCCCCACAATGGCTTCCTCTGAGCAGGAGATCTCTTCTTGGGTGCGCTTGACCAGGGAGAAGATCTCCTCCGCCCGCTTGCGCAAGATCATCCCCTCATCTGTGAGGGTCACTTTCCGGGAGCCTTTGGTGCCCCGGATGAGCAGCTGTTTCCCCAGTTCCTCCTCTAGGCCCTTCAGCTGGGTGGAGAGGGTGGGCTGGGAGAGGTGCAGCGATTGTGCCGCCCCGGAGATGCTTTGCTCCCGGGCTACCGCTAAAAAATAGTGTAATACCCGCAGTTCCATAAAGTCACTCGCTTTCCCGGTTTTCCGCTGGCAGCCTGGCCTTTCCAATAAGGTTGCCCGTGGCGGAGAGGTTATACTACCATTGTAACAGGAACCCCCATAGGTTTCAACTATGGGGGTTCTCGCTTTATATGTAGTGGCTATTTTTGGCTTCCGGGCAAGATTTAAAAAGGCGTCTGGCAATGGCTTAGTGGGCGATCTCGAAGAAGTAGATATGCAGGCCGTCCTCTTTCATGTGGCCTTCCCCTTCAAATTGGTTGCGGTGGAGATAGGGGGCCAGCAGAGGGCTGTCGGTGATGAAGGTGGGCACGGTGTGGAAAGGCATGGAGGGGTGAGCGTCCTCCATCCAGCCGTTGTTTTCCACATAGATGTGGGCACCGTTGCCGGCGCTGTCCTTGCCGGTGAGCATATACCGGGCGCTCATGTGGCGGATGCCCACGGCGTTGAGCACCTGGGTGTCCACGCCGCAGGGCTCCACAATGCCGCTGAAGATCTCCCCTTTCACGCTGCCGCCGAAGGGGATCATGCTCACACCGCCGTTCTCGCTTTTTAGCTGGATGCTTTCCCCGATCATGTCGATCTTGATGTCAAAAACCAATTTTCTATCCATGGCGAAAGGCCCTCCTAGTATCTAGAGATTTGTCTACAGTATAACACATTTCAAGCGGGGCGCTCCGTTAAAAAGGCGTTTTCTATTTTTGTTTTTGTTAATTCTCTAAGGCCGCGGGAGGGGGAGAACGGGGAAAAAGCGTGATTCCTTATAGAGAAAGTCCGTTTTTTTATAGAAAAGCCGGGGTGGGATCCTGGATAATATGAGAAAGACGGTTCCCAGGGAGGTATCAATATGGCAAGGCTGCAATACAACTACAAAAGCCAAAGCTTGAGTAGGAACGTGAACATCACCGTCATCCTTCCCACAGACGGTTTGAGCTTTTACGACCCGTCCCAGGCACAGGCCCGTGGGCAGAACCCCATTCTCAAATCTATCCCCCACTGCTACCAGCCGGGGATGAAGTTCCAAACGGTGTACGTGTACCACGGCGGCGGGGAAGACGACTCCATGAGTGCCCGCTATGCCGCCATTGAACGGGTTGCCCAGGAAAACAAAGTGATGCTGGTCTGCCCGGATATCCAGTTTTTCGGCACAGACAGCGCTGGCGGGAAATATTTCACCTATCTCACCGAAGAGCTGCCCCGGGTGGTCCAGACCATGCTGCCCTCTTCCCCGAAACGGGAGGATAACTTTGTCATGGGGTACGCCATGGGCGGCAATGTGGCCTTGGGAGTGTCTATCTTGCGGCCGGAGCTGTTTTCCGCCTGCTTGGACATCTCCGGGGGAATCGGCATGACTTTGGACACCGACACCCTGGTGGAAGAGCTGGCAGGGGACCACTTCCGCACCTTTATGCCCTCCTACCAGGTGGCCTTTGGCCAGCCGGGAACCTTCCCAGGTTCGTTTTACGACCTGTATCCCGCAGCGAAAAAGGCCAAGGAGTCCGGTCAGGAGCTGACGGAGTTCACCCTGGTGTGCGGCAGTGAGGAATTCATCCGCGCCCGGGTGGAAAAGGACGTGGCCCGCCTTCGGGAGTTGGGCTATCCCATACGCTATTTTTGCCCCCAGGGGTACAACCACGACTGGCGCACCTGGGAGGAGTATATGGCCCGGGGCCTTTCCCAGCTGCTGCCATTGAAACGGGAGTACCTGTACTGAGCTGGTGCTGAGAAAGACGAAGATCCGCCTTTTTGGGGAGATTTTTATAGGAGGACGCCTGTGGGAAAGCCCGCGGCCTGCCTTACTGATCGCGACAGGGGACTGCTTCCTTTTATAGGACAGTGATCCCCTGTTTTTTTATCAGGCAGCCAGACGGGAGGGAGTTTTACAGGAAACAGGGGGAAACCTTGCACTTTTCCGTGATTCAGTGTATACTTCTGTTGTATAGCGCCACAGGATGTGGTGCCCGTTTGTTTTTGGAAAGGATGGGATTGAATATGAGCAAAAAAGTAGCGGTGATCATGGGGAGCGACAGCGACTTCCCCACGGTTGCCCCGGCCATCAAGCGGCTGAAGTCCTTCGGTATCCCGGTGGAGGTCCGGGTGATGTCCGCCCACCGCACCCCCGAGGCGGCAGCGGAGTTTTCCAAGACTGCCCGTGAAAACGGTTTCGGTGTCATCATTGCCGCCGCAGGGAAGGCCGCACACTTGGCCGGCGTCTTGGCAGCCCATACCACCTTGCCGGTGATCGGCATCCCGGTGAAGTCCTCCACCTTGGACGGACTGGACGCATTGCTTGCCACGGTGCAGATGCCCTCCGGCATCCCCGTTGCTACAGTGGCCATCGATGGCGCGGACAACGCAGCGATCCTGGCCTGCCAGATGCTGGCCCTCTCCGATGAGGCGCTGGCTGCCCAGTTGGCCCAGATGAAGGCGGACATGGCCCAGGGCGTGGAAAAGAAGAACGCCGCCTTGCAGGAAAAGGTCAACGAGCTGTAAGCTGCCGGTAAATTCGCATTCGCCCCTTTCGCTTGGGGCGGGAAAGGGGAATCGTTTGTGAAACGATCTGTCATGCGCAAGTATGCCCAGCTGGCAGTGCGCCGGGGGGTCAATGTGAAAAAGGGGCAGGGCTGTGTCATCAGTGCCCAGGTGGAGCAGTTCGAATTTGCCCAGATGGTGGCAGAAGAGGCTTACCGGGCCGGCGCCAAGTGGGTGGAAGTGCGCTGGCGCGACCAGGTGCTGGACAAGCTGAAATACCGCCATGAAACAGTCACCCAGCTCTCTCGGACGGAAGAGTGGGAAAAGACGCGGATGCAGCACTATGCGGACACCCTCCCGGCCATGATCCACATCATGTCGGAAGACCCCGATGGCTTGAAAGGCGTGAATGTGGAGAAGATGCAGCGTGCCGGCGCGGCCCGCGGCCTTGCTTTCAAGCCCTACGAGGACGCCATGGACAACAAATACCAGTGGACCATCGTTGCTGTTCCCTCCAAGAAGTGGGCCAAAAAGGTGTTCCCTGGGGAGCGCACCAGCGCAGCTGTGGAAAAGCTGTGGGAGGCTATCCTGAACACGGTGCGGGTCAGCGAGGACAACGACCCCATGGCGGAATGGAATGATCATGACGCGTCCCTGAAAGCGTACTGCCGGCGTTTGAACGAACTGGATCTGGATTACCTCCATTACAAGGCCCCCAACGGCACGGATTTCAAGTGCTGGCTGATCCCGGGGGCCCAGTGGCACGGCGGCGGCGACACCTTGCCCGACGGCACGTTCTACGACCCCAATATGCCCACAGAAGAGGTGTTCACCTCCCCCATGCGGGGCCGCTGCGAGGGGACCCTGGTTTCCACCATGCCCCTGTCCTACCAGGGGAACTTGATCGACAAGTTCTCCGTCACCTTTGAAAACGGCAAGGCGGTTTCCTGCCAAGCGGAACAGGGCCAGGCCTTGCTGGAGAAGATGCTCCAGATGGACGAAGGCGCTTCCATGCTGGGGGAGCTTGCCCTGGTGCCGGTGGATTCCCCCATTTCCAATGCAGGGATCCTCTTCTACAATACCCTGTTTGACGAAAACGCTGCCTGCCATGTGGCCTTGGGCGCCGGGTTCAACGAGGTGTTCCCCGGTTTTGAAACGATGAGCACGGAAGAGCTGAAAGCCCGGGGCATTAACGATTCCATCATCCATGTGGACTTTATGGTGGGCTGCAAAGAGCTCTCCATCACCGGCTACACCCGGGACGGCAAAGCGGTAAAGATCTTTGAGCAAGGCAACTGGGCCATTTGACCCCTGGAACAAACAAATTTAGGAGTGAAGAAACCCCATGAAAAGCTACAGTGACAGCTATAAGGCCGCGGGCGTGGACGTCACCGCGGGATACGAGTCCGTTGAACTGATGAAAGAGCACGTAAAGCGCACGGTGATCCCTGGGGTGGTTTCCGGGATCGGCGGCTTTGGCGGCCTGTTCCAGCCGGATCTGTCCGGCATGGAAGAGCCTGTGCTGGTTTCCGGCACCGACGGCGTGGGCACCAAACTGAAAATCGCCATGCTGCTGGACAAACACGACACCATCGGCATTGACGCGGTGGCCATGTGCGTCAACGACGTGGTATGCTGCGGCGCCAAGCCCCTGTTCTTCCTGGATTACATCGCCTGCGGCAAGAACTTCCCCGAGAAGATCGCCCAGATTGTGGCGGGCGTGGCGGAGGGCTGCGTCCAGTCCGGCTGTGCGCTCATCGGCGGTGAAACGGCCGAGCATCCCGGTATGATGCCGGAAGAGGATTACGACCTGGCCGGCTTTACCGTGGGCGTGGTGGACAAGAAAAAGATCATCGACGGCTCCCGCCTCCAGGCCGGGGATGTGCTGCTGGGCGTCAAGTCCTCCGGCGTGCACTCCAACGGGTTCTCTCTGGTGCGCAAAGTCTTTGGGATCGGCGATGATGACGAAGCCAACAAGGCCACCCTGGCAAAATGCTACGACGAGCTTTCCGCCACCTTGGGCGAAACGCTGCTCACCCCCACCCGGATCTATGTCAAGCCGGTGCTGGCTGCCATCCAGGCTGCGGATGTGAAGGCCATTTCCCACATCACCGGCGGCGGCTTCTACGAGAACATCCCCCGGATGCTCAAGGAGGGGATGTCCGCGAAAATTGAAAAGGCCGCCGTGCCTGTGCGCCCCATCTTTGATCTGATCCAGAAAGTGGGAAATATCCCGGAGAGGGATATGTTCAACACCTTCAATATGGGTGTGGGCCTGTGCATGGCTGTGTCCAAGGAAACCGCCCAAAATGCCCTGGACGCCTTGAACGCTGCTGGGGAAGAGGCCGTTGCCCTGGGCGAGGTTACGGAAGGCGGCAAGGAGGTCGTACTGTGCTGAACATCGGCGTGCTGGTGTCCGGCGGGGGCACCAATCTGCAAAAGCTGATCGAAGCCCAGGCCGCGGGCCAAATCGCCAACGGCCAGCTGCGGGTGGTCATCGCCAGCCGTCCCGATGCCTACGCCTTGGAGCGTGCCAAGAAGGCCGGCATTGAGGCCATCACCCTGCGCCGCAAGGATTACGGCTCCGTGGAGGAATACAGCCAGGCCCTGATCGGCGCCCTGCGGGAGCGTGGGGTGGACCTGGTGGTGCTGGCGGGCTTTTTGACTATCACCGGGGACAACTTTGTGGAGGCCTTCCGCAACAGGATCATCAATGTCCACCCGGCGCTGCTGCCCTCCTTTGGGGGCAAGGGCTATTACGGGCTCCATGTCCATGAGGCTGTTCTGGCCCGGGGCGTGAAGGTTACCGGCGCCACGGTGCACTTTGTCAACGAGGTGTGCGACGGCGGCCCCATTATCCTGCAAAAGGCTGTGGACGTGAAAGAGGGGGACACCCCCGAAGTGTTGCAGCGCCGTGTCATGGAAGAGGCGGAGTGGCTCTTGCTGCCCCAGGCGGTTTCCCTGTTTTGCCAGGGCAAGCTGTCGGTGGAAAACGGCGTGGTGCATATCCAAGAATAAACCGGGAGCATTTCAGAGAGGAGAACCAACATGAAACCAGTGGATATCAAGCAGGACCTGGCGGGGAACAGCTACCCCGGCCGGGGCATCATCATCGGAAAGAGCCGGGACGGCTCCAAATCCGTGGTGGCCTATTTCATCATGGGCCGCAGCGAAAACAGCCGCAACCGCATCTTTGCCCCGGAGCCCGACGGGATCCGTACCGAGGCTGCCGATCCTGCCAAAATGAAGGACCCCAGCCTCATCATCTACCATCCTGTCCGGCAGATCGGCCGGGGGCTGATCGTCACCAACGGCGACCAGACCGACACCATCCGGGATTTTCTGGAAAAGGGCCTTCCCTTTGAACAGGCCCTGCGCACCCGGGAGTTCGAGCCCGACGGCCCCAACTGGACCCCCCGCATCTCCGGCCTCCTCAGCCCCGACGGCAGCTACAAGCTGTCCATCCTGAAGGCTGCCGACGAGGAGGGGACGGGCTGCCTGCGCCAAACCTTCGAGTACCCGGGCCAGGCCGGCTTGGGCCACTTTATCCACACCTACAAGTGTGACGGCAACCCCATCCCCTCTTATGAAGGGGAGCCCACCCCGGTGGAGATCCAGGGGGACATCGACCAGTTCACTGCCGCCCTGTGGGAAAACCTGAACCAGGACAACAAGGTGTCCCTGTTCGTGCGGTTCATTGACCTGAGCACCGGCAAGCAGGACACCCGCATCGTCAACAAGAACCAGTGATCGTTTCAGAAAGGAAGAGAGAACCATGGCAAATGAACTTGCTTTGAAATATGGATGCAACCCCAACCAGAAGCCTTCCCGTATCTTCATGCAGGACGGCTCGGAACTGCCTGTCACCGTCTTAAACGGCAAGCCCGGGTATATCAACTTCCTGGACGCCCTGAACAGCTGGCAGCTGGTGAAAGAGCTGAAAGCCGCCACCGGCCTGCCTGCCGCGGCCTCCTTTAAGCACGTCAGCCCTGCCGGCGCTGCTGTGTATGTGCCCCTTTCCGACACCCTGAAGAAGATCTACTTTGTGGACGACCTGGAGCTTTCCCCTTTGGCCTCTGCCTACGCCGCTGCCCGTGGCGCGGACCGGATGTCCTCCTATGGCGACTGGGCTGCCCTGTCCGATGTGTGCGACAAGGAAACCGCTTTGCTGCTGAAGCGGGAGGTGTCCGACGGCGTCATCGCCCCCGGCTATACCGACGAGGCCCTGGAGATCCTGAAGCAGAAGCGTAAGGGCGGCTACAATGTGGTGCAGATCGACCCCAACTATGTCCCCGCCCCGGTGGAGCACAAGGATGTGTTCGGCGTCACCTTTGAGCAGGGCCGCAACGAGCTGAAGATCGACGAGAACCTGTTTCAAAACCTGCCCACCCAGAATAAGACCCTCACTCCCGAAGCCAAGCGGGACCTGATCGTGTCCCTGATCACCCTGAAGTACACCCAGTCCAACTCTGTGTGCTATGTGAAGAACGGCCAGGCCATCGGCGTGGGCGCCGGCCAGCAGAGCCGTGTCCACTGCACCCGCCTGGCGGGCAACAAGGCGGACAACTGGTACCTGCGCCAGTGTCCCAAGGTGCTGAACCTGCCCTTTAAGCCCGGCATCCGCCGCGCCGATCGGGACAACACCATTGACGTGTACATCGGCGACGAGTACATGGACGTGCTGGCGGACGGCCAGTGGGAGCAGTTCTTCACCGAGAAACCGGAAGTCTTCACCCGGGAAGAGCGCCGGCAGTGGCTCTCTGGCCTCACCGGCGTGGCCCTGGGCAGTGACGCCTTTTTCCCCTTTGGGGACAACATCGAGCGGGCACACAAGTCCGGCGTGGAGTTTATCGCCCAGCCCGGCGGCTCCATCCGGGACGACCACGTGATCGAAACCTGCGACAAGTACAACATTGCCATGGCCTTTACCGGCATCCGGCTGTTCCATCACTGAGGCAAAAAAGACGTTCCAGTTGGAGAAGCTGCTTTCCTGGCATGAGCCGGTTTGCGGCGCGGATGCGAAGGAGGCCGCCGGGGCAAAGGCTGCCGGATGGCACACTGTCCAGGTGCATGGAGGGGACGGCGGAGGTTTGGCGGCTTTTGTAACGGAAGGACCTTGGAAGGAAGGATAAAGCATATGAAGATTCTAGTAGTCGGCAGCGGCGGCCGTGAGCACGCCATTGTCCGCAAATTGAAAGACAGCCCCCAGGTGGAGGCTGTCTACTGTGCCCCCGGCAACGGCGGCATCAGCCGGGACGCTGAGTGCTTCCCAGTGAACGCCATGGACAAGGAGGGGATGCTGGCCCTGGCGAAGGAAAAAGCGGTGGACTTGGTGTTTGTGGCGCCCGACGACCCGCTGGCTGCCGGCATGGTGGACTTTATCGAGGCCGCGGGGATCCCCTGCTTTGGCCCCAACGCCACCGCTGCCCAGATCGAGGCCAGCAAGGTGTTTTCCAAAAACCTGATGAAGAAGTATCACATCCCCACCGCAGGGTACGAGGTGTTCTCCGACCCTGCCCAGGCGCTGGAATACATCAAGGCCCAGGGGACTTACCCGGCAGTCATCAAGGCAGACGGCCTGGCCTTGGGCAAGGGTGTTGTCATCGCCCAGAACGAGGCGGAGGCCAAAGCAGCTCTGCACTCCATTATGGAGGATAAGATCTTCGGGGAGTCCGGCGCCCAGGTGGTGGTGGAAGAGTTCCTTACCGGCCCCGAGGTTTCCGTGCTGGCTTTCACCGATGGCAAGACCTTATGCCCCATGGTGTCCTCCATGGACCACAAGCGGGCTTACGATGGGGACAAGGGCCCCAACACCGGCGGTATGGGCACCATCAGCCCCAACCCCTTCTATACCGAGAAAGTGGCTAAGCGCTGCATGGAAGAGATCTTCCAGCCCACGGTAGAGGCCATGAACGCGGAAGGCCGCCCCTTTAAGGGCTGCCTTTACTTTGGCCTGATGCTCACCAAGGGCGGCCCCAAGGTCATCGAGTACAACTCCCGTTTTGGCGACCCGGAAACCCAAGTGGTACTGCCTCGCCTGAAGACGGATTTCGCGCAGATCGTGGAGGCCGTGGCCCATGAGCGGCTGGGAGAGCTTTCCATCCAGTGGGATGACCGGGCCTGCGCCTGTGTGGTGATGGCCAGCGGCGGCTATCCCGGCAGCTATCCCAAAGGCTTGGAGATCCAGGGGCTGGATGCAGGCGGCCAGGTTTCCGGCGTCACCGTGTACCACGCGGGCACCAAGTATGAGGATGGCAAATTCCTCACAAACGGTGGCCGGGTACTGGGAATCACTGCTTTGGGAGATACCCTGGAAGAGGCTTTAAACCAGGCTTACGCTGGCGTGGAGGGGATCTCCTTTGAAGGTGCCATGTACCGGAAAGACATCGGACGCACCCACCGGATTTGAAGGATACGCGCCGCATACATAATGAAAAGATCATCGTAAAAAATTGCAGCGGACCTCTTGCCCTTGGCAAGGGGTTCGTTGTATAATAACCGGGTATAACGAAAAAAGATGAGGTGGTAATCTCCATGAAGATCAGTTTTTCGACACTGGCTTGCCCGGATTATTCCTGGGTAGACATCTATTCTATGGCGAAAGACCTAGGGTTTGGCGGTATTGAAATCCGCGGCCTAGGGCAGGATATTTTCGCTGTAAACGCCCGTCCTTTTACGGATGAGCGACTGCCTAAGACCCTGGAAAAGCTGCGTTCCCTAAATCTGGAGATCCCCTGCCTGGCTTCCGGCTGCGGTTTGAAGTACAAAGAAGACTTTGACAAGAATATCTCCGAAGTGACTCAGTACATTGTGCTGGCGAAAAAGTTGGGCACCCCGTATATCCGTGTGCTGGGCGACCGCTACCCGGAACCCCAGGGTGAGGTGGACGACGATTTCGTGGCTGAGTCCTTAAAGCTTTTGGGCGTGATCGCCCAGGGCTTTGGGGTATGCCTGCTGGTGGAAACCAACGGCGTTTATTCCAACACCCAGCGGCTGCGTGCGCTGCTGGATAAAGTGGACCTGCCCTCTGTGGCAGCCTTGTGGGATATCCATCACCCCTACCGCTATGCCGGGGAATCCCCCCGGGAAACCGTGGCGAACCTGGGTTCTTACATCAAGTATGTCCACGCCAAAGACGGCGTTATGGTGGATGGCAAAGCACAGTACCGGATGATGGGCGAGGGCGACCTGCCTATCCATGAGATGCTGGACGCTTTGGTGGATATGGGCTATGATGGCTACATCTCCCTGGAGTGGGTTAAGCGCTGGGCCCAGGAGCTTTCCGACGCCGGCGTGGTGTTCCCCCAGTTTGCGAACTACATGAACGACTATTTCGCTTCCTTGTCCATGAAGGAAGGGGAGCTGCAAGACAACAATACCCACACCGGCAAGTACGTCTGGCCCAAGGAAACGCTCATCGACGCCACGTTCCCCGATGTGCTGGACCGCATGGTGAAAGAGTTCCCCGACCAGCTGTGTTTCAAGTACACCGAGCTGGACTACACCCGCACCTATTCCGAGTTCCGGGATGATGTGAACCAGTTTGCCCGGGCCCTCATCGCCATGGGCGTGAAGAAGGGCGACCACGTGGCCATTTGGGCCACCAACGTGCCCCAGTGGTACATCACCTTCTGGGCTGCCACCACCATCGGCGCGGTGCTGGTCACAGTGAATACCGCCTATAAGATCCACGAGGCCGAGTACCTGCTGCGCCAGTCCGACACCCACACCTTGGTGATGATCGACGGCTATAAGGACTCCGACTACGTGGGTATCATCAAAGAGCTGTGCCCCGAGCTCCAGGACAGCCTGCCCGGTAAGCTGCATTCCAAGCGGCTGCCGGTGCTGCGCAACGTCATCACCGTTGACAGCCACCAGAAGGGCTGCTACACTTGGGAGCACGCCATGGGCCTGGGCGATTCCGTTCCCCCTACCGAGGTGGACAACCGCCGCCGCCACGTGCACAAAGACGACGTGTGCAATATGCAGTACACCTCCGGTACCACCGGCTTCCCCAAGGGCGTTATGCTCACCCACTACAATGTGGTGAACAACGGCAAGGCCATTGGTGACTGCATGGATCTGTCCACCGCCGACAAAATGATGATCCAGGTGCCCATGTTCCACTGCTTCGGCATGGTGCTGGCCATGACCGCTTCCATGACCCACGGCACCTCCATGTGCCCCATCACCGCCTTCTCTCCCCGGAAGGGCCTGCACTGCATCAACCAGGAGCAGATCACGGCCTTCCATGGTGTGCCCACCATGTTTATTGCCATGCTGGAGAACCCCGATTTTGAGAACACCGACTTTTCCCATATGCGCACCGGCATCATGGCAGGCTCCCCCTGCCCGGTGAAGGTGATGCAGGACGTGGTGGATAAGATGCATATGTCCGAGATCTGCATCACCTACGGCCAGACCGAGGCCTCTCCCGGCTGCACCATGTCCAAGACTACCGACTCTTTGGATGTGCGTGTCAACACCGTGGGCGGCGCCATGTTCGGCGTGGCGTGCAAGATCGTGGATCCGGAAACCGGTGAAGACCTGCCCGACAACGTGGATGGCGAGTTCGTGGCCAAGGGATACAACATTATGAAAGGCTACTACAAGATGCCCGAAGCCACCGCTGCCGCCATTGACAAGGACGGCTGGCTCCACACGGGCGACTTGGCCCGCCGCACCCCCGAGGGCAACTACAAGATCACCGGCCGTATCAAGGATATGATCATCCGCGGCGGCGAGAACATCTACCCCAAAGAGATCGAGGACTTCATCTACACCCATCCCAAGGTTCGTGACGTGCAGGTCATCGGCGTGCCTGATGAGCAGTACGGCGAAGAGATCATGGCCTGCGTCATCCTGAAGGAGGGGGAAACTTCCAGCGAGGAAGAGATCAAGGCCTATGTCCGGGACCATATGGCAAAGCACAAAGTGCCCCGCTATGTGACCTTTGTCCAGGAGTTCCCCATGAATGCCGCAGGCAAGATCTTGAAGTACAAGATGCGTGAAGACGCTGTGGAGTACTTGAAGCTGCAAAAGGCGGACAGTATTGTAACAGCATAAGGTACCAGCGTTTCGAAAAACATAAAAAGCAGGGTGGGAGGGCTTGCTTTCCCGTCTATGTTTCGTCAGAAAAAAGGACACCCAAGCACCTTGCTGGGTGTCCTTTTTCCGTTTCTGGTAAGAGGCAGCAGCCGGACATGGCTTTCTGCCAGTCACCGCTGCCAGAGTTCCCGCTCTGTTTCCTGCCGCAGGGTTTCCTCCGCTACAGCCAGGAGAAACCGGTATACGGGGAACAGCAGCTGTAAGTCCTCCAGAAGCTTGTCGGAAAGCTCCCGGGAAAAAAGCAGGGGGAAGTCGTGGCTTCCCGCGTGGAAGCCGATGTTCCGCCTCTCCAGCCAGAGCTGTTCCTCCGGGGTCCTGGCGCTGTAGCGGGGCCGCTTGAAGCAATCCCCGTCCATCTGGAAGACCGATTGCCCCAGATAGGCTTTCTGGGCGTTGGCGAACGTTTCATCCCCCGCCAGGATCCGCTGCCGGAGGTTGTTCATGTACGAGGTGGAAGCGTGGTAAAACCCGCAGCCATAGCCAAACCCATCTTGGTTGATCTCAAAGTAGATCCCCGGGTAATCCTGGGCGTGCATCCGGCCGCCCCGCTTGAAAATCAGCCACAGATGGTCCCGGTACAGGGAGGGATCCTTGGTGTAGCGTGTGTCCCGCCAGATCCGGGCAATGGTTTTGTCCACCTTGGGTTCGGTGATGAATTGGGGATCCAGCTCCAGCATGGTGGGGGACAGGTCCATCACCAGCTGGCGCATGGGCTGGATCACCAGGGCTTGGTATTCTTTTTTGTGTTCGGCAAACCAGGTCCGGCTGTCGTGCAGGCGGTTTTCAAAGAGGAATTCCAGTGTCTTTTGGGAAAAAAGACTGTCCAATGGGCACACTTCCTTTCCAGTGGCAAAAAAGGACGCCCCCAGCTTTCCCGCCGGGGAGCGTCCCTGGGATGTCCGCTCAGTTTAGGTCCAACAGTTTGGCGCTGACGCCTTCCAGGCTGTTGAAACCATCCATCATCTTGTCGATGGTTTCCCGGTCACCGCAAGCCTGCAGCATGATCACTCCATCGTCGGAGCAGTACTCTTCGCTGGTTTCATGAAGGCCTACCCGCAGCTTGATGTTGCAGCCAAACTCGGTGAGAGCCTTCTGCAGGTTCAAGGCGTTGGCGTGACGGTGGTCCACCCGCAAACCGATGATATAATAGCAGTTCATAAGAAGTTCCCTCGCTTTCTCAAATTCCAAAAAACGCGTTTCTTTTTGCAGATCACCCACAATGGCAGGGTGCACATCCGGAATCCTGGAGGCACCGGGGTGTATTCTTCCCATGTGTCTGAGGGGATGCTGTTAAAAATAGTATACCACGATTCCCTGTTAGATACAAGTTCCCCGCTATGGAGGAAATGAAAAAAGCCCTTGACGGCAGGGGGAAAACCGTGTACAATAGAACGAGTTAGTTTGAACTAACTAATTTAAGTGGCCTTCGCAAGGCTGCATTTCTTTTCTCAGTTGGTTAGTTATGTAAAACTCCCTCCCTCATGGCGTCCCTTTTTAAAGGGCGGCTTGTGGCAGGGAACAGGAAACACCACGGTTTGTAAATAAAGGAGAGTCCTATGAGCGTTGTGATTGTTGGAGGGAACGAGCGGATGGCTGGCCAGTATGAGGACATCTGCAAAGAACACGGCTGTAAGGCGAAAGTGTTCACGAAGGAAAACGGTTCGTTAAAGCGCAAACTGGGGAGCCCCGATTTGCTGATTCTGTTCATCAGCACGGTATCCCACAAGATGGTGATCAGCGTTACCCAAGAGGCCAAACGGAACCAGATCCCCATGGCCCGGGTTCACACCAGCAGTGCTACGGCTCTGCGGGCGGCGTTGTCCCAGTGGATGATGGGCTAAAAAGCCCCCGCACCAATTTTTCACCAGTCTCTCTTTATTACGGCTTGCGCCCAAAGGCGGAAGCGGATACAATAAAGAAAAGAATGGGGAAAGGAGTGGTTCCATGGCGAAGACCGACCGTCCTGGAAAAGGTCAGAGTTTACTTTGCCTGCCCCGGGACTACACCGTGGTGGATACGGAAACCACCGGGCTTTCCAGCGAAGCCTGCAGCTTAATTGAAGTGTCTGCCTTGCGGGTGCGGGGAGGCCAGGTGCAGGAGGAGTTTTCCACCCTCATCCGCCCCCCTTGGCGGGAGGTGGAGAAACAGGGGGAGTGGACCATGGGGTACGTGGACGATTTTATCCAGGGGCTTACGGGTATCACCGACGAGATGCTGGAGGGAGCCCCCCAGCCGGAAGACGCCCTGCCCCAGGTGGAGGCGTTTTTGGGAAAGGATTTGCTGATGGGCCACAACGTGGGCTTTGATATGGCGTTCCTCTACGATTCTTTTCGGAAGTACCTAGACCGCCCGCTGCAAAACGACTCCCTGGACCACCTTCGTATTGCCCGCAAGCTTTTGCCCCAACTGTCCCATCATCGCTTGGGGGACGTGGCGGCTGCTTTGGGGGTTCCCTATGAGGGGGCCCACCGGGCTTTGCAGGATTGCCGCATCACCTACGGCTGTTATGAAAAGCTCCGGGTGCTGGCCCTTTCCCAGGGGACAGAGGAGGACTTTGCCCGCTCGTTCCAAAAGAAGAAACAGCCCAAGCACCCGGGGATTCCCGGACATCCGTTTTATGGGAAGCGCCTGGCTTTTGCGGGCAGCCTGAAAACCCTTTCCCGGGAACAGGCGGCGGACCGGGCGGCCCAGGTGGGGGCCAAGCTGGACCGGGAAGTCACGGGAAAAACAGACTACCTGGTGGTCCCCGCCGCAGGGGACCAGCCCCTTCCCGGGAAAGGGGACGGCCCGGTGATCCTGCCGGAGGCAGCTTTTTTGCGCCTTTTGGGGGAAGAGGCCCTGGAAGGAAAGCGTTGACTTGCAGGAGGCGTGCCACTATAATGGGAGAAAACATCCTGCCAGGATAGGCCGGGCGGGAAAAGACACGGTTGGTGCAGGGACGCCTGAAAGGGAGGGACCTGCCGGGAAAAAGGAGGAACCAGGGTGGAAGGTCAATTTGGTGCGGTGATTGTAGCGGCGGGGAAATCCACCCGCATGGAAGGCGGAACTTCCAAGGTGTTGGAGGATCTGGGTGGCAAGCCGGTGCTGCTCTACTCGTTTATGACTTTGGCCCAGTCCCCTTGGGTGGGGGAGCTGTGCGTGGTCTGCCGGGAGGAGGATTTGGACCAGGTCCGGGCGCTTTTGGTGGGAAAGACGAGAAAGCCGGTGGCTGTGGTCCCCGGAGGCCAGGAGCGGCAGGATTCCGTGCTCCAGGGGGTGGAGGCCCTTTCCCCGGAGCTTCCCTACCTGCTGATCCACGATGGGGCCCGGCCCTTTGTCGCCCCAGAGATGGTGGAGGCTGTCTGCAAAGATGCCGTGGCCTATGGGGCTGCCACTGCCGCGGTACCCTCCAAGGACACCTGCAAGCTTTCCAACGGCCAGGGGTTCGTGGAATCCACCCCGCCCCGGGAGCGTCTGATGGCCATCCAGACCCCCCAGGCCTTTGAGCGGGAGATGTACCTGTACGCTTTGCGGAAAGCCCAAAGCGCCGGGGTGTCTTACACCGACGACTGCCAGCTGATCGAGGCGGCGGGAGGCAGGGTGCGCCTGACCCTGGGTGACTATAAAAACATCAAGCTTACCACCCCGGAAGACCGGGTAACTGCCCGGGCTTACCTGGGAGAACAGAAGGAGGAAAAGACCATGCGCATCGGTTCTGGATACGACGTCCACAGGCTGGTGGAGGGCAGAAAGCTGATCTTGGGCGGGGTAGACGTGCCCTATGAAAGGGGGCTTTTGGGCCATTCCGACGCCGATGTGCTGGCCCACGCCATTACTGATGCCCTGTTGGGTGCGGCCGCCCTGGGGGACATTGGCAAGCTCTTCCCGGATAACGACCCCCAGTATGAAGGGGCGGACAGCTTGGCGCTGTTGGGGCGTGTCTGTGCCTTGCTGGGGGAAAAGGGCTATTCCATCGGCAACATCGATGCCACGGTGATTGCCCAGCGGCCCAAGCTGGCCCCCCACATCCCCCAGATGCGGGAAAACCTGGCCAAAGCCTGCGGGATCGCGTTGCCCCAGGTGAGCGTAAAAGCCACCACGGAAGAGGGCCTGGGCTTTACCGGCAGCGGGGATGGCATAGCAGCATCTGCGGTCTGCCTGCTGGAACAGGCCGCCGGGTGAGTGGCTGCAAAAGCGCTGTTTAAAGTTGGAAATCTTTTTGGCTTTTAAGAAAGGGGCCTCCTTTTTTCACTGGGGCCGCTGCCCGCGGTTTGGGGCAGCGGCCTTTTTGCTGCCTGTCCTTCGGGTCACCGGGTGGTTTTCCCTGCATAGAATGGTATAAAAAACTCGTGGAAGGCAAATGAGGTGATCTTTTGGGCAAGCCTTTGATTGTGGTCAGTTCCGTGACCTACGCGATGAAAGGCCGTGACCTGCTGTTCCGTCACGGCATCCGGGGATATGTGGAGCGCATCCCCAAAACAGGTGATACAGGATGTGGGTATGGGATCTACGTCCCCCAAGGGGCGGACGCCGCAGAGCGGATTTTGCGGGAAAACCATATCCGTGTGCTGCGCCGTATGGAACAGGATGGTGAAGCCTGATGATTTATTTGGACAACAGCGCCACCACCTATCCCAAGCCCCAAGGGGTACGCCAGGCGGTGCAGCGGTCTTTTATAGAACAAGGGGCCAATCCCGGCCGAAGCGGCTACGGGATGTGCCTTTCCACCACCCGGGCGGTGTACCGGGTGCGTCAATTGGCGGCGGAGTTTTTCGGCGCCCCTGGTCCGGAGTGCGTCCTGTTCCAGCCCAGCTGTACCCAGGCGCTGAATTTGGTGATCAAGGGGTTCCTGAAGCCTGGTGACCGTGTGGTGATTACCGATTTGGAGCACAATGCCGTTGCCCGGCCCCTGGAGGCCCTAAAAGCCCGGGGGGTCAGTTATTCCGTGGTGCCGGTAACCCCCGGGGACAACGACGCCACCTTGGATGCTTTCCGGAAAGCTTTGGGCCCCAAAACAAAACTGGCCGTGTGTACCATGGCTTCCAATGTGTTCGGTATCCGGGTGCCGGTGGAGCGCATCACTGCCCTGTGCCATCAGTACGGGATGAAGGTTTGTGTGGATGCTGCCCAGGGGGCCGGGCTGTTCCCCATCCACATGGAGGAAAGCGGCATCGATTTTCTATGCTGCGCTGGGCATAAGGGGCTTTACGGCCCCATGGGCACGGGGCTGCTCCTGCTGCGGGAGCCGGAAGAGCTTTTGGAAACGCTGGTGGAAGGGGGCACAGGGACCCAGTCCCGCAGCCTCCTCCAGCCGGAAGAGGCCCCGGAGCGATACGAAAGCGGCACCCTGAATGTGCCGGGCATCTTAGGGCTGGGTGCGGGGATTGAGTTTGTCCGCCGCCGGGGGGTGGAGCGCATTTGTGAGGAGGAGCTGCAAAAGCTGCGGTATCTTCACGGCCGTCTCTCCCGCATGGGGCACGTGGTCTTGTACACCCCAGCTCCCCAGTCCTCTTTCAGTGCGCCGGTGCTCTCTTTCAACGTGGGAAGCGTGCCCAGCGAGCGGGTGGGGGATTTTTTGGCAAAAGGGGGCATCGCTGTGCGGTGCGGCCTCCACTGCGCCCCTTTAGCCCACAAGAAAATGGGCACCTTGGAAACGGGCACTGTGCGGGTTTCCCCTTCGGCTTTCACCCGGCGGGAGGATTTGGACGCCTTGATCCTGCGCCTTTCCCATTGGCGGGGAGAAAATTGATGTTTCCATAAAAACTTCTTTTCATTGACAAAGGTTTATGATAAAATAATCTTCAGAGAAAGGCTTGCCGCAAGTGCCGAGGGCAGAAGGCCCCGGCATTTGCCCTGCCTGGGAACGTTCAACAAAAAGAAAAGGGGTGACAGCCATGGGGCCCGCATTGGAGTATATTTCCAGCATGGGGCAAACCATCTTGAACCTGGCTCGCCAATTTACTTTGAAAGACGCTGTGGATGTGACCATTGTCACGATCTTGCTTTACGGGGCTATCAAGCTGGTGCGGGAAACCCGGGCCGGGCAGCTGGTAAAGGGCATCCTCCTGCTGGTGGTGCTGTTTCTCATCTCCTCCTGGCAGGACTTGCTGATGCTCAATGCCATCTTGCGGGCATTTTTGTCTTCCGGCATCGTCATTGTGGTGATCCTCTTCCAGCCGGAGATCCGCAAGGCCCTGGAGCAGGTGGGTCACAGCAAAGTTGCCCAGTCCTTGGCAAACGCTGTGGTGAAGGATAAAGAGGAGGGCAAGGCCCAAACACGCAAAGCCATTGAAGGCGTGGTGGATGCCACCCAAATGCTGCAGCAGCTGCGCATGGGGGCCCTCATCGTGTTTGAGCGGCAGACAAAACTGGGGGAGATCGTGGCTACGGGCACAGTGGTGGAAGCAGCGCCCTCTTCCCAGCTGATCGCCAATATCTTTTTTAATAAAGCTCCTCTGCATGACGGCGGCATGGTCATCCGGGACGGGCAGGTGTACGCTGCCGGATGTATCTTACCCCTGACCAGCAATGAAAATGTCAGCGCGGAACTGGGTACCCGCCACCGGGCGGCTTTGGGGATGAGCGAAAATTCCGATGCGGTGGTGGTGGTGGTTTCCGAGGAAACCGGCCAGATCTCCATTGCCATACAGGGAAAGCTCACCCGCAACTATAACCGTGTCACGCTGAGGGAAGTGCTGGAGAAAAACTTGATTGGCGCCCCCGAAGAAAAGGCGGCCAGCAAGCGGATCCTTGGCAAGCTGGGAGTTGGCGGCCGCACTGCCAGGAAGGGGGAGTGACGGATGAATGAAGAAAAAAAACGCCCGGAAGAGCCGAAAGGGAAGAAAGCCCCCTTTACCCTGAAAAATATGTTCTATCACAACACGTTTGTGCTGGTTTTTTCCTTTGTGGTGGCGGTGGTGGCTTGGTTTATCATGTCGGCCAACAGTGTAGCCCGGAATGTGGTGATCCACGATGTGCCCATCCAGGCGAACGTTTCTTCTGCGGCTCAGGAAGAGGGATTGCAGATCTTTAATATGTCCTACAACACCGCAGATGTGGAGGTTTCCGGCAACAACCTGCTCACCAGCCGGCTTGCCGCCGACGACTTTGAGGTGAGTGTCACCTTGAACCCCACTTCCACAAAGGTGGCGGGGAACACCCTGCAAAAAATGACTTTGCAGGTGCGCGCGGTCAAGACCAATTCCATGGGCAGTTACGAGATCGCTTCTGTAAGCCCGGAAGAGGTTACCGTGGAATATGACCGCTCCCGGGAAGTGACGTTCCCCATTGAGAACCATATCCAATACAGCTCGGCCGATGGATATTATGCCGGGACGCCGGTGCTCTCCGCGGACAATGTGACCATTTCCGGGCCGGAGTCCGCTGTGAACCGGATCAGCCATGTGGCGGTCAGTTACAACGTGGAGAACGCCTTGCGGCAGGATGCCAACTTTACCTGCCCCATCCGCCTGTATGACCAGAACAACCAGGAGATTACCGACACCTCCGGGATGTACTTGACCATGAATGTGGATGCCATTGATGTGACGATCCCTGTCACGCCGGTGAAGACGGTCAGTTTGACGGCTTCCACGCTCCATCAGCCGAAGGGCTTTTCGGAAGACCGTGTCCAGATTTCCCCTCCGGAGATCACCATTGCCGGGACTTCTGACGTGCTTTCAGGTATCAGCGAGATTCAGCTGGATACCATCATCGACTTTGCTCAGTTGGATGTCAATGGAACCAATGTGTTTACCAGTGATATTGCCCTGCCTTCTGGGGTACGGAACATCAGCGCCGTGGGGGATGCGGCCAGCCAGGCCACAGTTACCATCAACCTCAACGGCTATGAAGAAGCTTCTGTCACTGCCAGTGCTGCCAATATCCAGTTGGTCAACGCCCCCGCAGGGGCACAGCTGGCCACCAGCTCCCTGCCGGTGAGCGTGGTGGGGCCGGAAGCTCAGGTTACCCGCTTGACTGGGAGCGAGGTTTCCATCCAGGTGGACTTGAGCAACTTCCAGGAGCGTACCGGCACTGTGGAGGTTCCCGTTACGGTCACCTTGACAGGCACTGCGGCAGATTCCTGCTGGGTGGTGGGAGAGTATACTGTGTCGGTCAATTTCAGCGGGAGTACAGTTCAGGCAGCGGTGGCCCGTACTTTTGCCGCGGAGGAGGACGAGTCGGACAACTTGGCGGCCACCCCGCAGGAATAGCCCGCCCGCATATGGAAAGTCAATGCGCCTTGGGAACTTTTTTCCCGGGGCGCTTTTCCTTTGCAAAAAGCGGGAGAGAGGTGTATAATAATAGACTAGTTTGTGTTCCGTGAAAGGGTGAGCCAAATGGACGTCCAGGTGGGCGACGTGATCCGTATGAAAAAACCCCACCCCTGCGGCAGCTTGGAGTTTACCGTGCTGCGTGTGGGGATGGATTTTAAGATCAAATGCAACGGCTGCGGCCGGGAAGTGATGATCCCCCGGCTCAAATGTGAAAAGAACATCAAGAAGATCCTCCGCCCTGAGGGGGAACAGTAGCGGCTTTTCCAAAAGAAGATTCTATTTTTGGAAAGGCTGTGAGTTGCTGTGTTTGAAAATCTGCAAGTGTTTGAAAACCGTTATGAGGAATTGAATTTAAAGCTTTACGACCCCGCCACTGCCGGGGACAGGGAACTGTATGCCGCCCTGATGAAGGAGCACAAGGAGATCGAGCCCATCGTAGAAACCTACCGCGCCTATTGCCGGTGCGGGGAAGATTTGTCTGGCGTCAAAGAGCTTTTGGAGGAGTCCGGTGACAAAGAGCTGCGGGAAATGGCCCAACAGGAGATCCGGGAGAAGGTGGAAACCTTGTCCCGCCTAGAGGAAGAGCTGAAACTGCTGCTGCTTCCCAAGGATCCCAACGACGGGAAAAACGTCATCATGGAGATCCGAGGTGGGGCGGGGGGAGAAGAGGCGGCACTGTTTGCCTACAACCTCTACCGGATGTACACTATGTTTGCGGAAAAACAGGGCTGGAAAACAGAGATAGTTTCCTTGAACGAAACAGAGCTGGGGGGCTTTAAGGAGGTCAGTTTCCTCATCGATGGGGAAGGGGCTTACTCCCGCTTGAAATATGAAAGCGGTGTCCACCGGGTGCAGCGTGTGCCGGAAACCGAGGCCCAGGGGCGCATCCACACTTCTACCGCCACAGTGGCAGTCCTGCCGGAAGCGGAAGAAGTGGAAGTGGACATCGATCCCAAGGATCTGCAAATTGATACCTTCCGTTCCAGCGGCGCGGGAGGCCAGCATATCAACAAGACGTCTTCCGCCATCCGGGTTACCCACCTGCCCACGGGCATGGTGGTGGAGTGCCAGGATGAGCGCAGCCAGTATAAAAATAAGGATAAAGCCCTGAAGGTGCTGCGGGCACGGCTGCTGGACCAGGAGCAGAAAAAAGCCAGCGCCCAGGTGGCGCAGGAGCGCCGCAGCCAAGTGGGCACCGGTGACCGTTCTGAACGGATCCGCACCTATAATTTCCCCCAGGCCCGCGTCACTGACCACCGCATCGGCTTGACCCTTTACAAGTTAGACGAGGTCCTGGGTGGCTCTTTGGACGAGATCATCGACAGCTTGGTGGCGGCTGACCGCGCCGCCCAGCTGGAAGCTTCCCAGCAGGGATAAGGAGGGAATGATATGGATACCTTACTTCTCAGCGACCACTGCCCGGACGACATCCAGACTGCGGGGAAGATCCTCCGCCGGGGAGGCCTGGTGGCCATCCCTACGGAAACGGTGTACGGCTTGGCCGCCAATGCTTTGGATGGCGCCACCGTGAAAAAAATCTATGCGGCCAAGGGCAGGCCCTCGGATAACCCCCTGATCGTCCACATCAGCCAGTTTTCCCAGTTGGCGCCCCTGGTGCGGGAAGTGCCTGAGGCCGCCAAGGAATTGGCCGACGCCTTCTGGCCCGGCCCTTTGACCATCATCCTGCCCAAGTCTGGTTTGGTGCCCCAGGAAACCAGCGGGGGGCTTTCCACTGTGGCAGTGCGCTGCCCCTCCCATCCCACGGCCCGGGCTGTAATCGACGCCGCAGGGGTGCCTTTGGCAGCCCCCTCGGCCAACTTGTCCGGGAAACCCAGCCCCACCACCTTCCGCCACGTGCAGGAGGACTTGACCGGCCGTGTGGACGCCCTTTTGGACGGGGGTGACTGCGCTGTGGGCGTGGAGTCCACGGTGCTGACTTTGGCCGAGGGTACGCCCCGGATCCTCCGGCCCGGCGGGATCACCCTGTCCCAGCTGCAGTCCGTACTGGGGAACGTGGAGGTAGACCCGGCGGTGCTCCACCAGCTGGAGCAGGGGAAAAAAGCTGCCTCCCCGGGGATGAAGTACAAACACTACTCCCCCAAAGCGGATGTGGTAATCGTGGACGCCTCCCCGGAAGAGTATGTTCGTTACGTCAACAAAAAGGGCGACGGCTGGGCCCTGTGTTTTGAGGAAGACGTGCCCTTCCTCCAGGTGCCTTCCATGGCCTATGGCAGCCGGTACGACAGCGCATCCCAGGCCCACCGGCTATTTGACGCCCTCCACGGCCTGGACGAGGCAGGGGCTAAAAAGGCCTATGCCCACATTCCCCGGAAGCGGGGCGTGGGCTTGGCAGTGTACAACCGGCTGGTCCGGTCCGCCGGGTTCCAGGTTCTCAACCCCACCGGCCATCATGTGTTGGGGCTCACCGGCCCCACTGGCGCGGGGAAATCCACGGTGGGGGAGTTTTTGAAAAGCCAAGGCTGCTACGTCATTGACTGCGATCAGGTGACCCGCAGCGCTCAGGTGTATGACGGCCCTTGCCTGGCGGAGCTCTCCGCCGCCTTTGGGCCGGAGGTGGTGCAAGACGGTGCCCTGAACCGGGCAGAACTGGCGCGCCGTGCCTTCGCCTCGGAGGAAGCCCGCACCCGTTTGGGGGAGATCACCTTCCCAAAGATTTTGCGGCGGGTGCGCCAGCTGTTGGAAGAGGGCGCCCAGAAGGGGGATCCTATCCTGGTGTTGGACGCGCCCACCTTGTTTGAATCCGGCCTGGATGGGGCCTGTTCCCGCATCTTGGTGGTGGACGCCCCCAAGGAGGAGCGCCTTGCCCGGGTCCTCCGCCGGGACAACATCTCTCAGGAGGCGGCTTTGCGCCGGCTGGAAGCCCAGCCTTCTCCCGACTTTTACACCTCCCGGGCGGACTGGGTGGTGGAAAACGGTCCCGGCGCCCAGCCGGGGCAGTTTTTGCTTCCCTTCCTCAATGAGCTGAAAAACGAATGGGAGAACGCGTGCTTATGAAGAAAGGTTGTATGACCGGCTTGGTCCTGGTAGTTGTGCTGGCGGCAATCCTGGCCTTCGCTTGGCCCCAGCTGTCCCAGGGGGTGCTAAAAGTCCTGTACCCCCAGCGGTATACCGACCTGGTGGAGCAGGAAGCTGCCCAGTTCGATCTGGACCCGGACTTGGTCTACGCGGTGATCAAAACGGAAAGCGGGTTTGACCCAGAGGCCCGTTCCCACGCCGATGCCATGGGGCTGATGCAGCTGACCCAGGGAACCTTCGATTGGGTCGCCTCCCTGTACCCGTTGGAAGACCCTGCTGCCAGTGTGTATGACCCCCAGGCCAATATCCACTGTGGATGCGCGCTGCTGCGTCTGCTGTTGGACCAGTACGGCAGCCTGGACGTGGCCCTGGCCGCTTATAATGCGGGGATGGGCAATGTGTCCCAGTGGCTGGAGAGCGGGGAGTATTCCCACGATGGGGAAACCCTGCACACCATCCCCTACCCTGAAACCGACGCCTATGTGAAAAAGGTCCGGCGGGCCTATGAGATCTACCAATCCCTTTACCCGAGGGATTGAGAAAGGCCGCGGAAACCGTTGCTTTCCTGCGGAATTCGTGGTACAGTGTAGAAGTGCGGGAAAACTGGGGAAAGAAGGCATACGCATGAAAAGAATGGGATTGCGGGTGACCGCCATAGTGATCTTCCTGCTGGCATTCGGAGCCTCAAACGTGGGTAGTTTCCTGCTGGGCCGGGCCATGGTGGAGAACAGGGTGATCCCGTGGGAGGAAACCCGGACGTTTTATGCCCAAATCGTGGAGAGCCAGGGCTCGGGAAGCTTTTTGGTGGAGGGTTTGGCCGTCAACGATTTGAACCATCGGGGGCGGTTCACCTTTTCCCTGGAGGAGGGAACCAGCCTGGTGTGGCGGGGGACATCCCTTTCCCCGGACGACCTGGAAGCCGGCCACAGGGTGGCGGTGACCTATACAGGCCCGGTGGCGGAATCGGAACCCGGCCAAATTTATCAGGTACTCAGGCTGGAAGTGCTGGGAGATGAATTGTAAAAAAACAACTGGGGATTTTTTCCATAGATAGATTGTGAAATAAGGAAAATAGGAGGTTACTGACCATGTCCAAGAAAAACGAAAAGACGGACGCCAAGGAGCTGGCGAAAGAGCTCCTCAACGACCGCACCCACGGGGCGGCCAAGGTGGGCGCCAAAGAGCTGGAAAAGGCTGGTAAATTCTGTGAGGGCTACAAGGGCTTTATGGACGCCGCCAAAACCGAGCGGGAGGCTGTTTCCTGGGCAGTGAAAGCTGCGGAGGATGCCGGGTTCGTCCCCTTTGACCCCAAAAAGGCTTACAAGGCTGGCGACAAGGTGTACTACAACAACCGGGGCAAGGCCATGTGCCTGGCAGTCATCGGCAAGAAGGGTGCCAAAGAGGGTGTGCGCATTGCTGCCGCCCATGTGGACAATCCCCGCATCGACTTGAAGCCCATCCCCCTGTATGAGTCCAACGAGCTGGCCATGATGAAGACCCACTATTACGGCGGCATCAAGAAGTACCAGTGGACCGCCATCCCCCTGGCCCTCCATGGCAAGATCATCCGCAAGGACGGCCAGGAGATCACCGTGCGGGTGGGTGAAAAGGAAGGGGAGCCCCAGTTTACCATCACCGACCTGCTGCCCCATCTGGCCAAGGACCAGGTGAGCAAGCGCCTGGGCGAAGCCTTCACCGGTGAGGATCTGAACGTGCTGGTGGGCAGCCTGCCCCTGGAAGATGCCGAGGGCGAGCAGCTGTTCAAGCTGAACGTGATGAAGATCCTCAACGAGAAGTACGGCATTGTGGAAAGCGACCTGATCTCCGCCGAATTGAGCTTTGTCCCCGCCTTCAAGGCTGTGGATATCGGCTTTGACCGCAGCATGGTGGGCGCCTACGGCCACGACGACCGGGTGTGCGCTTACCCCATCCTGGAGGCCATCTTTAAGTGCAAGACCCCGGAATACACCTGCATTTCCGTGCTGGCGGACAAAGAGGAGATCGGCTCTGTGGGCAACACCGGCCTTGCTTCCGAGTTCCTCAACTACTTTGTGGCCGACCTGGCCGCCGCCGAGGGCCTGGAGGCCCGCCATGTGTACACCAAGTCCACGTGCCTGTCCGCAGACGTCACCGCTGCTTATGACCCCACCTATGCCTCTGCCTATGAGGCAGGTAACTCCTGCTACCTGAACCGGGGCGTGGGCGTGGCCAAGTACACCGGCTCCCGGGGCAAGGGCGGCTCCAACGACGCCAATGCCGAGTTTGTGGCCCAGGTGCGGAAGATCTTCGACGACAACAACGTGCTTTGGCAGATCGGCGAGCTGGGCAAAGTGGACCAGGGAGGCGGCGGTACCGTGGCCCTGGATATCTCCCGCATGAACGCCGATGTCATCGACGTGGGTGTGCCGGTGCTGTCCATGCACGCCCCCTTTGAAGTTGTGTCCAAGCTGGACGTCTATATGGCTTATAAAGCCTTTAAAGCCTACTTCGAGGCAAAGTGAGACCCACTTTGTAAAGAGTGACGGAGGAGCAGCCCTTGGCCAGTGCCGGGGGCTGTTTTTTCGGTTCCCCCGTTTCTTTTTTGGGGGAACTTGTGTATAATAAAACCATACGCAGAACATCCGGCCCGCCAGGGCATAGCCATAGATTGTGAGGGACCTTTTTGCCAAGACGACGCAACAAACGTGAAGTGCTCCATCGCACGGACCATATGCTCAATGTGGGGCCGGCTGGACGCAACCTATTTATTTCCCGGGACAAACAGCTCCAGTCCCGCCAAGCCAGAAGGATTAAGCTGATGATGCGGGTAGTTGCTGCCCTGGGCGTTCTGGTGGTGGCTGTGGGCTTTGGCCTGTTCGCGGCCTTTTATATGCTGCCCTATTTCCATGCTGAAATCAGCCTGGAGTCCTCCGGTTCCGCCGGGGAAAGCCTTTCTTCCGTGAGCCAAGTGGAATTGCCCGAGTATGACAGCATGGGTCTGCCGCTGTACCCGGCGGAGGTGAGCCTGTTTGTCATCAACCAGGACGAGCCCCAGGACGCCTCCTACGTGCCCGACCTGGTGGAGGTGGCCGGAGTGCAGGTGGAGCCCCATATAGCCAACGCCTTGGAGGCCCTGGTCCAGGCAGCCAAAGAGGACGGCCTTGCCTTGGCTTTCACAGAGGGGTATGTGTCCTATGAAGAGCAGCAAGCGCGTTACGAGGCTGAAGTGAAGCGGCTGATGGAAGAGGAGGGCCTCACCACGGTGATGGCCCGCACCCAGGCGAGGCTCACGGCCCCTATGGCTGGGGAGTGCGATCTGCAAACCGGTTTGTGCGTCCGGCTGGACGCTGACCCTGACACCTTTGGAGAGTCACGCACCGGTTCCTGGCTGCGGACCAACATGGGCAAATACGGCTTTATCTTCCGCTGGCCGGCAGATAAAAAGGACTCCACCGGCTGTGAAGAAGATTTGACCGTGCTGCGCTATGTGGGCGGTGAATACGCCACGGCCATGCAGCAGCGTTCCTTGTGTTTGGAGGAATACATCAGTTACTTGGCAAGCCAGGGGTGAGCGGCCAGCGGGGAAGCGGCGGCACTGCGGAAAGCCGGGGTTGCGCGGCGGAATCCGACGGTGTTTGCCGGCTTTCGGGAATAGGTTTGTAGGGCTTTCTGGACAAGGGGGGTGAGCCTGTGAACGAAAAAACAAAGAATGTTTTACTGGTGGCGGCTGGGGTCATCATTTTGGCAGTGGCGGTTGTGTCCGGGCTGTTCCGGGGATGAGGAAAATTCCCTCTTGCTTTTTTAGGAAGAGTGTGATACAATATCTAGCGATTGATTTGAAGTATCCAACCGTAAAGAGGTGAAACCGAAGATGAAGCAGAATATACATCCCGACTATCAGGAGACCACCATCACCTGCGCCTGCGGCAACGTGATCAAGACCCGGTCTACCAAGAAGGATATCAAAGTCGAAATATGTTCCAAGTGCCACCCGTTCTTTACGGGTAAGCAGAAGCTGGTGGACACCAGCGGCCGCGTGGATATGTTCAAGAAGCGCTATGGCCTGCAGGACAAGTAAATTCGCTTGTGGCCATGGTTCCCGGACGGAATACTGTTGATGGGCGGTGCGGTTTCGCGCCGCCTGTCTTTTTTCCGCCAGCAATCCCCGCCAAGGGGATGGGGGAGGGCAAACCCTCCCGCCGTGGGGCCTGGCCTCTGGACGGGACCACCATAGAAGGGAGAGAGGGCATGGAATATATCACGGTGAAACGCGAGGCTGCGGATGAGTTCATCGAGAAAAAATCCCGGTTTATCGGCACCTGCCGCCCGGTGCAGACAGAGGAGGAAGCCCTGGAGTTTATCGCCCGGCTGAAGTCCCAGTATTGGGATGCCACCCATAACGTGTACGCCTACATTTTGCGGGAAAACGGCATCCAGCGTTTCTCTGACGACGGGGAACCTCAGGGGACTGCTGGCATCCCGGTGATCGACACCTTGAAAAAGGCGGGCGTGGTGGACGCTGTGGTGGTGGCTACCCGGTATTTTGGAGGTACCTTACTGGGGGGTGGCGGGCTGATCCGGGCTTATTCCCACACGGCTTCTATCGCTTTGGCGGCCGCTAAGAAGATCACCATGCGGGAATGCCTGTTGCTGGCCCTTTCCTGCGACTACTCCCTGTACGGGAAAGTGGCATCCCTGGTCCCGGAGGCTGGCGGGGTGGTGGACGACACCCAGTTTTTGGAGCGGGTAAACCTGCGGTTCCATCTGGATCCAGCGGCCCTGCCCGCCCTGGAAAAGCGATTGGCGGACGCTACCAGCGGCCGCTGTGCTCTGGTGGAAGAGGGCAAGCAATTTTTCCCCTTTGAGTGAAAATTTTTTTCCCAGGGACAAGTATTTCCCCGAGAAAATGCGTATATAAACAATAGAGAGGCTATTTGCCGGCTTTTTCCAAAAGGAGGACAGGCAACGCGACAAAAGGATAAGGAAAGGGTGTGGAATTGTATGACCATCCGTGAACAAAGCCAACAGCTGGAGCGGGAAACCTTGGCCCCTTGGGCGGCGCTTTCCCAGAAAACCCGGGGACGCCAGCGTCCCGAGGAAGAGTGTGAGATGCGCACGCCTTACCAGCGGGACCGCGATAGGATCATCCACTGCAAGTCGTTCCGGCGCCTGAAGCACAAAACCCAGGTGTTCCTTTCCCCGGAGGGGGACCATTACCGCACGCGGCTGACCCATACCCTGGAGGTATCCCAGATCGCCCGGACCATTGCCCGGGCCCTGCGCCTCAACGAAGACTTGACCGAAGCGGTGGCCTTAGCTCACGATCTGGGCCACACGCCCTTTGGCCATGCAGGGGAGCGTGCCTTGAACGCCCTGCTGCCCCACGGGTTCCGGCACTATGAGCAAAGTTTGCGGGTGGTAGACCGGTTGGAGAAGGAAGGCCGTGGCTTGAACTTGAGTTACGAGGTGCGCAACGGCATCCTGTGCCACACCACAGGGTTGGAAGCTGTCACTGCCGAGGGGCGCATCATCCGCTGGGCGGACAAGATCGCCTACATGAACCACGACATCGACGACGCCATCCGGGCAGGGGTCCTGCGGGAAGAGGACATCCCCTCCTCCATCACCAACGTGCTGGGCAATTCCAAGACAAAGCGCATCACGTCCCTGATCCGCTCGGTGGTGGAGAACAGCCATGAGGGGCAGATCGCCATGGATCCCGTGACCTACCAGGCTTATGAGGAGCTCAGCGATTTCATGTACCAGGCAGTGTACTTAAACGAATACGCTAAAAAAGAGGAACGGAAAGTGCCCCATATTGTCCACAGCCTGTTTACCTACTTCAAAAACCCGGATCACCTCCCCGATTACATGAAACGCATTGCCGAGGAGGAGGGCGTGGAAACCGCCTCTTGCGACTATGTGGCCGGTATGACCGACCATTACGCCGTGGCGTGCTACCAAGACCTGTTTATCCCCAAAGCCTGGAACTTGGGCCTGGGACATTGAATGTTGACCACTGTGGAAAGGAGGGGTTAAGATTATGGCGTTTCCACCGGAATTTTTGCGGGAAGTGGGGGAGCGCAACCGCATTGAAGAGATCGCCCCTTCTTATGTCAATCTGCGCCGGCGAGGGAAAAACCTGGTAGGCCTTTGCCCTTTCCACAATGAGAAGACGCCTTCTTTCTGCGTCTATCCGGAGAACAACTCCTTTTACTGTTTTGGCTGCAACAAGGGCGGGGATGTGATCTCCTTCATCATGGGGGTGGAGAACCTTGACTTTGCCGAAGCGGTGAAGTTTTTGGCTCAGCGGGCGGGGCTGCCCCTGCCGGAGGATGGTGTGGACCTTTCCATGTCCCGGCTGCGCACCCGGATTTTGGAGATCAACCGGGAAGCGGGGCGGTTTTACTATGGGCTGCTCTCCACCCCAGAGGGAAAAGCCGGGCTGGACTATTTCCGCCGCCGGGGCCTGGACGGGAGGATCATCCGCCGCTTTGGTCTGGGCTATTCACCAGACAGCGGCTATGCCCTGGTAGACCACCTGCAAAAGAAGGGATATACCCAGGAGGAACTTCTCCAGTCGGACATGGTGCGCCGCTCGAAAAACGGCCATCTCTATGACCGTTACCGGGGCAGGGTCATGTTCCCCATTTTCGACCTGCGGGGGAATGTGGTGGCCTTTGGCGGGCGCATTCTCACCGATGAAAAGCCCAAGTATATCAACACCTCTGACACGCCGGTGTATCACAAGAGCAGCGGCCTGTTTGCCATGAATATCGCAAAAGACTCTGGCTCCCGGCAGCTGATCTTGGCCGAGGGCTATATGGATGTCATTGCCCTGCACCGGGCGGGGTTCACCAACGCCATCGCCTCCCTGGGCACGGCCCTCACCGAAGAGCAGGCGCGGATCCTTCGCCGCTATGCGGAAGAGGCCGTCATCTGCTACGACTCCGACGAGGCGGGGCGCCGGGCCACCCAGCGGGCTATCCCCATTTTGAAAAATGCCGGGTTGCTGGTGCGGGTGCTCACGGTCCCCGGAGGGAAAGACCCGGATGAGTTTTTCCGCCAGAATCCCAAGGACGGCCCAGAGCGCTTCAAGCGGCTGATCCAAGACAGCGGCAACGACACGGAATACCGGCTGGCCGTGGTGCGGGAGAAATACGACCTCTCCACGGAGGATGGGAAAAAGCGCTACTTGCAGGAGGCCATTGTCCAGGTGCTGGCGCCTCTCCGGGACAGGATTGAGCTGGACTTGTACGCGGGGAAGCTGGCCCGGGAAACCGGCGTGGGCAAGGAGAGCGTGATGGCCTCTGCCCAGCGGGCTGTTTCCCAGCAGCGGCGGCAGCGCCGCAAGGAAGAATTGAAGGCACAGCAGGAGGTGGTGGCTGCCCGGACGGTGGCCAACCCGGAGAAAAAACAGCATATGCGGGCTGCTTTGGCAGAAGAGGGGATCATTGCCTATTTGTTCTATAATCAAGACAAGGCCAAAACCCTGCAGGGGCGCCTTGCCCCGGAAAAATGCGTCACCCCTTGGGGGCGCAGAGTATATGGCTTGTTGTTGGGCAAGACTATACACGGGGAAACCACCCTTTCGGACCTGTGCGGCGAGCTTTCCAGTGAAGAGCTCTCGGAGCTGACGCGGGTGCTGGCTGAGCGCCGGGAAGTGCCGCCTTCTTGGGAGGATGTGGAAGGGTTTTGCAAGATCATACAAAACGAGGGCAGCTTTTCTGACCCCGAAGCCATACGGGAAGCTTCGCAGGAAGACCTGCGGCGCTACCTGGAAGAATTGAAAAGCCGAAAATAAGGGAATATCCACGAGAAAGGAATGGTTTGTACTATGGCCGCGCAACCGGATAAGAAGACAGTGATCAAGGACCTTTTAGAGCTGGGCAAGAGCAAGGGCCAGCTTTCCACCAAGGAGATTTTGGACGCCTTGGGCGAGCTGGACTTCGACCCCGAACAGATCGAGAAATTCTACGACACCTTGGAGTCCCAGGGTGTGGAGATCGTGGAGGATTTCGACGATATCACCATTGATGACGAAGAGCTGGCCAAAGCCGAGGGCATCGATACCATGGAGCCCGGTGTGGGCGCCGATGGCGTGGCCATTGACGACCCGGTGAAGGTCTACTTGAAGGAGATCGGCCGGGTGCCCCTGCTCACCCCCGATGAGGAAGTGGACCTGGCGGTGCGCATTTCCAACGGTGACGAGGCTGCCAAAAAGCGCCTGTCGGAAGCCAACCTCCGCCTGGTGGTCAGCATTGCCAAGCGGTACCTGGGCCGGGGGATGCAGTTTCTGGACCTGATCCAGGAAGGCAACCTGGGCCTGATCAAGGCCGTGGAAAAGTTTGACTACACCAAGGGCTTCAAATTCTCCACCTATGCCACTTGGTGGATCCGCCAGGCCATTACCCGCGCCATCGCCGACCAGGCCCGGACCATCCGGATCCCTGTGCACATGGTGGAAACGATCAACAAGGTGAAGAAAGTTTCCTCCCAGCTGCTCCACGCCAACGGCCGGGAGCCCAGCGCCGAGGAGATCGCCGAGGAGCTGGATATGCCGGTGGAAAAGGTCCGGGAGATCATGCGGGTGGCCCAGGAGCCTGTGTCCCTGGAAACCCCCATTGGCGAGGAAGAAGACAGCCATCTGGGGGACTTTATCCCCGATGACGACGCCCCGGCCCCTGCGGATGCCGCCTCCCACACCTTGCTGAAGGAAACCCTGAGCAATGTGCTGGATTCCCTCACCCCCCGGGAAGAGAAAGTGCTGCGGCTGCGCTTTGGCCTGGAGGACGGCCGCTCCCGCACCTTGGAAGAGGTGGGCAAGGAGTTTAATGTCACCCGGGAACGGATCCGCCAGATCGAGGCCAAGGCCCTGCGGAAGCTGCGCCATCCCAGCCGCAGCAAAAAGTTGAAGGATTTCCTGGATTGACCCTCCAGGATTAAGATGGAGTGCAAGCTTTATGGTAATGACATTGGAGGCGGATTACGCGGTCCGCATCATGGAGTACCTGACAAAGCATCCGGAGCGCCGGGATGCCCGCACTATTTCGGAAGAAACTCAGATTCCCCTGCGTTTTTCCTTGAAGATTCTGCGGGAACTGGTGCGGGAGGGCTTAGTGTGCTCTTTCAAAGGGGCCAAGGGCGGCTACACCCTGGCGAAACCTCCTCAGGAGATCACTTTGCGGCAAGTTATTGAGCTAGTGGAGGGCCCCTATATGCTCAGCCGCTGTCAGAAGGAAGAGTATAGCTGTGGCCGGGTCCATTGCCGGCTGCACAAAATTTACGAAAAGATTTCGGAGGACGTGCGCCAGGAGCTGGACACTTACACCTTCGCCATGATCTGCGCCCCCGATGGCTGCTGCGGCGGGGAAGAGGAAACAACATAAAAAGGGCGTGCTGCTGCTGCGGCGCGCCTTTTTGGCCTTTGTAGGGGAAGCTGTGAGTGGATTCTTCCAGAAATAAAAAAATCCACCCGGAAAGGTGGAAAACCTTACAAATCCCTCTTGACAAAAGAAAGGAGTTGCATTATACTAATAAACTGCATCATCATGGGTAGGAGTATCCCGATTGCATTTTTGTAAAGTATAGCACAATGATTTGTAAGAATCAAGTGTGTATTGAAAAAATGTTGATTTTTTGTGGAAAATGCTCTCCCACTGTAGCTTGGGAACGGCGGGTGACGGCGGGTCCCCCGTTGCGTGCTAGTCAAAACTAAAAGGATTGGAGTGGCTGAACCAAATGGTGAATGTGAAACCGGTTCAATTGGGCAAGAATACTCGGATGAGCTTCGGCAAGATCGAGGAAGTCCTAAAAATGCCGAACCTTATCGAGATCCAGAAGAACTCTTACGAGTGGTTCTTGAACGAAGGCCTGAAAGAGGTCTTTAAAGACGTTTCGGGCATTACGGACTTCAACAACAACCTGGTGCTCGACTTTGTGGATTACAAGCTAGACGACAAGCCCAATTACAGCGTGTCCGAGTGCAAGGAGCGGGACGCCACTTACGCAGCCGCCCTCCGGGTGACCGCGCGCCTGCTCAACAAGGAAACGGGCGAGATCAAAGAGTCGGAAGTGTTCATGGGCGATTTCCCCCTGATGACTCCCAGCGGCACCTTTGTGATCAACGGCGCCGAACGCGTGATCGTTTCCCAGTTGGTGCGTTCTCCCGGCGTCTATTATAAAATGGACTACGACCGTTCCGGCAAAGAGCTGTTCAGCTCCACCATCATCCCCAACCGGGGCGCTTGGCTGGAATATGAAAACGATGTCAACGACGTGTTCTATGTGCGCATCGACAAAAACCGCAAGATCCCCATCACGGTGTTCATCCGCTGCTTAGGGCTTGGCACGGACCAGGAGATCCTGGACTTCTTTGGCGATGACGATAGGATGCGCGCCACCATTGAAAAAGATACCTGTAAAACCATGGAAGAGGCGCTGTTTGAGATCTACCGCAAACTGCGTCCCAGCGAACCTCCCACCATCGAGAGCGCCCAGGCCCATATCCACGGCCTGTTCTTCGATCCCCGCCGCTACGACCTCTCCCGGGTGGGCCGCTACAAATACAATAAAAAACTGCGCCTGGAGGGCCGCCTGGTAGGCCAGGTCCTGGCCCAGCCTGTGGTCAACCCCTCCACCGGCGAGCTGATGGCCGAGGCCGGTGCCACCGTCACCAAGGAAATGGCCGACGCCATGGACGATGCCGGCGTCATGGAGGCCGTGGTCACCGTGAACGACAAAGAGGTGAAGGTCATCTCCAACGGCATGGTGGACATCCAGAAGTATGTGGGTTTCGACGCCAAGGCCGAGTGTGGTATCAATGAGCGTGTGTGCTACCGGGTGCTCTCCGAGATCTTGGAGTCCGCCCAGGGTGAGGACGAGCTGAAAGATGCCCTGCGCGCCCGCTATGCCGACCTGATCCCCAACCATATCACGGTGGACGACATCTTTGCCTCCATCAACTATATGAATTGCCTGGCTGTGGGCCTGGGCACCACCGACGACATCGACCACCTGGGCAACCGCCGGATCCGTTCTGTGGGCGAACTGCTCCAGAACCAATTCCGCATTGGTTTCTCCCGGCTTGAGCGTGTCATCCGGGAGCGTATGACCCTGCAGGCCCAGGATCTGGAGACCCTGACCCCTCACAGTTTGATCAATATCCGCCCTGTGGTGGCGGCCATCAAGGAGTTCTTCGGCTCTTCGCCCCTGTCCCAGTTCATGGACCAGACCAACCCCTTGTCGGAGCTGACCCACAAGCGGCGCTTGTCCGCCCTGGGCCCTGGCGGTCTGTCCCGTGACCGCGCCTCTTTCGAGGTCCGTGACGTGCACTACACCCACTATGGCCGTATGTGCCCCATTGAAACCCCCGAAGGTCCCAACATCGGCTTGATCTCCTACCTGGCTACTTTTGCCCGCATCAACGAGTATGGCTTCATCGAGGCCCCCTACCGCCGTGTGGACAAGGAAACCGGGATCGTCACCAAGGACGTGGTCTATATGACCGCTGACGTGGAGGATGAATTTACCGTTGCCCAGGCCAATGAACCTCTGGACGAAGAGGGGCGCTTTGTCAACAGCAAAGTGGTGGGCCGTTACAAAGACGAGTTTGTGGAAGTGCCTGCTTCCCAGGCAGATTACATGGATATTTCCCCTCGGATGGTGGTTTCCGTGGCCACCGCCATGATCCCCTTCCTGGAAAACGACGACGCCAACCGCGCCCTGATGGGTTCCAATATGCAGAAGCAGGCTGTTCCGCTGCTGCGTACCGAGAGCCCCATCGTTGGCACGGGTATGGAATATAAGGCAGGTGTGGACTCCGGCGTTTGCGTGCTGGCAAAGCGGGGCGGTGTGGTAAAGTCTGTCAGCGCCAACCTGGTGCGCGTCACCGCGGACAACGGTGACATCGACGACTATCAGATCATCAAGTTCATGCGCTCCAACCAGAGTACCTGCATCAACCAGGTGCCGGTGGTTTCCGTAGGAGAGCGCGTGGAAGAGGGCAGCGTAATCGCTGACGGTCCCGCCATCAAGAACGGCGAGATCAGCCTGGGCAAGAACGCGCTCATCGGCTTCGTGACTTGGGAAGGTTACAACTACGAGGATGCCGTCCTCTTAAACGAGAAGATCGTCCGTAACGACGTGTACACCTCCATCCACATCGAGGAATATGAGATCGAGGCCCGGGATACCAAGCTGGGGCCGGAAGAGATCACCCGCGACATCCCCAACGTCAGCGAAGAACTGCTCAAAGACCTGGATGACCGGGGCATCATCCGCGTGGGCGCCGACGTCCGCGCCCAGGATATCCTGGTGGGCAAGGTCACTCCCAAGGGCGAAACCGAGCTCACCGCGGAAGAGCGGCTGCTGCGGGCTATCTTTGGCGAGAAGGCCCGGGAGGTCCGCGATACCTCCCTGCGTGTGCCCCACGGCGAGTACGGCGTTGTGGTGGATGTGAAAGTCTTTACCCGGGAAAACAGCCACGACGAGCTGTCCCCCGGCGTCAATAAAGTGGTGCGCTGTTACATCGCCCAGAAGCGTAAGATCTCCGTGGGCGATAAGATGGCCGGCCGCCACGGCAACAAGGGCGTTGTGTCCCGGATCCTGCCTGAAGAGGATATGCCTTTCCTGCCCGACGGCACTCCCCTGGACATTGTGCTGAACCCCCTGGGCGTGCCTTCCCGTATGAACATTGGGCAGGTGCTGGAAGTCCATCTGGGCATGGCTGCCAAGGCCCTGGGCTGGAAGATCATGACCCCCGTGTTCGACGGTGCTCACGAAGCCGACATCCGGGAGGCGTTCCGCATGGGAGGTTTGCCCGAAGATGGCAAGTTCCGGCTGCGTGACGGCCGTACCGGCGAGTACTTTGACAACCCCGTTACGGTAGGCTATATGTACTACCTGAAGCTCCACCACTTGGTGGACGACAAGATCCACGCCCGTTCCACCGGCCCCTACTCCTTGGTCACTCAGCAGCCTCTAGGCGGCAAGGCCCAGTTTGGCGGCCAGCGTTTCGGCGAGATGGAAGTGTGGGCCTTGGAGGCTTATGGCGCCGCCTACACCCTGCAGGAGATCCTCACCGTCAAGTCCGACGACGTGGTGGGCCGTGTGAAGACCTACGAGGCCATTGTCAAGGGTCAGAACATTCCCAAGCCCGGCATCCCCGAGTCCTTCAAGGTGCTTATTAAAGAGCTGCAGTCCTTGGGCCTGGATGTGAAGGTGCTGGATAAGGACAACCAGGAGATCGACCTGAAGCAGAACTTTGACGATGACGACGATATGGGCTTCCGTCACGACGACTCCGCTTTCGACGAGCAGAATGTGGCCGACGACCTGGAGGGCTACTCCATGGAGGATGAGAACGGCGATCCCCTGCTGGAGGAAGACAGCTACACTGACGACGACTTCAGCTTCGATGACAGCGGCGACGATGATTTGTTATAAGACAAGGGGGAACAGAGTTTATGGAGTTTAACACCTTTGAATCGATCAAGATCGGCCTTGCTTCTCCCGACCAGATCCGCGAGTGGTCCTATGGCGAGGTGAAAAAACCCGAAACCATCAACTACCGCACCTTGAAGCCCGAACGGGACGGCCTGTTCTGCGAGCGCATTTTCGGGCCTATCAAGGACTGGGAATGCCACTGCGGCAAGTATAAGCGCATCCGCTACAAGGGCAAGATCTGCGACCGCTGCGGCGTGGAAGTGACCCGTTCCAAGGTGCGCCGGGAGCGTATGGGCCACATCGAGCTGGCTGCCCCCGTATCCCACATCTGGTATTTCAAGGGCATCCCTTCCCGGATGGGCCTGATCCTGGATATTTCCCCCCGTGTGCTGGAGCGGGTGCTGTACTTCTCCATGTATATTGTCACCGATCCGGGCAATGTGCGGGAGCTGTCTAAAATGCAGACCCTCACCGAGAAGGAATACCGCGACTTAAAAGAAAAGTACGAGGACGATTTCGAGGCAGGCATGGGCGCCGAGGCCATCAAGAAGCTGCTCTCCGAGATCGATGTGGAAAAGACCAGCCAGGAGCTGAAGGAAGAGCTGGAAACCGCCACCGGCCAAAAGCGGGTGCGCATCCTGAAACGCCTGGAAGTGGTAGAGGCTTTCCGTATCTCCGGCAACCGCCCCGAGTGGATGGTCCTGGACGTGGTGCCTGTGTGCCCCCCGGATATCCGCCCCATGGTGCAGCTGGACGGCGGCCGTTTTGCCACCAGTGACTTGAACGACCTGTACCGCCGGGTCATCAACCGGAACAACCGGTTAAAGCGCCTGCTGGAGCTGGGCGCCCCGGATATCATTGTCCGCAACGAAAAGCGGATGCTGCAAGAGGCTGTGGATGCCCTCATCGACAACGGCCGCCGCGGCCGTCCCGTCACCGGGCCCAACAACCGGCCCCTCAAGTCCCTGTCCGATATGCTAAAAGGCAAACAGGGCCGGTTCCGTCAGAACCTGCTGGGCAAGCGCGTGGACTACTCTGGCCGTTCCGTTATCGTGGTTGGGCCTGAGCTGAAAATGTATCAGTGCGGCCTGCCCAAGGAGATGGCTCTGGAACTGTTCAAGCCCTTTGTCATGAAGCGCCTGGTGGAAACCGGCGCTGTGGGCAACATCAAAGCTGCCCGGAAGTCTGTGGAGCGGGCAAAGCCTGAAGTGTGGGACGCCCTGGAAGTGGTCATCAAGAACCACCCTGTGCTCCTCAACCGCGCGCCTACCCTGCACCGTTTGGGCATCCAGGCGTTCGAGCCTGTGCTGGTGGAAGGCCGCGCCCTGAAGCTGCATCCCCTGGTGTGTACCGCTTACAACGCCGACTTCGACGGCGACCAGATGGCTGTGCACGTGCCCCTGTCCGCTGAGGCCCAGGCCGAGGCCCGGTTCCTGATGCTGGCTGCCAACAACCTCTTGAAGCCTTCCGATGGCCGCCCTGTCACCGTTCCCACCCAGGACATGGTGCTGGGTTCCTACTACCTGACTTTGGACAAGGACGGCGAACCCGGCGAAGGCAAGGTGTTCCGCAACATGGATGAGGCCATGATGGCTTATGATTCCCATGTGATCACCCTGCACTCCAAGATCAAGGTTCGCCGCACTGTGGACTTTCACGGCGCCCCTGTTACAGGACTGGTGGATACCACCATGGGCCGCATGATCTTTAACCGTCCCATTCCTCAGGACTTGGGATATGTGAACCGCTCCACCCCGGAAGAAGCCTTGAAACTGGAGGTGGATTTCCTGGTGGGCAAGAAGCAGCTTGGACAGATCATTGAGCGCTGCATCAAAGTCCATGGTACGGAGCACACTGCTGAAGTGCTGGACAACATCAAGGCCCAAGGCTATAAATACTCCACCATCAGCGGCATCACCGTGGCTGTGTGCGACGCTACCATCCCCAAAGAGAAAGCCCAGATGCTGGCTGCCGCAGATGCTGAAGTGGACGAGATCCGCGCTGAATACAATGAAGGCCTGCTGTCTGAAAGCGAGCGTTACCAGGCCGTGCTAAAGGTTTGGGATAAGTGTACCCGTGACGTGGCTTCCGCCCTCCAGGCTGGTTTGGACCGTTACAACCCCATCTTCATGATGGCCGACTCCGGCGCCCGAGGCAGTATCAGTAACTTGAACCAGCTGGCCGGTATGCGCGGCAACATTTCCAACACCTCTGGTAAGACCATTGAGATCCCCATCCGGGCCAACTACCGTGAAGGCCTGACCATTCTGGAATACTTCATTTCCTCTCGAGGCGCCCGGAAGGGCTTGGCCGATACCGCTCTGCGTACCGCCGACTCCGGTTACCTGACCCGCCGTCTGGTGGACGTTTCCCAGGAAGTCATCATTCTGGAGGACGACTGCGGCACCACCGAGGGCCTGGAGGTCTTCGAGATCACTTCTGGTCCCGAGTCCATCGAGCCCTTGAAGGAGCGTCTGATCGGCCGGTACTTGGTAGAGGACTTCTGCGACGAGGACGGCAACGTGCTGGTTTCCAAGGATAAGCTCATGGACGACGCCGATGCCGAGCTGATCACCAGCCGCGGCACAGAGCGCATTAAGATCCGTTCCGTGCTCAACTGCCGTGCCAAGAACGGCGTCTGCCGCAAGTGCTATGGTGCCTCCCTGGCCAACGGGAAGCCTGTCACCGTGGGTGAGGCTGTGGGTATCATTGCCGCCCAGTCCATCGGCGAACCCGGTACTCAGCTGACCATGCGTACCTTCCACACCGGCGGCGTTGCCAGTGCCGACGACATCACCCAGGGTCTTCCCCGTGTGGAAGAACTGTTTGAAGGCCGCAAGCCCAAGCACGTGGCCATCATCAACGAGATCGACGGCAAAGTCACCTTCCAGGAGATCAAGAAGAACCGCCACGTGGTGGTCACCAACGACGAAACCGGCGATTCCCGCTCTTACCTCATTCCCTTTGGCAGCCGGTTGACGGTGAAAGAGGGCGAGTATATCAAGCGCGGTAAGCGCATCACTGAGGGTTCTGTGAATCCCCATGACGTGCTGGCCATCAGCGGCACCCAGGAAGTGCAGGACTACCTGATCCAGGAAGTCCAGCGTGTGTACCGGATGCAGGGCGTGGATATCAACGATAAGCACATTGAGATCATCGTCCGCCAGATGCTGCGGAAGGTCCGCATTGACGACGCCGGCGACACCGGCTTACTGGTCAGCTCCCTGGCCGACAAGAATGAGGTCCTCACTGCCAACGAGCAGATCCGCGAGCGTATCGCTAATGGCGAAACCGAGCTGCGCGAGGCCACCTATACGCCCATCCTGCTGGGTATCACGAAGGCTTCCTTGGCTACCGACTCCTTCCTGTCCGCTGCCTCCTTCCAGGAAACCACCCGTGTGCTCACCGATGCCGCGATCAAGGGCAAGGTGGACCACCTGATCGGCCTGAAGGAGAACGTCATCATCGGCAAACTGGTACCTGCCGGTACCGGCATGAAGTGCTACAGCGACGTGGAGATCCAGTCGGTGGACGGCCCTGAAGATGACGGCCCCCAGGACCCCCAGGACGAGGGCAATGTTTCCAGCCAATTGGAGGAGGACGACCAGCTGCTGGAAGAGGACGCCTTCCTGGAGGAAGAACTGGGTGAGGAAGACTCTTTAGGGGACGTGTCTTTGGAAGAGGAAGGCGCCTGATTTACTGCCTTTGCCAATTGGGAGAGGCGGGAAAAAGCTTGACAAATCCGAAAACTTGGTGCTATAATTAGAAACTGAGCGGTTTTCGGATGAAACCTGCCTATCTGCTGCTGAAAACAGCGGCAGGGCGGGGGAAAATCTGTGGAAAACAGGGAAAACCGCGCTCCGGCACTATGCCGGGGCGCTTCCTGTTTTATCAAAATAAAAACTGCCCCAAACGAAAGGTGCCAAGGCAACTTGCCAGCACATAGATAACATTTTTGTAAGGAGGTGCAATATGCCAACCTTTAATCAGCTGATCCACAACGGCCGTTCCGTTGCGGAAAAGAAGAGCAAAGCGCCTGCCCTGCTCAAGGGCTGGAACTCCAAGAAGCGTAGCGCCATCGACCAGGATTCTCCCCAGAAGCGCGGTGTGTGCACTGCGGTGAAGACCCAGACCCCCAAAAAGCCCAACTCCGCTCTGCGTAAGATCGCCAGAGTCCGGCTTTCCAACGGGATCGAGGTCACGGCTTACATCCCCGGTGTGGGCCACAACCTGCAGGAGCACAGCGTGGTGATGATCCGTGGCGGCCGTGTGCGCGACCTGCCCGGCGTGCGTTACCACATCATCCGCGGCACTCTGGACGCCCAGGGCGTTGCCAAGCGTATGCAGGCCCGTTCCAAGTACGGCGCCAAGCGGCCTAAGGCCGGCGCTAAGAAGTAAGCGAAACCGCTTATTTCCTTTCGCTCAATCGCAGAATTCGTATGGCTGACCGCGCAAGGCGCGGAAACTGGCATATTACACTTGTTCCCCTGGGACCGTAATTTGCCGCGATTTGGCCAACGGGAGTTTTGTGCTTTCGAGTACCGATGATATCATTTTATGAAGGAGGGAAGATCATGCCAAGAAGAGGCAATGTGGCAAAGCGCGACGTTTTGCCCGATCCTATGTATAATTCCAAGCTCGTCACCCGCCTGATCAACAGCGTGATGCTGGATGGCAAGAAGGGCGTGGCCCAGAAGATCGTTTACGGCGCGTTCGAGATCGTGCAGGAGAAGACCGGCAAAGAGCCCCTGGAGGTGTTCGAGCAGGCCATGGAGAATGTGATGCCCAGCCTGGAGGTCAAGGCCCGCCGTGTGGGCGGTTCTACCTATCAGGTGCCCATGGAAGTCCGTCCTGAGCGGCGGCAGACCCTGGGCCTGCGATGGCTCACTTCTTATTCCCGCAACCGTTCCGAACGTACCATGAAAGAAAGACTGGCCGGCGAGATCCTCGACGCTGTCAACGGCGCTGGCGGCGCCGCGAAGAAGCGTGAAGATACACACAAGATGGCCGAGGCTAACAGAGCCTTCGCACATTACAGATGGTAAGGTATTTTTAAGGAGGAATTTATGGCCAGGCAGGTACCACTGGAATTGACCAGAAACATTGGCATCATGGCCCACATCGATGCCGGTAAAACCACTACTACCGAGCGTATCCTGTTCTACACGGGCGTCAACTACAAAATTGGCGAAACCCACGAAGGCGCCGCCACCATGGACTGGATGGCGCAGGAGCAGGAGCGTGGTATCACCATTACGTCCGCTGCCACCACGTGCTTCTGGCCGGACCGCAATGGCAAGCAGAACCGTATCAACATCATCGACACTCCCGGACACGTGGACTTCACCGTGGAAGTGGAGCGTTCCCTGCGCGTGCTGGACGGCTCTGTGACCGTGTTCTGTGCCAAGGGCGGCGTTGAGCCCCAGTCTGAGACCGTTTGGCGTCAGGCTGAGGAATACAAAGTCCCCCGTATGGCTTATGTGAACAAGATGGACATCATGGGCGCCGATTTCTATCGTGTGGTCCAGATGATGAAAGACCGCTTAAAGTGCAATGCTGTCCCGATCCAGCTGCCCATCGGCAGTGAGGATACCTTCAAGGGCATCATCGACCTGGTGGAAATGAAGGCCTATGTCTACTATGACGACCTGGGCAAAGATATCCGCTGCGAAGAGATTCCTGAGGATATGCAGGAGCTGGCTGAGAAGTATCACACCGAGATGATCGAGCACGTGGCCGAGCTGGACGACAACCTGATGGATAAGTATCTCTCCGGTGAAGAGCTTACTGTTGACGAGATCAAGGATGGAATCCGGAAGTCTACCATTGCCAACCACATGGTTCCTGTCACCTGCGGCACTTCCTATAAGAATAAGGGTGTTCAGAAGCTGCTGGACGCCATTGTGGATTATATGCCCGCCCCCACCGATGTCCCTCCCATCAAGGGCATCAACCCCGAAACTGAGGAGGAAGAGGTGCGCCACTCCTCTGATGAAGAGCCTTTCTCCGCCCTGGCGTTCAAGATTGCTACGGATCCCTTTGTGGGTAAGCTGTGCTTCTTCCGTGTGTACTCCGGTACCATCGAGGCCGGTTCCACGGTGTACAACTCCGTGAAGGACACCAACGAGCGTATGGGCCGTATCGTGCAGATGCACGCTAACGACCGGAAGGATATCGACCGTGTGTACGCCGGCGATATCGCTGCTGCTGTGGGCCTGAAGAACACCACCACCGGCGATACCCTGTGCGACGAGAAGCATCCCATCATCCTGGAGTCCATGGAGTTCCCGGATCCCGTTATCCGTGTGGCCATCGAGCCCAAGACCAAGGCTGGTCAGGAAAAGATGGGCATTGCCCTTGCCAAGCTGGCGGAAGAAGACCCCACCTTCAAGGCTTATACCGATGAGGAAACTGGCCAGACCATCATCGCCGGTATGGGTGAGCTCCACCTGGAGATCATCGTGGACCGTCTGATGCGTGAGTTCAAGGTGGAAGCCAACGTTGGTAAGCCCCAGGTTGCTTACAAAGAAACCATCCGCAAGAACTCCGACGTGGATACCAAGTATGCCCGTCAGTCCGGTGGTAAAGGCCAGTACGGTCACGTTAAGATCCGTCTGGAGCCCAACCCTGGCAAGGGTTACGAGTTCGTCAACGCTGTGGTTGGCGGCGCTATCCCCAAGGAGTATATCCCCGCGGTTGACCAAGGTATCCAGGGCGCAATGCTGTCCGGTGTTTTGGCTGGCTACAACGTCGTGGATGTGAAAGTCACCCTGTACGATGGTTCTTACCACGAAGTGGACTCCTCTGAAATGGCATTTAAGATCGCCGGTTCTATGGCTTTCAAAGAGGCCATGCGCAAGGCTGATCCCGTGCTGATGGAGCCCATCATGAAGGTCACCGTCATCACTCCCGAGGAGTATATGGGCGACGTGATCGGCGACCTGAACTCCCGCCGTGGCATGATCCTGGGCATGGACGCTATCCCCGGTGCCCAGCAGGTCAACGCTGAGGTGCCCCTGTCTGAAATGTTTGGTTACGCCACCGATATGCGGTCTAAGACCCAAGGCCGTGGCCAGTACACCATGGAGCCTGCCCACTATGCTGAGGTTCCCAAGAACATTTCTGAGAAGATCATCTCTGAGCGGGGCAAAAAGTCTGAATAAGTGAGAAATTACACTTGCTTTTTTAGTGCTTCCTTGTTAAAATGAAATTTATAAAGCCGGAATATCTTTTCTTGCAAATAAAAGGAGGAAATCCCAATGGCAAAGGAAAAATTCGAAAGAAACAAACCGCACGTTAACATTGGCACCATTGGCCACGTTGACCACGGTAAGACCACTCTGACCGCTGCTATCACCAAGGTTCTGGCCATGAAGGGCGACGCCGCTTTCATGGATTACGCCAACATTGATAAGGCCCCTGAAGAGCGTGAGCGCGGCATTACCATCAACACCTCTCACGTTGAGTATCAGACTGACAACCGTCACTACGCTCACGTGGACTGCCCCGGACACGCCGACTACGTGAAGAACATGATCACTGGTGCCGCTCAGATGGACGGCGCTATCCTGGTTGTGTCTGCTGCTGACGGCCCCATGCCTCAGACCCGCGAGCACATCCTGCTGTCCCGTCAGGTGGGCGTGCCTTATATCGTCGTGTTCATGAACAAGTGTGATCAGGTGGACGATCCCGAATTGCTGGAACTGGTTGAGATGGAAGTCCGCGACCTGCTCAATGAGTATGAGTTCCCCGGCGATGATACCCCCATTATCAAGGGTTCCGCTCTGGCTGCTCTGGAGAGCTCTTCCACCGACATCAACGCTCCCGAGTACAAGTGCATTCTGGAACTCATGGACGCTGTTGACGAGTATATCCCCACTCCCGAGCGTAAGGCTGACCAGCCCTTCCTGATGCCCGTTGAGGACGTGTTCACCATCACTGGCCGTGGTACTGTTGCTACCGGCCGTGTGGAGCGTGGCATCCTGAAGATGAGCGAGGAAGTTGAAATTGTTGGCTTGACCGAGGAGACCCGCAAGTCTGTTGTTACCGGCATCGAGATGTTCCGTAAGCTGCTGGACTTCGCTGAGGCTGGCGATAACATCGGCGTTCTGCTGCGTGGTATCCAGAGAACCGACATCGAGCGCGGCCAGGTTCTGGCCAAGCCCGGCACCATTCATCCCCACACCAAGTTCAAGGGCCAGGTTTACGTCCTGACCAAGGATGAAGGCGGCCGTCATACTCCCTTCTTCAACAACTATCGTCCTCAGTTCTATTTCCGTACCACCGACGTAACCGGCGTTATCTCCCTGCCCGAGGGCACCGAGATGTGCATGCCTGGCGATAACGTCGTGATGGACGTTGAGCTGATCACCCCCATCGCCATCGAAGAGGGCCTGCGTTTCGCTATCCGTGAAGGCGGCCGTACCGTTGGCTCCGGCGTTGTTACCGCTATCAACGCTTAAGTTTCGATAAAACTTAAACAGAGAAGCCGTCCTTTCGAGGACGGCTTTTTTGCGCCTATTTACCCATGTCAAAGACTTTTGACATGGGTAAATGCCCCATTCCCGTGTTCTTTGCTGGACATTTTTCTGCCGATCCCTTATCATAAAGCCAGAAAGGAGGAGTGCTCATGAAGATTGGAAGCAAGTTGCGGGCGGCCCGCCAACGCACTGGTTTCACCCAGGAGCAAGTGGGGGAGGCCATTCATGTCAGCCGGCAGACCATTTCCAATTGGGAAACCGGGAAGTCCCTGCCGGATGTGCTCAGCGTGATTTCCCTGAGCAATTTATACCAGGTCAGCCTAGACGAACTGTTGAAGGGGGATGAGAAAATGCTCCGTCACATTGATGAGGCCACCAATACGGTGAAAAGCCGCCAACGTTTAGGTAAGCTGGTGCAAACCCTGTCTTTTCTGGTGATCTGGGCAGTGTGTGTGGCGGTGTTCTGGCTGGGAGGCGGTTCCGATGCCATGGGGTTCAGTATTTTAGTGCTCTATGGTGTGTTGCCCCTGAGCACCTTTGTGGTGAGCCTGCTTATGGGCCTGGACACCTCCTGGAAGGAGCGCCAATGGGGGATGCTCCTCTATTTTGGCGTAGGATTCATGCTCATGCCCTATGGCACCTTTTCATTGGCCAATATGCTCTCCACTGGAAATATCCGTCTGCCGGAGTGGGAGTACATCGCCTATGGGATGGTTTACGCCATGCAAGGGATGTGCCTTGGTTCCGTCATCCGCTGGGCGGGAGCCCGCAGGGCAGACCCCAACGGCCGTTACCGCCCTTTGTGGACCTTTGGCCTGGTGTGGGGCATTACTGCTGTGGCACTGTTCAGTGTCCCCTTATTGGAGTGGATGGCAGTGTTTGCGCAGCTGGTTCTTCCCATAGGGGAGGTGGAGATCTCCGCATTCCGTCAGGGGATGGGGGAGCTTTTGTTTTTTGTCCACTGCCTGCTGGGGGCGGTGGCTGCCCTTGCTGTGGGTGTTTCTTTGGGTGCTTCGCCCTCCTGGCAGGGGAAACGCGGTCCTGTTCCGGAGAAGTGGCTCCTGCTGCCTTTGTTTGGCGGGGCGTTTCTCCTCAGCGCGGGCTTGGGCGCTTTAATGGTCCCCCTGCCCTGGGCCAGGAGCCTGTGGCCCGCAAGCAGCTTTCTGTGGGGGATGCTCCCACCGGCTTTGGGGATTGCTGCTAGCAGTTTCTCCGGGAAAAGGCAAACTTTATGATCCACAATTCCCCTGTTGACAAATGGTGGACAAGCTGTTATAATTTTTCCTTGAATAAATGAATATTTCCTTATCAAGAGAGGCGGAGGGACAGGCCCTGCGATGCCCGGCAACCTAGGGAGAGGACGGAAATGCGTTCTCCCAAAAGGTGCCAATTCCTGCGGTGAAACACCGGAAGATGAGGTAACCATAAGGACCCTCGTTTTTCGAGCGGTCCTTTTCTTTTTAAGGAATCGAACTTGATGGGAATGAATGACTTACGAAAGGGGAATTGTGATGACAAAACTGTTTACTTCTGAATCTGTGACTGAGGGGCATCCCGACAAAGTTTGCGACCAGGTTTCCGACGCTGTGCTGGACGCGATCATGGAGCAGGATCCCGAAGCCCATGTGGCCTGTGAAACCACTGCTACCACGGGTGTCATCCACGTGATGGGGGAGATCACCACCTCCTGCTATGTGGACATCCCTGCCGTTGTCCGCCAGGTGGTGAAGGACATCGGCTATGATGACCCCAAATGCGGCTTTGACGGCAACACCTGCGGCGTGCTTACCTCCATCGATACCCAGTCCCCAGACATTGCCATGGGTGTCAACCAGTCATTGGAAGCCAAAAACGGCGAAACCGATGAGAACAGCCTCACCGGAGCTGGTGACCAAGGCATGATGTTCGGCTTTGCCTGCGACGAAACCCCGGAATTGATGCCTTTGGCCATTTCCCTTGCCCACAAGCTGGCCAAGCAGCTGGCCAAGGTCCGCAAGGACGGGACCTTAAAATACCTCCGGCCCGACGGCAAAACGCAAGTCACCGTGGAGTACGACAGCGACCAGGTGAAGCGTGTGGACGCCATTGTCATCTCCACGCAGCACGACGAGGACGTGAATATGGCCCTGCTGAAAGCCGACCTGTGCAAGTGGGTGATCGACCCGGTGGTCCCTGCCCAGCTAATGGACGAGGACACCCGCATCTATATCAACCCCACTGGCCGGTTTGTCATCGGCGGCCCCGTGGGCGATAGCGGCCTCACCGGCCGGAAGATCATTGTGGACACCTACGGCGGTTATGGCCGCCACGGCGGCGGCGCCTTCTCCGGGAAAGACCCCACCAAGGTGGACCGCTCCGCTGCCTACGCAGCCCGCTGGGTGGCCAAGAATATCGTGGCTGCCGGCCTTGCCCGCCGCTGCGAGATCGAACTGGCCTATGCCATCGGCGTGGCCCATCCTGTGTCCATCATGGTGGACACCTTTGGCACAGGCACGGTTTCCGATGAGTGCCTGTCCCAGGCGGTGCAGCAGGTGTTCGACCTGCGGCCTACAGCCATCATCAAAGAGCTAGACCTGCGCCGGCCCATCTACCGCCAGGTGGCTGCCTACGGCCACATGGGCCGGGAGGACTTGGGTGTCCCGTGGGAGAAGACCAACCGCACTGAGGCCCTGCTCCGGGCGGTGGAAAACCAGTAAAAGCATAACCTGCGCCGGGAAACGGCGGCTGGGCGACGCACCGGGCCTTCCAAGGGCTGCTGCAGCAATGCGGCAGCCCTTTTTTGTGGCGCACTCCTTCCTTCCCATGGGCATAGTATGGCAGTGGGAGGTGGCGTGTATGGAGCTGTTGTTGGAAGGCGCAGTGGTGGTTTTGGCCGCTTTGGGATTGGTAGAGGCGGTGCGGATGCTGGTATTCTGGCTGCTGCGGCCCCAGAGCCCCGGCAAGGGCGTCCTGGTGGTGGTGCCGGAAAACGGGGAGGACTGCGAGCAGCTCATCCGGGCTGGGATGGCCCGCCTGAAGTGGATGGATTGGCCGGGGGGCCGGTTGCTGTGCCTGCCTCGGGAGGAAGACCCCCAAGCCCAGGCTATCTGCAAGATTTTAGAGCGGCGGTATCCCCAACTGTCCCTTTGCAAACGGGACGATCTGGTGTATCATATAATGGACGATGAAATTTGACGAGATGACGGTGAAGTGCTTTGGCGGAAGAAAAGAGCGCCCTTTTAGAGCTTTACGGCTCGGTGGACCGGGTTACATACCACAACGATAAAAACCAATATACCGTGCTGGACTTGGCCACAGAAGGGGGGATGGTCACCGTGGTGGGTGCTTTCCCCTTTGTCAGCGAGGGGGAAGAACTGCGGGTGTATGGCACCTGGCAGAGCCACCCCTCCTTTGGGGACCAGTTCAAGGCGGAAACCTTTGAGCGGGCCCGGCCTGCCACTACCGCCGCCATACTCAAGTACCTTTCCTCGGGGGCAGTAAAGGGCGTGGGCCCGGCTATGGCGCAGCGGATTATCCAGACCTTTGGGGAGAAAGCCCTGGAGGTGATGGAAAATGACCCCCAGCGTCTGTCCCAAATCAAGGGGATCACCTTGGAGAAGGCCCAGGAGATCGGCGGGGAACTGAAGCGGGTTTACGGCATCCGGGAGCTGATGATGTTCCTGGGGGCTTACGGCGTCCGTCCGGAGCAGACTGTGCTGGTGTGGAAGCAGTTTGGAGAGGCGTCTATCGCCTGCATCCAGGAAGACCCCTATTGCCTGTGCGGCGAGGGCATGGATATCAGCTTTGAAATCGCCGATGCCATTGCGGAGTCCATGGAGAAATCCCCCGATGACCTGGGCCGTGTCCAGGCAGGGATCCTCTATGTGCTGCGCCATAACTTGAACAACGGCCACACCTGTTTGCCCCTGGACAAGCTGGCCCAGGCTGCCAACCAGATCTTGGGCGTTTCCCCCGAGGCGGTCCAAGACGGGATCTACACCCTGTGCCAGGGGTTCCACACGGTGTGTGAAACATTCGGGGGACGGGAGTTCCTGTTTTTGCAAAAGCAGCACGTCAGCGAAACTTATATTGCGGCCCGGATGAAGGCCATGCTCTCCATGGCGCCCAACGCCATTGGCGGGGCAGAAGGGAAAATCGCTGCCATCGAGAAAAAGCGGGGCATCCAGTACGCGGACAAGCAGCGGGAAGCCATCCGGGCCGCGTTGGAACAGGGCATCCTCATCCTCACCGGAGGCCCTGGCACAGGCAAGACCACTACCCTCAACGCCATTATCCACCTGCTGAAAGAAGCGGGGGAGCGGGTGTACCTGGCGGCGCCCACAGGCCGTGCCGCCAAGCGCATGAGCGAGCTCACCGGGGAGGAAGCCAAGACCATCCACCGGCTGCTCCAGGTGGACTGGGACGAACAGGACAACCCTGTGTTCACCCGCAACGAGCGAAATCCCCTGGAGTGCGACTGCCTGGTGATCGACGAGCTGTCCATGGTGGACTCCTATCTGTTTGAAAGCGTGCTGCGGGCCTTGCCCTTCTCCTGCCGGCTGGTGCTGGTGGGGGATAATGACCAGCTGCCCAGCGTGGGGGCAGGGAACGTGCTGGGGGACTTGATGGCCTCCGGGTTGTTCCCCACCGTGGAGCTGAAAGAGATCTTCCGCCAATCCATGGAAAGCCTGATCGTCCTCAGCGCCCACCGGATCGTTGAGGGGAAAATGCCGGAGCTGCGCCGCCATGACAGCGACTTTTTCTTCCTTCCCCAGGAGGAAGCGGGGAAAGCTGCCCAGCTGATTGTGTCCCTGTGCAGCGTGCGCCTGCCCCGCAGTTACGGCTATTCCAGCGTGACGGACATCCAGGTGCTCTGTCCGGGCCGAAAAGGGGAACTGGGCACCGTGGAGTTGAACAAGCATCTGCGGGAGGCCATCAACCCACCCTCCAAAGCGAAGAAGGAAACCAAGGTAAACGGCGTCCTCTTCCGGGAAGGGGACAAGGTGATGCAGATCCGCAACGACTACAACCTTCCCTGGATCAAGGATGACAGCACCTCCGGCGAGGGGGTGTTCAACGGGGATATGGGGGTCATCACGGAGATCGACCGTCCCGGCGGGGCCATCCACGTCCGCATCGACGACAAAGATGTGCTCTACGACTTTGAGCACGCCGCCACAGAGCTGGAACCCGCCTATGCGGTCACCGTCCACAAGAGCCAGGGAAATGAGTTCCCCGCAGTGGTGATCCCCGTGTTGGGGCCGCCCCGGCAGCTGTGTTACCGGAATTTGCTGTACACTGGGGTCACCCGCGCCAAGCAGCTTTTGATCCTGGTAGGGAGACGGGGCGTCATCGACGCCATGATCGAAAACGACCGGAAGACCAAGCGTTATACCGGCTTGAAGTGGTTTTTACAAAACCAAGAGCTGGAAGCAAGGTGAAAGGTATGAGCAATAAAACGAAAATTAATCTTATAAAAATCGCAACAGTTATTGCATTAACAGCTGTGGTGATCGTAGTCCCTGGAATGTTCATTTATGCCTGGTTTTTGCCGGAATACATTTTCAATGTGATAGTCGGCACTTGCGGAATAATTTTTGCGATATCAGGCATTTGCCTTTTGATTTTTGTTTTTGCTTTCCACATCAAACCGGAACCAGTGAAACCGAACAAAACGCCCTTGCCCTACCAGGATTTTGAAACGCCGGATGAGCATTTGCGCCAGGTCTTGAGGGAAAGCCGGTACCAAAGCCATTCTGGGATTACCTTGGATGACCAAAGCACTATGTGGATCTATACAAGAAAGCATAAATTGTCAGAATTGGACCTTTTTACAGTAATTCGTACATCAGAACTGCAGAAAGGCTTTATGGATGATGTGGCCAACGACGCTGTTACGGAATTCCTGCAGGGGTATTACCAAAAGAGCCAAATAACAGATTCCGTCAATATGATGGCATTTGTCTGTGTGGACCGTGTTTCACCGGCTTTTTATGAATTTATCAACACCCCTCTGGAGCAAGGCATGAAAAACGGACGGCTCTTAGCAGGGGCTTCCTTTGGCGGAAAAATCCTTTACATAGGCAAACAGGAGGACGGCTTCGCCATAGCCAAGTACAAACGCCTGCGAAGGGAATTCCTGAGAGTTGTGGTGGCGGAGAAGGAATGACCAGGATCCATGCTTGAAGGGGAGAGGCCCCTTTACCGGGAAACCGGCCCATGCCATGTACGTTCCGGCAGGCTTCATCGGGTATTTTAGCTTTATAGTAAAGGGCTTCCTCTGCAACAAAGCCCTAGCTTACGTACAGGCAGAAAGCGGGTTTTGTGGAAAGGAAAACATTTCCCCTGTTGAAAAAACAAAAGGATTGTATTATAATAATGCAGAATAGCAACATGGGAATTTGTGAGCAGTAAGGATGATTGATAGGATGATAGGAACCGATATCGCCATTGACCTGGGGACTTCCCGGTTTAAAGTGTATTTGGACGGCAAGGGCATTGTAGTGAGCGAACCGTCCATTATCGCGGTGGACAACCTCACCGACGAAGTCATCGCGGTGGGCAGCGACGCCTACGATATGTTGGGCCGCACCTCCGACAGGATCACCGTGTCCCGGCCGTTGAGCAACGGGGTTATCTCCGACTTTTCCATGGCGGAGCAGCTGATCAGCCATTATTTGCGGCAGATCGCCCCCAGCCGGGTGTTCATGCCCCGGGTGGTGGTCAGCGTTCCGTGCAACGTCACCGAAGTGGAAAAACGGGCTGTGGTAGAGGCTATCACCGCCGCGGGTGTGCGGAAGGTCTGCCTCATTGAAGAGCCTGTGGCCGCTGCTATCGGCGCTGGTGTGGATATTGCTGTGCCCCACGGCACCATGATTGTGGATGTCGGCGAGGGCGCCACCGATATGGCCGTGATTTCTTTGAACGGCATCGCAGTGGCCAACTCCTGCAATATTGCCGGTGCGGATTTTAACGACGCCATCATCAAATATGTGCGCAAGAAGTTCAACCTTCTCATTGGGGACCGCACGGCAGAAGAGGCCAAGATTGCCATTGGCTGCGCATACCCCCGGAAAAAGCTGATGACCTATACTTTGAAGGGCCGCAACGCCATGTCAGGCTTGCCGGAAACCACGGAGATGAACTCCGACGAGATGATCGAAGCTTTAGTGGAGCCGGCCATCTCCATTATCCGCACGGTGCAGGAAACCCTGGAAGAAACCCCTCCAGAGCTGTTGGCGGATATCTTTACCGATGGCATTTACTTAACAGGCGGTTCAGCCAACCTGTACGGGTTTTCCACCCTGCTCTCTAAAAAGACTAAGATCCCGGTGGTTACTTTTGACGAGCCGGAAAACTGCGTGGTATTGGGGGCAGGCCGGGCCATCAGGTACATTGATAAAATCGATAACCGGGGCCATGGAAAGCTCAACCCCCTGGTTGCGTACTCTTAAAGTGCTGTAAGACCCTTGCGGCGGCTAAACTGGATGGGACATTCCCCCACAAACCTGCCTTTGTTGACAAGGAGGCGCTACAGCTGCATAGGAAAAATAGAAAGGGCTGGCGATTGCCAGCCCTTTTTCTTTCCTTGTTTATCGTGCGGCGAGATCCTGCTCAGTTAGTACGCCGAAATGCAGCAAAGCATTTTTTATTCCGTCTTCTCCCACAGGCGTGGTGATGTAGTCCGCGGCGGCTTTGGCAGCCGGGGCACCGTTGCCCATGGCCACCCCAGTGCCTGCCCAGCGGAGCATCCGGGCGTCGTTGCCGCCGTCGCCGAACACCATGATTTCCTCCCGCTGCCAGCCGTGCTGCTTGGCTACTGCGCCGATGCCCACTTCTTTACCGCCCTCCTTGGGGATGACATCTAGGATATCCCCGCCGGCAGTGGTGATCTCGATATGTTCCAAGGAGGCCAGCCGCCGCTGGGCCTCCTCCATGGGGATATAGGCTAAGAATTGAAGAACCGGGTGGTTTTGCAGCCGTTCTGCGCGGTACTGTTTGGGGGCGTCCAAACCTGCCCAAGCAAAGTGTTTTTGGATGACCGGGTCGTCCGTCACATAGAAACTCTCCTTTTCCTCAATGATCAGGCAGGGGAAAGGGTCTTTCTGAACGATCTCCACCAGATGGAGGATATCCTCCGGATGGTGGGCCATGTGGTGGAGCAATTCCCCGTCCCGCCCAAGAGCCAGCTGGCCGTTCAAAGTGATGGCCCCGTCAAAGGGGAATAGATCCTTTAAAAAGGTGGCCATGGAAGGAATGCGTCCCGTTGCCACAAAGACCTGGATCCCTTTCCTGTGGGCCGCTTCCAGGCAAGCCAGGGTGGAAGCAGGCATTTTCCTGCCTCCTTGGGGGGAGTGGTCCAGCAGCGTCCCGTCGATGTCAAAAAATAAGGCTTTTATCATGGCGTCCCCTCCTTTTTATTGGGGGAAAGCCCCCAGCAGCCGGGGATCCACCCCAAAGCGTTCCCCGCAGTCTGCCAGGCCCTGGTAGATCTCTTCCCGGGAGTAACCCCATGCCTCCAATTGCTGGTCGGAGAAGCTGTTTACATACTCATAAAACCCCAGCACGGTGGCAAGGGCCGAGGGGGCGGAAAAATCCAACTCCTCAAAGAGCCTGTCCTCCGCCAGGTTTACCTGCCCGTGGCTGCACAGGGCTTTCAATTCTTCCAAAAAACCCAGCCCGTCCCCAGCATGGAGTGTTTCCAGCTGCACTTGATCCGTGGGATCCAGGGCGTCGCTGCCCAGGATCCGGGCCAGCATCTGCCCCATTTCCTGGATCATGCGCAGGATATAGTCTTCGGTGATCACGACTGTTTCTCCAAGTACTTTTCCACAAACAGGTTGGCGCACTTGTAGATATCCCCACCGCCCAAAGTGAGGATCAGATCCCCGGGCTGGGCGTGGGCCATTACATAGCCGGTGATCTTTTCAAAGCTGTCAAACCACACGCTGCCGGGGATCTTTTCCGCCAGGTCACTGGTGTGGATGCCCCATTTGTTTTCCTCGCGCACGGCAAGGATCTCAGTCATCACCACATGGTGAGGGATGGACAGGGCTTTTGCAAAATCATCCAGCAGGTTGTAGGTGCGGGAATAGGTGTGGGGCTGGAACACAGCCCACACTTCATGGTAGCCCATGCGCACCGCAGAAGTGAGCACGGCGGTCAGCTCGGTGGGATGGTGGGCAAAGTCGTCGGCAACGGTAACCCCTTCAAACTTGCCCAAAACTTCAAAGCGGCGGTGCACCCCGGTGAATTTCCCCAGGGTGGTGCAGATGGAGGCCGGGTCTACCCCCAGGCAGTGGGCAGTGGCCGCGGCTGCCAGGGCGTTCATCATGTTGTGCTCTCCCGGCACGATCAGGTTGACGCGGCCCAGCTTCTCCCCGTGGCAGGTGAGGGTGAAGTCCTCGCAGGCAGTGTCTTCCTCGTTCATCTCAGTGGGGTAGTAGTCGTTTTTGTCGCTCATGCCAAAGGTGACGATCTTGGCATGGGTGAGGCCCTTCACGCTCTCCATGGCCAGGGCATTGTCGCCGTTTACAACGATCAGCTGGGACGTCTGGCTGGCAAACTGATGGAAGGACTTCACAATGTTGTCCACCGTTTTAAAGTAGTCCAGATGGTCGGCGTCGATGTTCAAGATAACGGAAACAGCCGGGTACAGCTGCAAAAAGGTGTCCACATATTCGCAGGCTTCCACCACCATGGTTTCGCTGTGGCCCACCCGAGAGTTGGCGCCCAGCATGGGCAGCTTGCCGCCAATGATGGCGCTGGGGTCCATGCCGCCGTCGATGAGCACCTCGGTGAGCATGGCGGTGGTGGTGGTTTTCCCGTGGGTGCCGGAAACGGCTACAGGCCGTTTGAATTTCCGGGTGAGCATCCCCAGCATCACAGAGCGCTCCAAAGTGGGAATTCCCTTCTCCCGGGCAGCCACCAGTTCTGGGTTATCGGGTTTACAAGCGGCAGTGTACACCACACATTCAGCGTCGCCAATGTTCTCCGCCCGGTGCCCCATAGAAACCGGGATGCCATAGCCCTTGATGCGCTCCAAGGTGTCGGACTCGTTGAGGTCCGAGCCGGTCAGCTGGAACCCTTTGTGGAATAGGATCTCCGCCATGGGGCACATCCCAGAGCCGCCAATGCCCACAAAGTGCAGTTTCTTTACATGATCCAAAATATTGCCTTCCATATATTCTCTCTCCTTAGGTGAGGTATCGTTTTCCCATAGATATTCTTATTATATTGTAAAACACCTGGAAAATAAAGCCCCAAATAAAAAAAGTGGGCCGTAACCAAAACCCTTGCTCCGCCATACAATGAAAACGATAGGACTTGGCATGGAAAGGGATGGCATGGATGGAAACATTTGGCGTGGCAGGCGGGGATCAAAGGCAGCTCTACTTGGCGCGGGCCCTGGAAAAGAAGGGCAGCCGCGTCTTTTTAAACGGCTTGGAAACCCTGGAGGGCGCCGGGGACTTTACGTGCCTCCCCTTGGAGGAGCTGGCCCAGCGCTGCCCTGTGGTCCTGCTGCCCTTGCCGGCCACCCGGGATGGCACGACCCTTCAAGCCCCCTTTAGCCGGGAACCCATCCCTTTAGGGGACGGTTTCGCCAGGATGTTGTGCCACTGCCATGTCTTGGGGGGGATGGTGGGAAAGCTGCGGGAAACTTCCCCTTTGTGGGAGAGCATCGCCCTGGAGGACTACTACCAGCGGGAAGAGCTGACCCTGGGCAACGCCTTCCTCACTGCGGAAGGTGCCGTGGCCCTGGCGATCCGGCGGTTCCCCGGCAGCTTGGGAGGCTCCCGGTGCCTGGTCACAGGCTTCGGACGCATTGGGAAAGCCCTGTGTGCTGACCTGCGCGGCCTGGGCGCCCAGGTGGACTGCTGTGCCCGCAAGCCCTGGGACCTGGCGGCTATCCGGGCGCTGGGCTGCGGCCCTGTCACCTATGACGCTATCCCCGGCCCCTATGACATGATTTTCAACACCGTGCCTGCGGCGGTATTGGGGGAAGAGCCCCTTTCCCGCCAAGGCCCTGACACCCTGCTGCTGGAGCTTGCCAGCGCTCCCGGCGGCATTGACCGGCAGGCGGCGGAACGGTTCCACCTCTCTGTGGTGGATGCGCCTTCCCTGCCTGGACGGTTTTCTCCAAAAGCCTCTGGGGAACTGATTGCAGAGGCCGTACTCCATATGCTGGAAGAAAGGCGGAACTACTGATGAAGACCTTAGGATTTGCCATGACCGGCTCCTTTTGCACCTTTGAAAAAGCCACGGCGCAATTGGAAGCCCTTTCCCATACTTACCACATCCTGCCCCTGATGTCCCAAAACGCCTATACCACCGACACCCGGTTCGGCAAAGCTGCCGATTGGGTCCGCCGGGTGGAGGAGCTATCCGGGCATGAGGTGCTCCACACCATCGTCCAGGCGGAACCCATTGGCCCCAAAGGGCTGGTGGACGTGCTGGCGGTGGCCCCTTGCACCGGGAACACCCTTTCCAAGATCGCCGCGGGCATCACCGACACCCCGGTGACCATGGGGGTAAAATCCGCCCTGCGCATCGGCATCCCCGTGGTGCTGTGCTGCGCCACCAACGACGCCATGGCTGCTTCCGGGCCCAACCTGCTGCGGCTGTTGAACACTAAGAATGTCTACCTGGTGCCCCTGCGTCAGGATGACCCTGTGAAAAAGCCTGTATCCCTGGTGGCGGATTTCACTTTGCTTCCCCAGGCGGTTTCCCTGGCCTTGGAGGGCAAGCAGCTGCAGCCGGTGTTCCTGCCGCCCCAAACCGCGGTGTAAAGGGCAGAAAACTTCTTTGTTTACAAACGTCGCATTTTGGGGTATCATAAACACATCATGGCCCCCAAGGGCTGTGGAGTATTGGAGAAAAAGGAACGGGAACCATGCTATACTGTACCAAATGCCACGGCGTCTGCCCCGACGCCACCGCCAAGTGCCCCAACTGTAAAAGCGCCCAACTGCGCCAGGTGAACGACGATGACCTGGTGCTCCTCCACCGGGCAGACCAGTATACGGCCTCCCTTCTGGAACAGCAGTTCCAAGAGCGGGGGATCGTCTACCGGATGGACCCCTTCAGCGGGGGCCGTATCTCCTACCTGTATGAAGGCGACGTGATGCCCACAGACAAACAGGTCCTGGTGCGCTGGGGGGATTACGATGCCGCCAAGGAGATCTCCTCCCAGGTGAAGCTCCAGGTGGAGAAAGAGCGGGCCGTGGGCGATGGGGAAGACTATGAGGAGATGCCCCCCAAAAAGCGGATCGTGGTGCAGATCGTTTCGGTGTTCTTTTTCATTTTGCTGATCATGCTGGCGGTATACGGCACCGACGCCATTGCCAACTGGCTCAAGGGCCTGTTTGGCTGACGCTGGGGGTGGCGCCGGTTCACAGGTGCCACTGCCGGGTTTGTGAAAGAATTCAGAGAAAGGGATGTGTAACTATGCAGGATTATAAACTGGATACCCTGTGTGTCCATGGAGGCTATTCGCCGAAAAACGGGGAACCCCGCGTGGCCCCCATCGTGCAAAGCACCACCTATGTGTATGAGAGCTCCAAGGAGATGGGCGCCCTGTTCGACTTGCAGGAGGAAGGTTTTTTCTACACCCGTCTGGGCAACCCCACCAACGACGTGGTGGAAAAGAAGATCGCTGCCTTGGAAGGCGGCGTAGGGGCCCTGATCACCTCTTCCGGCCAGGCTGCCACCTTGATGGCCGTGCTGAATATCTGCCCCGCCGGGTACCATGTGGTCAGCTCCAGCGCCATTTACGGCGGCACCTTCAACCTGTTCTATAAGACCATGAAGGAAATGGGCATTGAAACCACGTTCGTGTCCCCCACGGCCACTTTGGAAGAGCTGCGGGCTGCCATGCGTCCCAACACCCGCGCGGTGTTTGCGGAAACCTTGGCAAACCCCTCCCTGGTGGTAGCCGACCTGGAAACTTTCGCGGTTGCCGCCCATGAGCAGGGTGTGCCCCTGATCGTGGACAACACGTTCCCCACACCTATCAACTGTAACCCCTTCCGCTTCGGTGCGGATATCGTCACCCATTCCACCACCAAGTATATGGACGGCCATGCGGTGCAGGTGGGCGGCGTCATTGTGGACTCTGGCAACTTCAACTGGGAGGGCGGCAAGTTCCCCATGCTCACCGAGCCGGACGAGTCCTACCACGGCGTTGTGTACACCAAGCAGTTCGGGAAAGCCGCTTATATCACCAAGGCCCGCACCCACCTGATGCGGGATATCGGCGCCCAGGCAGCTCCCATGAATGCCTTCCTGCTGAACCTGGGTTTGGAAACCCTGGCACTGCGCATGGAGCGCCATTGCTCTAACGCGCTGGCCGTGGCCCAGTTCCTGGAGAAAGATCCCCGGGTGGCCTGGGTCAACTACCCGGACCTGCCCAGCAGCTCCCAGTATGAGCTGGCCAAAAAGTATATGCCCCACGGCACCTGCGGCGTGGTGTCCTTTGGCGTGAAGGGCGGCCGGGAAGCAGCCACCAAGTTTATGGACGGCCTGGACATGGCGTCTGTGGTCACCCACGTGGCGGACCTGCGGACCTGCTGCCTCCATCCGGCCAGCACCACCCACCGCCAGATGACCGACGAGCAGCTGGAGGAAGCCGGTGTGCCCGCCGACCTGATCCGCCTTTCCGTGGGCATTGAGAACCCCCAGGATATCCTGGCGGACATTGACCAGGCCCTGGAGAAAGCGGCTCACTGAGTTTCACCTGCACAAAAAAAGGGACAGCATTTGCTGTCCTTTTTTTGCGTTTTATAATCCCTCATGCCTCTTGGGAGAACGTGAGCGTCACTGCCTGCACCAAATCCATCTCCCCAAAGCTTTCTGGGGAGAAATAGTCCTCCACGGTGAAGGAGGCCATTTGGCTGCCGCTGTCTGCTACAAACAGCGCCACAGGGATCTCCTCGCCCAGCCGGATCTCCACCTCTTGGGAGAGCCAACTGTGAGAAAAAGCTGTGGGTTCTACGGAGGGCGTTATGGGATCACTGCGGAAGGTGGAAGTGCCCTTCCCGTGTAAGGCCATCCGGAAGCTGCGGTCCTCTTGGTAGATCAGCGAAAACACCCCGTCTTGCGATTCCTCGGTTTCCCCGTCCCAGGAGATGGTCCCTTCGCCGGTGCTGACCCATTCCCCGTTTTCCAGCGCATAGGTGGAGGCAGTCACAGCCAAGGTCCCTTGGGGGTACTGGTAGGAGAACAGCTGGGCAGTGTCCCGCATCCCCAACAGGGACAGCAGTTCTTCTTGGCTTTCCTCCAAGTCGTAGGGGGCAAGGCTGCTCTTGCCTTCCTGGGACTGGCAGCCGGCGAAAAGGACCAGCAACATCAACAGCGGTGCCAGCTATCGGGCGGTTTTTCTCATGGTTCATTCTCCTCTCATTCCCGTTTAAAAAGCAGTTCCAGTATATCAAACTAGACCATTTTCTGCAACAAAAATCCCCAGGAGCTTTCCTGGAAATCTGTTTATTCGGTGGGGGATTCTTGCACGGGTTCCTCTGCGGGAAGGGCAGGCTCGGCGCTGCTTTCACCAGGCATGGGTTGTGCTGTGGGCTGTCCCGGGGCTGCGGCCGTCTGAACCACAGGAGGCTGGGGAGGCTTTACCACCAAGGGGAAGGCAACCGCTACCATGAACAGGTCCCCGTCGGTGCGGACGGTAAACCGGCCGCCGCAGGCTTCGGTAAAGCTTTTGGCAATGGAGAGCCCCAGCCCACTGCCCTCGGTGGTGCGGTTTTGGTCCCCTCGGACAAACCGGGCAGTGAGGTGGTCAGGATCCATGGTGATCTCGTTCTTGGAGATATTCCGGATGGACACGATGGCCGCGCCGTTTTGGGCGGACAGGGTCACATATACCCGGGAGCCGTCCAGAGAGTACTGGGCGCAGTTGCGGATCAGGTTTTGGAACACCCGGTACAGCCTTTGGCCGTCGGCGTGGACCAGGAGGGGGATGTCAGGGATGTCCACCCGCCAAGCCAGACCGGAGTTGCGCATGGTTTCGTCCATTTCCCCGAAGGTTTGCTGCAAAAGCTTGCCAATGTCCAAGTCTTCCAAATCCAGGGAGATGTTCCCGGTGGCCGCTTTGGAAACCTCAAACACGTCCTGAACGATGTGGTTAAGCCGGTCTGCCTTTTGGGAGATGGTCTTGATGTAGTCCATCACGTGGGGAGGCAGGTCCGGTTCCCGTTTTAAAAGCTCCACATAGCTGATGATGGAGGTCAGGGGCGTCTTGATGTCGTGGGACACGTTGGTGATCAGCTCCACCTTAGTGCGGTCGGCCTTGGTGCCTTCCTCCACGGCTTTCTGGATGCCGGTGCGGATCATATTCAGCTGCATGGCGCAGTCATACAGGTTGGAGGTAGGGGGGATATGGTTGAAGGCGTTTAGGTTGCCGCCGTACATCTCCGCGATCTGGGCCAGGAGGATGGCCCAATCTTTCAAATCCCTTTTAAAAGAGAGTGTGTACCACAAAACGCTGCCGATCACCCCAGCCAGGGCAAAGGCCGCCACGCTCAGCAGGAAGAAATCCCGCACCGGGGACGAGGACCACCGCCGCAGCATGAAAAACGCGGCCAAGGACACCCCCACCACCCCCACGATCACCGCCAGGGTAGAGAGCAGCCTGCGGAGGCTGCGCTGCTCAAAAGTGGTCAGCTCGCTGTAGTTATTCAGGGCTTTCAGCAGGGAGTGGACCATGTTGTGGCGGAAAAACTGCCGGTTTTTCCCAATGTCCAAACAGAACAAATAGAGAAAGACCACGGACGCCACCGGGGTGAACCATCCGCCCAAGGTGGTGGCGAAGTCCAAGGCGATGGTGAGGAACAGCACCAAGACTGTGCATAAAAGTTTGACCTCCACCCACACTTTCCGCAGCCATTGCGCCAAAATATTTTCAAAATTGTGGCGGTCTTTGCGGAAGAGGAACATCAAAACCAACAGCACTGTCACCAGCAAAAGCGCGCAAATGGCGGTTGCCGGGATCCAGGTGGGATAGTTGCCGTATGTCAGGTTTATCACCGCGGTCCATACGTCGGAGGCAAGGGAGGGGTCCAAAGCAATGAACAGCAGGAACAAAAGCCCTGTTGTCATCCCGCACAGCAAAATGAGGAAACAGAGCCAGGAGATGACCCCTTTGAACACGTTGATGCTCTTTCGCTCAGTGTTTTTCGAATTTGTATCCAATGCCCCACACCACCTTCAGGTATTCCGGTTCCCCGGGATTGATCTCAATTTTCTCACGGATCCGCCGGATGTGGACCATCACCGTGTTTTCCGTGGAGTAGGCTGATTCGTTCCAGATTTTGCTGTAGATCTCTTCAGCGGGGAAGATCCGGCCAGGGTTGCGCATCAACAGTTCTACAATTTTTGTTTCAGTGGCTGTCAGCTTGATGGGTTCGCCGTCGGCGTAGAGCACGTGCTCGTCCAGGTTGAAGCACAGCCGCCCGTTGACAATGGTGTTTTCCCCGCTGGAGTGGATATCCCCCAGGGAGGTGTACCGCCGCAGCTGGGATTTTACCCGGGCGGTGAGCTCCATGGGGTTGAAAGGCTTGGTCACATAATCGTCGGCACCCATGGAGAGGCCGATCACCTTGTCGCTGTCCTCGCTTTTGGCCGAGAGCACGATGATGGGCAGGTTTTTCCGCTCCCGGATTTTCATAATGGCGGAAAGGCCGTCCAGCTTGGGCATCATCACGTCAATGATGATCAGGTGGATGTCCTTGGTCATGGCCAGGTCCAGGGCCTCCATGCCGTCGTAAGCTTTAAAGACGTTGTACCCTTCGCTTTCCAAATTCAGCGCGATAGCCCGCACGATTTCCCGGTCGTCGTCTACCACCAGGATGTTTTTCTTTTCACCGCTCTCCATGAAAATCCCTCCTAGGCAACGTATCTAAGCGTCTGAAAACAGTGTAAGGCTGCTTCCTTACATTCTCGAAAACGAATTTCTTACGAAAATCATACAGTATTTTTGAGAAGAGCGCAAGAGGCAGGATGATGCAGCATAGGAATAGAGAAAAGGGGGAGTGCAGATGAAATCGTTTTGGCAAGAGATCCAGGGAAAACGTGTGGTATTGGCAGCTTTAGCAGCCGCGCTTCTGGTGTGCCTGTGGGCCACATTTTCAGGCGCGGAACGCCCGGCCCTGCTTGCTTCAGCCGAAATCACCAACTGGGGCCTTTCCTTCCAGGAGGAGGGTGCCCCGCCCATTGGCAACGCCGATGAAGCGTACTTGGCCCAGTTCAATGCCCTGTACCGGGAGGACACCCAGGAGAAAGTCCTTTACCTCACCTTCGATGCCGGCTATGAAAACGGCTGTACCGCTTCCATTTTGGACACCCTGCAAAAGCACCAGGTGCCTGCCACCTTTTTCCTGGTGGGCAACTATTTGGAAACCTGCCCGGACCTGGTCTGCCGCATGGTGGAGGAGGGGCACACCGTGGGCAACCACACCTATTCCCATCCGGATATGTCCGCCATATCCACAGAGGAAGCCTTTAAACAGGAGTTGGAAAAGAACGAGGCGCTTTACAAAGAGATCACCGGGGAGGATATGGTAAAGCTGTACCGGCCGCCCCAGGGAAAATTCTGTGAGGAGAACCTGCAGATGGCCCAGGAGCTGGGGTACCGCACCGTGTTTTGGAGCCTTGCCTATGTAGACTGGTACCAGGATGACCAGCCCACCAAGGAAGAGGCTTTTTCCAAGCTGATCCCCCGGCTGCACCCGGGAGCAGTAGTGCTGCTCCACAGCACCTCCACCACCAACGCCGCCATTTTGGATGAGCTTCTCACCCAGTGGGAGGACATGGGCTACACCTTCGGAAGGTTGGAGGATATTGCATTTTGAAGCAGCCGCCGTTGGCGTGTGCCGGGAAGAAATCAGTCTTAATTCTATATTAGAAATAAAATTCCGGCGTTCCCTTGTACAATGGGAAAAAGCGCCATCAGGCGCAGAGTTTTACCGGGAGGGGACGCCATGGAACGCTGGGGCATTGTCATTGTGGGGGGAGGGGCCGCCGGCCTGATGGCCGCCCAGGCAGCAGCCCGTGTCCAAAAGGCCCAGGGCAGGCCAGTGGATGTCCTGGTGCTTGAGGGCAACCCTAAGCCGGGGAAGAAGCTGCTGGCCACCGGCAATGGCCGGTGCAACTTGACCAACCTGGATGCTGTCCCTGGCCATTACCACGGGGATGTGTCCTTGGCCGCCCCATTGCTGGAGGCCTTCCCTCCCGCCAGGATCCTGGAAGAGTTTGAGCGCATGGGCCTTTTGTGCCAGGCGGACTGCGAGGGCCGTGTCTACCCCAGGAACCTTCAGGCGGCTGCGGTGCTGCAGGCTTTGCGGGCCGGTTGTGAAGAGCTGGGTGTGGTGCTGCGCTGCGAGGCCGGGGTTTCCGCCTTGGCCCGGGAGAAGGGTGGTTTCCGCCTGGAAACCGCCGGAGGTACCTTTTTTGCCGCCCAGGTGATCCTCTGTTGCGGGGGGAAAGCTTCCCCCAAGCATTCCTGGGAAGAGGGCGGCTATGGCCTGGCAAAATGCCTGGGCCACAGTGTCACCTCTTTGCGGCCGTCCCTGGTGCCTTTGAAAAGCTCCAAAAAGTGTTTGCGGGCTTTAAAGGGGATGCGGGTGCGTGCCAAGGCCTCCCTCTATGTGGGGGATGCTTTGCTCTACCAGGAGAGCGGCGAGGTGCTCTTTGGAGAGGGCACCCTGTCAGGGATCTGTATGTTCAACCTGTCCGCTCATCTGGGAACAGCCCAACAGGACCAAGTGTCCTTGGACTTGCTGGAGGAAATGCCCTACCGGGACGTGTTGACTTATTTGGAAAGCCAGGGGAAAAACCACCCCACCTACCCTGCCTGGGAGCTGTTTGCCGGGGCGCTGAACCTGCGGGTGGGGGAGGAGCTGGCCAAAGAGCTGGGTTTCCCCCGGGAGGCGGCATTGGGGGCGCTCAACCGGCAGCAGCTGCGGAAAGCGGCAGCTCTGTGCAAGGATTGGCGGTTCCCTGTCCTGGGCACAGCGGGCTGGGAGAGCGCCCAGGTCACCGGGGGCGGTGTGCCCTTGGGGGAGGTGGACCCCCTGACCATGGAATCGAAAAAATCCCCGGGCTTGTACTTGGCTGGGGAACTGCTGAATCTGGACGGCGACTGCGGGGGATACAACCTGCATTGGGCCTGGGCCACAGGCTTGGCTGCGGGGCAGGCTGCCGGGAAAAGGAAGGGAAAAGGGAAATGCTGAAGGTCACAGGGTTGAAATTGCCCTTGGGGTTCCGTGAAGAGAACCTGCGCCGGGCCGCCGCCCAAAAACTCCGGGTGCCGGAGGGGGAGATCGTGAACCTGCGGTTGGCAAAAAAGTCGGTGGACGCCCGGAAAAAGGAGAACGTCCACTTTGTCTGCGCAGTGGAGGTGGAGATCAGCGGCGACGAGAACAAGCTGCTCTCCCGCCGCCGGGACAACGCCGTCCAAAAGGTCCAGCCTTACCAGTACCAGATGCCGCGCTGCGGGAAGCTCCCCCAGCGGCCGGTGGTGGTGGGCTTTGGCCCTGCGGGGATGTTTGCAGCGCTGCTGCTGGCCCAGTGCGGCCAGGCCCCCATTGTTCTGGAGCGTGGAAAGGCCGTGGAGGAACGGGAGCGGGACATCCAGCGCTTTTGGAAAGAGCGGGTGCTGGATCCCAACTCCAACGTGCAGTTTGGGGAGGGGGGAGCCGGCACCTTTTCGGACGGCAAGCTGACCACCGGCACGGGGGATGACCGGATCCGCAAGGTGCTGGAGGAGTTGTATAAAGCAGGTGCCCCGGAGGAGATCCTCTATGAGGCAAAGCCCCACATTGGTACGGACCGGCTGCCGGGGGTGGTGCGATCTATCCGGGAGCAGGTGATCGCCTTGGGGGGCGAGGTGCGTTTTTCCACCCAGGCGGTGGGGTTTGTGGTGAAGGACGGGCAGCTCTCCGCCCTGCGTTTGCATACCCCTTCAGGCGAGGAAGTGCTGGAGTGTTCCCAAGTGATCTTGGCGGTGGGCCACAGCGCCCGGGACACCTTTGAAACCCTGTATAGCATGGGGCTTCCCATGGAGGCCAAGGCGTTCTCTGTGGGCGCCCGGATCGAACATCCTGCTGCTGTTATTGACCAGGCCCAGTACGGGAAGTTTGCAGGCCACCCCGCTTTGGGTGCGGCGGATTACAAGCTTTCCTGCCATTTGGAAAATGGAAGGGGCGTTTACACCTTTTGTATGTGCCCTGGCGGGTACGTCACCGGGGCGGCCTCGGAGGAAGGGGGCGTGGTGACCAACGGCATGAGCCCCTGGGCCCGGGGCGGCCAAAACAGCAACGCGGCCTTGTTGGTGGGGGTCACCCCGGCAGACTACGGTGCGGAAGGCCCCCTGGCAGGTATCGCTTTCCAGCGGAGGATCGAGCGGGCTGCCTTCCAAGCCGCGGGCGGGGAGTATTCAGCCCCAGCCCAGCGGGTGGCAGACCTTTTGATGGGGCGGCCCTCCACGGACTTGGGCCCAGTGCACCCCACCTATGAACCCGGTGTAGTGCCTGGGGATTTGGCCCAGTGTTTGCCCCCCTTTGTGGTGGAATCCATGCGGGAAGCCCTGCCGGTCTTGGGGCGGCGGCTGCGGGGGTTCGACAGCGGCGACGCGCTGCTCACTGCCCCGGAAACCCGGAGTTCTTCCCCTGTGCGGGTGCTGCGGGACCAGGACTGCCAGTCGCCCCTGGCCCGGGGCCTGTATCCCTGCGGGGAGGGCGCGGGCTATGCGGGAGGCATTGTTTCCGCCGCGGTGGATGGCCTGCGCTGCGCAGAAGCGGTGCTGCGGCAAGCCCCCTGATTTTGACGAAAAAAGGAGGAGCAAAAGCTCCTCCTTTTTTATGGGATTAAGGGGCAGTGTACACGGTTTCTCCGTCCTTGATGGTTTCCACCACCTGGATATCCCGTAGTTCATCCGGTGGGCAGGAGAGGGGATTGCGGTCCAATACCACCAGGTCGGCCCGTTTGCCAGGGGCCAAGGTGCCTTTTTCCCCTTCTTCAAACAGGGCATAGGCCGCGTTTTTCGTGATGGCTTGGAGCGCTTCCCAGGGGGTCAGACGCTGGTTTTCCCCAAGTGCCTTGCCATCCTTAGTGCGGCGGCAGACAGCACACCAAAGGGTTTCCATCATGTTGGGAGGGATCACGGGGGAATCCTGATGGAAGTCGAACACCACATTGTTTTCCAGGGCTGTTTTTGTGGGGCTGATCTGGCTTGCCCGTTCCCAGCCGAAGTTCTTCACATGGATGTCCCCCCAGTGGTACACGTGGGCCACAAAGAAGGAGGCGATCATCCCCAAATCCCGCAGCCGGGGCACTTGGTCCGGCCGCAGAAGCTGGGCGTGGATCATCACCGGGCGGATGGGGTTGCCATACTCCCGGTAAACCTTTTCATAACAGCGGAGCAGCTGTTCCGCTGCTGCGTCCCCGTTGCAGTGGGTGACGATCTGCACCTGTTCCCGCTGGGCCTTTTCCAAAAATCCCAGTACCTGCTGATCCTGGTAAATGGGGTATCCGCGGTAGTCCGGCTCCCCTTCTAAATAGGGCTGGGTCATCCAGGCGGTGCGGCCTTGGGGCGAGCCGTCCAAAAACAGCTTGTACCCGGCAATTTTCAGCCGGCTGCGATAGTGCCCCAAAAAGTCCCGATGTTCCTCCAAAAGGGCGGCGCTGTCCTTGATGTCGATGTAGGCCGCCACATCCCCCCGCAGCAGCCCTTGGGAAGCGGCTGCCTGCAACAGGCCCCATTCCGGTTGACGGGCCAGGCCGTCATGGATGGTAGTGATCCCCTGGGAGAAGTACACTTCTTGGGCCCGCTGCAAGCTTTTCAGCCCGTCCGCCTGGTTTTGGGGGATGCGGGAGCCCATGTTGGTGAAGGCTGCCTCTTCCAAGTAGCCGTTAGGGCTGCCATCGGGAAGCCGGCCGATTTTTCCCCCTTCCGGGTCAGGGGTGTTTGCCGTGATGCCCAGCTTCTGCATCCCTAGGGAGTTAACCGCACCCATATGCCCGGAGGCGTGGGCCACCATGGCCGGGCAATCCGGAAGGAAGGCGTCCAGGATTGCCGCCGTGGGATGGCATCCCTCTTCCAGCTGGTTTTGGTCGTATCCAAACCCAATCACCCACTCCCCTGCGGGGATTTTCCAACGATCCCGGAAATCTTTCAGCCGCCGGCCCACTTCCTGAAGGCTGCCGCACCTGTCCAGCTGGCACAGGCCCAAGGTCTGGGCCAGGGCGGTGATGTGGCTGTGGCCGTCCACAAAGGCGGGGAGCAACGTTCGGCCCTCCAAGTTGACCCGGGCGGCCCCTTGGGCGAAAGGTGCCACTTGGTCCAGATCCCCAAGGGCTACAATGCGGCCCTCTTCCACCAGCAGGCTTTCCACCGGTTTTGGTTCTTCCATAGATAGGATGGTCCCGCCAAAAAACAAAGTTTTCATAAAGTCACTCTCCATTTGCGGATATTTCCAGTTTCCCTCAGTATGGCACAGTTATGCCCCAAAAGCAAGAGGGTTCCCTTTCTTGGGAAGCTGTTTTCCCCGCCTTGCATATTTCTTTGAAAAATGATAAAATAGTTGTTCAAGAAACAAGTGAGGAGCGATTGCCAGTGAACATCAAAAAATGGGAGGTTGCCCCCCTGGATAAAGAGCGGGCCGCCCAGTTGGCGGAACGGTATTCCCTCCCGTTTTTTCTGGCCATGCTGCTGGAAATCCGAGGTGTGAACAAGGAGGAGGAGATCCGCGATCTGCTTTCCGGCGGGCAGCTCTCCGACCCTTTTTTGATGAAGGACATGGACAAGGCCGTGGAGCGGATCCGCCGGGCCATTGACAACTTTGAGAAAATTGCGGTTTACGGCGATTACGACGCCGACGGCGTCACAGCCACCTCCATCCTGTTCACCTATCTGGAGGCCGTGGGTGCCGATGTGATGTACTATATCCCCCAGCGGGAAGGGGAAGGTTACGGGATGAACCTCCACGCCGTGGAAACCCTTCACCAAGAGGGGGTCACCCTGATTGTCACGGTGGACAACGGCATCGCTTCTGTAAACGAAGTGGAGCGGGCGGCCCAGCTGGGGATAGACGTGGTTGTCACCGACCACCACCGCCCCCAGGAACGCGTCCCCAGCGCCTATGCGGTGGTAGATGCCTACCAGCCCGATGACCACGGCCCTTATAAGGACCTTTCCGGGGCGGGGGTGGCTTTGAAGCTGGTCATGGCCCTGGAGGACGGGGACGCCGGCGCTGTGATGGAAGAGTATGCCGACCTGGCTGCCCTGGGCACGGTGGCCGACGTGGTGCCTGTGCTGGGGGAGAACCGGGCCATTGTAAAGGCTGGTTTGGCCATCCTCACCCGGGGAGGCCGGGCCGGGGTGGACGCCCTGATGGAGCAAAGCGGAGTGGGAGGGAAGGCTGCCACTGCCACCAGCCTGGCCTTTACCGTGATCCCCCGGATCAACGCCACCGGCCGGATGGGCGCCCCGGAGCGGGCAGTGCGGCTGTTGACCTGTGAAACTCAAGAGGAAGCCGAACCCCTTTCCGCGGAGATCTGTGAGGATAACGACCACCGCCGGGAAGTGGAGGCCCAGATTGCCAAAGAGGCCATGGAGAAGATCGAGAAAGACCCCGCCCTGCTGTACAGCCGGGTGATCGTGGTGGATGGGGAGGACTGGCACCATGGCGTCATCGGCATTGTGGCCTCCCGGATCACCGAGCGGTTCGGCAAACCTTGCATGGTCATCTCCACCGACGGGCAAATGGCCAAGGGCAGCGGCCGCAGCGTGGAGGGCTTCTCCCTGTTTGAAGCCATTTGTGCCTGCGGCGACCTGATGGAGCGCTACGGCGGACACCCCATGGCGGCGGGCATCACCCTCCCCGCGGAGAACGTGCCCCTGTTCCGGAAGCGGATCAATCAGTACGCTGCCCAGGTCTGCCGGGAGATGCCTGCCCCGGTCCTGCGTGTGGACTGCAAGCTGAACCCTTCGGCGTTGACCCCGGATATGCCCCAGAGCCTCCGCCCCATGGAACCCTACGGCAGCGGCAACCCCCAACCCCTGTTCGGGCTTTATGGCATGGAGCTGAAGCAGATCATCCCGGTGGGAGGGGGCAACCATTTGCGGCTGGTGTGCGCCAAGCGGGGCGCCACCCTCACCTGTATGAAATTCAGCACCCCTCCGGAGGAGTTCCCCTTTGCCCCTGGGGAAGTGCTGGACCTGGCTGTCACCCTGGAAGCCAAAGAGTTCCGGGGGGAACCTCAGCTTACAGTCAGCGTCCGGGAGGCGAAGCTTTCCGGTTTGAATATGGAGGAATGTGTCCACACCTACCGGCTGTACGAGAGCATCCGGCGAGGGGAATCCCTCACCCCGGCAGAGGGGGGGGAGGTCCTTCCCACCCGCCAGGACTTGGCTGGGCTGTACCGGAAACTGGTTTCGTACCAAGGCGCCGCTTTTGGGGTGCAGGCCCTGTTGGGCAGCTTGCCGGGGATGAACCTGGGCAAACTGCTGCTGGGGCTGGATATGCTGCAGGAGCGGCGGTTAGTTGCCCTGATGGGCGGGGAGGAACGGCGTTCGGCCCAGATCCTGCCCACCCAGGGGAAGGTGGATATTTTCGCTTCACCGGTGTACCAGCAGGCGAAAGCCCTGGTGAAGTAAGAGGTAAGCACTAAAGGAGGGAAGCGCCATGGCATTGGTGGTGCAGATCAGTAGCTTTGAAGAGCTGCAAGAGATCATCGAGAACAGCGGCAAGGAGTACGACCGGGAAAAGATCGAGGCTGCCTACCGCTTGGCGGAAGAAAAGCACCGGGAGCAAAAACGCAGCTCTGGAGAGCCTTATATCATCCACCCCCTGTCGGTGGCGGCCATCCTGGTTGGCCTTGGCATGGACTCCGAGTCTGTTATGGCGGGGCTGCTCCACGACGTGGTGGAAGATACCGACTGCTCCATCGAGGAGATCCAAAAGCGGTTTGGCCGTGAGGTGGCCCTGCTCATCGATGGGGTGACCAAGCTGGGCAAGATCCCCTACTCTTCCCGGGAGGAGCAGCAGGCGGAGAACCTGCGGAAAATGCTCATGGCCATGGCGGAAGATATCCGGGTCATCATCATCAAGTTTGCCGACCGGATGCACAACCTCTCCACCTTGGAATATATGTCCCCCCAAAAGCAGCGGGATAAAGCGGTGGAGTGCTTGGAGGTGTACGCCCCCATCGCGCACCGTCTCGGTATCCGTACGGTGAAGGAGTATATGGAGGATATCTCCTTAAAGTACCTGGACCCTTTGGCCTACCAAGAGATCGAGGACGACCTCTCCTCCCGCAGCGACAGCGCTAAACAGTTCATCGAGGATACCAAGGCTATGATCCGCAGCCGGGTGGAGATCTCCATCCCCAACGTGTATATTGAAGGCCGTGTGAAGAGCGTTTACGGCATTTACCGGAAGATGTTCGTCCAGGGCAAGAGCTTTGAAGAGATCTACGATGTGTTTGCGGTGCGGGTCATCGTGGATACCATTGAGGACTGCTATAACGTCTTGGGCATTGTCCACGATATGTTCCAGCCCCTGCCCAACCGGTTCAAAGACTATATTTCCATGCCCAAGCCCAATATGTACCAGTCACTGCACACCACCGTGATCACCAAGGCCGGGGTGCCTTTCGAGGTGCAGATCCGCACCTGGGAGATGCACCACACAGCGGAATACGGCATCGCGGCCCACTGGAAGTATAAATTGGGGATGTCCGCCAAGGATTCGGACAACTCTGCTTTGGATGACCGGCTGGCCTGGATCCGCCAGATGCTGGAAAACCAAGCGGAAAGCGAGGACATTACAGACCTTGTTCACTCTATCAAAAGCGACCTGATCCCCGAGGAAGTGTTCGTATTCACCCCCAAGGGGGACGTTGTCAACCTGCCCATGGGCTCCACGGTCATCGACTTCGCCTATGCCATCCACAGCGCCGTGGGCAACCGGATGATCGGCGCCAAAGTGGACAAACGGATCGTCCCCCTGGACTACAAGGTGAAAACCGGCGAAATCATCGAGATCATCACTACCAAAGAGGCGGGGAAAGGCCCCAACCGGGACTGGCTCACCCTGGTGCGCACCAGCGAGGCCCGGAACAAGATCCGCGCTTGGTTTAAAAAAGAAAAGCGGGATGAAAACATCATCGAGGGAAAGGCGGAGCTGGAGCGGGAGTTTAAGCGCAGCAATATCCGCATGACCCGGGAACTGATGGACTATATGATCGAAAGCGTGGGTAGGCGCCACAACTGCTCCACCGAGGACGACTTCTATGCGGCCATCGGCTATGGGGGCATCCAGTTGTGGAAAGTGCTGCCCCGCGTCAAAGAGGAGGCCCTCCGCTTGCAGAAGCTGGCCTCTCCCGAGCCGCAGGACGAATTGCCCCCGCCTATTTCCCCCGAGCCCAAACAACGGGTGGCCAGCGGCGTGCTGGTGGACGGTATGGACAATTGCCTGATCAAATTCTCCCGTTGCTGCAACCCTTTGCCCGGGGACGAGATCATAGGGTTTATCACAAGGGGCTTTGGGGTGTCTATCCACAAGCGCAGCTGCAACAATGTGCCCCGGGACTTGACCCAGTGTCCCGAGCCGGAGCGCTGGGTCAACGCCCACTGGGCCGGGGATGTGAAGGACGATTTCAAATCCACCCTGCACATTGTGGCGGTAGACCGGGGCGGCCTGCTGGCAGACGTGACTCAGCAGCTCTCCAATATGAAGATCTTCATTCACGCTTTGAATTCCCGTCAGGAGCGGGGCAGCAACAATGCCTTTATTTCGGCCACCATTTCCATCAATGGCTTGCCCCAGCTGCAAAATATCATCGAACGGTTGAGCAAGATCCCCGGTGTGCTTTCCATAGACCGGAGCTGATTTGAAAAGAGAGGTATACCATGGAGCTGTTCCTCAGCGGACCTTCTTTCCGCTATGAATGTGAAAACCTGTGCCGGCTGTTTTTCCCTTACAGCCCTGTCAAAGTGGAGCAATGGGAAGAACCCGCCCCGCCCAAACCCGGGGAAGGCCCTTGGGCTTGGGCAGTCATAGTGGAGGGGGAAGGGGCGTATCAGTATAGGGTCACGGTATCCGACGGGCAGCGGCAGCTTTCCCGCCGGGACCAGGATCCCGCCCTGCTGGAGTACGCCATGACCAACCTTCTCTACAGTGCTTTAGCAGAACTTTTGGGTGTCCATCCTGCCTGGGGGATGCTCACCGGGATCCACCCGGTAAAGCTGTTGCGCCAGTATGTGGAGGAGCGGGGGGAAGCCCCCGGCGTGGAGTACTTCCAAACCCACTGCCACGTCACCCCAGCCAGGGCGGACTTGGCCCGGCGGGTGCTGCAAGCCCAGGCCCCCGCGGTGGAGGCCCTGGATGACAACGATTTCAGCCTGTACGTGTCCATCCCTTTTTGTCCCACCCGGTGCGCCTACTGTTCCTTTGTTTCCCAAGACGTGGAGCACGCCAAAAAACTGATGGATCCCTACTTTGAGCTGCTTTTAAAAGAGATTGAAAAGGTTTCCCAGGTGACCAAGGATCTGGGCCTCACCCTTGCCACAGCCTATGTGGGCGGGGGGACCCCCACCACCCTGAGCGCTTCCCAGCTCTCCATTCTATGCCGGAAGATCCGCCAGTCCTTTGACTTCTCCCGGTGCACCGAATTCACCGTGGAAGCCGGCCGCCCGGACACCATCACCCGGGAGAAGCTGCTGGCCCTGCGGGAAGCCGGCATCAGCCGCATCAGCATCAACCCCCAGTCCCTGTCGGACCAGGTGCTGAAGAATATCGGCCGCCGCCATTCCGCCCAGGATGTGCTGGAAGCTTTCGCTCTGGCCAAGGAGCTGGGCTTTACCAACATCAACGCCGATTTGATCGTGGGCTTGCCGGGGGACAGCCTGGAGAGCTTCCAAAAGACCCTGGAAGGGGTCATTGGCCTGGGAGCCTCCAACGTAACGGTGCACTCCCTGGCCCTGAAGCGGTCGGCCCGGCTGAATGCTCCCGGGGGCGACCTGTCCCTCCACGCAAAAAGCGAGGAAACCGCCGCCATGATGGATTATTCTATTGCCCGGCTGACCCAGGAAGGCTTTGAACCCTATTACCTCTACCGCCAGACCCGAATGGCCGGCAACCTGGAAAATACCGGGTGGGCCAAGCCCGGTTCCATCTGCCGGTACAATATCTATACCATGGATGAATCCAACTCGGTGATCGCCTGTGGGGCGGGAGGGGTATCCAAGCTGAAAGACCCCTACAGCGGCCGGTTGGAACGGATCTTTAACTTTAAATACCCCACCGAGTACATCACCCGCAACGAAGAGATCCTCAGCCGAAAGGACGGTGTCACCCAACTGTATGAGCAATTTCGCCAGCGGCTACGTTAAATATATCAACCACCTGGAGCAGATCAACGACGCGGCGGTGAACGATCCCGCCCGGATGATCGAAGAGATGGAGGACGCCTACCATGACCACCTGGAAAATATTGCCCGGAATATCACCCGGCATCACCGGGGCGTGCGGGTCATCATGCTTTCCGGCCCCAGCAGCAGCGGCAAGACCACCACAGCCCACCTGCTGCGGGATTTCCTCACCGAATATGGCGCCAAGTGCACCATTGTGTCCTTGGACGACTTTTACCGGGGGGTGGGCCTTGCGCCCAAGCTGCCCGACGGCCGGTTCGACTACGAGTCGGTGGAGGCCCTGGACCGGGAAGCCATCCAAGAGTGCCTGCTGAATATCACTACTACGGGGAAGTTTTCTGTGCCCCATTATAATTTCGCTTTGGGACGCCCGGAAGGGGAGTGCCGCCGCTATGAGATCGGCCCCGATGAAATGGTCATCGTGGAGGGCATCCACGGCTTGAACCCTGTGTTCACCAAGAAGCTGCCGGAGGGCAGCTGTGTGAAGCTGTACGTCAGTGTGAAGCAGCAGGTCAAGTCCGCCAATGGGGAGGTGTTTTCCCCCATGGATTTACGCCTGGTGCGCCGCATCGTCCGGGATGTCCAATTCCGCGACACCTCCCCGGAGAGCACGATCTCCATGTGGCCCCAGGTGGTGAAGGGGGAGGACCGGTACATCCGCCCTTACCGTCTGTCCGCTGATTATACCGTGAACTCCATCCATATCTACGAGCCCTGCGTTATGCGGGTTGTGGCCATCCCGCTGCTGCGCGCCATCGCGGAGGACAGCCCCTATTACCGCAAGGCCCGGGATTTGGAATCCCGGTTGATGCGCTTTGAACCTATCGACCCTGCCTTGGTGCCGGGAAATTCCATGCTTCGGGAGTTTTTAGGGCCGAGACAGGAATGAGCGAAATGGGAACCCCCTTGCCTGTGGGAAATCTTAAGGGATTTTTAATAGATTTGAAAGGCAAAATGCTTTGACTTTTTCCAGATCTCAGGTATAATGAAACCATAGGAAGCACGCTTCCAGATTGGATTGAGAAAAGGAGGACTACTATCATGGGAATTTTAGATGACGTGATGATAAACGCCAAAACCGCCGCAGAGGCCGTGGGGAAAAAGGCCGGCCAGATCGTGGATGTTTCCAAGCTGCGCTTTAACGTAGCCGAGCTCAACGCCGAGCTGAGCAAGCGCTATGAGGCTCTGGGAGAGTATCTTTACGAGAACTGCCGGGAATGTCTGGCGGAAGATGCCGAGGCTGTGGGTAAAATGGCCGAGATCGATGAGCTGGTAAACCAGCGCAATGTCCTCACCAAAGAGTTGGTGGATAAGCAGAACAAGGTGGTTTGCCCCGTGTGCGGCAAACAGAGTCCTATCACGGCTTCTTTCTGCTCCAACTGTGGCGCAAAACTGAACACGGAAGAGTAAAGCGAAAACTTGCCAAATGTCTCAAAAGGGCCTGTTGCACAATGCAACAGGCCCTTTTGGCTGCGCCTTTCCTCCAGAGGGAGGTCACAGGTCATCGATCTTCATCTTTTCCAGCTCTTTCTCCTGGGAGCGCCGCTGGGCAGCCCGCAGGAATTCCTCCCGCTTTTTTCGCTCGTTTTTCCGAACCGCCAAAAAGACGCCCAGCCCAATAACTAGCGCCAAGAGGAACAGGATGGGGAAGATCAAAAGTAGCAATGTGCCTGCCATGCTCATCTCAAGAACCTCCTTTTTGTTTTTTATATTCGGTGATGAGAAGCTTTGCTGTGTCGAAATCCAGCTTCTCGTTTAAAGCCAGCCGCTTGACCAGGGCCACAAAGGGGTCCCCGGCGTATTCCTCCCCCAGCCGCACCTTTTGGATGATCTTATCCAACCGCAGCCGCACGGTGGGGTAGGTGACCCCGTACAGCCCTGCGATCTCTTTTAAGGACCCGGAACACAGCAGGAAGTTTTTCAAAAAGGCCACGTCTTCCTCTTCCAGCTCGGCCATCCAGTCCGGTACCACTTGGATCCCCACAGGTTTTTTTCCCTCCTTTTCTCAGAGAACTTTCACTATATTGAGTATAAACTTTAATAAAATGGAAGTCAAGATAAAAGAAAAATCTTTATAATTTTGTAAGAAGGGCTTCTGCAAATATCGAGCCCACCTGTTTCATAGACATGGGGAAGAAGGATCTTTCCAAAACAGAGGAGGGCAAAGCATGGGGAAATACGGTGGCCAAGGGCGGCGTCGCCAGAGCTTTTTGCAGGGGGCTTTGGTGCTCACCGGGGGGATGGCCCTTGTAAAAGTGATGGGGGCGCTGTTTAAAGTCCCTCTGACCTACGCGGTGGGGGAATATGGCATTGGGCTGTTCCACGTGGCCTACCACTTTTACGCCCCGGTGCTCAGCCTGGCCACCGCTGGGTTCCCCATTGCCGTGTCCCGGCTGGTGTCGGAAAACAGCTCCCTGGGCCGTTGGAACGATGCCCGGCAGGTGAAGCGGGTGGCCATGCCCCTGTTCCTGTCCATCGGGGTGGGAGGAATGGTGCTGCTCACCTGTTTGGCGCCTTTTTACTGCCAGTGGGTCACCGGAGTGCCCTATGCCTTGATCCCCATGGTGGCCTTGGCGCCAGCCATCCCCTTGGCTTGTGCCACGTCCGTGTACCGCGGGTATTACGAGGGCTTGGGGAATATGGTCCCCACCGCTGTTTCCCAGGTGATGGAAGCTGCCGTGAAGCTGGGGCTGGGCCTGGCAGCCGCTTGGGGGATGGTTTCCCACTGCCAGGGGGAATACGCCGCCCGTGGGACGGTTCTGGGGCTGACGCCTTCCGGGGAAGAGGGGGCCATGTTCCTCACGTTGTCCCTGGGTGCTGCCGGAGCGGTTGTGGGGGTGACTGCCGGATCCCTGGTGTCTTTGGGGTATTTGGCTCTGCGGTTCCGGTTCCACGGGGACGGGACCGTGCCCCGGCTGTACCGTGACTCTCCTCCCGCCAGGGACCGCCGGGAAACCAGGAAACGCCTGTGGGCAATCACCCTGCCCATCGCTTTGGGCTCTTTGGCAACCAGTGTAGCAGGGCTGATCGACGCTACGTTCCTGCAAAGCCGGGTGGGGGATGTTCTCCGGGAAGCCCCTCAGCGGTTGCTGGCGGCATACCCAGGGCAGATCCCTGATACGTACCGGGAGAACCCGCAAGCCATCCCCACCTTCCTCTACGGGTGCTACACCTTGGCTATGACCATCTATCTGTTGGTGCCCGGGGTCACCCAGGCCTTCGGCACCAGTGCCCTGCCCAATGTCACCGCCGCCTATGCCCGGGGCAATAAACGGGAATTGCGCTCCAAGTTGGAGGCTGTGGTCCGGGTGACGGCTTTGTTTTGTTTCCCGGCCGGGGTGGGGATGGCTTCCCTATCCTTTCCGTTGACCCAACTGCTGTACGGCCATGGGGAGTCCACGCCCATCATTGCCCGGTGCCTTTTCCTTTTAGGGGCGGCTTCCCTGCCCGCCGCTATGAGCGGCCCCCTTTCCAGTATGCTGCAGGCCGTGGGCAGGGCGGACCTGCCGGTGAAACTGCTGTTGGGTGCTATGGCCATCAAACTGGGGGCCAACTGGGTGCTTTGCGGGATCCCAGAGCTCAATATCCAGGGGGCCGCAGTGGGCACCCTGCTCTGCTACCTGTTTTTAACGGTGTTCCAGTTCTACTGTTTGCGCAGGGCGGCGGGGGTGCCCCTCTCAATCGGGCAGGTTTTCCTGCGTCCTTTGGCCTGCGCCTTGCTGTGCGGGGCTGGTGCGCGGCTGGCCTGGGGGATTTTGGAACGTATTTTCCCTGCCGGGCGTTGGGGGGAGGCCCTGGCAGTATTGGGCGCAACGGCCTTTGGAGCGGCGGTATATACCGCGGCGTTGCTGCTTTTGCGGGGAATTAATAAAAGCGATCTCCAATCTTTGCCAATGGGACAAAAAATTGCAAAAATGCTTGAAAAACAGGGATGGATATGATATCATGACTACTGCTATAGGCTTATGGCGGGGATTCCGCGGGGGACGCATGGTCCTGGCTGCTGATTCTTTGGTGAAAGGAAAAGCCCCGCACCGTATCGAATCAAATTTTTTGGAGGTAGTCTTATCATGAATAAGTCTGAATTGATCGCCGAAGTCGCCACTAAGGCTGAAATTACCAAGAAAGACGCGGACGCTGCTGTCACTGCCGTGATCGATGCCATCACCGAGTCCCTGAAGAAGGGCGACAAAGTGCAGCTGGTTGGCTTTGGCACCTTCGAAGTCCGCGAGCGTGGCGCTCGCACCGGCCGCGATCCCCGCACCAACCAGGAAATCCAGATCCCTGCTTCCAAGGCCCCTGCTTTTAAGGCTGGCAAGGCTTTGAAGGACACCGTGAACGGAAAGTAACACAAGGTTGTTTCCGCGGGCCCGGAGGAATTCCGGGTCCGCTTTTTCATTATTACACGTTCTGGGAGGAACCTACCAATGAGATTAGACAAATATTTGAAAATATCCCGATTGATCAAGCGCCGCACGGTGGCAAACGAAGCCTGCGACGCCGGCCGTGTGCTGGTGAACGGCAAACCTGCCCGTGCCTCTTACGATGTGAAAGCGGGGGACGTGCTGGAGCTCCATCTGGGTGAGCGGGTGCTGAAAGCCCAGGTGCTCTCTGTGACGGAATATGCCAAAAAGGAGGAGGCTGCCGGCCTCTACCGGATGATCGAGGAATAAAGGACAGCTTTTCCACATATACATCCCCAGAAACCAGAAAAAGGGGTATGGTATATGGCAGAAGCGCAAAAGCCGAAGCGAAGTCACAGCCTGCAGTTGGAGGACCGAGGGACCCTGCGGGCCACTGGTATCTCCAGGGTGAATTTTTTCAGCGATGAGCTGATCTCTGCCCAGACAGACATGGGGGAACTGCACATCAAGGGGGAAAGCCTGCATATCGAAAGCCTAGATGCCGACTCCGGCGACCTGCTGGCCCGCGGCAAGGTGATCGCGCTTTCTTACACGGAAAACGGCCCCGCCCTTTCTTTCTTTGGCAGGCTTTTCCGATGAGCGGCCAGGTTATGGCTGTGGCGATTTTCTGCCTGGCAACGGGGGCGGCCCTGGGCTGCCTCTTTTTGCTGTTCCGGGGGATTTCTCTGCTGCTTGGTTTGGGCCGGTTGGCCGCCGGCCTTTTTGACGCCGTTTTTTGCTGCCTGTGTGGGGGCGCTGTGTTTCTCTGCGCTTTGGCAGTGGACAATGGCCATTTGCGGCTGTATCAGGCTGTATTGCAGGGATTGGGGGCCTGGTGCGTTGTGGTTTCCCTGGGCCCTTGGACGCGCAAGGGGATCCGGGCCCTAAAAAAATTTTTGGGGAAGGTTTGGGCCTTTCTGGTGGGAAGAGCAGGTATCCTGCGGGGGCTTTTTCCAACAAGAGCGGCCCCCTCGGGGCAACCAGGGAAAAAAGCTGGAAAAAAGGCGAAAAAACAAAGAAAAAAGACTTGAAAACTTTATGTATACCGGGTTATAATAAAAAATACTATAGAGACTCTTTTGCGCGGGGACGGTAAAGATGGGAGGCGGGCTCTTTGCACGAATTGAAAATCGACAAGTACAAGGGAAGCTTTCTGTTGAAATTCGCGGTGCTTTGTTTTGCTGTGTTTATCCTGGTGTCCCTGGTTGGCCAGCAGTTCCAGATCATGGAGAAACGCCAGGAACTGGAAGATTTACAGCAGCAGCTTTCCACCCAAAACGCCCGCAATGAAGAGATCCAGAATTCTTTGGAAAACAGCGGCGGTATGGACGAATATGCCGAGCGCAAAGCCCGCAGTGAACTGGAGTATGCCAAGCCCGGGGAACGGGTATTCATTGATGTGGGCGGAGGGGCATGACCGACTTTTTGCCGCGGTTTATTTTACATCCGGCACAGCCGAGGAGGAATTTGCTTTATTATGCAGCTTGAGGTTGGAGGAATTTACGAGGGAAAGGTGACGGGGATCACCAAGTTTGGCGCGTTTGTCAGTTTTGAGGGCGGACAGACAGGGATGGTGCATATCTCTGAAATTGCCCCCACGTTCGTCACGGAGATCCACGATTTTGTCACGGAAGGGCAAACGGTAAAAGTCAAGGTGCTTTCTATCAGCGAAGAAGGGAAGATCAGCCTTTCTATGAAGAAGGCGCTGCCTGAAGACCAGCAGCGCAAACCCAGCCGGCGGCCCGACGGCCCTCGCCGCGATGGAAACCGCAAGGATGGCTTTCACAAGGAAGGCGGCCGCAGGGATGGCCCTCGCCCGCCCCGGCAGCCACGTCCAGCGCCTCAGCCCGGCCCTGCCCGCCCCGGCGATTTTGAATGGCAGTCCCGCCGGAACGACACTGGTACCTTTGAGGAAATGATGAACCGCTTTAAGCAGACCAGTGACGAAAAAATGTCCGACCTGAAACGCGGCAACGAGTCCCGCCGGGGATATTCCCGCCGGGGACAGCAGAAATAAAACCTCCGGAAAAGGAGCCCTGAGGGGCTCTTTTTTGGCTTTGAGAAGAAAGGGAGTTTGCTTTCTATGAGAGAAATCACTGCCAGAGAGATTACAGCTGCTGTGCGGCAGCTGTGTATCGATGCCAACCGGGTGCTTCCTGCCGATTTAGAGCAGACCATCCACACCTGTTCCCAGCAGGAAAAAGATCCCACTGCCCAGTCCATCCTGTGTGATCTGTGCCGCAACCTGGACGCCGCTCGGGAAATGGAAATCCCCATTTGCCAGGATACGGGCATGGCTGTGGTGTTCGCTGAGGTGGGCCAGGACCTGCACATTGCCGGGAGCTTTGAAGAGGCTGTCAACGAAGGTGTCCGCCAGGGGTATGTGGAGGGGCTGCTTCGCTGCTCCGTGGTGAAAGACCCCATCCGCCGGGGCAACACAGAGGACAATACCCCGGCCATCCTCCATACCCGCCTTGTCCCCGGGGACAAGCTGACCTTGACCGTGGCCCCCAAGGGTTTTGGCAGCGAAAACATGAGCCGCTTGAAAATGCTCACCCCTGCTGCCAAGGAAGAGGACATCATTGCCTTTGTGAAGGAAACGGTGGAACTGGCAGGTTCCAACCCCTGCCCGCCGGTGGTGTTGGGCGTGGGCATTGGCGGCGACTTTGAGCTGGTGGCCTACTTGGCCAAAAAGGCCCTGTGCCGCAGCGTTTCCCAGCGGAACCCCGACCCGTATTATGCAGACTTGGAGCAGAAGATGCTGGAAGCCGTCAATGGGACTGGGGTGGGCCCCCAGGGTTTTGGTGGGCAGACTACCGCCTTGGCTGTGAACATCGAAACCTATCCCACCCATATCGCAGGGCTGCCCATGGCGGTGAACGTGGGTTGCCATGTTACCCGTCACAAAACAGTTGTGCTGTAATTGCTGAATTCAATACAATTTATTTGCGTTTGTGTTGCAATGTTTTAGATGGTGTGCTACAATATATGTAGGGAAGCAGGAGGCTTTCCCGGATAGGCGAAGGCTTCCTGGCCTTTCCAAATCTGACGAAAGGAAAGTCCGCCGTCCATGGGGAGTTTTGGGCGGGGACGGGTGCATGGTATGAAAATCACCATTGTCGGAAGGAAAGTGAATCTTCGCAACAATTTTAAAGAGCTGGCAGAGCGCAAGCTTTCCAAATTTAACCGTATTTTCGACGAGGATGCCGAGGCCACCGTTACCGTAACGGTGGAGCGGAACCGTCAGACTGTAGAGATCACCGTCAAGCAGCGGGGCATGATCTACCGGGCAGAGGAAACCTCCCTGGAGATGAACGAGGCCCTGGATCACGTCATCGCGGCCCTGGGCCGGCAGATCCGCCGGAACAAGACCCGCTTGGAACGCGCCAAGAAAGTCGGCGCAGAGATCGATTTCCCCGACGCCCTTTACGACGAGCCCGACGAGGAGATCCAGGTGGCCCGGGTGAAGCACTTCTTTGTGAAGGTGATGACCCCCGAAGAGGCCATTTTGCAGATGAATATGCTGGGCCATCAGTTCTTCATGTTCCGGGACGACCAGTCCGGGGAGATTAATGTGGTTTACCGCCGCAAAGAAGGTGATTATGGCCTGCTGGTGCCGGAAGGCAAATAAAAAAACGACACACTGTGCGCAATCGGGGAGGGGACCCGTCCGGGCCCCCTCTTTTTGCGGCTTTTTTAGAAGGAGGAGCTATGAGGGAAATGACATTTTGCGTGCCCTGCCTGTTCGGGGTGGAGGGGCTTGTAGCCCAGGAGCTGCGGGATCTGGAATTGGAAAACGTCCAGGCGGAAAACGGCAGGGTGCTGTTCTCCGGCGGCTGGGAGGCCATGGCCCGGGCCAACCTGAACAGCCGCTTTGGGGAGCGGGTGCTCCTGCTGCTGAAAACCTTCCCCGCCCGCTCCTTTGAGGAGCTGTTCCAAGGGGTGAAGTCCCTGCCCTGGGAAGCTTTCCTGGCCAAAGAGGATGCCTTCCCGGTAACGGGCAGCAGCCTTTCCAGCCAGCTCCACAGTGTGCCGGATTGCCAGGCCATCATCAAAAAAGCGGTGGTGGAGCGGCTGAAGGCCAAGTACGGACTTTCTTGGTTCCCGGAAAGTGGCCCCCTGCACAGGATCCGGTTCCGTATCTTGAAAGACCAGGTCAGTGTGATGGTGGACACCAGCGGTGAGGGTTTGCACAAGCGGGGCTACCGGGCACAGTCCAACGAGGCGCCCATCAAAGAAACATTGGCGGCAAGTTTATGTAAACTGAGCCGCCTCCGTTCCGACGGCCGCCTTATCGATCCCTTTTGCGGCTCCGGCACCCTGTTGGTGGAGGGGGCGCTCCTGGCGAAAAATATTGCGCCGGGGCTGCACTGCTCCTTTACCGCCGGGAGCTGGGGGAACATCCCCCAAGAGGTTTGGCGTCAGGAGCGGGATCGTGCCCAGTCCCTTGAGCGCCGGGATGCCCCCTTTGTGGCCCAGGGCTTTGATATCGACCCTGCTTCTGTGGAGCTGACTTTGGAGAATGCCAAAAAGGCCGGGGTGGATGACTGCGTGTCAGCAGCCGTCCGGGATATCCGGGACTTCTCCCAGGAAGGAGAGTACGGCTGTGTCATATGCAACCCGCCCTATGGGGAACGGCTGTTGGATATCCGCCAGGCCCAGGAGCTGTACCGGGTGATGGGGAGGCTTTTCCATCCCCAACGGGGCTGGAGCTTCGGGGTCATCACCCCAGAGGTGGAGTTCGAGCAGCTCTTTGGCCGGAAAGCGGACAAACGCCGCAAACTGTACAATGGTATGATCCAGTGCCAGTATTACCAGTATTTCCGGGGAGGGGACCGGCCATGAACCTGCTGTACCGGATCCGGGGGGACATGGAAACGCCCCGGTTGCTCCTGCGGCACTGGAATCCCCTGGACTTGGAGGATTTCCTCTCCTTCGCCGCGGACCCTGAGGTGATGTTGGCTTCTGGCGCCACGCCGGCGGTGACTCCTGCCCAAGGGGAAACCGCTTTCCGAAGGGCCCTATGGGACAGCGGGTGTTATGCCATTGTGCTGAAGGAAACTGGCCGGGCCATTGGCAAAATCAAGTTTCAAAAGGATATCCGCCGGTTCCAGGTGAACGCCCTGTCTATCGGCTATGAGCTGGCAAAGCCCTATTGGGGCAACGGCTATATGCCGGAAGCGCTTCGGGCCATGATCCAGTGCGCCTTTGAGCGGAAAAACCTGGATGTGCTGGCCATCGGGCATTTTGCCGGCAATGACCGCTCCCGCCGGGTCATTGAAAAGTGTGGCTTTCAGTACGAGGGCACCATCCGCCGGGCTTTCCAACGCGGCGATGGGCAGATCTTCGACGATGTGTGTTATTCCATCCTGAAAGAGGAATACTTCGCCTACCCTGAGCGGTACAAAAAACCAAAGCAGTGAGCCGGGAAAGCCTGCACTGTGACACTCTAAAAAAACAGGTTTCTTTGACGCAAAAGAAGCGTTTCAAAGGAACCTGTTTTTTGTTTTGGTCAGCTTTTTTTAGCAGGCCGTTTGCAGTGAATCAAAAGCGCTGCGGCCAGAATGGCCACCAGGAATTCCGTTACCGGGAAAGCCAGCCAGATGCCCGTCATCCCACCCAGCCAGGCCAGCCCAAAGGCCAGGGGCAGTATTATGAAAAAGCCCCGCAGCAGAGAGATGGCGTGGGCAGGCCGGGGGCGCTCGGTGGAGGTGAAGTACATGGAGAGCACCACGTTGCATCCGGCAAAGGGGCAAGCGGTAAAGTAAAGCCGCAGCCCTTGGGTGGCGATCTCTTGCAGGGTGGGGTCGTTTTCACTGTTGAACACCCAGGCGATTTGAGGGGCGAAGGCTGCCATCAGACCGTAAATAAGCGCTGATAGCACCACGGTGGTGAGCAGCCCATAGCGGAGGATGGAAGAGAGCCCTTTGGAATCCCCCCGCCCGTAACCCTGGCTGAGGATGGGCTGCATTCCCTGGGCGATCCCGGTGAACATGGCGATGACCACCAGGGACAGGTTGGCGATCACCCCGTAAGCCGCTACGCCGATATTGCCCTCTAGGGAGAGGATGAGGGTGTTGAAAACGATCATAACGATCCCCGAGGAAACCTCGGTGACTAGGGAAGGGGCGCCGCTGGAAAGGATGCGCCCCAACAGCTGCCCCTGTGGTTTGCAGGGGACGGGGCGGAACTGGTTGTGTTTCCGCCAAAAATGGGCGGATAGGATGGCTATGCTGAGGATGGGCGCCCAGCCAGTGGCCAGCACTGCCCCCAGGATCCCCATGCCCAGGGGGAAGATGAATACCCAGTCCAGCACCACATTGGACAGGCTTCCCACGATCATGGCGGTCATGGCCAACTGGGGGGCACCGTCATTGCGGACAAAGCACAGCAGGACGTTGTTCATGAGGAACGCAGAGGAGAACAGGAGGATCACCCGCAGGTAAGTCCGGGACATGGTGAACACCTGGCCGGTACCGCCGAACAGCCGGACGATATCCCCGGCAAACAGCGCCCCGGCCGCCATGAAGAGCAGGGAGAACGCCCCGGCCAGATAGAGTGCCTGGGTGAACGTCTGGTCAGCTTCCTGGCGGTCGCCTTGGCTGCGCAGGATGGAATACCTGGTGCCGCCGCCCATGCCGATCATCAAGCCGCTGCCGTTGATAAAGCTGTAGATGGGAATGGCCAAATTCAAGGCTGCTAGGCCGTCAGCCCCCAGCCCCAGGGAAACAAAAAACGTGTCTGCCAAAATGTAGCAGGATAGCGCCAGCATCCCCAGGACGTTCAAAGAGGTGTACCGGGCAAACTCCCGAAGAGGGCCCTTCATAGGCTGCCCTCCTCTTGTGCCAGCTCCTTGGACTGTTTGCCTGTCATGTGGACAATGGTCATTTCCACCAGGCATAAATGGTCCCAAGAGTCCCGGATCTCCTGTTCCCGGCCAGCTGGGTCGTGGGGGTTGAAGCGGGTGGCCAGGGCCTCAATGGCGGCCCGTTTTTGGGTGGGGTCTTCTAAGATCTTGGCTGTGCCAAAGGCGATGACGCTGCGATAGTGGGTGGTGTACCTTTCAGGGACGATCTCATCCTGGCCGATCACGCAGAAGGAGCATTTTTCTTCCCGGCGCAGGGCGTCCAGCTTGTGGCCCTTGGTGGCGCAGTGAAAGAGTAGCTTCCCGTTTCGGTAGACATAACTCAGAGGCACCCCATAAGGATACCCGTCTTCTCCCAGCAGGGACAACACCCCGCTGGTACCCCGCAGGAGCACCGCTTCCGCGGCCTGGTGAGAAAGCTGTTGTTTGATCCGCCTCATCTTTGGAAACATGGGAATCCCTCCATAAAGCCAGCCCCGGGCAATAAAAAAACATTGGATTTTCGTATCTCCTAAAGGCCTGCGGATACGAATCCAATGCAAAAACCCACCCGGCGGCGGGCACAGTATTCTTTCCCGGATATTTTATCATGTCCAAGGCCCCTTGTCAAGAAAGAGAGTTGCGGGCTGCCAGTGCATCTGGTACAATACCTGTATCACAAAGAAGGGAGAGAAGCTTCAAATGGCTTTTGATTACAAAAAGGAATACAAGGAATTTTACCTGCCCAAAAACAAGCCAGCCATTGTCACCATCCCGCCTATGAATTACCTGGCGGTTCGCGGCAAGGGCGACCCCAACGAAAAAGGCGGGGAGTATAAGGCGGCGGTGGGTGTTCTCTACGCCCTGGCCTACACCTTGAAAATGAGCTATAAAACCGGCTATGCCATTGACGGCTTTTTTGAGTATGTGGTGCCGCCCTTAGAGGGCTTTTGGTGGAGCGAAAACGGAGCTGTGGATTTTCGGGACAAGTCCGCCTTTCAGTGGATTTCCGCCATCCGCCTGCCGGATTTTGTAGGAGAGAAGGATTTCCGCTGGGCGGTGGAGGAGGCCTCTCGGAAGAAAAAGCTGGACTGCTCTGCCGCTTTTTTCTACACCCTGGAGGAAGGAACCTGCGTTCAAATGCTGCACCTGGGTTCTTACGACAGCGAGCCGGCCTCCCTGGAGGCCATGGACGCCTTTGCCCGGGAAACGGGCTTTGTGCTGGATCTGAGCCAAACCCGCCGCCACCACGAGATTTATCTTTCCGACCCGCGGAAGTCCCCTCCAGAAAAGTGGAAAACAGTTCTGCGCCATCCCATCCGCAAAGCGTGAAAAAACACCCTCCCGTATCCGGCGGGAGGGTGTTTTGTAATTAATTTACCGGTTGTTCAGCTCCGCGTACTGGAGTAAATTCCTGCACAGCCACAGCACCAGTACGGAAATGCCCCCGTTTACCACGGACATCCCCAACAGGCCTGCCGCAGTGGCTAGAGCAGGGAAGAAAATGGCGCACACCACACACACGACAATGCCGGGAATGGTCATCAGGGCCAGCACGAGAAAGTAGAACAAGAAAATCAGCGTTTTGGAGGAAACCATGCCGAATACCCGCTCCACCAGCACATTGCCGGCGGTGAACAACAGGGCGAAGCTCACCCGGGCCAGGATGCACAGGGCGATCTCTAAGGGGGAAGCCTGGATGACCGTCCCCACAATGACGAAAATCAGAACTGCCTCCCAGAAGCTGGTGAGGAGGCTCTCTTGGATGGCGTAGAGCAGCTTTTTCAGCGGCGGCTCCGGGATCAGGTAGATATAGGGCTTAATCAGTTCCCGGTTAAACCGGCCCAGGGCCACAGTGAACAGCTGCATATACGTGGCAAAGGAGAAGATCCCTACCAGGCCGGCGTCCTTCATAAAGATGGAAGTCACAATGATGATGGCTGCAAACAGCAGGGACATATTGGAAAAGAGAAACACGCCGCTGCGGCGGTTTTCCACTTTGTGCTTGTAGAAAATGGCGGAAGCGCCCCAGCCCTTTCCCAAGCCTGTTTTGCCCACCTTCACATTTTTGGGGACCACCTCGCTCAGCTGCCCTTCCTTCTGGGCGGTGATGGCGGACTGGGCTGTTTCGGCGGTTTCCAAGACATCCTCATAGTAGTTGTTTTTGCAGGAGAGGATCAACCCTAGCAGTGCCCCGAACAGAAGCGCCAGCAGCCCTCCAAACAGGGCGGCAAGGACCCAGTCGCCGGAAAAGATGCTGCCCACCAGCCCGGCGCTCCAGCCTGTCACCGGGAAAAGCAGCCCTGGCATTGCCCCAAAGAACGCTGCCCCAGAGGCTAGCAGTGGTTCAAAGCTGCCGCCCTGGGCCAAGGCGAACAGGTCTTCCCGGCAGGTGAGCACGGCCAGCGCTCCGTAAACCCCTGCCGTGCCAAACACGCAATACCGCACGATCTTAGCGGCTTTTGGGTTGCCGCTGGTGCGTACATAAGAGGCCATGGCGGAAAGCTGGGCGAAAAACAGCGTTAAACCATATCCCACAATAATCAGGAGCAGGCCCCAAGGTTCCACCCCATATACACCGTGGAGCCAGGAGTATTGGAACAGGATGAAAAAGCCCAGCAGCAAAGAAAGCCCCAGCTGCCGCACCAGCCCGTAAGACAGGATTTTGTTAGGGCTCAGCGGTGCAGGGAAGAGCAACGTCACATCCGACAAAGTGAACATGGGGGAGTTGGATGAGCTGCTGCCGGAGGCGAACACCATGAGAAACATCATGGTGTAAAACAACGTCATGATGGCAACCAGTTCCCGGGGATCCCGCAGGGCGTCCAGTTCCATGGACTTCCCCGAAACAGCGCTCAGTGCGAAAATGGCTACCAAAAAGACCCCGTAGATCAGCTTAGCGGGGCTTTTCACCACGCTGATCAGCTGGTTTTTCAGCTTAGTGACGGTGAGATAGACAAGGGGGCTTTTCATAAGTCATCCCTCCTTGGCAGCGCCGCCGCCTTCCGTGATGGCGAAGAACAGGTCCTCCAAGGACTGGCCTTCGCTGCCGTCGTTGAATTTGGTGGCGGCAAAGCGGCCGTTCATCATAATGTTGGCCACGTCCCAGTAGTCTTCCACGCTGTCGATCATGTGTGTGGAGATGAGCACGGTGGCCCCGCTGGCCTTCAGCTCCCGGAAGATCTCCTTCAGCTCTTTAATGGCGTGGGGGTCCAAGCCAACCAGGGGTTCGTCGAAGATGACCACCTTGGGCTTGTGGCACAGGGCGCAGCAGATGGAGAGCTTCTGCTGCATCCCTTTGGAAAGCTCCTTGCCCAGCTTGTTTTTCTTGTCGTCCAGTTCCAGCCGCTCTAAAAGCTGGTTGGTGTAGGCTTCATCCTCGACCTTGTAGGCGCGGCGGATAAATTCCAGATGTTCCTCCACGGTGAGCAGGTCGTATACCGCAGGCATTTCAGGGATGTACCCCAGCAGTGCCTTGGCCTCCAAAGAGGTGTTCTCATACCCGTTGATTTCGATCCGGCCCGTAAACCGCAAAAGGCCGGTAATGCACTTGATGATGGTGGACTTTCCTGCGCCGTTGGGCCCCAGCAAAATGCCGATCTGCCCGTCCCCCACGGCAAAGCTGATGTTGTCGTTTGCCAGGGTTTTGCCATAGCGCTTGGTCACGCCGCTGATGGATAGCATATTCGTTCCCTCCAATACTCTCTGAGAAATCAGGACGGAAACATTGTACTTGATTTAACAATCCCTGACAACCCGCTAGCGGGTTTCTTAAGATTTTCGACAGAAAATCTTAACGGGCCTTTGACGTGCCCCATGTCCCCCGTTCTGGCTTGCCAGGAAAAAGAAAAGGAGGCGCTTCCCAGCGCCCCCTATGGCCTATTTTTGTTCACTCTTTCCAGCTGGCCGCACAGAGGTTTGCCTTGCCAAAGGGCCTCTCATCCAGGAAGCGCACTTTCCGCCCGGACACCTCCACAAAACCCTCTTCCCGCAGGCGCTTTAGCTCCCGCATCATGGCGCTGCGGTCCGCGCAGATGTAGTCTGCCAAAGCGCTCAGTGTGAACGGCAGGGTGAAGCTGAGGCTCCGGGACTCGTAAGCGCAGATACGGAAATAACACAACAGCTTTTCCCGGGTGGACCGGCAGGAGAGCACCTCCACCCGTTCGCTCAAGGCAAAGGCTTTCCGGGAAAACAGGGCCAGCAGGTTTTCCAGCAGCTGCTTATGGCAGGGGCAAGCTTTTACACAGGGCGCCGCCAACATATCCTGAGGGAGGAACACTATGGTGCAGTTTGTTTCGCACACCACCGTGACGCTGTCGCAGGGAAGGCTGGCAAAGGCGATCAGCTCGCCGAACACACCGCCTGGCCCCAGGCGTTCCAGCACGGTGTGGCTTCCTGCCGCGTCGATCTTCACCAGGGCAGCCTGGCCTTCCTGGACGATGCCCAGCATCCGGCCATCCCCGGCCCCATAGGTGAAGGCGGTTTCCCCCGTCTGGAACGACCGGGGGCTTGTTTGAAAGCATTCCAGCATATGTTGGCACTCCGCCTCTTCCATGTGGGAGAAAAGGGGGAGGGAAGTGATGTTAGCCATAGCAACTCCTTGTATAATAGAGTAGTAGTTATTAGAGCCCCTCTCCAAGGGCTGTGTGCTACACTGAAAGGGATGCTGTGGATTGGTTGGTTGCTCCTACCACAAGATGGTTTCAGAAAGGTTCCAACCACAGCCCCTTACCATTTTGTTGATCAGTTAAATACCGCCAGACGGTTTATGTGGAACAAGGCTACAAAAGTAAGGCGCACTGTGGATACAGCATCACATATTTATTTTACCGCTGGAGGGATTTGTTATGGTGGTTTCTGTTGGTATTGATGTCTCGAAGGATAAGCACGATTGCTTCATCGTCAGCGCCGAGGGGAAAGTCCTGGCGGATGTGTTTACGGTTCCCAACAACATGGACGGGTTTCATTGCCTGCTGCAAAGAATCCGGGATTGTACCGCACCGCAGGACAAAATAAAAGTAGGGCTTGAGGCGACCGGGCATTACAGCTGCAACCTGCTCGGGTTTCTTCTCGACAACGGTCTGACCACCTGTGTCCTGAACCCCTTGCGCACAAACCTCTACCGAAAAAGCCTTAGCCTGAGAAAGACAAAAACTGACCGGGTAGATGCACGAACGATTGCTACTATGCTGTTATCCGATGTGGGCCTCAAACCCTACACAAGTACAGCATACCACAATGAGGAGCTAAAGTCACTAACCAGATACCGCTTTGACAAGGTAAAAGAACGGGCAAAGCTGAAAAGTTCTGTCTCTCGACTGGTCTGCATCCTGTTTCCAGAGTTGGAAAAGCTCGTCCCTTCTCTGCATCTTGCTTCTGTCTATGCCCTGCTGGAGGAGTTCCCAGGCGCCAAACAGGTCGCAAGCGCCCATTTGACCAGGCTGAAAGCCCTTCTGGAGACCGCCTCCAAAGGCCGTTACAAGCGGGATATGGCTTTAGAAATTCGGGATGCTGCCAGAAACTCTATTGGCTCCCGGATGCCCGCCAAGTCTCTTGAATTGCAGCATACCATCCGGCTTATCCGGGAACTGGACAATGAAATCGCTGAAATTGAGGGACAGATTCAAGCTATTATGGATGAACTCCATTCTCCCATTACTACCATCCCGGGGCTCGGGTTCCGCATGGCCGCCATGATTCTTGCTGAGGTTGGTGACTTCACCCGTTTTGATTCCCCGGACAAGCTGTTGGCTTATGCCGGGATGTCCCCCTCCACTTACCAGTCCG